>Ga0098052_1000613_pt1 | contig 22568 bp, 45 predicted proteins | sample 15_taG_FD_81591 | JGI IMG/M metagenome (GOLD analysis project Ga0098052, IMG submission 81591) | Marine viral communities from the Subarctic Pacific Ocean - 15_ETSP_OMZ_AT15312 metaG | ecosystem: Environmental > Aquatic > Marine > Oceanic | place: Pacific Ocean | collected 2015-01-18
AAATTTTTTTTAAGTTTTTTTTAGAAATTTTTTAGAAATTTTTTTTAAATTTTTTTAGAAATTTGTTGACAATTGCTTGTCGATATGATATAAGTGTTTTTGTTATGATGTAAAAACTACAGGGACTATTATTTCCCCTGTAGTAAAAAATTTTTTACATAGCATGGATATTGGTCAATAAACCAATATATTAAACCGTCTACACTAGCAAAGGTATCATATAGATTGTCTTGACTACATCTTTCAATTGTCATATCGATTATCTTAATCTCTTCCATCATGGCTATAGTCCTTACACCCCTAAAGAAGTCATCAATTGTTACATATCTAAACTTGGTTACATTTAGATTTTCAAACTTGGCTATGCTTAGATTTTCCTTAATTGTTTCGCTTTGTCTTACTGTTAAATTAATAAACATAATATAGTACCCCTTTCTTGATAATATAATTATATCATATCGACAAGCAATTGTCAACAAATTTCTAAAAAAATTTAAAAAAAATTTCTAAAAAATTTCTAAAAAAAACTTAAAAAAAATTTCCTAAAAAAAATTCCTAAAAAAAATTTGGTGTGAAGCGGCTATTACCTAGCTAATCTTTAAAGATTAGGGTATGGGGTTGGCTCTAATCTTTAAAGATTAGCGGTTATATTGAAGCGGCTGTTATAAGGAGAAATGACTGTTATAATAGAGTTTGACTGTTATAAGAGAATATGCCTGTTATATACGTAACACTGTTATAAGTTAGCACTGCAATGAGTTAAAAAGTTAATACGTTAGTGTGGTAAAGTGGTAACGTATTAACGCTTTAGCGTGGTGCAGTGGTAGAGTCACTAATCTTTAAAGATTAGTTGTATGTCTTTATAGGTCTAAAGTCCTATTGTTTTAGGTTGGTTAGTATGGTACAATTAGATATAGGTCAAATAGAGTGGAGAAAAGACAAATGGAAAAGGTAGAAATCAAAAAAATAATTAGCAATAATAACGATTATGATGTTTTGATGGTAAACATTCAAGGCGAAGAAATAGAAGTTGTTTGGGATAAGCTTACTAATGGTCGTCACGGTGGACTATTAGAAAACATCAGTGAGGGTGGTAGATATTGGAGTATAGAAAGCCTTGATGGAGACAGTTTTATAGTATGGGTCTAAAGTCCTATTGTTTTGGATTCCAAAATGTGCTATAATTAGTTATAAAGTTAAACAGGAGGTAACAAAATGAGCCAATATATTCCAGATATGACAGAGCGATTTCCAGAAGGTAGAAACGGTATAGACATGACAGATAGTTTTTTCGGTGGTGGTAGCTACTGCACAAGAGATGACTATGAAGAAGACGACTATTGTCAAGAAGATTTTGAAAAACGTAGCGGATATGCAGACACATATTATTTTGTTTGGGCTGATATAAATGCCTATGGTAATGGTAAGTGGTATCTTTATCTTTCAGAGCCTACGACAGAAAAACTTGATAATTTACACAAGTACGGATATTGTAGTTACACAATCAAAACAATCTTTGATAATGGTGAGGAAATTATTGAAGAAGAAGATTATAATAATGGTTACGATATTGGCAGTGCTCTTGATGCTTGTTGGGACTTCTCGCATATGACAGTAAGACCATAAACCATAAACGAAAAAGAGGGGAAACTCTCTTTTTTTTAGGTGCTCACTAATCTTTAAAGATTAAGTATTACTACTAAGAACAAGATGGGGCTTGGTCACCCCATCTTTTACTGTTATATGGTGCATTGGACTATTACTTTTTTGTCCCAAATTTCATGGTGTTTGGTGGTGAGGTAGCGTGAGTTTAGGCTATACAACTCGTTGTCAAGTTCTTTTACACTAAGCCCTGTAAGGTGTCTGAGGTAGGCTTTTAGGGTTCTTTTATTAACATATACTGCGTCACCGTAGTGCCTTGACTGAGGTGTCTCTGATGTATACATTTGAATCATGTAAGTAGAACATTCTCGAATATCAAAGAAGCTAGTTCCCCACGACCTTACAGTTTCTTTTGAAATGATGATTGACTTGGTTTGTTCTCCTGCGTACCTTACCATTTCAGCTTTGTTTTCCATGTAGTATGTTGACATTTTGTACCTCTGTCTTTCGTGCTCGTTAACTGGTTATAACTTATTATACCATCTAATCTACACCATGTCAACGGAATATACATAAAAAGATGCACAAAAAAGGTAGTTTGTTTTTGGCAATATTGCCTATTGATTTAAGCATAGCCCTATGATATAATAGTATCAGAGTTAAGGAACAAGTCAACCAAGTACGAAAGACAGAGGTATTAATTATGATGAACATGGGATATTGTAGATTTAAAAACACAAACTTGGCATTACAAGAATGTCTTTATGCGATTGAAGACGGTACAATTCAATCACACATGGAAGCGGCAGAGGGCAAAAATATGTTTGGTAGGTTTCTTGAGTTTTGCGAAGATAATGGCATCATTAGTGATTTTGATAGAGAAGAAATAGACGTACTTCTTGATACTGCTGTTGAGGAAGACGAAGACGAGGACGAAGACGAGTAAATGCGTGTGGTAGTGCTTAGATAATTCTAGGTATTACCACTTATTTTTGAGTGACTGTTAATCTTTAAAGATTAAGGTATGTGTAAATATAGGACTAAAGTCCTATTGTTTGCATGTGGTGTGTGTGCTATAATATAATTAACAAGTCAACCAAGCACGAAAGACGAGGTATTAAAAATGAATCAATTCAAAATTGGTGATAGAGTAGAAGTAATAGATGTCGGTGCGGAATACACTACATATAGAAAGTTTTTTAATGAGCATAAACTATCAGACAGACTCTTAAATGATTATCCTGATGGTAAAAAGCCTTCTAAAAATGGCGAAAAAGGTGTAGTTCTATTTAATGGAAAACACAATGATAAAACAAGTAATGTTGTCGTTATTAGAAAAGACAGTAAAGATGTGGCAATATTTGGTACTAGTGGGCTAGAGCTAATTCCACTTTATAAGTCAGTTACGGTATGCGGAGAACTATTCTCACTTACGGAGCAGTCAGAAAAAGCTATTATTGAGATGGCAATGTCTTTAAATAAAAAATAAGTGTTGACAGTGGTGCATTTCTATGCTACAATATAATTAACAATCAACCAAACACGAAAGACGAGGTGTATTATGAGCCAATATATTCCAGACATGACAGAAAGATTTCCAGAGGGACGTGACGGTGTAGATATGACAGAGAACTATTTTTATGACTCAGATATGGGGTATTCCTATGTTGACGATGACTATCTAGAAGAAGAAGAGTAAAAACACATGAAAGGTTATTGCGTTTCTCGTAATTGTAAAAGGTGAAGCATTTCACCTTTCCCTTTTTTCTATGAAGCGGCTTAATCTTTAAAGATTAGACATATAGGTCTAAAGTCCTATTGTTAACACCCTAACCATGTGCTATAATTGTATTACAAACGAAAGAGAGAGGTACTAAATGAATTTTCCGACCAAAGAAACAAAAATAGACACACCTGTAATTGTTTGGCAAGACAAGTTTCCAGACATAAAGCATAGAATGTATTATGCTGGCAAAAACAAGGACAATGAGTGTCTTGTGTGGCACAAGGGCAAAACATCATGGAGCGTTAATTTTGACGGTAAACAAACAAAGGAATACTTAAATAAAAGAAAGTTTGTTTGGCAAAATTGTATACTTGACATAGTTCTATAGTTATGGTATACTTGTAGTAACTTGATAACAGGGCAATCTAGGAGGTAGAAAATGATACTTACAACTTCAATACTTAACGAATTACAAGCAGAAGCACAAGTAATGTTAGAAGACATTGGTCTTACAGTTCCAAACTATTCATACAAAATAAACAATGCTAAAAATTATGCGGGAGTTTGCGACTACAGAAAAAGGACTATTTACATGAGTGAGTATGTAGCACAATTTAGAGACGAATCTAGTGCTTTAAACACTATGGTTCATGAAATGTTACACGCTATATGTCCTAATAGTGGACACACAGGTAAATGGAAGACTTTGGCTAGAACTGTAAGCATTCAATATGATATGGAAATTAAACGCTGTTATACACCATCAAAAGAACAACAAGAAGAAGCAAAAGAACGTCGTAAAGCTTCAAAAAATAGCTATTCGATTAAGTGTGAGTGTGGCTTTGAGCAAATTGCAACTAGAAAAACAAAAATAGTTAAGACCGTATTAGGTGAAAGTGGTGGGTATAGTTCTATTAGGTGTCCTATATGCAAGTGTAAAGAAAAATTTTCAGTAGAAAAGTGTTAAACTTTAAAGGGTGGGAAGTGCTCCACCTTTTTTCTTTTTTATAGTGCTAATCTTTAAAGATTAGCACGTAAAAATAGTTCTTGACAGTTTGATATTTTTATGGTATGATATATTTAACAAGTTAACCAAACACGAAAGATGGGGTATAAAAATGAATTTTGAATATGTTTGTAAACAAGTTACACAAAAGCGAACAAAGGTTAAAATACTTATGGGTGGAGATGTGTTGTATCTAGTATTCTTAGACCTATCAGACGAAGAAATAAAAGCTTTGGTGACTACATATAAGGTTTCCTCACTTAAAATATGTTTTGAGGAATTTTTGAATTTAGTTGGAATAGAATTTTATGAGTATACATTAAGAGCAGATTTAGAAATTGAGGTGGGTTAGATGATGAAATATATAGCTACCGAAAATTGTCCTCGTTGCGGTGAAGAAGCTGATTACATTTTTACAGAGGTCTTTCCTGTGGCAACGTGCCAAAATAAGTCTTGTGGACAAAACCTTGTGTTGTGTTCAGCCTGTACTATTGAGAATTGTGAAGGTTGTTTTAATGGTAGTAACTTTGTAATACATCCAAATCAAGAAGTAATTTAAAAAACATCTTGACATAGTACAATATCTATGCTATACTTAGTACATAGTTAAATAACCGCTACATTGACTGTTCACAATGAGCGATTTACAGACGTAACCAATTAACAATCTGACAAGTGGAGGTAATTCATGGCTAGATATTGGGATACAATTAAGTTTTATAATAACACTTATTTCAAATTAGAGGAGGGTGGTGACCACTACTACAAGCTTGAAGACATGAGACAATTAGACTCAAGTAACCCATGCTTATTGATTTCTTTTGTACAAGTAGCCTATAGAGAATCACTTTTTGACACTGTAGAAGCGGTCAAAGAGTCCGACAGGGATTCTATAGATGTAATAGTCTACATACTTGAAGAAACTATAACAGACGCAATAGAAAATGAATACCTAACAATTGTTAGAGAGTGCGACTATCCAAAAGTCATGCTTGCTAATGGCTCTATGGTAGCACTGAATGAGGTGAATTAAATGTATTTTGGCTCTCGACCACCCCCCCCAAATAAGAAGCTTATAATATACTATATAGAATAATAATGGACTAATACAAAACCATCTATCTTCTAAGGGGATAGATGGTTTTTTGATTGAAGCGGCTTAATCTTTAAAGATTAGACATGGTTACAATTAAATAAAAAACTTTCAAATAACCCTTGACACTTAAACGCATACATGATATAATAAGTACATAGTTAAGGAACAGCAACAGTTAACCAAACTGACAATCGGAGGTTTATTATCGGAAATAGAGCGGTTATTACAACAGAGGAAAAGCACTTAGGAGTATACTTACATTGGAACGGTGGCAGAGACAGCGTAGAAGCGTTCCTAACCTATTGTAAGCTTAAAGGATATAGAGCACCTAGTACAGATTGTTATGGATGGACTAGACTCTCGCAAGTAATCGGTAATTTCTTTGGTGGAAGTGATTCTATTGGGATTGACACCCTTGATAGACTTGACACTGAGAGTGATAATGGTCTTTATATCATAAAAGATTGGGAAATTGTAGGACGTGAAAACAATATCGGTGAACAATATAACTATGATTTAACCGAAATGTTGATTGCCATTGACGAAGAACAGCCAAAAAGCGAACAGCTTGGAAAAGATTTTTTAATTGCTAAAATAGTACCAGTATCACAACTGGCAGTAGGTGACACTGTTTATCTATCTGACTTCACTGGGAAAGTAGAAGAGCATGAAATAGTTGGAAAAGTTACAACTCAAACTATCTTAAAGGGTATTCACCACTCACCTATTAACGGTCGCAAGGTCTTGAATACGCTATATGTTGATAAATATGGCACAAACGCAAGTGATAATATTAATAATTATTTATTAGCCGAAAATTATAGGGTAAAATCCAAATAAACACTAAATATTACGGTAAAGAGGGTGAAAAACCCTCTTTTTCCCTAAATATTGCGGTTAATCTTTAAAGATTAGCACTTTCGTTAAAAGTAAGGTTTTAAAGCAAAAATAGGGCTAAAATGGGCAAAGATGGGTGCAAATATAGGACTAAAGACCTATTGTTAACACTGAACATTAGTGATATAATAGATTTAACAAGTCAACCAAGCAAAACGGAGGTAATTAATATGAACTATACAGTATTTACTTTAGGATATGATTTATTACAAGAAACACTAAGTAACGAGCCATGCGACTCAGCTTATGATATTTGTGTATCTCTTGCACTTGAATTTATTAGCAGTGATGAAAACAAAGACATGGACATGAGCGGATATGATGCTTTACAGAAGTGGATTAGTGACAATAACATAGAGCAAAGAGTAAGGGACATGGTGAAATAATATGCCTAAACAATTTGAATTTGGTGATGTAATAATGGCAGATGAAGCCTTTCATGAGTTATTTGCAGAGGGACACACCCATCTATGTGGATGGATGGAGTGCGAGAACATGCTTTCAGAATACTTAGAAGAAGTAGGTGAATCGGCTTATGATGATTGTTATGACGATAGTTTTAAAATAATGTTTAAAGAGTGGTTATTAAAAAATAAGTGTTGACAACAGACAGTATTCGTGCTATACTAGTATCATAGTAAACAACAACTTGCTGACAATCGGAGGTATTACATGGAAAAAAGACTAATGAAAGAACTAGAAAGACTATCATCAAAAAGACGTAACGCAAAGGAAGATAGACGCTTTGAGTCACTCTTAGACATCCAAGCAAATGAAGAAGAAACAAAAATGATGAGAAAAGCAAAGAGAAATAGAGGTGCTTTTTAATGGATAGACTTTTAGCTTCTAAATGGTATCATGTTATTACTAACAAGAAAAAGAAAACATTGAATGTTACTAACAAGTGTTTTAAAACACGCAGTGAGGGCATTCAAACAGTGAAAACAGGTATGGTTTTAAAGCCTTCACAGATTGAAACAATGTTAGGTGAAGGATGGAAGGAATACAAGGCACAATGGAAGCCTAAAGACCTTCACGACAAGGATACTGATGATGCTATAAAGGCATATGAGGAACGTATGAGACTCAAGTCGGAACGTGAAGAGCGTTTAAAGCCTAAATTTAAAAAGACAGAGCCTTTTAATTATGATAAGCGTTGGTCTAAATATATAGACAGAAAAGAAAAGGGTTTAGTGTAAAACGCAAACCCTCATATAGCCAAAGGCTATCTTAGACAGTTGTAAAAAAATAGCAACTCCATGAGTCACTTCGTGACTTACAAGGGAATGTTGCTATTTTTTTATTTTCTAGGACTAAAGACCTATTGACAAAAGTTTGTATTTTTGTTATACTAAAGTAGGGTGGGCGGGATGGTATATATAGGTTTCTAAAGTGGCGAAGCTAACTTTAAGCGGAGCGAACGCAAGTGAGCGGTGCTATACACCTTAATCTTTAAAGATTAACAAAGTAAAACTACTCAAAAATAAATTTTAAAAAACACTTGACATATACCATTAACCATGCTATACTATGTATATATCAATCAACGAGCTGACAAAAACGAGGTAAACAAAAATGGCTAAATACAAAGTAACACTAACTAACGGAAACGAAAAACTTGGAATGATTAAAAATTTCTCAGTTCCTGCTGGCGTCACTTGCAATCCTGATGCACCATGCAATTGTGATAAAGGCGGTGGGTGTTATGCACGTAAAGGGACGTTCTTGTTTAAGAATGTTAAAGAATGTCATATGAATAATTTAAAAGCCTTCAATGACGACTCAGAGGATTTTAAAGAGCAGTTCTTGAACCAACTACCATTGAGAGGCTATGCTAGAGTGCATGTTGGCGGTGATTTTATATCAATGGACTATTTGAAAACAATTATTGATATTATTAAAAATGCTAAAGGTGTAAAATTCCTAGCATATACAAAGCAGTATGATATTATAAATAATTATGTGGCTGAAGGTGGTAAAATTCCAAAAAACATGAAGGTTATCTTCAGTGCTTGGAATGGCTTCGAGTTAAATAATCCTTACAACTTTCCTGTTAGCTATGTAAAAGACAAAAAGAATCTTGACAGTAGAATCCCTAAAAAAGCATTTTTGTGTGGTAGTAAAGGGAAATGTGATACTTGCTATTACTGCTGGGATATGAGAAAAGGTCAGGCAGTTTTATTCGAAAAACATTAAATTAAATATAGAGTCTATAGGTAGAAAGTCCTATAGACTTTTCTTTTTAATAGTGGTATACTTTAATAGTAGTAGTTATTCGAGTAGTTATTACAGTTTTTCTTCATTTTTATCAAACGTGAGATGGATTCACGAAAGTCCATCTCACACCTTTCTAATTTATAGCTTAATCTTTAAAGATTAGTGAATTAAAATAAAAGTAAAATATCTTTCAAAAAACCTTGACAACTATATCTATCCATGTTATACTATGTATATAGTAATTAACAAGTCAACCAAACACACTGGAGGTAATTATGAAAAAGAAAAATCTAAAACAAGGTCAAAAGGTATTATTTAAAAATGGAGATGTTGCAGAGGTCGCACATTTTTTGGGTAGCAAGGCAATGGTGTCAAGAAACCTTTCAGATGTTTTATATGTAATACCATTTTCATCATATGATGAAAATATGAGACTAGCTGATGACAATGATTTTAGTGTTAGGGATGCGGTCAGAGTACAACACTGTACAGCAGACAACAAATTATTAAAAGAACACTTAAAGAGTCTTTTAATCGGTGAAATAGAATCCATAGAGTTCTACCTAGATGCGTGGAACTATACTGACATTGAAGATAAGACAGGGTTTGCAACAGACCCAACAGATGCGTGGAACATGACCATTATTAATGTGGCAGATGGTACATATGTTGCAGTAGCTAATTATGGTGGTGGTGCTTGTATAACATTTTGTGCAAGTGATAGTGCTAATGATATTATGAATGATATTCACGATGCTATTGATGATGAAATGTTAATTGAGATTTAAAATTATAGAGATGTAGAGAGGGTGTGAGTCCTCTCTATTTTTCTATGAAGCGGCATTAATCTTTAAAGATTAACAGTAATTAAAAGTTTCATTTTGTTGTATTTAGGGGTTGACAATTGGTGTTATACGTGCTACAATGTATATATGGTAAAGATAACACATACCTTGGAGGTGGCAAAATGTTAAAATCAGAGAAAAAAGAACTAATTGAGAATATGTTTGACGGTATGAAAGAAAAGATGTTGAGCAATCTAGACAAATACCCTCAAAAATGGGACGGTCACGAACTTAGACAGTTAGCTTTAGACAACTCAAAAGGCTTAGTATGGCAGAAAATGACAGGCTCTAGAATGAAAGAGTACAAAAATACTATTATGGTAGAGAACTTGTAAACTGATTAAAACAACTACTTTCAGAAAGAGGTATATAAAATGAAAAAAAATGGATATGCGGAAACTGACTTTGACGGAACAGGGATGTTGGAAATTCAAAAGATTGATGAACTTAGTATGTTTGAGAGTGATGATGATGCTATTGAACAAGCAATTAAAGATGGTGTAAAGGTGATTCCTGTCAATGAATTACCTAAAAACTTTGATAGAAGATATTTAGGTTGGATTGATACACCTCAAAATAGAAAAGCAATCTTTGATTATTGTTACAACAGGTAGTGAAACTTATTAAAATAACTTAAAACAAAGATTTTAACCAATAAGGAGAAAAACATGGAAAAAGGACTAAATATCATAGAAAAGCTAGAATATTCAAAAAAAGCTACAATTAGACTGGTAGAATCCCCAAACTCGCTCGTAGACATGCATGGATTAGTGTATTGGGCTAGTGAAGTTGAGAGACTGAGAGAAGTAATAAGGTCATTCTAACTTTGGTTAAAACGAAGCTTTTATGGTATTTATGGGTTGACAGGTTAGAAATAGTATGCTATAATGTATATATGGTAAAGATAACACATAAATGCTCACAAAACGGCTATGGAAATGAGGCAGAAGATGAAATACACACAAAAAGAAATAAATAAAATATTAGAAAATCATGTTAAGTGGTTAAATAATGAAGGTAATGGACGTGCTAACTTAAGTCATGTTGATTTGAGAAATATTAACTTGCGTGGTGCTGACTTGCGTTTTGCTGACTTGAGCGATACTAACTTGAGTGGTGTTGATTTGAGCGGTGCTAACTTGCGTGGTGCTAATTTAAGTGGTTCTAACTTGAGTAATACCAACTTGAGTGGTGTTGATTTAAGTGGTGTTAACCTGTATTATACTAACTTAAGTGGTGCTAATTTGAGTGATGCCAACTTACGTTTTGCTAATTTGAGTCATGCTGATTTTCGTGGTGCTGACTTACGTTTTGCTGACTTGCGTGGTGCTGACTATGGTTCGATTCACTGTCCCGAATATGGCAGTTTTATTGGATGGAAAAAACTAGCAAATGGTCGTGTAGCTAAGTTGGAAATAACAGAAGATGCTCTAAGAAGTTCCGCAACATCAAGAAAATGCCGAGCATCAAAAGCGAAAGTTTTAGCTATTTACCGCAGAGAAAAAGAATTCAAAACAGGTGCTTCAAATCGAGATAAAAATTTCATTTACAACGTAGGCGAAATAGTAGAAGTTACGGATTTTGATACTGACAGATGGAACGAATGTGCATCAGGAATCCACTTTTTTATAACCAAGCAAGAAGCGGAGTATCATTAAGAAAAACAAAACTTTTAAAGAAAGGGGTTAACTGCTCCTTTTTTTTTCTTATTGAAGCGGCTTAATCTTTAAAGATTAATTTTTTTCAAATTTTTTTTTAGAAATTTTTTTCAAATTTTTTTTTGGATTTTTTTCACAAATTTTTTTTAAACCCTTGACATTAACCACAACTCATGTTATACTATGTATATAATAAATCAAACGGAGGTAATACAAAATGAGCAAGGATAAATTACATTTAATATACACAACTGAGTTATTAGAACCAAGTAAGGAATACTTAGAAGATGAAATAGCATACTTAGTAAGTGAAGAAGGACTAACACGTAAAACGGCAGAAGAACACGCTCACATGAGTTTTAAGGAGTCTATGATAGAAGACTGGAACTTGATTAAAGAAGCAATAGAAGACATTGAATTGTTGTTCTTAGAGGGCAACGGTGGCACTTGGCAAGGTAGGTATAGAATACTTAAAACAATAAAACCAAGAGAGTTTTTAACAATTTTATCAGCTTATGAAGCGATTAAGATTGAAGAAAATGGGTTTGGTAGAGTTACCTTTACATGTATGCACCATGATTCTACTGATTACATGGAGTTGAGAGTGGTAAACAAAATTGGGGTGGATAGATACAATCACTCAGGGTTGCTTGTTGGAACAAGTAGAAAAGGAGCGGGAGAACAAGTTGACTATTTGACAAATAACCTAAGACTCAGAAGGAGACTTGGATGGGTATAGACCTATTATACACGCAAAACGCTGTTATAAGGTGTTTTGAAGCGGCTGTTATAAGATAAATGGGGTTTGCTGTTATAAGGTATGTGGGAACACTTGTTATGGTGATGAGAACAAGTGTTCCCATTTTTCACAAAATATTCCTTAATCTTTAAAGATTAGTGGATGTAGGACTACAGTCCTAGTACTAGGTACATGTACCCATAAAAATACTTTCAAAACTAGGACTAATGACCTATATACATTGTTATGGTTTGGGTGTATACTAGTATTAGAGATAAGGAAACAGCAACAACAACATTCACCGACCAAGGAGGTCAACATCATGATGATAATCTTAGACAACGGAACAGCGGTTTTTAACAACTCAAACGAAAAGAAGTACTCAGTCATCCAAATGAATTTTACATGGGGTGTGGCACTGCTAAAACCATTCAATCCAACATTTGAACAAGCACCATACATGGTAGCTACTGGATTTAATCCAGTAAAGGATTCTTGGGACAATGGTCACTATGACCTGACCAAGGAACAGGCGATAGAGTTATTCAATAAAAAGATATATATGTAGAAAATAGCAAGGGGAATGAGAACATCTGTTCCCCTTATTTATTATATAGGCTACTAATCTTTAAAGATTAATGAAGACAAAAGATTAAAAAGAATTTCAAAAAAGGCTTGACAATGGTATAAATACATGATATACTTGTATCAGAAGTTAAGAAACAGCAACTCAACCAAGCACGATACGGAGGTATTACAATGTTAAGAGGTACAACTTTCTCAAACTCAAATGGAAGAACATATGAAGTCGTAAGGTGGAACGAGGTTAAATGTGTAGCGGTCTTAAAGTCACATAGACCAACCTTTAAAAACTTGCCCTACGTAGTGGCAAAAGGCTTTAAGGCTAGTAAGTCAAGTTGGGATAATGGCACTTACGACCTGACAGAGGTAGAAGCTAACAGTATTTACTACAACTCATAAGAGCAGAGGAAAGAGGTTGAAAGTGACCTCTTTCCTATTTAATACCATTACTAATCTTTAAAGATTAAGCGATAAAAAAGAATTTAAAAACATTAAAGAATAGTGTTGACATAGTTTAAAATCCATGCTATAATAAGTACATAGTTAAGGAACGGAAAACAACAACAGCTGACAAAGGAGGTACAACATGAGAAATACAATTACTAAAGGGACTAAGACTCACACAGAAGGAGAAACAAACGAAAGAATGTGTAATTGCTCACACTGTGGAGCAAAGTTAAAAGTTGGTGAAGGGTTCAAAGTTGTAGGACTTGGAAGTTATAAATTCATACATGAAAATGAGAGAGGTGAATTTATCCAAAACCTAACAATTCCTAAAAAGTACCTACACGGTATGGAATGGAATGTTACAGTATACACCAAGAGAAACGATATAGATTCTCTATCATTACTAGGGTGGACAACAGAGAAAGACCAAGCGGTTAGAAACTGTAACACGCTAAACTTATTCAAAGGTCTAAAGGGCTTGAATGGGTTCAGAGTAAAAATAGAATTACAAACAGAAAACGGTAGTCAAAACATTATAGAATTTGCAAACATAAACTATGACACATTAAGAAAGAGAGTAATCATAGAAACAAAACGACTACTCACAAAAGAAAAGTACGGTGAGAAGATAGCAAATAAAAGAAAGTACAATGATTTTCCAGACTTCTTAAATATCTAAACAAAACAAAACAGCCTCAGGGAAGAGGCTGTTTTTTTATTGTACTTTACTAATCTTTAAAGATTAAAAAAGGCTTCACTTCATTCTACCACAAAAAAAGCAGTTTGTCAAGTCAAAATAAAATTTATTTATTTACAAAAAGGCTTGACAATACAGTTGGTTCATGATACAATGTACTTAGTGGTAAGGAAATCAAACAAGCTGACTAAGGAGAAAGAAAATGACCAAATTTGAAGCAGTAATGGCAATGGTAGAAGTATACGAAACAGCAGGAAAATCCCTACAGGGAAATAGTGTTAAAACGGTTGACAGTGCTGGCACAGCTTATGTTGAGATGGCTAAAGCGATTAGAAAGTCACTCGCAGAGGCAGACGAATAAAAACAGACAAGAGAGGGAGCAAAATCCCTCTCTCTTTTTATGATGTACTTTACTAATCTTTAAAGATTAAAGATGCCGTCCACTTCAATTATACCATTTTTTGGACGCTTGTCTATAGGACTAAAGTCCTATTTACATTAACAAGCTTGCATGCTATAATATATATATGGTAAAGAAAACGAGCTGACCCAAGGAGGATTCAAAATGACTCATGAAGATAGAATGGCGATATACAAAGAAAAAGTAGGTATCGAGGTAAAGGGACACGTTGGGACGTGGTACTCAATAGACAAAAAGGAGTATAATGGTAAGATGTTATATCTTATGGAACATGAAGAATGGGGAGATATGGCGGCTTGTGTAATCATTAACGCAGAGGATAACGCATTGATGATGCAAGACGTTCATAATGGATTCTATGACTATGATTATTGTATAGATGAAGGACTAGACCCATTAGAAGATTAGAGACAGAGGGGAATGAGAACATCTGTTCCCCTTATTTATTTATTGAACAGCTTAATCTTTAAAGATTAGTGAGTTCAAAAACTGTACATTAAAAAAGGGCGTCACTTCATTATAACATTTTTTATTCGGTTTGTCAATAGAAAATAAAATAAAAAAAGGTGTTGACATATCGCTTTATACATGCTATAATAAGTTATAAAGTTAAACAGGAGGCAATATATGTTAAAAATAGGTATAAATACAGGCACAGCATGGCTACAGACATTTGAGGTTGAGGGCACTAAGCGTGATGATATTGGTGCCCTCATAGAGGAGTATGTTTTAGACCATAAACACGACTTTGCTAGGTATACAATGGATGCAGTCATGGAATTATGTGGCGGTGATTTTGAAATAGCTGATGAAGAATTTTATCCAATAAATGGTGGGGATTTCTACGTAGGTCGCATAGAGTTGATTGAAGAAATTTAGACAGCTAATAGAGAGAGGTAAGCCCTCTCTCTATTGTTTTCAAAGTCCTTAATCTTTAAAGATTAGCGAGAGAAAATAAGTTAAAAAACTTTTAAAAAAGCATTGACATATGCAATTGTATGATGTATAATTGTATTAGAAGTTGAGGAACAGCAGTCCAACCAAGATGCCTAAGGAGAAACAACAATGACTAACTTATACGAATTTTACATTTTCAATGGAACTACAAGAACATACGAAGACCACAGCAAAATGATTGAAGACTTTAAAAAAGAAAAAGAAGCAGTAAACCCTAATGAATACGTGACGCTTGGTGTTACAGTAACAAGAGAATTTAAGTTACCATCATCAGTTGACTTGATGGTAAAGCACGTAAACGAAGAATTTAAGATTTCGGAAGACGTTAAAACATCATCAATCAATAATGATGCTTTCGTTTCTAGCGTAATAGAGGAACTAGAACAAGCGTTCAGCTTATAGATACAAAAGAGAGGGTTTAAAGCCCTCTCTCTTTTTTGCATGACGTTACTAATCTTTAAAGATTAAGGTACAACAATAACTAGGACTAAAGACCTATATACTATTATACCCAATAGTGCTATAATAGTATTATCAAGAGAGAGCGAGGAAAGCAAAATGGAAACCTTCAATGAAAGAATGGTACGTCAGCATATGCCATTTTACATAAGTACCTTTAAAGGCAAGTTTAATAGAAAACCAAGTTGTTGGTGGAACTTTACCGTCTGGCTAGGTCATAGAACTATGGCTAATTCGTTCAATCAAAAAGAAATCAACCTAATAAAAAGATTGATGGAAATTTAAAAAAAGTGTTGACAACCATAGCAATACATGATATACTTATATCAGAAATAAGGCAAGAGCCTAAGGAGATACAATGAAAGAGTTCGGTAAAACAGTACTAGTAAGTGCAACATTAACACTTTTTGTATATGTGTTCTTAACCATACTAATCAACCTAACATCGTAAAAAAGGGGCGACAAGAGTCCCTATACTATATATTGTTCATGATGCCCTTGAGAGTCGCCAACTCTCAAGGGCAAACCTCTAACATATGGTACTAATCTTTAAAGATTAACGGATTTAAGTAATTTGAAAAACTTTTAAATAAACTGTTGACATATATCAACAAGTATGATACAATGTATTTAGTGGTAAACAACAACCAAACACGACACGGAGGTATTTAAAATGAGAATTAATTACATGGGAGTTAGACTAGTAAAAGAACAGGGAGTTAATTACAGTAATATGATTACTATAAATAGTCCAAGTAGCGTAGTAAAGGCACTTAATGACTTGTTTGAAATGGATACACTAGCAGTTGAACATATGGTTATGGTTATGCTAGACTCAAAACATAGAATACTAGGAGTTAATACAATCTCAACAGGAACTGTCAACAGTTCACTTGTAAGCCCTAGAGAAGTGTTTCAAATGGCATTGTTACAGGGTGCTGTATCCATCGTAATAGCCCACAATCACCCTAGTGGTAACCCTAGTCCAAGCCCCGAAGATATAGCCGTAACAAAGAGAATACAAGAAGCTGGTAAGCTAATAGGAGTTAACCTCTTAGACCACTTAATAGTTGGTGATGGAAGGTATACAAGCCTTAAAGAGGACGGTTATATATAAAAGAAACAAAGAGCAAAAAGGGACTGAGTATAGTCCCTTTTTTATATATACAAGTCCTTAATCTTTAAAGATTAGTTGTAAAACCTTAAAAGAAAAGTGTTGACACTTAACATTATCTATGATATACTATGTATATAGCAAACAAACAACAAGCCGACCAAAGGAGTACAATATGGATAAGAGAGATATACTTGAAAGCATAGGAGCAATAATAATAGGGCTAGCAGTTGGGGCTTTGGTGTTTTCTTCAACGCTTTATCAGTTAGCGATGGGTATAGCCAATTGGAAATAGTGTTAATAAGAGAGGGTAAAACCTCTCTTATATTTCAATCAATAGCTTAATCTTTAAAGATTAAGGGACTAAAAATAGTTTAAAAACTTTCGAAAAACACTTGACTTTTATAGTCAGTGTGCTATAATAGTATTAGAGATAACAACAACAAGCCGACCAACTAGGAGAAATATTATGAATGAAAGATACTACCCTTGCGACTCAGGTAACTGCCCATTTTCAGCGGAAGGCGGGAACGCTTGCAGAGATAATTGCGGTATGGGTGTTGATGAAAGTGAAAACATAGAGTACATAGAACAAGAAGTCAAAGAGTTGTATGATAGAATAGAAGAAGAGGCTAGTTGGTTTAGTTATGACGAAAGGGTTATAATAAAATCACACTAAACATTAACAACACAAAGAGAGGGTTTATCCTCTCTTTTGTTTAAAAAATAGTTAGCAATCTTTAAAGATTATTCAAAAAAGCCTTGACATATTAGTTTTTAAGTGCTATAATAGTATTAGAGATAAGGAAACAACAACAACAGCTGACAATCGGAGGTATTCCATGAACAACACTAAATACTACAAAAGAAAAGCAAACAAGGCAGTTCGCAAAGCTTCAAAAGTAGGCAACGGTGGCGATTACAAGAAAGCATACGAATCATGGAACATCAAAGACCAATAAACAACAGGGGCTGAACCTAGTCCCTTTTTTTATTGCTATAGGTGACTAATCTTTAAAGATTAAGGTGTATAATAAAAAAATTGAAAAGGGGTTGACATCTGTATAAATACGTGCTATAATAAGGTATAACCAATAACAACAGCTGACCTAGGGGGTACAAAAAATGGCAAACGAAAGAGCAAACACAATTTTAAATCAACTAACACAATCAAAAAATGGTGCTAATAGAATTAATTGTATGTTAGGATTGAAGGAAAGATTCATTGTTACTGACAACCTAGAAAAGGTGTCTGTGGCTTTCAGATTCAAGGCTAAAGCCACTAAGAGAATCAACTCACTATATATTGAACTCAACGGTTTAGACCTCTACAACGTCACATTTCAAAGAGCATACAGCAAGTTTGATAATGCTATAGGTGTGAGAATTCCACAACTTGACGAGATAGAAACAGTTAAAAATGTATATGCGGAAGACCTAAAAGATTTATTTGAAGATAGAACAAATTTATGCCTCTCAATATGAGAGGTGTTTTTTTAATGAAGCGGCTAATCTTTAAAGATTAACAGATAACGTCTGTCGAAAAGAGTTTGAAAAACTTTTAAAAAACAGTTGACATATACCAAGATACATGATATACTATGTATATAGTAAAGCGGTGGCAATCAAGCCACTGTTCACGACTTGGAGGTTTCTAATGAATAAGACAATGTGTAAATTAGTGGGATGTAAAAGCAGACTTCAAAAAGAACACAAAAGACTTTTTGAGGATTTTGCAACTCAAGACGATGGATACTGTAATTGGGCAGAACGTCAATTTGAGTCCCTCATGTGGAATATAGAGGAGCAAGTTATTGCCCTCAATGCACAACTCGGAATTGATGCAAAAGCCGATGCGATAGACTGGTTAAGGGTGGAGTGATTCACCTTTTTTATTTGGCACGTTGCTTAATCTTTAAAGATTAACGGCATTTAGTAAAGAAAGTACTTGACAAGTTAATCAATACATGGTATACTTGTATTATCAAAAGACGGAGGTAATATATTATGTTTAACAAATATTCAGACGAGTGGTGGGAGCAAGAGGTTAGCTGTGGAGAATGTCAAGGCACTGGAAAACGTAGCGATATGATAGACATTATAGACGCACAAGGCATTTATTATAAGCGAGTACATCACAGTGACGATTGTATTAGAAAGGCTCTAAACAGCCTAGCAACACACGCTAGACCACTTTACGATGAATACTTAGAGAATCCCACAAAAGAAGAGCTAGAGTGGGATGGACTTATGGAAGATTATCCATATGAATCATGGGTAGACTGTTAAAGTTAGAGGCTGAAACTAGCCTCTTTTCTTTGCGTGAAGCGGCTAATCTTTAAAGATTAAGACCTCTAACTTGTGTGCTTTAGTGTGGTAAAGTGTTAAAGTAGTGAAGGATTGTTTTTTAAAAAAACATTTAAAAAAGGGTTGACATATTAAAAACCACATGGTATAATATATATATAGTAAAGAACAAACAACAACAGCTGACCTAGGGGGTACAAAATGGACAAAGTAATGAGAGCACTAACAATCAAGAAGCATGACACATACAAGAACGGTGGCTATACTGACCTTTTAAGCATCATAGGGAACTTACTCTATGAGTATGATGACGGTGAAGAGATGGACAGAGAGACCGCAGAACAGCTATTCTCAGACGTTTTAGATAGCTTCTACGCAGAAGACTAAGAACACAAGAGAGAGGGAAACAGCCTCTCTCTTTTTTATTGTTTGGTCACACTAATCTTTAAAGATTAAGGCATCAATTTCATTATATCATAAAAAAAGTGACCTGTCAAGGGAAAAACAAAGTAAAAAAACTTTAAAAAAAGGGTTGACATATAAACTTATACATGCTATAATGTAATTACAGTAAAGGTAATGCAAGCGACCTAACTCCTATCGTTAAGGAGCGGACGCAAGCTATAACCGTTGGCATTCCTAATTGAGTTGGGGAGCACGTAAACGAGTGTGAAAGACGAAGAGGGCAAACATAATGCCATAGCGAAGCGGCTGAATAAGTAATAGTACCTTTCGTAAGAAAGCACCTCTGACAAGGGTGTTTTTTTATTGCGTGAGTATGTTAATCTTTAAAGATTAAGGCATCAATTCCATTATATCATATCAAGGGCACTGTGTCAAGTAAAATAAAAACAAAAAAAGACTTGACATGATTACACGCATATGATATACTTGTATTATCAAAGAGACGGAGGGCATATCATGACAAAGGCAAGCAGAGTAAAAAAGTCAATAAGACACACGCACAAGAAAGATTTATCAATAGGTGTTTACGAGGTTACTAGGCACTTTGGTGGACACGAAGAAGGTGGATGGTGGTACAATTGGTTTACTCATGTTACTTCAATTGTTTTGCCACTTAGATACACCAAAGAGGACAGTGAAAGACTTCTAGGGTTAACCATACAGCATTGGGAAAAACAGCAAGACGGAGACATATACAGCGTTCTAGGTGGTGTTGAGTATTGGTGTGGATTTGAAACAAAAGAGGGAAGCGAAGCGAGTACACAAAGACCATATTACTGTTAAAAAAAGGCTAGTGTAAAAACTAGCCTGTTTTATGCAAGAAGCGACTAATCTTTAAAGATTAATAAATACATAGAAAAAAGACTTGACACATCAATCATACCATGGTATACTAAGTATAGAAACAAACAACACACAGCACACAACATGGAGGTTTTAAGATGAAAAGAAGTGAGTTAACAGTTGAATACTTCAAAGAAAACTTTGTAATAACGAAAGGCACTGCAACAGCAGAAGCCATAGTTGAAGAGATATTAGAAGGAACCGAGGTAGTTCTTGACTGTGAATTATTTAATACAGATTGGAAAGGTGCAAGGCTGTGGTTTAGACGTTATAAAACATACTTACACAGTGACAAGAACGTTAACAAGAGAATCTTTAAAGGCAATAAAGAGGTTTACTTTCAAGATAGAGAACATTACAAAATGACTGGAACAATAAGACAGAGATGTTTAAGTGAGTGGAGTTAGTTCACCAAAGCAAGTAGGAGCAATCTACTTGCTTTTTAAAATATGAAACGGCTAATCTTTAAAGATTAAAGGCATCAAGTCTATTATATCACAAAAAACTCTATTTGTCAAGTGGAAATAAAATAAAAAACTTTAAAGAATAGGGTTGACAGTTGACCGAATACATGATATAATATGTATATAGTAAAGAACAGCAACCACAGCCGACCTAGGAGATATATTATGAAAATAGCAACTAAAGAACATGGAAGCATTAAAGCAATAAGAGAGTTCAACAATGGCTTGAATGAGTTTTACAAGCATTGTTTGAGATATGGCACAATCATAAACGACAGAATAACAGAGGTACATGGAGAGCATTACAGAGGTTATTCTATTATGGTAGATGGGTTATGGTGTACGATTAGGATGGAAAATGGTAAAGTTGTAGAAGGTTCTTATGAACTATGCGACAGCTTACACGTTAGAATACTAAAGGAGAGAGGGCTAATATAGCCCTTTGTTTTTTTACATACAAAACAGCTTAATCTTTAAAGATTAAAAAAAGTAAAATATCTTTTGTAATAAAAAGGGCATCACTTCTATTATACCATATTTTGGGCAAGGTGTCAAGTAAAAATAAAATAAAAATAACACTTGACTATTAAAGAAATACGTGTTATACTATATATATAGTAAAGAACAGCAACCACAGTTGACCCTAAGGAGCACATTATGAGATTGTACGGTGAATACGTTGAAAATCAAGAATATCCATCACAAGGAGATAAGGACATGGCAAGCCTTGAAAACTTAATCAATGCACGTAGAAGAGGACTTGTAACACAAACCGAATATAGATTTAACAGGGACAGACTTGAGAAACAAATTTTTAAAGCACAACTCGAAGCGGAACAAAGAAAACTTGAAATAGAACTCTCAAACATTGACTACCGTGGATAACGGTAGTGTTTTTTTGACTACAGAAGATAATCTTTAAAGATTAAACAATATAATATATTAAAAATAACCATTGACATACAACTAAATATATGATATACTATATATATAGTAAAGAACAACCCAACCGACCTAGGAGGTACAATATGAATTTTGAAGGATTCTGTAGAGCATACGTTAGAACAAAAGGGAACATGACGACAAAAGACTTTCTTGATAATGGCTACACAATGGAGCACTTTATAAGATGGTCACAGGTAGAGCACGACTATGAAAAGGGTTTAGTAAAGATAATCGCACAGTATGAAAAGCTTGCTGAGAAGGGCAATCCTGTTGCTACTGCGTGTTTAAAAGTACTCAAAGGAGAAGAGACTGCTTAGTCTCTTTTTTTATGTGCGAGTTTATTAATCTTTAAAGATTAAGGGTTAAACGAGCATAGAAGCGGCATAGGTCTAAAGTCCTATTGCAAAACATTTTAACCTATGCTATAATTAAGTTAATGAAAGAAAGAGATAAAGCGACTATAAAAAGAAAATGGTACAATGGTATTGACTTATTGCGATAAGTATGTTATAATTAGTATATAAGAAGAAAAACGAAAGAAAAAAGGTAAAAACCATGAAAAAACACTTTAAAATCTACATTTTAATTATAGTGCCTATTTTGGCACTTTTCTTGTCCTCAACGGTATGTATTGCGTCCTCAACAGCACAAAACAGCCCAGAATATCCAGAATATCAAGATATTACCCTTTCTATGGTGGTCGAAGGTGAATTATACTGCTATGTGAATGATTTGCAAGAATTTGAGTACTTTGGAAATTTAGAATCCTACGGATGTGAGATATCCACAGGTATAGTTATAATTAAGTGGGGTGGCAACGTCCTTGGAGATGAGCAAGAAATTGTAAGCGTGTTCAGTGTCACGAGGATGAAAGAGTTGTTCATAAAATGAAATAAAAACAGCGGTGTGGAGTGTTTCCATACTGCTGTTTTTTTGTGTGTGAAGCGGCTAATCTTTAAAGATTAAGGAGTGTTGAGGTGGGATGTGTTCCCATATCACTATATAACAGAGACTGCTATATAACAGGCTGAGTCGGCAATGACTGAAACTTTTTTCAAAATTTTTTTAATTTTTTTTCAAA
>Ga0098052_1000614_pt1 | contig 22532 bp, 24 predicted proteins | sample 15_taG_FD_81591 | JGI IMG/M metagenome (GOLD analysis project Ga0098052, IMG submission 81591) | Marine viral communities from the Subarctic Pacific Ocean - 15_ETSP_OMZ_AT15312 metaG | ecosystem: Environmental > Aquatic > Marine > Oceanic | place: Pacific Ocean | collected 2015-01-18
GTTCTTTTACATTACCAACAATAAAATTATCTAACGTAGATATTTTAAATGGTGAATGGGATTATGAAATACAAGGATATAAATATCACCCAACAATTAAAGCACCACTAAGTAATTAAACATGGAAAAACAAGAAATAGTAAAAAAAATCGTAGAACTAAAACTTCAGAAACCACAAACACAAAAAATTAAATTACAAATTCAGAAGTTACAACAAAAACTAAACAATGATTAGAACAGCAGAATGTGTATCACCGATGCACCCAGACAAGATGTGTGATAGAATATCAGACACATTATTAGATTTACATTTAGAACAAGACCCAAACTCACGAGTAGCAATTGAAACTTGTGGTGGTATGGGAGAAGTTTACATCACAGGAGAAGTTACTTCAAATGCAGTAGTAACAAGAGAAAATATTGTAAAGGTAGTTCATGATGTAACTACTGATGATACAATTAATGTTATCATTAATATCAACTCACAATCATCCGAGATTGCAAATGGAGTAGATACTGGTGGAGCAGGTGACCAAGGAATTATGATTGGTTATGCTTGTAGAGATAATAAACAATTTTTACCACAAGAATATTTCCTATCAAGAGAACTAAACAAGTATGTGTTTAGTAAATATCCTTTTGATGGTAAAACTCAAGTTACTATGAATGGTAACTCACTAAGAGTTGTATGTTCATTTCAGAACGCACCATCAGATAAGTTACAACAATTAGTAATGGAATACTTTGAAGATTATCCTGATTACTTTATCGAAGCATTACATTGTAATCCTGCAGGTGATTGGAACATTGGTGGGTTTACTGCTGATGCTGGATTAACTGGTAGAAAACTAGCAGTAGATAATTACGGACCGAGAGTTCCACTTGGTGGTGGAGCATTTAGTGGAAAGGATTCTACTAAGGTTGATAGAAGTGCAGCTTATATGGGAAGAAGAATCGCAGTAGATATCTTAGAAGAAAGACCAGAGGTAAATGAAGTGATGGTTCAACTTGCATATGCAATTGGATATGACCAACCACTTCAAGCAACTGCTATCGTTGATGGAGAACACGAATTTATCAAAGGATATGATTTATCACCTAAAGGAATTATTGATTTCTTACAACTCAGAAAACCAATATTTGGTGATTCAGCAGCGTTTGGACACATGGGTGCAGGATTTAAATGGAAATAAATTTGGATATATGAAATAATTTTCGTATATTTGTATAACAAATAGCTTAAGATGAGTAAAAAATATAAAGTAATATTAATTAGTGGTGGATTTGACCCTGTACATAAGGGACATATCGAATGTATCCAAAATGCTAAAAAGTTAGCAGATGAAGTTTGGATAGGACTTAACAACGATAGTTGGTTAAGGAGAAAAAAAGGTAAATCTTTTATGAAAGAAGATGAACGAAAGTTTATAATGGAAAACCTTAGAGATGTGGATTATGTTTATGTAATGAATCCACTTATACATAATGATGATACTGCAATTGATTTGATTGACCATGCTAAACATAAATGGCACGTTGAAAAAAGAGGTGAGTTGAAAGGTAATATGGCATTTGGTAATGGTGGAGATAGAACAGAAACAACTACACCAGAAAATGATGTATGTGATTCATATGGAATTGAATCAGTATGGGGATTGGGTGAAAAAATACAATCATCATCTTGGTTATTAGAAAAATATTTAAATATAGCAGAGTAATGGTTGATAAACAATATGAGCCAAACGAGTATAGAAAAGAACTAGAAAATAAAATAGCTAGGGTTACCTTAGAAGCAAATTCACATTATAATGATGGATGGACACGAGAAGGATTCAATGCCACAAAAGAAGCTTTGGAGAAAAAATTAAAAAAAGTAGGAAAACAATTAAAATTTAATTTCACATGAACATAGAAAAATTAGTAGAACAATATCCAAACGATATGGAATTGGGAAAAGCAGTACGAGAGATATACAGAAAAAATCAAGAGTACTTTGAGAAATATAAAGATATTAAAATCTTTGAATCACCAGATGGAGGGGAAACAATTTATGAAAGACCTTTCGGTGGAGATTATACAACTAAAAAATTAGTAACAAAACAATTAAATTTATTCGATGAAATTAATTAAAGACCCAAGTAAATTAAGAACACCATTGGAGATAAAACCAATGAACCAAAATCAAATTGATGATGTTTCAGAAAAACTAACAACTGAATTAGCCAAACATGGTGGGTTGGGGTTATCTGCAAATCAAATAGGATTAACAGATAGAGTTTGTTTAGTTAACGTAACCGAACCATTACTATTAGTTAATCCAAGAGTTACTGAAACATCTAAAGAAACAGTTGTATATCTTGAGCAATGTTTATCATTAGATAAAACAATGAAAAAACCTGTTCAAACTTTAAGACATAGTTCTTTTACAGTAGAGTGTGATAATTTAGGAACAGTTGTTTTTTCTGCAAACAATAAAGAATTCAATTGGAAAAATTCTGAAGAGTTTTATGCAGATGAGGGGTTATTAGAATGTGTATGTGCTCAACATGAGATAGACCACCTTAATGGGGTTCTTATAACAGATTCCGATAGAAGATATACTACAACAGTACGAAGAGAAAAAAAGTATGGTAGAAACGAAAGAGTAATGGTAAAATTACCAGATGGTTCTACTGAATTTATGAAATACAAAAAGGCACAACCACTACTTTCAGCTGGTTGCGAAATCTTATAATTAAACGAAAACATGGGAAAACTTATATTTACATATACAGACAAAGACTTTATAGAGAACACTAGAGAAGCAAGTAGAATTGAATTTGATGTACCAGATGATATGGATATTCATGAATATAAAGTAGTTTGTGTAAGATTAGCAGCAGCTATGGGTTATGGTAATACGACTATCAAAAAATCATTCGGAGATTTAATCTACGGTGATGAAAACAAAAACACGATAAAAGAATTACTAGATGAGCTTAACATTACAAAGAATCCAAATAAAAAAACTTAACGATAGATTGTTAAATCAAAATATACTTATCCAAACGTTAATGGATGTTATATTAGATAGTGGTATCGTTACAGAAGAAGAATTAGAAGATAGGTTAGATGCCAATCTTAAAAAAACAAATGATTTATTAGAAAGTTTTGAAAAAGAACATACCTTAGAAGTAGAAGAGGAAGTTATGGAAGGAATGTATTATGGTCCTGTTGGGGATTGTTAAAAAAAACCTAAAAAGACTTGGATATATCGAATTTTTTTCGTATATTTACATAGTAAATTAGTTAAGGGATAACCTTATGAAAAAACAAATATTAACAGTAATCATATCAATGATTGCAACAATTAGTTTAGTTGGGTTCACAACCAATTATATAAAACCTAAAGCAAAGATAGTTACTGAATTGGAAAGTAAACCAATTCAACCTATTGAAATCAAATTAGAACCTGTATCTATTGAAATTAATGAAACTGAAATGTTTCTAAATGCAGTAGGAATGAGGGAATCATCAAACAGATACACAGTTGTAAACAAATGGGGTTACATGGGAAAGTATCAATTTGGTAAAAGAACTTTAAAGAATCTTGGATATGATGTATCAAGAAAAGAATTTTTAAACTCACCACACTTACAAGAAATGGCAATGTTAGATTTACTTGAACACAATAGAAGAATTTTAAGTTCATACATTAATACTTACTCAGGTACTATGATTGATGGTGTAGAAATAACAGAAAGTGGTATATTAGCAGCTGCACATCTTGCAGGACCTGGTAATGTAAAAAGATACTTTAAAAAAGGAAAACAATTTAAAGATGGTAATGGTACAAAACTTACTTCGTATCTAACTAACTTTAGTGGATATGCAATAAATTTAAAATAACATGATAGAATTATTAACTACCTACAATATTATTGTGGGTATTTCAGTAGTAATAAACATTATACTACTAATAGGAGTTCGAAACCTATTAAAACAAAACGAACAACTTGAAGATAGATTAATTAATACAATTACTTCTACACAAACCAAAGTATCAGAAGCTCTAGATAACATGAGAAAATTAGATAACCGAGAGGTATTTGAAAAGGATGATGAAGTTGGAGTATCATTTGATGAACTAAAGAAGGTCATTGAAGAACTTAATAACGAAATATAATATGCCAAGAAAAAGAAGAAAGAAATCCAAGATTTATTTTGGTACACCTGCACAAGAAGCAATAATAGAGTATAACGAGTCAACAGATTCAGAGGAGCGTTCAAAAATATATGAAACAAGAATTAAATTCCCATTCGAAAAACTTGCAGAAAATGTTCTTAATACTTTCAAGTTTTCGTATTTCGATGTATCAAAAAAAGATGTACAAACAGAAGTAGTATCTACAATGGTAGAAAAAATGCATATGTTTAAACCTGGTAAAGGTAGAGCATTTTCTTACTTTACTATTATTGCTAAAAATCATTTGATTTTAAAAAACAACGGTAATTATAAAAGGTGGAAACAAAATTCTCTTCTATCTCAAATGCCTGAAACTTGGAATCCTGAAAATGACTTTTTTAAATCCGAAGAAAATAATGAATTTAAAGAATTTAAAAATATCATGTTAAAGTATTGGGATGAAAATTTAAATTCAATTTTTAATAAAAAAAGAGATTTACAAATAGCAGATGCTATATTAGAATTATTTCGTAGAAGTGAACACATAGAAAACTTTAATAAAAAACATTTATATTTACTTATTAGAGAAATGACAGATTATAAAACACATTACATTACTAAAGTTGTAAACGTAATGAAAAAACATCAAAAGAGATTACTAAATGATTATTTAGAACATGGTGAATTGTTGGTTATTAAAAAAAATACTTTCTGGGAACCAAAAGAACCAATTGAAGAAAATCCTTATTTAGATAACGAATATTTATAAATAATGAGTTACATACTTGGAATTAGTTGCGGATATCATGATTCGGCAGCCTCTTTAATTAAAGATGGCAGAGTTCTTGGTGCGTGTGAAGAAGAAAGATTCACAGGTATAAAACACGATAATACCTTTCCTATAAAATCCATAGCACACCTATATGCTAAAAATGGAATACAAAAAGATGATGTAGAGGCAATTTGTTTTTACGAAAATCCAAAACTAAAATTAGATAGAATAGAAGAAAGTACTAAAAGAGGACATTGGTTGTGGAATTACTTTACTAGGAAAAGAATTATAAAAAGAAATAAAAAAGAATACGATAAACTACAAATTACATTAAATAGTATTATTGGTAAGGATACAAAAATAGTATTTTCAGACCACCATTCTTCTCATATAAACTATTCTTATTTAACATCTCCATTTGAAGAAGCAAATATATTATCAATTGATGGTGTTGGTGAGTGGGAAACAACAGTATTAGCTAAAGGGAACAAAAACAAAATAGAAAAAATACAAAGTATAGATTTTCCTCATTCATTGGGAATGTTATATTCTAGTATGACTGCTTTCTTAGGATTTAAACCAAATGAAGGTGAATATAAAGTTATGGGATTAGCACCATATGGTGACCCTAGTATTTTTTTAAAACGATTCAAAAATTTATATAATGTAAATAAAGATAATAGTTTTGAAATCAATATGAAATATTTTACATATGATTATTCTGATAAAATTATGTTTAATGAAAAACTTGGAGAACTCTTTGGAATTACAAATAGATTGCCTGAAGAACCATTAGAACAACACCATAAAGATTTAGCAGCAACACTACAAACAATATATGAATTTTTATTTTTTAAATTACTAAATAAATTACACCAAGAAAACCCAACAGAAAATATTTGTTTAAGTGGAGGTTGTGCATATAATGGAACTGCTAATGGTAAGATATTAAAAAGAACTCCTTATAAAAATTTATGGATACCACCAGCACCATCAGATGCAGGTTCTGCTATTGGTTGTGCATTAGAATATTATCATTCTAAAAACGATAACCCAAGAGTAGTAAATACAACTCCATATCTCGGTCCTTCATATACTAAAGATGAAATTCTAACATCTCTTGAAAAATATGAGAATGATGTGTTTTATGAAACAAAACTTTTTGAACAAATAACAGATGTAGTTGCAAAGGAAATTTCAGAAGGTAATATTATTGGATGGTTTCAAGGTAGAAGTGAATTTGGTGCAAGAGCATTAGGGAATCGTTCTATATTTGCAAACCCACGAGACCCACAAATGAAACGAAGATTAAATAGGGTTATTAAAAAAAGAGAAGGATTTAGACCATTTGCACCAATTGTAAAAGAAGAACTAGCTACTAAGTTTTTCGATTATGAACAAACAGTTCCTTATATGAATCAAGTGGTAAAGGTAAAAAAAGAACACAGAAAAGAACTTCCCTCAATTACTCATATTGATGGTTCTGCAAGAATACAAACGTTAACTAAAAACAATCATAGAGTTGTTTATGACCTGTTAACTAAATTAAATGATATCAATGGTTACCCTATTGTTATAAACACCTCATTCAACTTAAAAGACCAAACAATGGTTCTTACACCAGAAGATGCGATAAAGACATTTCTTAATTGTGAAATGGATACTCTTATTCTTGGTCATTACATAGTTAGGAAAAAAATACTTTAGATATATATTTCTATATTTATAGATAAATGTTTGACCTCATAACCCTGTTTAAAGTATTTGGAATACTAATAATATTTTACATATTTGCTAATAGGTTTTTTCATTGGTTAGATAAGTAACATAAATAAAGTGAGAATATAAAAATACAATGCCTGCGAAATTAAAACCAAGTACAAAAGAATATATAAAGGTCAACAATAAGATGACAAATAAATTCTTTATAAAACATTATACGGTTGCAAGTACAACAACTGAAGAATTGAAAAAACTTTACAATTCAGATTCATATAAAAGAAAAAAAGAACTAATCAGAAAAGAATTAGTGAAACGAGGAGCATGGGAAAACTTAAAGAAAAAATAATTGAAAAGGGAAGTGGTTTAGTTGCTAAATCAAAAACTAAAAAACAATTAGAAAAAGTACTACCAAAACCTTTAGCCAAACAAATCTCAAAAAAGGTTGGTAAAGGAGTAGAATCAATTACATCCAAAGCAATTGATTTGTGGAATAAATTTAAGAAATAATTACTTATTTTTTTGTGTATAAATATATAAACACCCATTATACTTCTTAAAATGGGTATAGAATATATATTGTAATTTTTTATATCATATATACCATAGTTATTTAGTGGATATCCCTTAGTTTTGCAAGATGGAAAAGTTATTCACATTTAATTAAAACAAAAGGAAAAACAATATGGAATTTTTGAAAAAAATAGGCTCTTGGGCTGACGAATTAACAAAGATTGGTATTAGCATCATTGCCTTGGGAGTTGTATTTGAAGTACTCTTCAAAGGTATGAACATCCCTTTTTGGCCAGAAGTATCAGTAGTTGATAACATTATGGGCATTCTAGGAAGTTTAAGTGCTGAAGGTCTGTTAGGACTTGTAGGTGCTTTTGTACTTTACCACATTATTAAAAAGTAAAGATTAGAAGTAATTCTAACAACGCGTTTAAGATTAAACCTCACCCTAAAAGTGAGGTTTTTTCGTTTACTATATTTATATACAACTAATATGGTATAATCATGAGTACAGATTTTGAATTATTTCCTGGCAAAAACTTAAGTGGATTGTTTAAAGATATCTATGATAATCAACAAAACAAGAAACAAAGAATCTCAGAACTGATTGCTGAAATGAGAAAGGTAATCAGACATGCTGGGGATATGGCAGTAATAGGACCAATCCTAAAAGATTTAATTGATTCATCAATAAGAAACGATGAATCATTAATTAAGATGAGTGCAATTGCTCAAAGAATTATTGGAGCGGCACAAAAAGTAGAAGGAGATAGTGGATTTCTTTCAGATAAAGAAAAAGAACAATTACTTCAACAATTAGATGAAACTATTTTAGAAGTTTCAGCGGAACATGATACAAAAGTAGATGAACTTACAAACGAAATAGAAGAACTAAAACAAAAGGTAACTTCCGATGAGTAGAAGACTACTTTCACAATCAATAAATAAAGGTCAACAAGGTTCAAATTCAAATATTGGACTTGGGTTGGTAATGGATGTTGTTTTAAATGAAGATTCTAGTGCAATAGGTAAGATAGATAGAAGTGGTGATGACCAAGCCGATAAGAGTTTTGATTTAATAGGTTCTGCTCAAATAAGAAAACTAAGTGATAATACTTCCAAAACAGAATCTTTAAGATATTATCAACCACTTGATTATTCTTTTATAGATTTACCAATTAAAGGAGAAATAGTAGAACTAATAAAATCTGAAAATGGTAGTATATACTATAAAAGAATCATTTCATCAAAATTAAATACTGGAAATGCTAAATTAAAAGCACAAACAAGATTCTTTGATGCAGATGAATCCTCTGGTGGAAACACTAAAAACTATAAAGAAACTTCTCAGACAGGAACTACAACTAAAAGTTCAAAAACATCAACCGATAATGAATCATATGGAGATTACTTCTCGGAAAATAGAATCAATCATTTAAAATTATATGAAGGTGATAAAGTAATTCAAAGTAGATTTGGTCAATCAATAAGATTTAGTGGATATAATAATGAAGAAAATACATTCAATCCTAGTATCATAATAAGAAACAGACAAGGAACTAAATCTGTTAATGATTTAAAATACGGAGATATAGTAGAAGAAAATTTTGTTGATGATGGTTCAACTATTGCAATAACTAGTGGTGATAAATTAATAAACTTTACACCTGGTACAGTTGATACACCATTAGAAACAGAACCAATATATGCAGAAGAACCCGAACTAAAGGGAACAGACCAAACCTTAATCAATAGTGGTAGAATTATATTATCATCAAAAGATTCTGAAATGTTATTTTACTCAAAGGGAAATTACTCTTTTATATCAGATGGTAAACTTACAATAGACAATGGATTGGATGGAGCTGATATGGATTTCAATGGTGATGTATTGATTACTACTAATGATAACGATGTAAAAATACTAGCAGGTACAGGTGAGATATACCTTAACACAGAAGAAAATACAGAACCTTTAGTAAGAGGAAAAGTTTTAGTTGATTTAATGGGTGACCTAATTGATGCAATCAATGCACAAGTATTTTCAACACCAGCTGGACCAACTGCAGTGGGACCAAATAATAGAGGTGATTTTAATAAAATAAAATCTAAGTTAGAAACATTCTTATCAACTCTTAACTATACGGAGTAATATTATGTCTTTTACGATATTCAAACAAAATATGTTATCTTTCATGAGGAATCAGGAAGGTATAGATTCTTCAGATGATTTTGCAAAAAAATTAACTACTGAATATGATAGTTGTATTAAGAGAGGATTCCAACAACCTGGTATGTTTGGTTTACTTATTCCTGTAAAACGAGGTAATACCGATTTAATGGAAACTCTTTTAAAATTAGCGTGTATAAAAGCATCAAATGTAAAGCAAGGAAATCATACATTTATAGATGATATAGGAAAGGCAATTCAAGGTGGATATTGGGTAGGTGCAGAAATATCAACTACTGTTCCACCTCTAATGGTAACTCCACCAGCTTTTATGAATATTTCAACAACATCAGCATTTGTAAGTAGTCCAGGTACATGGACACCAATTGGACCAACTCCACCAGTTAATGATTCAAATATTTTTTTGGATATATTAATTGCATCAATCACAGTACATCTTACAACAATTGGAGGAACATATATAATGCAATCGTTATATCCAGGAGTACCAGTAGTAACTAATATAGGTTTTTTACCATTTATTGGTTATACAGTCCTTCCATGAAAACCCATAAAATTATAATAGATATATTTATATTAAGATAAACACAATTGAAATGAACAACAAACAATTAATAAAAGTAATAAAGACTCTTGTTGAGGTAGAAACTGCCAAACAACAAGAACGTTTTTTATCGAAAACTTTTCCAAAGATATTGGAAGAGGAAGTAAATAAAAGATTAGCAGAGGTGAAGGGAGGTGTAGTCAGCGTTCCCTCTCCGCAAGTAGTTGTAGAGGATGTGGTAGACCCATTCGAACAAGCAGAACTTGCACTTGAGGAACAAAGACAAGCACCAACAAAACAATTCACTAAAAATGCTATTCTAAATGAAGTGTTGAATAATACAACACCATTTACAAAAGCACAAAGAGCAGGTGGTGGAACACCAGGTGGTGGTAAATCTGTATTAGATAACTTACCACAACAAGAACCAATCCAAGAAAGTATGGATAAAACAGTTGAGTTTACTTCTCAAGGAGCAGGAGCTGGTGTTGGAGGATTGAGAACTCAGATGGCACAGAAAATGGGATATGGTGATGTTGCAACAAGACCAAATAAAACAGGACTTGGAGTTAAGACAGGATTGCCTGGTCTTGATAAAATATTAAACAGAGATAATTCAGAACTTGTAAAAAGGTTTAAAAGATAGGAGATAGTAAGTGGCTTATATTCTTGATAAAAAAGTAGTAAAAGATACCGAAGAGTTTAACGACTTTGCGTATGGTATTACTTTGCCTGTACAGAGAGGTAATACAGGAATGTTTGCACAAGCATTTTCTTCATTTGAACAAGCAAAAACAAATTTAAAAAACTTGTTATTGACTTCAAAGGGAGAAAGAATTCAACAACCAAACTTTGGAACAGGTTTAAAATCATTATTATTTGAACAGAATACTGATTTATTAGCTGAAAATATACAAAAAGTAATTACAAGTAGTGTTAGTTTTTGGTTACCATATATTAACATAGATGAAATAGATGTAAAAATGACAGATGCAATGAAAGATAATAATAGAGCAGAAGTTTCAGTACAATTTACAGTAGGTAATCAAATAGATTTACAAGAAATAACATTTACAGTTAGGGGATAATAAGACATGGCACTAAACAGTATAACAAAAAAAAGTAATAAAGGAAGAGATATAAAGTATCTTAATAAAGACTTTTCTCAATTTAGAGAAAATCTAATTGAATATACAAAAACATATTTCCCTAAAACATATACTGATTTTAATGAATCTTCACCTGGTATGATGTTCATTGAAATGGCATCTTATGTTGGTGATGTGTTATCTTATTATGTAGATGATTCATTAAAAGAATCAATGATGTTATATGCTGAAGATAAGAAAAACGTATTAGCATTAGCAGAATATCTAGGATACAAACCAAAAGTAACTTCACCTGCTATTGGAAAATTAGCAGTTTACCAATTAGTACCAAAAATTGGTACTGGAGATACTATAAGACCTGATTCAAAATATTATTTAAGAATTAAAGAAGGAATGGCTCTAGAGAGCAATGGTGGAACACTATTCAGAACAACAGAACAAGTTGATTTTAACGTAGAAGAGGATAGAGAAATAACAGTATATCAAACAGATGGTTCAAATCAACCAACTCAGTATCTTATAAAAAAATATGTAAATGTAATATCAGCTGAACTAAAAACAGTTTCAGTAGAATTTAAATCACCTCAACAGTTTTCAAAAATAAACTTAGGAGATGATAATGTAATTGATATTTACGATGTGAGAGATTCTAATGGAAACAAGTGGTATAAAGTTCCTTATCTTGCACAAGAAATGGTTTACGTTGATTACCCAACATCAGAACAAACTGATAAAGATTTAATACAATTTAAAGATACTGTTCCTAATATTCTTAAAGTAATCAAAACTTCAAGAAGATTTACTACGAGAGTAAATGAGAACAATACAACAACACTTGTATTTGGTGGAGGAAACCAAACAAGTGATGAAACACTAATTCCTAATTTTAAAAATGTAGGATTGGGGTTGAATAACTCAATAGATAGATTAAGTGAATCATTTGACCCATCTAATTTCTTAAAAACAAAATCATATGGTCAAGCACCTTCCAATACAACACTAACTGTTTCATACTTAGTAGGAGGTGGAGTTGGTTCAAACGTACAATCAGGAACAATTACCTCGATAGAACAAATTGAATTTGATGAAGATACTGCATTTTTTACAACTGCGGAATTATCTGCATATAGAGAAGTTAAGAATTCGGTTGCAGTTGATAACGAAGAACCTGCAACTGGTGGTAAAGGAGCAGATACACTTGAAGAAATAAGAGAAAATTCATTAGCAAACTTTGGTTCTCAAAACAGAGCAGTAACACGAAAAGATTATCAAGTAAGAGCATTATCATTACCTCCAAAATATGGTGGAATTGCAAAAGCATATTGTGCACCAGATGGAGAGTTGAATATGAATTCACCAGCTTCTATATTATCAAGTAATGATTCTCTAGAAGAATTTACAAGTTTAGTTCAAAATTTAAGAGATAAAAATTTAACAGAACAACAAGTAAAAGAAGAAGTAGCAAAATTTCTTTCAAATAAGAAAGGTTTAGTTAATGAAAAGAATAATCCATTTGCTATTAACTTATACATACTTGGTTATGATTCAAATAAAAACATAACAACTCTAAACAGAGCAATAAAAGAAAACTTAAAAACATATTTATCTGAATATAGATTATTAACAGATGGTATTAATATTATAAATGGATTTATTATAAACATAGGATTGGATTTTGAAATAAGAGTTTATGGTGGATATAATAAAAGGGAAGTGTTAACTAAAGTAACAACAGAACTTAAAAATTATTTTAATATAGATAATTGGACTTTCAATATGGCAATAAACATATCAGAAGTAGAATTATTAATTGCAGGAATTGAAGGAGTACAATCTGTACCAAAATGTGAAATTACTAACAAGTGTTTAGGAAACTATTCTTCTAACTCATATAACATACAAGAGGCAACTAAAGGTAAAATGGTTTACCCATCTTTAGACCCTGCTATATTTGAAGTTAAGTTTCCAAATAAAGATATAAGAGGGAGAGTAGTATAATGTATTATTTTGTAACATCATCCAAAGATTCAACAATTTATCTTCAACAACCAAGTCAAAATACTGGTAGAGATGAGATATTAGAAGTGTCTAAAGTTTACTATGGTAATCTTAAAGATATTGCTCGTTCATTAATTAAATTCGATACAACACCACTATCTGAATCTATTGCAAGTGGAGAAGTAACAATGAGTTCAGCTGAACTTGTTATTAAAGAATGTGAAGGAACTGAAATACCAAACGAATATACAATATATGCTTATCCAGTATCACAATCATGGGATATGGGAATTGGTACACGATTTGATGAAATATCAACAGATGGAGTAACTTGGGATAGTAGAAAAACCTCTACTTCTTGGTTAGTTGGTTCAGCATCACTAGAAAGTTCAGGTTCATATAATGGTAAAGGTGGGGTATGGTACACTGGTTCTTCTGCAAGTCAATTATTTAATTATCAATCAAGTGATATTTCAATGGATGTATCCGAATCACTATCATCATGGATTGATGGAGATTTACCAAATGAAGGATTTATATTAAAACATGATTCTGCTAAAGAAAACGATACAATTGATTATGGACAATTAAAATTCTTTTCAAAAGAAACAAATACTATATATCAACCGAAGTTAAGAATTGGATGGGATGATTCTAGTTTTATAACCGGTTCACTAACAGAACTTACATCTGATGATATTCATGTAACGTTTAAAAGATTAAAGACCAGATATAAACAAGGAAGTAAACCTGAAATAAGAGTTTTTGGTAGAGAAAAATATCCACTTAAAACTTACACTAATCAATATTCTTATACTGATGTTTATTATTTACCAACGTCAAGTTATTATCAAATAAAAGATATAATCACCGAAGAGGTAATAGTACCATTTGGAGATTATACAAAATTATCGTGTGATTCAAATGGAAACTATTTTAAACTTAATTTAACAAATTGGGAATATAATAGAGATTATTATATAGAAATAAAAACAGATAGAGATGGTGTAGTTGAATACTTTGTAGATAAAGATTTAACTTTTACTGTGGAATTATAAACGAATGGCGTTATCAGATAGATTTAGAATCAATGAACTTGTAAAAAAAGGTTCAAAGGCGGTTAGAAGAGATTCTAATGGCAATATTGTTGTGTCTAAAACTAATGGAAACCAATCCAAGCCGAAAGAATCAAAAGAACCTGAATTCGGTTCTAAACCAATAAAAGGAAAACAAGTATCTGCAAGATTTAAATCAGATTTAAATGAAGTAGATGATATGTTTGTACAAGAACAAACTTCTTTTAGTGGAGAAACATCTGGTTATATTGAAAAGCCAAAATATAATGAAGAAGAACTACAAAAGGCAATTGATGTAAAGGTTGATGAATTAATTAAAAAAGAAAAAATTCAAAAAGGACCGTATGTTAAAAAAGGATTATATGATAAACTTAACGATAAGTTCAATAGTAGAATTGATGAAATTGAAGATTTAAGAGAGAAATTGAACAATGCGTTATCACAAATTAATGATTTAGAATCTCAAAATTTATCATTACAACAACAACTCGATGCTGCTATGCAACAGAAAGCAGTTGCAGAAAATCAAAGTACACTTATAAATGATAGATATGGAGCTTTATTAGCAGATTTCCAAAACTCTATTATAAAAGGAACAAAAGAAGCAATTGAAAGAGTTTCACTTACTGCACAAGTAAGAGGTTTACAAGCACAGAAGGTAACTTTAGTTCAACTAGAAGAACAAGAAGAAGCAGCACAAGCGGAAACAGCAATACGAGCAAACCTAAGTGGACCTGATAATTCATATGGGCAAAAAGGAGATACTGGTTGGAAAGTACCCGAACCACACGATGACCCAAGTTTATTTGAAACTAGACAAATTCATTTCAGAAGTAACAGAGGAGGTTCTGGTTGGTCTGGTTTAGATTCACTTGAATTATATAACTTTAATGAAGAAGAACAAGTCAGATGGTCTATTTCAGTAGTAGAAGGTAGCGGTGGACATGGTGAAAATTGGTTAGGTTTTTCAAAATATGGTGGTTTCATACCACCAAGAAGTGGAGAAACACCTGGTAAGGTTGATATAGATGCTATTAAAGTTGCAAATATAAATTCCCCTAAAGGTAGAAGAAGAGAATTTACAGATGATATTACATTAACTATTGGACCAGATACCTATAATTTGAAAGGTATATTTTATAGAAAACTAAGAAAAGGTGGAGACGGAAACTAATGGCTGAAAAATATTTTAAAGAAATAATAGATAGAAAAGGATACAAGGTAGATTCTGAAGATAGAGCGGTATTTGAAAAAGAAATATCTAAATCTAACTTTGGACTAGGTTGTGCTGATATGATTGAATTTATTTTATATGATTCAACTAACAATCAATTACCACAAGGAGATTCGGGTAATTTGGTTAGATATATTCATATTGATGATTCAAACATTAATGATTACTTTATAATTTCTAAGAGTGAGGCTACTAAAAAGAAAAATGATACAACTGAATTTATAGTTGATTTAGAAAAACTTATAACAGAGGCAGGATATCAAAATGGAATTTTCAGAACCCAAGTAACTTTATTAAATAGAAGAACAGGTATTGAAAAATCCTCTGATAATAATTTATGGATACATGAGATTTCAGCATCAAGAACAGAAATTAGATTATTACCAAATAGAGCAACAAAGAAAAATAAAGATTTAGAAAAAAGATATTCTATTTTTACAGATGAAAAAAACTTTAGAGATGATGTAATTTACTATGTAAACGTTTTTATTGAAAATATTAATTTACAAAAAGTATTACAAGATTTCTTTTTAATAAAAGGTAAAGAAGAAGATGGTATAAGATATGCTAAGCTAATTCAAAAGGAATTTAAATTAGATAGCTTCGAAATATTCTTAGAAAGAATTAAAAGTAAATTTATAGAATCAATGCAATATTATTCTCAAAAAAGAATTTGGGATATTAATGATAATCGATATGGTAAGCCAGTTGGGGAGAAATATGATTGTGTAGAATTAAGTATTTCGGATATAGAAAACGCATCTTTCGAATCATTGATACGATGTATTGATTTTTATTTACCAAAGAGAAATATAAAAACAAAAAGTATTTTAACAAAAGAAGAACAGATTACTTTAGATGAGGTTAAATCTATATTGTCATCAAGTACTTCAAATAGTATTTATGATACGACAGAACCAACGGAAACAGATATAAAGGGATGTACAGACCCTAATTCACTAAACTATAACAAATATGCAACAATAGATGATGGTAGTTGTATATATTCAGAAGAAGTTGTAGATATAAAGGGATGTACAGACCCAAATTCATTAAACTATAATCCTAATGCAACAATAGATGATGGTAGTTGTAAGTACACTCAAAATACAGTAAAGAAAACATATTATATATGGTCTAACGAAGGTACTATCAAATATAGAATTGCAGATGGTACTGCTGAATTAAAAGAAGGTCAAATGTATGATTCATTTACTTGTACACATATAGTAGGTTCTGTTAAATTTATAGGAGATGTTAGAGAAGTTCCTAAACCAGTATCAACTGCAGCTGCAACATCATTGTTTTTAATACAAAATCAAAATAGAGATTATGATTTTGATGATTTAGGTTTGCTTGGAAACAAGAGAAATGGTAGACCTAGTCTAACTAGTGTTTCAATTTCATATAGAGATGCGAGTGGAGCTCTTCAAAAAACATCAAACATAGAACCAGGAGGTTCTACAACAGTTTGTGCACAAGATGGTAGTATAGTTACTATGCCTAATATTAGTGTAATAAAACAAGGAAATTGTGGAACAGTTGCTCCAACACCATCGGTTGGTGGAAGTAGAGGAGGAGCTGGAAATTCAACAACAACAACTATATTTGGAACAAATCCATTTGGTGGGGTTACAAGTGAAACGATAAACATAAATACAGGTATTTATAAATAATGGCAGAGCAAAGTACAGAGAGTTCAGGAGGAAAAAAGAGAGGCCTACGAATCAGAGGTATTTCTACCGATAGAGGGTTTAGTGACAGTGTCATTGAAAATCTAGGTACTCCTATTGTATCTGGTGGAGGTACATCCGATAATGTCTTAATCAATAAGGGAGAAGCTCTAGCGCCTATTACTATAACTAACGAGTTACTAAAACAAACTCCTGTTAAACAAACTCCTGTTAAAGAAATAATTACATATAACACACCAACTAATACTATTCAAGTAAATATTAAATCAAGTCCAATTGGTGGAGCAGTAATTGTAAATGGAAAAGAAACAAAAAACATAACTAATAATTCTATAATTTTCAATGGTAAAGAATTACTTACACCAAAAATAATTGAAGTAATAAATGCCATTGGAAAATCAAAAGATAGATATAAATTATATACAGTAAAACAAACCATTCTAAAGGATGTTAAGCCATTACAGAAATTTGATAATTTAATACAGAAACCCATAAACCCTCTTACTCAAAAAATTGAGATTAATGGTAAGAGTGATGATGTTTATTTAGGATTTCAACAAGCAAAACCTACAAATCTTAAACCAAGACCTCTAATAGTTGGTTCAGTAGGTTTTCAATTCTATCAACTAAGGGTTGAAAAAAATGGTAAAGAAATAAATGTTAATAATCAAATTAACGAAATAACAAGTACAATAAATAAAGGATTCTCAGTAGATTTAAATTTTGAACTTGAAAAAGAAATTGTAATAGATACACCACCAGCAAAAAAGTACTCAATCGAAATTGAAGCTAATATTGGTAGAGATGGTGATTTTCAATACGTTACATCTTGGGGAGATAAAGGACTTCTTGAAGATGAAGACTTAATAACGTTAACTTCAAACCCTCCAAGAATTCCAGGAGAGAAAATATATGTTGATTTCTTTGCAAATGGAATAAGTGATTTAACTCATACAACAACGTATGATATTCAAACACCTACATCCAAAGGAATACAGACAATTAATTCACTTGAAACAAGAGTAGTTTTACAACCAGGTATTTCAAGGGTTGTTATTGATTCTGTTAAAATACCCAAAGAAGAAATACAAAAACCTCTTATAAATGTTTCAATAGATAATTTAAAATTTAATATCTTATCAAAAGAAGATACAAAAATTGTTTATAACACATCATATGCAGATGAGGTTGTCTATACATTGGGTAAAACAACAAGAACATTAAAATCAGATGGAACTATCATTTTAAATAAAGATGATTTTTACAATGGTATTGGTAATTATGTAATTTATTTACAACCAAACTCAAAACAAGCAGGTAGTGGTGATGTAAAAAGAATTAATATTAATGTAGTTAGTGAAGAATACATACCAGGTCCAGATATAACTCATATAAATTATCCACAAAATATAAAAGGAGCGGATTTTAAAGGATTTAATATTCCTTTTAATATTAGTTGGCAATCTATAAACACTAATTTTATTTATATTTACGCAGGAAAATATTCTAAAGATACTAAATCTAATTTCTTAGGACAATTTGAACCAAATGGTAATGCTAAATTTAATATAGCAGATGTTTTAAAAGCAGCAAAGACTAATATTAATGAAACATCTAAAGCAATTCAATTTTCTTTAAATTTAGTTCCATATAATATTGAAGGAAATGAAAAAACTGCAGGAAAGGTTGAAGTAGTAAACATTACTTTTGATAAAGGAGATTTAACATTACCAAGAGAAATTGTAATCAATGATATTAAGGAAAGTTTTAGAAAACAATTTGATAAAAAAATATTCGAAGATGTTTCTCCATTCCTTACACATTATTTACACTTAGGTGATGGTAATAATAAATTAATAGCAACTTGGGATATTGATGACAATACTTTATCAACATTTGAAGATGATTTAGAAACAAATACAAGAAAAAAGACAGAAGAGGTAAAATCTTTAATTTTAAAATTGTATGAACCATTACCACAAGATATAAATTTAAATCATAAATCTTGGATATCAAAAATACAATCAATTCCTATAATTGATACGATTACACTTATAGATGGTGAAACTGCAGAGTGTACTCCACTACAACCAAACTTTAATTTGGATGTTGGAGATGATATTGGATACCAAATTCTAGATGATTTGATAGGAAGTGGTTCAGCAACCTCAACCGATGTTGTTAATCAATTCATTTCTTCAAGTGATTTTGATTTATCTAAACTTGATATATCATATGTAACAAGTTCGACAGCATTAATAAGTACAACAGGTTCTTATGATTCTGGTCAAATTGAAATAGAAACAGGAGTATATGATTACAATTGGAATGCATTTGTAAAATACTCATCAGCCGAAGAAAGAAGTGCTAATTTCTTTTATAAGGTAAAATTAATAGAATCATATCAAGAAAAATATGATACTTTATCAAACTTAACAGGTTCTATTGAAATTACAAATGAAAAGGATAGAACGTTAACAAAAATTAATGATGTTAAAAAAGGATTTGATTCATTTGAAAAATTCTTATACACTTCATCATCAGTTGATGGATTAACTTATCCTGGTGCAGGTGGTAATGCATTATCATCTAGTTCTGATGTAACTTTATGGTATGATGGAATATTAGAGTCTGCTCAATCATATGATTATGATAATAAATCAAGATTTGTAAACAATCTACCACAACACATAAAAGATGATTATCAAGGTGGTGAATTTACATTATTCTTTGATATGATTGGACAACACTTTGATAATATATGGGCACATATTGAAGGAATTTCTAAATCTAAGAAAACCGAAAACAAATATAATAATGGTATTGTAAACGAACTTGTTTACCATATGTTGGAATCTCTTGGATGGAATGCTGATATGGGAGTTCAATCACAACTACTTTGGGAATATGCGTTTGGTAAACATTCGGATGGTACTATTGTTAGTGCTACAAGTGGTAAAGATAGACAAAGTGAAGTATGGAGAAGAATCTTAAATAACTTACCATATTTAAATAAACATAAAGGTACTAAAAGAGCTCTTCATGCTGCGTTAAGTATATATGGTATTCCACAATCACTTTTAACTGTGATGGAGTTTGGAGGACCAAAAGACCCAACTCAAGAAGGAACTACTAAGTTTACATTTGAAGATAGAACTGCAGCAATTGCAATAAGTGGTAGTGAACGAATAGATATACCATGGAAACAATATTCAGGAACTTCTGAACATCCAAATTCAGTAGAACTTAGATTTAATACTGAAATAAAGGGTAATCAACAATTAATTAGTGGTAGTGATTGGAGTTTAAGTGTATTAGAAGATACTGGCTCTCTTGCTAAATTTGAATTAGTTGTTGGTAGTGATTCTGCATCAACTAATCCTGTTTCATTCTTTAATGATGAATATACACAAATTGTTATAAACAGAGAAACAGGTAGTTCAGATGTATTTGAATTATTTGTAAAAGAAGGATTCCAAGAAAGAATTAGAAATGAAGCTTCTGCCTCTTTAACAACTACATCAAAAGGATGGACAAGTGGTTCTTATATTTCTGTTGGTGGTAGTAACATCACTGGTTCAGTAGATGAATTCAGATTATGGACATCTCCTTTAGCAGAATCAAAAATAAATAATCACACATTATTGCCAGATGCAATTGATGGTAATCATGTTTCATCATCTACTGAAGATTTACTTTTTAGATTAGATTTCGAATATCCAAAAAACAGACACTCAAGTGCAGATGCTAATATTAAAAACGTTTCTATAAATCGTTCTTATGATGATTATGCAACTGCATCTTTATTTGATAATATTAGTACATATCCATATCAGTACATTCCATACGATAGAGATGTTACTGCGGATGTTCCTTCTAGTGGATTCAATGTTAGTAATAAAATAAGATTTGAATCACAAACTGTAATATCAGATTTAACTTACAGAAGTAGAGCAACTAAAAAATCATATGATAATGCTCCAATTGATTCAAATAGATTAGGATTATTTTTCTCACCAATTAAAGAGATTAATATGGATATCGTAAAATCTCTTGGTGAATTTAATATAGGAAATTATATTGGAAATCCTGCAGATGATTTCTCTGAAGAATATGGTGAATTAAAAACATTAAGAAATTATTACTTTGATAGATATTCATTAAATATTCATGAATATATTCAACTTGTAAGATATATTGATAAATCATTGTTTGATGTATTGGAATCATTAGTACCAGCAAGAGCTAAGGTATCAAGTGGTTTATTAATAGAACCTCATGTTCTTGAAAGAAGTAAGGTTCAACAAAAACCAACTATTGCATCTAAGCACAATTATGAATCTAAAATTGATACACAAGAAAATATAATAATTGATTCATCAAATGAATTAATAGAATCTTTTTTAACTGCATCTGATGATATAACTTTATCTGGAACAAACGATAATTATTTAACAATTATATCTGCATCTGATAATCATGTTTTAAATGGAACAAACGATAGTTACGAAAGTACAATCACACAATCAGATAACCTTATTGCAACAGGAGAAATAACAACAAACTCTGGTTCAGATATGGGTGGAATATCTTTTATGGTAAACGCACACTTTACTCAATCAATTCAAGGTGAATATGATTCAACTGCATATCAACAAATAGGAATGGGTGCAGATTCGATATCATCTTTAGGGTTTGGATTATATGGTGTTAATGGTACTGTTATAAGAACAAGATTAGATAAAAATAATAATTTTGTAAAAGATAGAGTTAAGGTATATTTATTAAAGGAACAATATACACAAGATGTACCACAAAATATAAATGCAAACGATGAATCATTGGGTAGAGAATTTGTATCTCAAACAAAACATAGATTCAAAGTAAACATTTTACCATTTACTGGTTCTGATGGAAATGAAATGAGTTCATCAGTTGCTGGTAATATTGTAGAAGCTACTCCACTTAATGGATATTTACCAACACATTACGCAAATGTTGGTGATTTAACTAGTGGAATGGAAAATTCATTTTTTAATGGTTCAAAACAAACAAGTGCAACTACTTTAGATGGTGGTTCACCTGTTCAAACATTCACTACGAATCCTAATACTCTTAGAGTTTCTGATAGTGGAAGGGGTAGTGGAGAACCAATTTTAGAAGTTGATTGATAATTATAGAGTATAAAAATTACTAAAAATATAAATTGTTATATTTATATATTGAATAACAAGAGGAAAATTTAATTATGGCTTATTTAAATAACACAGAAATAACAGTAGATGCGATTCTTACCAAGAAGGGTAGAGAGAAACTTGCATCTGGTGAAGGTTTAAATATCTCAAAATTCGCACTAGGTGATGATGAGGTAGATTACACACTTTACGAACCAGCACATCCAAAAGGAAGTGCATATTACGATGCGGCAATCAAAGCGATTCCGATTACTGAGGCTTCACCCGATGAAACTCAGGTATTGAAATATAAATTAGTAACTTTACCAAAAGGAACAACTAA
>Ga0098052_1000619_pt1 | contig 22419 bp, 40 predicted proteins | sample 15_taG_FD_81591 | JGI IMG/M metagenome (GOLD analysis project Ga0098052, IMG submission 81591) | Marine viral communities from the Subarctic Pacific Ocean - 15_ETSP_OMZ_AT15312 metaG | ecosystem: Environmental > Aquatic > Marine > Oceanic | place: Pacific Ocean | collected 2015-01-18
CAGCCGTGGCGGTGCGCAGCTCGTCGTTGATGAGCTTGTGTTCCCAGATCACGGTTTCCATCATGGTGCAGCCGTCGAAGCTGGCCAGCATCCAATCATGGTCGTCGTGGGTGGCGGTGCAGGGGTACAGCTCCTCGCCAATGATTCGCTCGGCAATCGGGCGCGCCTTGGCTTCGGCGGCATGGCCCTTATCGAAGATCCGCTGCTGCGCTGGCGTTACCTCCGGCACTTCGCCAGTGTATTTGAGCTTGAGCAGCTCAGAGCGCGACTGGTACTTGCTGACTCCGGCCATTGCCGGTGCTTCGCTAGCCGTAAAACAAGAGGCGCGTAGCGCGCCCCATTCGGTTGAGCCTTGAACTACGTCATGGATGTTCATGCCTGCACCTCGTTAATAGCTTGCTTCTGTTCGTCGGTGAGAATCGCCTTGCTGCTGACCATGGCGATAATCTGATCGGGCGTGCGCTTACCTGACTCAATGGCGGACTGCCAAGTGGGAAAGTTCTTCTTAAAGTCGACGTCGCTGTAATACTCCAACGCCTCACGCTGCGGCGTAACGTCCCGCTCAACGTTGGCGCTGCGGTAGCGGTCGGCCTCGTCCTCGTCGATAATCCCAGAGAGGCCGAAAGCGTAGCGGGCGCACTGAATTGTGGCCTTGTGGCGCAGCATGCGGACTGGCCATTTCTTCCATGGCTCAGAGTTACCCTGGCATTCGCTCAGATACTCAGTGACCTCGGTGGCGCGTCCCCGATCTTTGCGGTAAATGCGGCAAGTGATCGCCATTAGTCCGCCGTTATCGTTCAGCTTGTCATCAAACTCCATGCCATCGAACTGCGGGTGGGTATTAATGACTTTTAGCCAGCCATCTATGCTGACAATGGGCTGAATGGCACCGCGATTGTTGAACGCGTAAATCTCTTTTGTTAGCGGGTTAAGACGGTACTCGTTGGCAATGGACATAAAGACCATCAGCTCTTCATGGCTGACCTGTTGGTTGCCGCCTTTCGCCTTCATCAGCGTGTTGGTCATGATCTGCTGGACAGTGTCAGGGTCGACGCTAATACGGCTGGCCATTGCCTGAAATGGGTTCGTGGCCTGCACCTGTTGGCTTGGGTGCTGATGTACTTGGGCTGATTGACTCATGCTGCATCTCCTGATTGATGTTTGCGTCGCTTGCCGGTAATTATCATGCTGACTTGTGACTGGGTTATGCCGAACCTCTTGGCTAGCTGGTATTGATTGCGGTCTTTTGAGCGAGGCTTGTAGAGACGCCTTATCTCTTCCGCTTGTTCATCTGTCAGCTTTGAATTACCAATCATCTCTCCTTTAAGCCCGCGACCTCTTGAGTGCATATCGGCTATATTGTCAGCCTGCGTTCCTAGCTCCAGGTGCTCTGGATTGACGCACTTTGGGTTGTCGCATTTGTGACGAACTACCTGCGCATCTATATCCGAAATGTCTAGGCCGTTGGCCTGGCAGTAAGCGAGACGATGAGCCAAAACCTGCTTACCTCGGTGTTGCAGGTAGCCGTATCCAGCGCCTCTACACTTAAACTGATGTTCTGAGCATTCGCTTTTAAGCAACATGGTGTTACCCTCCTCATTGATTCGTTTTGCGATGGATCGATGAACGGCCCGTTCCTATGTGCGTAGGAGCGGGCTTTTATTTGCTCAGCACTTGCTCAGCGTGCTTTATCGCCGCTTCGTACTGATGCAGCGGTGCAGCGCCTAGCTTGGCTAAGCCAACGATGTTGCTAAGCGCCTCGCGCACTTCGCTGGCATTCGCCAGCAGCGCCTCTAGCTCATCGTGGTCATGGCGGCAGAGCTGCTTACTACCCTTAGTGACCTGATATACGGCCTCACCGGTTTCCTCGCTCCAGCCGCCAGCGCCGGTTACTTTCCAATTGCTCACTGCTCAACCCTCCGAAACTCAACGACCCATACCCAGGGATTGGCGTCCCAGCTATCAAAGCCATTGATCGACTGCCATAGCTGACTGAATCGCTTCTTTGGTGAGTTGCAGCTATGGCAATCAACCTCAGATGCGCCCGCTAAACTACCGTACTCATGCACCTGATAGCCGTCGCAGATTTGGCAGGGCCATACATCGGCACCACCAGCCATGTCGCTATATTCATCATCGGTGTAGCAGCCTTCGGCGATGGCATCTTCATCACTGATACTTAGCAGCCGTTCCACGCGAACGCTGACGATCTCTAGCGTGATGCGGGATGCCCAGCGGGGCATGTGGATTGATGGTCGCTTGCGCCACCAGTAACCAGGATTTTTCGATCCGGCGGCTGAACGACTATCAATGCTTGCGCAGTATTTAATGTCGCCCGCAGTTACATCGCCGTGCATCAAGTACAGGAAGTTTTCACGCACCCAGAGCCGGTCACCGGGCTGGCCGTAGGGGCATAATGCGTAATCGCCGCAATTGACTTCACCAGCAATTTCGCAAGGTGCAAGCTGGCAGCCTGAGCCGTTGCGGTCTTTGGTCGGCTTAACGATGCGCCGCGTCTGCGTTTTACGACCATCCAAAATGGCGTTGACCATATCGGCGTTGAATAAAATCGGGCGTTCTTTCACGACCACTCCCCCTTGCGCACCTGCGCATCCCACGCCTGGATAGCCACATCACGCATAGCCGTAGCGTTGCGCTCAAACATGATGTCCATCAGGTAGTGTTCGTTCTCGGGCTGCTGCGCCCAGCGAATGAGGGACTGGCTTGCCCATGGTTGATCCGCTTCAAGGCAGTCGGTCGGCGTCATGTCGGCTTCGGGTGAGAACTGCGGATACCGGATGGCGGCTTGGTCGGGTACTGCATAAGCCATGTTCATGTGGATCTCCTTAATCAGCGGGCTGCATGCCGGGACAATGTTCTTCGGCAATTCCTCGATAGTCAGGCATGCCGGTGCGGTGGTGCGGGTCAATACCGCGTGCTTTTTCCGCTTCCCAAACAGCCACTTCTTGGCAGTATTTGCGATGCAGGCGCTCGCTATCGGAAGCGTCCAGATTGCTGGCGACAATCATGCTGCCGATGATCGCGGCTAGCGCGATGAGGCTAAGGGTTTTCGTTGGCATGCTTACTTACCTTCTTGATCAGTTTCGGCGGGTAGCCCAGGCGCTTGGCCGTGGTGCGGGCCAAACGGCGGGCAGAAAAAAGCCCCAGATCAATGTGGGGCGTTACCGTGCTGCCGCGTTGCTCTCTGATAATCCATCGAGTGGTCATGCCTCACCTCTGGCTTTTCGCTTCACCTCAATCACTCGCTGAGCCCATGCGGCCTTGTCGCCTATGGAGCTGGCAAATCCTGGAAAGGTGTCGAGCAATTCGTACATATCGCGAGATGCAGCCATCAGCAATGCGTTATAAGGGCCTTGCTCGCCATTCCCTATGTGGCAAACGTCACGCGGCTCGCCATCAACCAATGCTGAAATAAACAGGAAGTCATCGCACTCGGGTCGCGCACGCACAGCATTAGCAACGTATTCGCCAATTTCCTCTGGTGTCATCCGCTTGCCCGTTTCGGCGTTAACCATGTTGTAAATACTCCATGGCCCTGGAGTTGCTTTTAGCTCGCTCATAGAACACCTCTCATAGAATTGGGCGCGCTGCCTCTTCGGCTCTCGCAGTGCCAGTGCAGTGAGTCGGCAAAGGGGAAGCAGCGCGGGCATGGCGACTCAGCAAGAGGCCATGCCAACTGGTAGGGATTTCTTGTGAGTTGCCGGAATGGGGTGATGCAGTGGCCGGGCGCTACTCCGGCTGACACCGCAGGGGTGGGCCCCCGCTTTGGCCCCACCAGCTACTTGCGTACGATTTTTCACTGGTGAGTGGTGCTTATCTCCAAACGCGTCTGCTTTCCACGTCGCACTGCATCAGGAAGGGCTCTGCTTCACGGAACATGGACCGAAGTTGTCGAACCTTCGCTTGGCTCCACCGCACCCATGCCTGCCGACCGCTATCGGCAACAGAGCCCTTCCTGATGGCCAGCAGAGCCGCTGCTGGCGCCGGTGTTACATAAACGCCGGGTCGTCATATTCGAGCCAGCACTTCCAACATAATGGCTCTGCGTTTGATGAAGCTGGTTTTCGCCGGGCTTTCTCGACAAACCTCCCACAATCCCGACATCGACTTTTTTCCTTTTCACGCCCACACATAGAATCTCTCCTTCCCCTCAGTGGGGCGGCTGTACCCGTGCGATGATCTCGCGACCGGGTCGCCTCGCCTGGTGGTCCATGTCGTGTGACCTGGATCTGATGAGACGATGTAATCGCCGCCGCCATAAACCCGATCCCAATATTGCTGCCTGGTGCATTCGGTCCACATACCCACCTCCTGTTGATTAGCGGCTAAGGCACGTCAATCCATGCCGGAACCTGATCTGTTCGATACTCCCCATAGTTCGGAATGTAACCCTGTTTAGCGTCCGGGCCGTCGCAATAGAGTTCGCAAAGCGGCGTGAAATGGCCAGCTTGGCGGTGCTGCTCGCTTTCAAACACACCCAACGTGTATCGAAATTCTTCAACCGTGAATTCCAGCCAGTCACCGGTTGGCTTGCCCATCACATGCCACTGGAGCTTTATTTTGTCTCCGGCTTTCATAACGCTCTCCTGTGTAATTCGTGATCAAACATCGAGATAGGCCTTCGCTACACCTTTAACGGCCTCGCATTGAGGCGAATGACCTATTTCGATGCCCGCTCAGTGAACGGGCTTTTCGACCATATTACTAACGTCAGCAAAATGGTTGGTTCTTCCCGCAACGCTGGATGCGCTCCGACTCAACACAGGCTTTGCTGTCCCCTGTGCTGGCCTACCGGTCTCAACCCTTTTAGAGACCAGCCCGGAACGGTTCGCATACTGTGCGATTGCCGCCTGCTACCGGATGGCGTTGCGGGTACTACGGCATGTTATTAAAGAGCCATGGCGGGCTGTCTGTTTCGCTGTGCGTCAGTGCCGCTGCCATGACTCAAACTATACAAGACAAACTTGTAATTGCAAGCGTGAAAACAAGCAAATCCAGCAATAAAACAAGATTTGGTTGTAAGGCTATGAATTTCAGACGAAAAAAAACCGCCAAGAAAAGGCGGTTATTACAAGAAAGACTGGTTAGGCGAAGGTTTCCCACCAAAAGACTCGGCCAATAATCCTTGGCGCTTCAGGGTCATCCATGGAATAGATCTCTTCGGGAAACTCCAGGTCGTTTTCGCTAACAACGCGCATCCTATTGAGAGGCAAGCGATATAGCTTCTTGATCCGAAGCATTCCGTCATGGTCGAGAGCATAAATCCGGCCATCAATGATATGGCGGCATCCCTTATCAATACCGATTGGAGAGCCATCCATGATGACGGGCTCCATGGAATTGCCCGATATAGTGGCGCAAGCCGCATTTTGGGGCTGCACATTTGCCTTGGCTAGGCGCTGCAAGCTGAATCTCATGCTGTGACCATGATTTTCTACTACCTGCGTCCTGCCGTTCCCCGCAGCCATTTCCACTTCTCGGAAAAACGGAATCTCAATTTCTCCAGTAGCCAGTGGGGCTTCATCCTCATATAGCTCTGTCGGATGAAGAACGGCGTCGCTGCCAGCAACCTCCAACATCTCCCCCTGCTCAAGCATTAGCCATTGAGAGCGGACGCCGAGGCATTCAGCGAGATCGGTGACACGCTTATGTCTTGGCATAGTGCCGCCAGATTCCCACTGCTGAACCGATTGAGGTGATACGCCCATCTTTTCGCCGAGCTGCGTCTGCGTCAGGCCGCGTCGTTCTCGCGCCTTCCTAAGTCTTTCGTGAAATTCCATGGGCTTTCTCAAGGTGCTTCTTGGGGTGAGGTACGCCTCTAGAAGCGTACAAGCATCGCTTGTGTGCGAGCAAACAAGATTGGCTTGTAAAGCGCTTGTCATGGGTTTATCCTTTCTACAAGAAATTCTTGGAGTAAAGCCAATGAAGCCCAAAAAGGCCTTGGAAAAGGCATTAAAACAAGTCGGCAGCCAAAGCGCCTTGGCGAAAGCCTGTGGCGTAAGCCAGCAAGCCGTTCAGCAATGGTGTGACTCCGGCAAGGTTCCTGCTGCCCGCGTCCAGTCTGTCGTGGCTGCTTGCTCTGGAGCCGTCTCTGCCGTGGATCTTCGGCCCGACATTTTCGCCGAGCGATCAGTCGCCTAACCACACCCCTATCTTAGTGCCTCTCAAAATCACCTGAGAGGACAAGCAAAACAGGAGTTTAACCCATGGATTCATATACAGCAGGACTACGGGAAGCGGCCTTTGAGTACGGCGTCAAAAAGCTGGCCTACCAGCTCGATATGTCGGAATCGCGCCTCTACAAGAAGCTCGACCCCGATGGCCCGGTATCGCTGACCCTGGCCGACTTCTTCCGCATCAACCGGATTCTGAAAGACACGCGCTGCATTGATCGCGCGCTGGAAGACCTAGGCATGGTGGCCACGCCGATCAGCCAGGACGCGGACGCATTCGAAGGCGAAATTCGCGAACTGCTACTCGATCAGCACGAGCAAGCCGCCCGTTTTGTCGCCGCCGTTCGAGAGGCCAAGCGCGATGGCGTTATCAGCAGCGATGAATTGGAGGAGATCAAGCGGCAACGCCATGAGCTGGCGGTGTTCGGCAACACGGTCATGAGCCGCATCGAGGCGATGCACAAAAACGGGCAGGCCGCGCTGAAGGCGGTCCAGTAACGAAAAAGCCCACCAATTCGCTGGGGAGCGTGGCGGGCTTTCAAGAACACTCGATGAAGGAATTTAAGCATGGATAACGACGAACAGCAAGTTAGCCATCACCAATGGGAGCGCTACGAGCTCGCCAAGAAAGAGCGCCAAGCCATGCAGCGATCTGGCGCGCGACTCGTTGAGCCCTACGAACAGTTTATTGCCCGCATCACTCGCGAGCTGGGGATTTAGCCATGCAGTTCAACGTAAATATCAATCAGGCTAAAGCCCTCGACTGGGGCCTAAATGCCCAGCAAGCGATGTTGTTCGCCTTCGTTTATGAGTGCCCGTCATGGACTAAGCCGGTCACCACCGACGATGGCGTTTTCTATGCCTTATCAAAGGCCAAGATCGTAGAGGAACTTCCACTGCTGACCGACAAGCCGGACACTGCTTACCGGCTGCTAAAAGCACTGGAAGGCAAGGGCGTGATCGAGCTGTCCAGCACCAACAGCATTACGCTTGTTCGCCTGACCGATAAAGGCAAAACCTGGAACAAAAAACAGGACGGTACCGATAAATACCCAAGCGATTCTGGTCGGAAAAAAATCCGAGCCAGGTCGGAAAAATCTCCGAGCCAGGTCGGAAAAAAATCCGAGACTGGGTCGGAAAAATCTCCGACAAATCATGGTACCAGTAATCAGGATACCAATCATGACACCAGTAATCAGGAAAGCGACCTTCCTGACTGGGTACCTGCGGAACAATGGGCTGACTTCGTAGAGCACAGGAAACAACTCAAAGCCAAGCTAAGCGATCGCGCTATCAAGCTGGCCATCAAGGAGCTTGCCAAACTACGTGACGCCGGACATAACCCCGCCGAGGTGCTGGAGCAATCGGTCATCAATGGGTGGAAAGGCGTTTTCCCCATCAAGACCAGCGGAAACGTTCACCCCTTCCCTGGCAAACCGCGCCCTGTTCACACTGGCCTAGCCAATGCCAATGCTGACGGTCTCCGCCAGCGAGCCGATGGAGCGTATTCGCTATGACCAGCCCACTCATGGGCGTGGTCGAGACGAGACGCGCCCACTGCGAAACCCACGGCGATTATGAGTCAGTGCTGCTCAACCTGGGCGAGCCGCGCTGGACTGGCTGCCCTGAGTGCTCTAAGTCGGCCATTGCCGAACATGAGGCTAAGCGCGCCGCTGATCAGCCCGAGGAGCTGCGCCGCCTACAAGCCCAGGCCATGCTCGAAGCGGCTGGCGTACCCCGCCGCCTGCAAAGCGCGACGCTCAAAAGCTACGTCAGCGAGACCGACAGCCAACACGCAGCACACAAGCTGGTCTGTGACTATGCCAAGCAGCTTGGCGACAAGCTCGAAACCGGCGACGGCCTGATCATGATGGGGAACATGGGCACCGGTAAGACTCACCTTGCCGTTGGCCTGATTCGCGTCGCGACCCGCACGCATAGCGTAAAGGCCCGGTACGTTACAGCGCCCACCCTGTTCTCACGTGTTCGTGCATCCTACTCAGGCAATGGCGAAACCGAAGCTGACATTCTGGCCGAGTTTGCCGATACGCCGCTGCTCGTGCTGGACGAGATCGGCGTAGGCAAAGGCTCTGACAACGAGCTGAACCTGATCTATGCCCTGCTCGGCCGCCGTTACGACGAGTGCCGCCCTACGGTCATCATCACCAACCTCATGAGCGAAGACCTCAAGGCATGGCTTGGCGAGCGCGTCGTTGACCGCTTACGTGAGACCAGCCCTGTCGTGTTGTTCAATTGGGATTCCTACCGGGGGCGCGCATGAACCTGTTTAGCTTCGACGCGGAAGCGTCAGTAATCGGGTCTGCGTTCCTGCGGCCCGATTTGATTCCAGAGCTTGCCGAGCTGGTGCGTCCGGAAGACCTCTACCACTACGAGCATCGCGTGGTGTGGGGTGCGCTGATCAACACCGCTAGCAAAGGCGGTGACACTGACGTCGTGACGATCAGTGAACACCTTGAGTCTGCTGGCCTTCTGGACGAGATCGGTGGCATGACGGCGCTCACGGAGATGACTCGAAACACGCCTAGCGCTTCTAACGCTACGGCTTACGCCGAGATCGTCGCCGACCTTTCCCAGCGCCGCAGGCTGATAGCGATGATGCCTCAGACAGAGGCGTCATTCGCCGAGCGCAGCGCCGATACCGATACGCTGATCACCCAGGCCGTGGCGCGCATGGAGGCTATGCGCCGTGGACGCAAAGACCGGCTTCTCCGCGCTGCCGAATACCTAGGGCCCCAGTTCGTCGACCCATTGGACCGGCGCTACAGCGGCGAAGAAGAAGCCATGGGGCTGCAATACGGCCTCAAGGACTTGGACGAGGCCACTCTTGGCATGAAGCCCGACGAGCTTGTCATCGTGGGTGGACGTCCCTCCATGGGCAAAACCGCTTTCATGATGAATTGTCTTCGATCTGCGCTAAACGCACAAAAACCCATCTTGGTGGAATCGCTCGAGATGAAGCGGCCGGCGCTTTTCAATCGTCTGATCGCCAGCATTGGTGATATTCCGCTCTCGGTCATTTACGACCCGCGCAATAACGACCTCGACGCCTATTGGTCCCGGTTCGCATTCCCTGTGGACCAGATCAACAAGTCGAACCTGTACATCAACGACGAAACCCCGCGCACGATCAGCCAAATCAGGTCGCAAGCCAAAGCCATTTATGACGCGCATGGCTCCATCGGTCTGATCATGATCGATTACCTGGGCAAGGTCCGAGTCGAGGGTGATTACGGCACGCGCCACGACCGCGCCATCGAGGAAGTTGTGGCCGGGGCCAAGTCTATCGCCAAGGAGTTCGGCTGCCCGGTAATGCTGCTCTCCCAGCTCAACCGAAAGCTTGAGGATCGTCCGAACAAGCGTCCCAACATGGGCGACTTGAAAGACTCGTCGGCCATTGAGCAGGAAGCGGACACCATTCTCTTTCTGTATCGGGACGAGGTTTACAACAAGGACAACCCCGACAACAAGGGCATGGCCGAGATCATTATCGGCAAGCAGCGCGAGGGACGCACCGACACCATCCACGTGGTTTCTCGCCTTGCAAACGCCCGCTTCGAAGACCTCTCGCCACGGTCGATGGAGGAAGCCTACTCATGACCCTATCCGTCAAACAACGCGCCCAGCTCCGCGCCAAAGGCATCGTCGTTCGCATCGAGTACGGCAACGGTAACGTGAAGTGCTCAACGCCCGAGGGTGAGCGGTATTACACGGCAAACGACCTCAAGGCGATGGCCAAGCCTGGGTTTATGGATCGGTTTACTGCATGGATTGGAGGTGCGGCATGAACAAGCCAGCCCCCTGGGAAGCCGTCGAGCTAGAACTGGCCGCCCAAACCTATGGCGACCCGTCCTGGACGGTGAAGGAGATTGCCGAAAAGCTCGAGCGCACCGCCACCGAGATATATGCCGCCGCCAAGCTGTTGGGCGTTCAGCGGCCGAAGCGCCGCCTCGACTATGCCCGCATTGCCGAGCTGAAAAGCCAAGGGCTGAGCGATGACGCCATTGCCGATCTTATGGGATGCAGCAAGGGCGGCGTACAAGGCGCGCTGCGGGCAATGAGCGAAAAGCAGCATGTCGAGAAGCGCAAGCAGCGCGAGCTCCGCGAAAAGACCAACAAGCCCTGGCAGCCGAAGGAAAAGCAGTTCCTGGCCGACCATTACTCGAAGCCTAACTGGGACTGCCACCGCATCGCCGTCGAGCTGCGCCGGAGCGAGGCGAGCGTTTACCGCAAGGCGTTTGATATGGGGCTTAAAAAGGGGAAAGCGGCATGAAACCAATTGAGCCCGGGTGTCTAGCAATACTGGTCAATGCAGTTCACGAAGAAAATTTGGGCAGAGTTGTTCGAGTGAATGATCGTGCGCCGGAATGGGATTTCTTGGCGCCGAGCCCAGTTTGGTCAGTTACTGGTTCGCCTAACCCATTCGCCATGGAGCATCACTTACTCCGTATTGACGACTACGATGCCAGCGCCGATGCCGTAGAAAAATATCGGGAGGTGGAACATGGGTAAACCAGCGAACAAGCCGTTCGTCAGTCGCGCTGCCAGCCTACAGGAAGCAATGGCCGCTATTTCCAAGCTACCCCGCGTACTGACCGACGCCATCCAACTATGGGGCGACGTGGAGATCATCGTTCAAAAGCGCCAGGTAAAGCGGAGCGTTGATCAGAACAAGCTCCAGCGTAAGTGGCTGCTAGAGGCAGAGGCCCAAGGCGACCACACCGCTGAAGAGTACCGCGGCTTCTGCAAGCTGCACTTCGCCGTGCCGATCCTGCGCTGGGAGCTTCCCGAATTCAAAGAGAAATACGACCGCATCGTTAAGCCGCTGCCGTATGAGGCCAAGTTGGAGTTAATGCAGGAGCCGCTCGACTTTCCTTGCACGCGCCTGATGACCAAAGACCAGAAGTCGCGCTACCTCGATGCGGTCTACCAGCACTTCACCGGCCTGGGCATGCGTCTGACTGACCCCGGCCTAAAGGGCATCAACCCGCGCGATTACAGAGAGGTGGCTTAGATGCTCAAAGCAACCCGCATCGAATCCAAGCATATCCGCAACGCTGCCCGGGGTGAGCAGTGCACGCTTGGCATCATCGGCGTCTGCAACGGCAATCCCGAGACGACCGTATTGGCCCACCTGCCGGACGAAAGCCACGGCATGAGCCGCAAAAGCGACGACATTTCCGCAGTGTTCGCTTGCCATGCCTGCCATGACTGCATCGATGGCCGTGCCAAGTGGCCACACGGCGACGCCGGACCGCGCGACTGGTATATGCGTCGCGCTCAGACGCGGACGCTTCGCCGCCTGATCGAGCTGGGCGTGGTGACCGTTAAAGGAGTAAAGCTATGACCACTCTATGGACCATCTCCGCCCTGCTGTCGATTGGCGCCGTGGTGCTGATCGCGTTCACGGCGTTCATTTTCAAAGGCCTGGATGACCAGGGTGAGCCGCTGGAGGACGAGCAGTGATCACGATTAGTAGCAAGGCCGGGCAGCGGCTGGCAAAAGCAGCGCATCGGCTACAGGTCGCCGAGTACGCAATCAACGAGGCTATTAAAGGCCGAGACGACGAAGAGGTGTCTGCCTGCAATAGAGCGCTGACTGACGCTCGTTATGAATGGCAAGCGAGCGCGGCAGAGGTGAGCCAGGAGTTAATCGCAGGCCGCCACCACGAAGCGGAGGGTGACTGATGATCCTATTTGTGCCCTACATCGCCTGTTCCACCAATACCGCCATTCGTCAGCACTACCAGCAGAGGCGCAAAGACGTTAAGCGCGCGGCCATGGCCGTCAAAGCGGCTTGCCAGGGGATGAAGCCAGTAAACGGGCAGGTCGATATCGTGTTTCGCCCACGGCTGGGTAAAGGCGTGCCCCGCCGGGATACCAGCAACTACTCAATTAACGTGAAGCACATCGAGGATGGATTAGTGGCGGCTGGGATTTTGCCCGACGACCGTGGCCAGTACGTGCGCCGCGTCATCATGGACCCGCCAGAAATAGACCGTAAAGCCGAAAGCGGAACGTGGGTCGAGATCATTCCGGTAAGCGAGGTAGCAGCGTGAAATGGCGACTCAAAGACAAGGCGAACGATCGCTGCATCGTCTCCGATTGCGGCCAGTACCAGATAAGCAAGTTTACCTGTGGCGGCGTTGATCTGTTTCTGATCTATCACGGCGGTCACGAGATTGGCGAGGCGCGGGATGGCAATAAGGCGAGGCGCATTGCAGAGCAACACAAAGCCAAGGGGGTGGTATGAAAGCGACGAGCAGAACAGAGCGTTTCTACGACATCGAGATCGGCGGCGTGATGAAGGAAGGCTGGCGGGAGTCGTCAACCTGGAACGGGCTACGGAAGCTTGAGCGCCTTGGCGAGCAGATGATTGTGGTCACAGAGAGCCATCTTGCCATGTTCGAGCTGTTCGCCAGCATTGCAGGCCAGTCGAATGATGTGGAGCTGCGCATCATATCGGCAAGCCCAAGCCTGCATGAGTGGATTAAGAGCGAGGTGGAGTGATGATCACCAACGATGCACGATTAGCTTGGGTATTGGCGCGCGATGACGGACTGCGGAGCCAGGGCGTGGTCAGTATGGACATGGCCGAGCTCGGCGTGATGGTCGATTGCTCTGCCAAGGGTGGCTTAGGGTCAGGCACTAATGCCGAGTACGCGGCAGTGCACGGGGCCATTCAGGCAATGGACGTGCCACGCCAGTCGGTCGGCGACTTTCTGAACTGCCGGGGCGCGCTCAGCACATCAAGTATGCAGAAAGCGGCCACCATGGCCGCCCTCTCCGTTTCACAGATCGCCGCCAAGCGCCTGCCTGGATTCCCGAAGTGGTCGCCCGCGCGTCAGCGAATGCTCTACTGGGTAGCGCTGGCAGCCATGGAGCGCTGCTGGGTAAGGCTTCACGACGTGCCGGAGAGGCTCGATCACAAACAGCGGGAGGAAGGCCGCACGCTGGATGAGCCGTGGAAAATCGGAAAATGGCTGCGCGGAAAACATGGTCAGGCGCTGGACCTCAAGCACTGGGGCGATCAGTGGGCCAAGCCCTGGCAGTTACTCCAAGACGTGGCGTTTGAGCTGGATGACGCGGGCCAGATTGAGATAGAAGCGTTGCTTGGCATTCAACGCAGAATGCAAAAAGCCTCATGAAAGATTGCACCCTGGGCAATGTGGAGCTATTATTCCCCAAGCTGTGACAGCTACGCTTAATCAGCACCTAATTCAAAGCCTCGCCATCGTGCGGGGCTTTTTGCTTTCCGATCCAGCCCGCCGCAGCGCGGGCTTTTTCGTTCCTGTTCCCTACCTAGGCTGTTTCGACGGTCTTTGCCGCCCTCCCCTTGGCGGCTCTTTTATTTCTGAGGCATCCCATGGCTTTCACCTTCCTGCGAGAAGTACCCCAGGAGGGTACGGCTACGTATACCCCGCAGCCGTTCATGCTGCCGTGGGGTGCCAAAGTTGATGACGCGTTCGTCGACAAGCTGTTCGAGATCTGCGAGCGCATGGGCTGGGGGCTTGACCTAGCCGATGACCTGATGGGCTGTATAGCCTTTGAGTCAGGCCGCACGTTCCGGACTGATATTCGCAATGCGGCGGGCAGCGGCGCCACCGGCTTGATTCAGTTCATGCCCGCCACGGCCCGCGATCTCGGCACCACCACTGGCGATCTAGCCCGCATGACCGCCGTCGAACAGCTCGAGTACGTCTACGCCTACTTCACTAAGTACCGATGGCATGAGCGCGTTCGCTGCCTAGAAGACATGTACATGGCGATTCTCATGCCGAAGTACATCAGCTCCCCGCTCGGTGCCGTGCTATTCAACGACGGCACCCGGGCATACACGCAGAACCGTGGGCTCGACGCTGATCAAGATGGCCGCATCACCAAAGCCGAAGCCGCCGCCAAGGTTCGAGCCGTCTACCTGGAGGGATTCGCCCCCGGCAACGCCCGAGAGGTTTTCTATGTCACCTGACGCAATCTTCGCACTGATTCAGCTCCCGCTCGCAGGCTTAACCGCCATTCTCTACGGGCGCCAATACCGGCTGCATGGCCCCGTGCCATGTGTTCGGTATCGCCGCCGGGAATGGCTGCGCTCCCAGGTATGGCTGGCCATCGCTGCCGTCAGTTGCGGCATGGTGGCGTGGCGGCTGGGCACCATTTCCGATGTGGTAGCGCCTGATTACCGAGCGGCTGGCGGTATGGCCGTCCAGACGCTGTACCAACTTGTCGTACTCATAGCCTACGTAGCGCTGAGGGATCACCCCGGACACCAAAAATAAGGGGCGCCCAATGGCCGAACTATTGGCTCAGTTATGGGCGCTGGGGACTGCCCCGTTTCACGATCCGCGCGTTGCCGCCGCCGTGCCCGCGTTTGTCGTGTCATGGCTGATTGGCAACCGCAATACGGCGCTGGTCTGTTCTGTGATCGCGTTCTGCACGATCAACCTCATCATCTGGCTTTCCGGTATCCCGGCGAGCGGCGCTTATCAGCTTCCGGTTGAGGCCGCGGCGGGCGTTGGGGCCGGAATGGCACTGATGGGCGTTCACGGCATGCAGGACCGAGTTCAGCAAGTCAATTTCAAATCGATAGCGTCAAGTATCGCCGACGCAATACGGGGCAAGCGATGAAACGACTTTTCCGTAGCTACCCCGTGCCGCTTTGGGTCGTGGCGCTGATGCTAATGGCCACGACGATCATGGCGACCGGTTGGGCCGCGGCTCACCAGCGGCGTCTTGAGCACCGAGACTTTTACCTTGAGCGCATAGCGCAGCAGCAGCAAACCATCGAGGAAGCGCAGCGCGTAAGCGTCGGCCTGATGGCAGCGAACGCGATCATCATCGGCAGCTGGCAATACGAAAAAAACCGGGCGGACGAGAACGAGCAAAGCATGCACGCCGCGAACGGGCGACTCGGGCCGCTACGGCGGCAGGTCAACGCGCTCGAGAGTGATGTGGAGCGTTTGCGCAATAACTGGACGAGTGAGCTAGGAGTCAGCCCATGAAAGTGATCCCCGAATGGCGGGCTGGTCATCGCATGTGGTCGGTGCGCCTCGGCATCGCGGCCGCCCTACTCTATAGCCTGCAGCCTGTGCTGCCGCATTGGGAGGGTGTCATCCCTGAGTGGGCCTATGCCGTTTTGGCGTCGGCCGTGGCGGTCGCTGGTGTCGTGGCTCGCCTGATCCCCCAGCAGCCAGTCGAACAAGAGCGACAGCGGAGGAAGCCCAATGTTTAGCACGATATGGAGCAAATTCATTGGTGCCTTGGTCGCTGTCATTGGCCTGCTCGGCGCCGCCCTGCTGTACACCAGTGGCCAGCGTGATCGAGCCAAAGAGGCAGCCAGTCGCGCCAAAGCCGAGGCCAAGAGCAAGAGTGCCGTGCTCGAAGCTGAGCGGGCCATCGACCACGCCAGAGCGCAGGCTCGGCAGAAATCAGCGGAGACGCAACGTGAAGCCGATCAACGCCCTGCTGGCAGCCGCCCTACTGGCTCTTTCCGTCGCTAGCTGTACAACGGTCGAGTATGTGCCGGTTAATCCGCAATGCACGCCACCGCCGCAGCCAGCGCTGCCGGTTTTGGATAAAGGTGAGTTGTGGGATGCATTGGGTGATGACCGTTACCGCGAACTGGAGCGCTATATCAATGGCATATGGGCGTTTTCAGACGAGCAAGGCGCGCTGCTTGGTGAGTTGTGCGAGTAGGCGCATAGAAGCATGGCTGAGACAGCGCTACATCATCGCCGTGTGGCTGCTATCCGCGTACTTGCATCGCAAAAGGAGATCGCGCAATGACTAACGTCACCAAGCTACATGGCAGAGGCATTAATCAACTTGCCATCAAGCGAACCGCCACGGGTAGCAGCCCTGATGCCTACATTCTGGTAGACGAGAACGGCGAGGCCCTGCCCCACCAGATCGAGACAGTGCTGAAATCTACGGCCAATGCACTGCCGACGTTCACCGTCACCTTCCAGGCTGGTGAGAAAGGTCTGCGTGTAATTGATAACGAATAGGTAACGACATGACCAAGAAGGCTGCCAAAGAGGCTGTCGATACGCCTCGGCAGTCACCCGACTGGGAGCGGATCGAATACGACTACCGGGCAGGCGTTCTCTCGATCCGGGAAATAGCCTCTCAGCACGGCATCACCCATACGGCAATCAACAAGCGAGCCAAGAAGGAAGGCTGGGAGCGCGACCTCAAGGCGAAGATCAAAGCCAAGGCCGATGCGCTGGTTTCCAAGCGAGAAGTTTCCAAGGAGGTTTCCACCAAACAGGCGGAAACCGAGCGGGAGATCATCGAGAGCAATGCGGAAGCTATCGCCAATGTCCGCATGGCCCATCGTGGGGATATTTCCCGGTCGCGGCGCTTGGCAAACAAGCTGCTAGATGAACTGGAAGCTCTGACCGATAACCGCGAGCTATACGACGAGCTAGGCGACCTCCTCCGGCAGCCAGATGACCGCGGCATGGACCGCATGAACGATATCTACCACAAAGTGATATCCCTTCCCGGTCGCACCAAGTCGATGAAGGAACTGGCCGACACGCTGAAAGTGCTGGTCACTATTGAGCGACAGGCATACGGCTTGGATGACAGCGCCCGGCCACCTGAATCAACACCCTCTATCAAAGCGAGCAGTCTTTCCACTGAGGCACTTCAGGAGCTGATGAATGTCCGCCGCGCTGAGTCTAAGCAATGAGGATTGGCTAGCGATAGAGCGCGAATACTGCGCCCGCTCGCTGGCCAACTTCGTGCGTGAGGCTTGGCATGTGCTGGAGCCCGGACAGCCCTACATCCACGGCTGGCACGTTGATGCGATCTGTGAACACCTTGAGGCGATTACCAACGGCGACCTAAACCGCCTGTTGATCAACATCCCGCCCGGCACGATGAAATCGACGTTAACCAGCGTGTTCTGGCCTGCCTGGGAGTGGGGGCCGAAAGCCATGCCTCACGTACGCATGATCGGCGCGTCGCACGAGCAAGGCCTGGCTGTCCGTGATACGCGCAAGATGCGCAACCTGATCAACTCCCCCTGGTTCCAACAACGCTGGCCCACGGCGCTAACCAGCGACCAGAATCAGAAGACGTTCTACGAAAACGAGGCGACAGGCTGGCGTCAAGCCTGCGCCGTAGCCAGCATGACCGGCAAGCGTGGCGACCGCGTAGTGTGGGACGATCCACACAGCGTTGAAGCCGCCCTTTCCGCTGCTCACCGTGAAACCGCGTTGCGTGTATTCCAAGAGACGCTGCCCACGCGCCTAAATAACCCAGACAGCTCTGCCATCGTGATCGTCATGCAGCGCCTGCACGAAGCGGACGTGAGCGGCTTCATCCTTGAAGACGACTATGGGTATGAGCACCTTTGCTTGCCGATGGAATTCGAGCCTGACCGGCGATGCACTACTAGCCTGGGCTTTATCGACCCGCGCACCGAGGACGGCGAGCTGCTTTTTCCTGAGCGCTTTAGCCGCGAAACGGTCGACCGCGACAAGAAGATAATGGGCGCCATGGCCGTGGCTGGACAGTTCCAGCAACGCCCTGCCCCGCGTGGCGGCGGCTTCTTTGAGTGGCAGAAGCTGAGCATTGTCGAAACCGTACCAAAAATGACCAAGGTCGTCAGGTTTTGGGATAAGGCGGGCACTGATGGTGCGGGCGCATACACGGCAGGCGTGAAGATCGGCCAGGGTGAGGACGGCTTGTTCTACATCCTCGACGTAGTGCGCGAGCAGTATTCAGCACCGAAGCGTGAGCGAACCATACGGTTAACCGCTGAGCTTGATGGTCTGCTGGTTGACCAATGGATCGAGCAAGAGCCCGGTTCGGGCGGCAAAGAGTCGGCAGAGTCGACCATCCGCAACCTTGCTGGCTACACGATTTACGCCGAGCGCCCTACTGGCGACAAGGCGGTGCGCGCCGAGCCATTCGCTATTCAGGTTGAAGCCGGAAACGTTCGTCTCCTGCGTGGCGATTGGAATCAGGCCTACATCGATGAAATGAAAACCTTCCCCGTTGGTAAGTACAAAGACCAAATGGACGCGAGCGGCGGCGGCTTTAACAAGGTCGCTACCGACAACTACGGCGCTCGATTCGCTGCAATGGCTAGTTAGGAGACACCATGCCGACGTACAAAGAGGACGGTTACCGCTCGGCACTGGTCGGCGGTCGCCGCAAGCAGTCGCAGATTGTCGACTACGCCAATCTATATGCTCGTGGCGGAATTTATGCGCGTGTAATCGACATTCCCGCCGACCTCTCGATGTCACGCGGCATTGAGGTAGAGGGCGACGATAACGACGTTATCACAGACGAGTTCGACCGACTGGATTTAGTGGGTAACATGTCGGACGCACTGCGCTGGGCTCGCCTGGATGGCGGCTCGGCTTTGATGCTGTTGACCGACACCGGTGACTTGGGTGAGTCAATGCCGGATAGCATCGGCCAGATCACCGAGATTCGCGTCATTGAGATCGATCAGTTATCCGTTGCCCCGGGCGGCTATTACGACGATCCGGGGCAAAGCAACTACGGCCAGCCTGAGATGTATCAGGTGCGCCCCATTCAGATGGGTAACTCCAGTAGCACTGGGTTTTTCACCGTCCATGAGTCGCGGATTCTGCCGGTTTATGGCGACCCCCTGCCCGCACGTATGCGTCTAGGCGCTCGAGTGCCTTGGCTGGGTCGCTCGGCAGCCGTTGAGGCATACGACGCCATTGATCGTTATCGCAAGGGCTTGAAGCTATCGGTTGAGATACTGAAGCGTAAGCAGCAAGCCGTTCACAAAATGAAAGGATTGGCCCAGCTAATCGAGCGAGGCCAAGAAGATCTGGTTCGCAAGCGCGTCGACCTTGTGGATGACGTTCGCTCCCTGATGAATGGGATCGCGGTCGACGCTGAAGATGACTATGCGGTCTATGACCAGAACGTCAGCGGTATTAAGGATCTGATCTCCGAGTATCAGGTAGGCGTCTCTGCTGAGACGGGTATTCCAGTCACGCAGTTATTTGGTCGGTCTGCTACAGGGCTTAACAGCACTGGCGAGAATGATCTTGAGGCGCTGTACGACCTGTGCGAGGGCATCCAGAAAACGTCCGCGCAGCCCGCTATCGAGCGATTGATCGAGGCCATCGGACGCCAGCAAGGGGTCGCCCTGCCCTCGTCGTACAAGATCAAGTGGCCATCACTCTGGACGCCCACCGACAAGCAGGCAGCCGAGACGCGGCACAAAAACGCCCAGGCCGAGAAGGCCGAAGCCGAAGCGCGTCAAATCGACTACGACATGGGCGTCGTAAGCGAAGCCGAGCTGCGAGTGGATGCTGCAAACGAGGGCCGTTACGGCCTGGGGGTGTCGAATGGCTCGACCTAAGTGGGCGCATCCCGAGGCGATTGAGCGCGAATATCAGCGTGATATTGAGCGCGTGGCCAAGCAGTGTCGGGTCGAAGTCAATAAGCAGCTCATGCCCGAGGTCTCCGCGCTCCACGAAATGGCAAACCGCTACCGTCCTGACTCCATTGGCGGAGAGATTGACGAAGGCACATGGGTGGACCGCCTCAATAAGCTGCTGAGCTCGGTTCTTCAGGTGACGCTAGGCTCGACCGCTTTTCGCGCCTTCACCGGCTCAACGGCTAACTTTGACGGCGTGGACGTTCGCCGCTTCGCTGAGCGCATCAAGGTCTTCAACCTTAGGCAGGTGCGCAAGCTCACGCGAGCGCGCTATGGCGAGGCGTACAACCGCGCTGAACCGTGGCTTGATGACCTGATGCGCGCCTGGGAGCTGGAAAACCTGAAGCTCATCCGCTCCATCCCCGAGCAGTACGTCGACAACCTGCAAGGCACGATCATTCGGGCGATTAACGAAGGCCAGAACGTCACGCAGCTTAAAGAGACGATACGCGCTACCTATGACCAGCCAGTGAACCGCGCTCAGCTCATTGCCAACGACCAAGTGGGCAAGCTAAACGCCAATCTGACCGAGTACCGGCAAAAGAGCGTGGGCATTGCTGAGTACACTTGGCGCACTGTCATGGACGGCAGAGAGCGGCCCGAGCATGGGCGGCGCAACGGCGAAACGTTTAGCTGGAAGCGCCCACCTAGTGACGGCCACCCTGGTATGGCCGTTCGCTGCCGCTGCTTTGCTGAGCCCAAATGGCCATCAAGGGATGAGGTAACACTGACATGAGCGTAAACCGCTATGACCGGGTGCCTATTGGTGCGAAGTTCACCGAGGACGGCTACCTAGAAGACTCGCCCGTGCTGACCCGCACGGGCGTTTTCGTTTACAGAGACGGCAACGGCAAGGAGCGGCGAGAGCTGCGGCTACCGGAAGACGTGTTCAAAGCCGACTCCTTGGCCACCTACCGAAACAAGCCCATCACCAAAGGCCACCCGGGCAAGGTCAACGCTGGCAACCTCAAAGCCCACCAGATCGGCACGGTGACCAGCGAGGGTCGCCAGGACGGCGACAACGTGGTGAGCGACATCGTCATCCACGACCCGCGCGTGATCAAGCAAGACGGCTGGAAAGAGCTATCCGTGGGCTACGCGGTCGATCTGATCGAAGAACCCGGCGAATACAACGGTGAGCGTTACGACGCTATCCAAAAGAACATCCGCGTGAATCATCTAGCGGTTGTGCCCATCGGTCGGGCCGGTAACGCCCGCCTCAATCTCGATGCTGCTGACGCGGCAACACCCATTGATGACGAGGATTTACCTGTCATGGAAAAAGTACGTCTCGATAGCGGCCTTGAATACGATGCCGCGCCAGAGGTCGCCAACGCCTACCGCAAGACGCGGCAAGACCTGGACGACGCCAACACCAAACTGAGCGCCGAGAAAGCCCGCGCCGATGCTGCCGAAGCCGCCAAGAAAGAGGCCGAGGACAACGCTGAGAAGATCAAGCAAGACGCCGTTGATCAGGCCCGTGCCCGCCTTGAGCTGGAAGCCGTGTGCAAAGAGCAAGGCGTCGAGATCAAGCAGGATGCGACCGACCGCCAACTCAAAGAGGCGGTCACGCTCAAGCTCATTCCCGGCATGAAGTTCGACGGCCAGGACGACGCCTACGTGAATGCGTCGTATGACATCGCGATGAAGAACGCCGACAAGCGTCGCGACGACGCCGCCAGTCAGCGCAAAAAAGCGACGCCCATCCACCAAGATGGCGCTGCAAAACCAACAGCCAGCGCCGCATCAGCGCGCCAAAAAATGGCCGCCCGTCAGCGCGGCGAGAAAGTGGAGGGTGACCAATGATCTATGAAATGGATAAAGCTCGCGCAGGCATGAAGGCTGATGCTGGTTTTGATCGCGTCGAATCCTTCCCGGCGGCAGGCGTGGTCAATTTTGGCCATGTGGTCGGCGTCAACGCTAGCGGCGCCGTGGTGAACGGTGCTGGCACACGCTTTGCGGGCATCGCGCTGCACTCGCACACCAAAATCGATAGCTACGTCCAGTACGACGACGTATCCGTGCTGACGCGCGGCTTGGCGTGGTGCGTAGTCACCGACGCGGGCACCGTGACCGAAGGCGGAGCCGTCGAGATCGACGCTTCCGGCAAGGTCCAAGACGCAAGCGCTGGTACCGCCGTGCCTAACGCCGTGTTCCGCTCTGCGCTCGAAGTCATGGGTGACGGCACTCGCCTCGCCTGCGTCGAGCTGGCCCACCCTTTCGCATAAGGACCTGAGAAATGTTCGAACAGCATATGAACTACGACGCCGCTGATCTTGCGGCGGTAATGGATGCAGGCGAACGCCTGGGCATCGAGCGGGAGGACGAAGGCATCTTCCTGGCGCGTCAGCTCGACTACGTGAAGACTCGAATTTACGAAGTCCTGACGCCGCAGCTGACCGGCCTGCAGTTGGTGCCGGTATCCACCGAGGTGCCCGAGTACGCCGAGTCGTTCACGTACCGCACCTACGACGAAGTCGGCATGGCCAAGTTCATCTCGAACTACGCTGATGACTTGCCCCGCGTCGATGTGGTCGGTAAAGAGGAAACGCTCAAGCTGAAAAGCATGGGTGATGCCTACGGCTACAGCCTGGACGAAATGCGCTTGGCTAATGCAATGGGCACCAACCTCTCCGAGCGTAAAGGTCGTGTTGCCCGCAAAGCGATTGACCAGCTGGTGAACAAGGTTGCCCTGGTCGGCGATGCCGCTCACGGCTTCTACGGCTTTACCAACCATCCCAACCTGGGCGAAACCGCCGTAACAGGCGAC
>Ga0098052_1000626_pt1 | contig 22272 bp, 28 predicted proteins | sample 15_taG_FD_81591 | JGI IMG/M metagenome (GOLD analysis project Ga0098052, IMG submission 81591) | Marine viral communities from the Subarctic Pacific Ocean - 15_ETSP_OMZ_AT15312 metaG | ecosystem: Environmental > Aquatic > Marine > Oceanic | place: Pacific Ocean | collected 2015-01-18
CCCTCAGAGTCTCTCCGCATGGCTACCAGCCTTATGATCGCTTCTGTGTGGGCGTCCCCGCTGTACACAGTGTTCACGCGCCACAGCCCCGGTGCGCATGGGTGGTGCTGGCGATCGTCGTAGACCGCACGCTTCCACCGCGTGCCCCCGATCCAGACTTTAGACGGTTCTGTCACGCTTATGACGGATCCATTTCGCGCAAGGGTGCCCGCGCCGTTGAATGCTTTGTGGGATGCCCCGGAGACGACAGAGCCGCCGCCGTCTATTATGAGGATATAATTTTGCATAGTTCTCTCCAGGGGCCCCGAAGGGGCGCGGATTAGAAGGGTGCGGCACCAGTGTCGGCCATTGCGTCAAGCACGGGGCTCATCAACAGGCTGGCTGTCATATCTGAGTAGTAGCCCTGCTCAGAGAGCTCTGCGATGAAGTCCACGAGATCCTCAAGGCTCTCGCAAGCCTCACCGTCGGCGTTTAGGTCGTTCTCTTCGCCGTCCGAGTTGATCGCGAAGATGGTCAGCTTCTCTGTGTCTACTGTGTATGTGTACATCGTGCTCTCCAGAGTGGCGGGCTGTTTCCCTCTCCACACATATATAATAACGCACCATTAATACAGTGCAAGGGATTAAATGAATCTAAAATAGATGTTGACCGTTTATGTGGTGCTGTTATTAGAGACACAGGAGGTGCATACATGAGCACTGAAGAAAGGAAGCGCGGACGAGGACGCCCATCGAAGGGGCGACCTGAGCGGATCAGCGTGGCGTTCTCAACCACGAGGCTCGAAGCGCTGACAGAGGCCGCGCTTGGCGCTGGAGCGTCAGTGGTCGATATCATCAACAACATGTTGGACAGAGCAGGAGTCACGAAATGAGCACCATCGTAGCCTTGGCACCTGTCCGAGACCTAAACGCCCGTGCCCGAGTCACCCCGGAGCAGCTCATAGAGCGCGCAGAAGCGTACAGCCGAGAGGGCTTCTACGCGCTTGAGGCTGTGACTCTGCGCTCCGCCATGATCGCCGCCTGCTCAGAGATGGAAGACCTGATGCTCGGGGCGCTGCCCCCAGAAGGGCTCTCCCGAGCGAAGGCTCTCGCCAGCTCGATCCTCAGCATCGAGATCAAGCTGAGCATAATGGGGGCGGCATGAGCTTGACCACGGAACAGATAATCAGAGCTATGAGCTTGCCTGGCTACCAGCGCCGTGAGGGCATGGTGTACCGGGATTGCAGCGGGAGCACCTACACTCTCGCGGGTGTCGAGTCCGACGGTAACGACTTCTGGCTCCCTTCTTACGAGGAGAAGATCAGACGCTCCCACACGGTGGGAGTGGTCGTCGCTATCGCTGAGTCGGTGATCGATCTGAGCGACTGCAGCAACACGGGGCACCTGCTGTGGATGCTTGGTAGCCCCGCGTCCATCGTCTACCGCGAGGGCGGTGACTGCTATGCGGGGAGCAGCATGAGAAACGCGCTCGGGGACTCTGTGAATGAGGCGATCATCCTGCTCGCGCTGGAGTTGGGCGAGTGGCCGGGAGGTCTAAAATGAGGAGCAAGGGAGAGGCTTTCTGGGACGGCTGTTTCACAGTGATCGCCATGTTGATCGCTGTGGCGGTGTTCGCCCTCTGGTTCTTCGGAGTAGCGCCATGATGATCCGGTCAGACGAGAAATGGGGCGACCAGGAGCGGCGCTCTTTCATGGCTCAGATCGCAGAGCCAGACATCGCGATGGAGTACGAGCATCTCGCCAGCGCGTGTGAGGCGTTGGGCTGGCCCAGGCCCTCATGGATGCTTGTCCACGACCGCAGGTGGCTGGTGAGCCTCCTCCGCTGGAAGAACACCACGAGCCCCATGCGGATCATGCGTGAGGCGGTCGAGCACGTCTACAAGGTCGCGGTGCAGGCCGCAGATCTTGACGCCATCGCCTACAACGCCGGATTTGACGCGGGCTACGCCGAGGGCGTCTCAGACCAGCCCACATCGAGGAGGAAGATATGAGCAGATACATGGTAGAAGCGAACTGGTACAACGACACCCACGCCACCTTCATGGGTGGGCGCGGCCCAACGGTGCGCTGGTTGGAGATCGACTGGGACGACGGGACCACTACGAGCCATGAAGATGACGCTGTGGTCACGACCTCGGCCGGCATGTTTCTGGGCGACGAACAGATCTGGCCCCCGACAGACGAGGCCCTGCTGAAGCACATACCAGAAGGCACAATGAGGAGAGCTCTCGCAGACGGCGCGGCAGCGTTCGCGGACGGTCTTCCCGTGTCGAGCAACCCCCACGATGGGGGCGCTGAATTTGCTTGGATCACGGGCTGGTGGAGAGCACAGTTTGAGTCTTGGAGAGTGAGCACAGAGCGGGCAGCCGAGGAGGCACCATGAGCATGACTATTCGACAACAGGCAGTGCGCTGGCAGGAAGGGCGCCGGGCTCGTCGCGACGGGGAGCCGAGAAAGAGCCCCTATCCCACAGACCGGGAGAGCGATCTGTGCTGGCTCGCGGGCTACGACAACAGCCCTCGACTGCAGACCAGCAAGGGCGGCTCAGGGCGCCCCAAGGTTACCACGCGGGCTGATGCGCTCGCCAGCGCGCTCAAGATCATCCAGGGGCGCGGAAAAACCGTCAACGTCTTCCACGGCGGCCCGAGCAAGCCCGAGGGGCGCAGGGTGCGCCTGACCTCCGAGGAGGTCTCGGAGCGGCTCTCGGAGGATGTCGCACGGGACCTGCGGGGCAAGGTCTGGACCGAGCAGGAGACAGCCGACAACACAACAGGAGGTGAGAAATGAGTGTATATATGGTATTCGATGTCGAGAGCATCGGGCTGCACGGCGAGGGGTTCGCGTGGGGCGCTGTGATCGTAGACAGTGACGGCAACACTCTGCAGGAGGCGGAGGCCTACTGTGACCCAGGCTTAGCAAGAGGCACGAGCAGCTCGCATGAGTGGGTGAGGAAAAATGTCACCTTCAGCGATTCCGCCCGCCGAATGTACTCAGTGAGCGCGGTACGTCAGGCGTTCTGGAGCCTATGGGCGAAATGGAAAAAGCTAGGCGCCACGCTCGCTGCGGACTGTTGTTGGCCTGTTGAGGCTCGGTTTCTGGCCGCCTGCGTGGACGACCTGCACGCCAGCCGAGAGTGGGAAGGCCCCTACCCGCTCCTTGAGATCTCCACCGTCCTACTGTGTGCAGGACAAGGCCCGCTTGCCGTCTACGGCAGGCTCCCTTCAGAGGTGCCAGCCCACAGCGCGCTTTCCGACGCGCGGCAGAGTGCGCGACTTCTCCTTGAGGCGCTGAGCCGGACCAGCGCATGGCACGACGGTGGTTGAGCTCGTCCACTACTGCGCGCGCCCGTCGGTGGACAGCGAGGGGAAGCAGTGGGAGTACTCGCCGGTCCCTTGCGATCCGCCCGATGGTCACGACGATCCGCCCGTGGTCGTGGACACGGATCCCGAGGCGGTGACCTGCCCTGAGTGCCGAGGATCCGAGCAGTGGAGAGCAGAGCGCTGGATCCCTATGCCGACGAGCGGGCGACAGCGGGCGCTGTTCGGGTGAGAGCCTCAGTCGTCTACCAGATAGCCCCACCAATGCACAGAGGTGTCCGCCCCGTTCGCGTCGGCTAGAACGCTGGTCTTGATCACGCTCAGCGCCGAGAGGGTGTAGGCGAGCGGGATCGCTCCTGGCGTTGTCTTATTGAGGCAGACAGAGCTCTTGAAAAGATAGACGCCGGTGTTCGTGCTCGGCGGGGAACCGTTGCCATTGTCTGCGTCAGACCTGAGCCGGATCCAGCAGCGCTTGCCCTGGCTCTCGGAGGGGGTCCACCACTGCATGAGCAACGTCTTGCCAGCGGGGATCATGTGAGCCGAGACCATCGCTTGATTGCCCATCGCGGCGATCATGGTGTAGACCTGCGACGCAGCGCCTGTCTTGTAGAGGCGCATATGCCCAGCGGCCACACCGTCAGAGCCCGCCTCGATCACATGGAAATCGTTTATGAAGATCGCATTCGTGATCCCTGTGGAGACCTCGATCGTGCCATCTGTAGCGTGACAGTCGACCTGCGTGACCTGCTCTGCCCCTGCGGTGTCGATGTAGTGGATCTCCACCCGTCGCGCACCGGTGCCAGCCTGAGAGTCTTGCGCCGACTCTGAGATCATGCTGATCGCCGTGCCCGCTGCATCAGGCCGAGGGATCTTATAGTCGGTCTTATAACTCGGCTTCGCTGGTGTGTTGCTGAGCTCGCTGAAGCGGCAGAGATCTTCCATGAGCGCGGTCTGCGATGTGCCGTCCTTCTCACCCATGCCTCGGAACACTCGCACGCCTGGAATCAGGCCGAGCTGGACGAGGATAGGGAAAGAACGCGCGACCTGCACGCGAAGCGCTCTTGTGCCTGACGCGACCGCGCCGCCGATGAGAGATGACACACCGTGTGTGGAATTGTTGGGCTGACTCGTCATGGGTGGCCTCTAAAGCGGAATAGGGAAAAGTGTGGTGAGGTGCCCGATCTTCACTCTGGCGCCCTCGTCACCCGTCTTGGAGGATCGGGCACTGCACAGCAGGCCGATATAGACAGGGCCGGATCCTGTAGGGCTGGTGAGGTCATCGCCCGCCGGGTAGCTCTTCCATGTTGGGTTGAGCCCTGATGTGTCCACGTCGTAGACCGCGCCCTCCCCCTTGTCCCGGCTCGGGTTGTGGTCGTATGTGAGGATGCCCACCGCGCGATCTGCTGAGACCGACGAGACGATCGGGACCGCCTGCGACAGCTTCTTTAGCCATGTGTCTGGGTTGTCTGCTGTCTCTTCAGAGAGCCCCAACCAGTAGCCTTTCGCGCTGGTAAGGCTGGTGTTGGAGTCCGAGACACAGGCCGCACCGATGAGCTTCGTCGCGCTCTCTGTGTCCCACCAGATATACACATCGACCCTGAACGTATCCGCCAGCGTCACACCGGGGAGCTCGATCAGGTAGGCGAGCATATCGTCTGTGCTGGTGTAGGCGGTCGTTGCGTCAAAAGAGACTGTGTAGTACCCGCCGCCAGCGTCAGCAGGCGGTGTGTTCTCAAGCCCGTTCGGGTCAAGCTTGGTAGCGGTAGAGAGGTCTACCACCTCATACGCGGCACTGCTCGACGCGGGGCAGGAGTGCGGGTTGTTCGGCTGGACAGCCATCACACACCGTCCGTGTGCGAGGTCGCAAAGAAGGAAAGGTGTGCCGTCACGGTCCCGGCTGCATTCAGCACCAGCCGAGCATAGATCTCGCCACCAGTGACATCAAAATAGGCGGCTACGGCGTCCCCGATGTCGTCATTGTTGAGCGGGACCGCGCTCAGATCGATGCTGTCGCTCTCATAGAATTGCTCTTTCGATCGGATCGTGAACCCTGCTGCTGTACCCAGGTAGAGCACCGCAGTTACAGCGGTGACCGCCGTGCTGATGTTGAGCTGCACCGACTTCAGCAGATGGATCTTGCTGAGGGAGATCGGCAGGACGATCTCTATATCGGTGTCGGCTGCGATCGAGATGTCTTGGTGGAGCAGTGCTGTCATGGTGTCCTCTGTGCAGGTGTCCCTACCAGAGTAGCCCGATCAGTCTACAAATGCCGACAGCGGGTCAGCAGCGGCCTTCTTCTTGCCCGCGCCGAGCAGGTGAGCCATATCCGTGGCCTGCATCGGGGTAGACGACCACAGGGCGCATTCTTTCCGCTTCCGCGCCAGCGCCCAGCCGAGCACCTCGATCCTGTGCTCACGCTCGAGCGTGAAGATCCATCGGGGATCCCCGTGCAGAGCTATGCCGAGGTCGGCGCCGATGAAGGCCCCTCGACCTGCATCGGTGGCGTAAAATCCGCCAGATCCTCAGCCTCCTCACGATCCGCGCTCACAGACGCGAGCAGGGACGTGACGTGCCCGACGATCGCCCCAGCGGCCTTAAGCAGCGCACCGCTTGACGCGCCAGCACTTGTGAGCTCAGCGATCACCGCCTCAGAGTAGTCCTCGATCTCGATCTCGCTCATGCGCTTGAGTCGAGCAGGCATCTCTGTGCCGAGGTCAATAGAGCGGTGCTCCCAGCACAGCCCGATCGCCAGCCCGCCGATCTCAATCAGATCAGCCAGCGGCGATGCGGCGCCCCCTGCTTCCTCGCCGCTGGAGGATTTGAAGAGGCCAGCGAGTCGCGCGCTCGTCGCAAGCCCTGGTAAGCGTAGGACGGTAGGGCCGATCTCGGCGCCGAGGTCTACGGTGATCGCGTTTGATCCGTCAGTCGCTGGACGGACCTTCTTTCGTGGGTGCATGGTGTGTCGCCTCTTTTTGTAGGTGGTCGAAAAGCTCAACCCCTGCAGGGAGTGTAGCCGCCAGCCGCGCGGCGCGCATGGGGGAGATCCCCAACTTCGCGGCGCAGCCCTCGATCGTCCTCGGCTTATAGCCGCCCGACCGGCCTCGACCAGACCTGCCCCGGCGAGACCGGAGCGCTGCAGCCTTGATCCCTTCTGGGGAAAGATCTGCTGCAGGTGGGTCGATCTCGAACGCGACGTAGGAATTCCGCCCGCCGCGCCCCGGCTTGACCCGCACGCTGATCTCAGAGTCTCGCCCGCTATAGAGCGCCTTGCGCCGCTGCAGCAGCCATTTGAGCCTGATCCGATCCTCGTCAGACCCATTGAAGCGCATGGTTCCAACCATCCCGAGCGGGCGGCCCCACCCGCGTGCCACCGGCTTGAGAGAGTCAGGGTAGATCTCCTCGAGCTCAGCCTCGATCTCGATGATCTCCAGAGCGAAGCGCTGAGGGGGATCGCCTCTAAGATGACGGTCTCTGCTCATGTGAGGGTAGGCCGCACAGCAGAGTGACATGTCCAGTTGACGGTGATCGTGTCGGGATCGCCGTCAGCCATCACATAGTCAAATGTGACATCTGCAAATGTCGCGGTATGGTCCGCAGCATCGCCGTGATCGGTTCCTTCGATCGTCCACTTCAGATCGTAGGCCATCACCTCAGCGCTTGCGCCGAGCGTGCTCACCCAAGTCGAGCCGACGTGCCCGCTTTGGTTCAGGATGTCCATAAGGCACGCCGCTGTGGCGTCTGTCAGATCGCGGAGGTAGACCGTGAAAGATCCGGTCGCGATCTGGTCGTCGCCGTAGCGGACGTTTGAACCCAGGACGCCACGGTCTAGGATGTCGATACGTATCTCTCCTGGCACGGTAGCCGAGAAATCGCCCACCTCGAGAGAGATGTCTAGGTCGTTTCCGCCGCCGAAACCGCCGCCGTCTGCGATCGAGATCAGCCCGTCGCGCTTGGTCTTCACCACTGTAGATACGGCCATTTTACAGCCTCCATGTGAGTATCTGTGAGAGTGTCAATGTCATTGTAACCGAGCAGGCTCGAGCCACCACATGCCTACCTCTATGCCGCCCGCTACGGGGGTGATAGAGTCGATGTGTGCGACCTGCTCAGAGACGCTCAGATCTGCGTCAGAGAACGCCACCGCATCCCCCGGCCGCAGGTATGCAAGGCGCTCGCTCAAGAGCACCCCGACCCGTCGGCGGGGGAAGCTGAGCATGCGCGCCTGCCAACCCAGGATGATCTCTGCGCTGGCCTGATCGTAGATATAGGATGTCTCGATCGTGCTCTCGCGCACCCCCCAAGCCCCCACACTCTGAGAGCGCGCACACCAGGGGTTAGGCAGGACAGCAGGATCTGCCGCTTCGACAGCGGAGCGGATCCCGGTCAGGGTCCGGTACTGACTAAAATTCCCGTTCGAGCCGTTCGGCGCAAAGCTCAGCGTCAGCCGGTTGACCACCTCGTCAGAGCCGCTCATGGACACAGGGGTGATCCGTGCAGCGTTGCGCCCCACGTCGATGCGCGCCACAGCATCAGAGACCTGCGCACCGAGCTGCCACACGGCCACATAGAGCCCATCAGGCCCCCAGACAGGAGAGCAGGGGAGCAGGGGCAGGATAGAACTGCTCAGCCACTCCCAAGGGCTCACAGCGGCATTGATATAGCCGTCGATCTTGATGCTGCTCAAGATACTCAGCCGGGGGATCATCGCGTCATCTACACGCAGCCCAGACTGAGCCAGCGCCCAGCGGATCACATGGTCTGCTCTGCGCAGCGTCCCAGGCCCGTAGGGGTCAGACATGCCGCCGCCGCTCGCAGGCAGCCACGACGCCCAGAGCTCATCCCCCTCGTCAGGTCTATCGCTCGAGGTCGTCAGGATGTAAGAGAACGCCTGCCCTAATTTATCCTTGGAGGTCTTGACGGTGGTAGACGCGACGGTCTTAGATCTGTCTGTGACGTTCCAGACCTTGCACGCCGTAGCCTCGACAGGCCCACCGCTGATCATGATGATGTGATCGGTGTTCGTCGGCGCGTCTGACGTGAGCTCGACATACAGCGCGGGAGAGCCAGGGATCTGAGACCCCCACTCTGGGGCTGGGGTCTCGACAGGCACACCAGATCCAGGGTAGCCGATCACGATCGGATAGATCGTCCCGTCGATGTTTGGATCTCTCCCTATCGACGCGCCCACATAGGCAGGCTCAGGGGAGCGCTCCCCAGACGCGCGGGGGAAGGTCGCGCTAGTGGAGGCCCACGTTGACGGGATGATCAGGGCGGGATCAGAACCGGGATCCTCGCTCACTGCGAAGCTGAAGATCTCGCCAGCGCCGCCCCACATGGGCTCATCGACGTATCCCCGCAGCAGCACCTTCCGATCTTCCCATTCCTGCTCTGGCCAGATCCGGCTGATCTCAGCGGTGGCAGAGTAGATGCTGTGCCCCGACCGCAGCAGCGCTGCGATCTCGACGGTTACAACCAGGTCCAGCGATACCGATCGGGGGGATATGTCGCCAGAGAAGATCGCGACCTGCTCAGAGAGAGGCCCGATAGCCAGCCCTGGCAGGAAGCGCCGATCCGACGCCCCAGGGGCTCGCGACGAGACCACCACAGCGCCGCCGTCCGTGTACCGCAAGATCTGCCCACCGATAGAGAGCTCCACCACGACGGAGGACGGCCCATTACGGAGAGCCTCGATAGTCGGTCTGACCGTGCTCATATCTCTCCCTCGATCCGCAGGCCGGTGATCCGTACCACCTCGCTTTCATTCTCCTCGCCTAGTGTCGTCTGGCGAGACGCGGTGCCCACCAGCCGTCCATAGGTCATCATATCAGGCCCAGCTCCCACGGTAGTGTCTGGAGCGGAGTTGGTGATCGGGATCTCAGGGATGTAGACGAGGCAGTCCCGGCCGCCGCCTGATCTGATGTTGATCTGCTCGAGCATGTAGGCGTCGCCCACGACACCCATCATCGCCGTGCTGGCTGCCCTGATGCTTACATAGTCAGGCACCGGGCTGCCCTGCTGCACAGGTGTTGCGTTGACGCCCTCGACCCACGACGCCTCGACAACAGTCCGAGGAGGCCCCCAGCGCCGCGCCACGCGCGCCCCAGACTGGGTAGTGGTGATCTCGGTGTTCGGCTCGACTGAGACGGTCCTGTTTGTGCTGTACTTGGTCGCGAAGATCGCGAGAGGCCCCATGACCATCGCGCCGATCTGGAAATACCCGTCCACAGTCGAGCCGATGGGGATCTCTACTGCGAACGCCTCGTAGGTGGTCAGGTCATCGTGGACGAGCCCGTACATCTCCTTTCTCCAGATGTCCAGAGTGCCGGAGACAGGAACGCCGGTCATGTCACCAGCCAACACGACCGTGGGGCGTTTGGTGGTCTGATCTGTCCAAGCCCCCTCACCGTTGCTGGTCACCTTGCGCAGCTGGCCAGAGCCCAGATTGATGGTAGCCCCAGCGAGTTCGTTGTGCTTGATGTAGTGCTCCGCCGTGAAGCTCACAGCGGCGTTCACCGTGATCGTGTTCCCATCTCGAGTGTAGGGGAGCCCCGTCATTGCCCCATAGCTGCTCAGTGTCACGAGGCTTACCCATGCAGCCCCGTCCCAGCCGACCAGAGAGGCGGTCTGGAAATTCACCCCCAGGAGCGCCAGCCCATAACTGGACGAACCAAAGCTCGTCTTTGTGCCATCGCTGAGCTCGACAGAGAGACGCACCAGTGCAGACGTGTCAGCAGATCTCCAGACTTCGCCCGGTGATGATGTGAAAATGTTGGAGACAGGGTAGTCGTAGGCCCGCTCGATCTTCCATGTGTCGCCGCGAGAGCACGGGCCGCCACGCCCAGAGAGGTGCAGGCCGCCGGTCACATAGGCCCGCAGCGGAGAGGGCGGCAGTGGGCGCCCGTATAGACTCTGGGGCACGCTTGCTATCGCCGTCAGGACATCCAGGGAGAGATCATCCCGCCAGCCGGTAGCTGTGCCGACCCCCCGGCCTGTGAACGCCTTGTAATGGACAAAATGCCATGTGCTATCGTTTGTCGATGACGTGGGATGCCCGAAACGGACCATCGACGCCACAGCGCCCGCGCCGCGCACCATCGACACATGCGAGGCCAGCACGGTCCAGTCGTCATCGCTGGGGGACCGGTGGTAGAGAGTGAGGGAGGCTGTGGTGCCGCCCGTGTTCTCACGGATCGCTACCTTGAACACCTGCCTCGTCGTCATGTCCACAGCGTGATCTGACACCGTAGACACAGCCACAGTGTCGTATATACGAACGGTAGTGTCTGAGAAGCGGAGCTCGCCTCGGTAGTATTGGGTGGCACCGTCCCCGATCACAAAATCGACGCCCACATTGAGGGCAGACAGCGCAGGTGTGCTTCCCACAGTGAGAGAGAAGAACATCTCTACACCACTGCTCCCGGTGGCTGCGGGGCTTGCGGTGTATTCCCCCTGGGCTGCTGTCAGGTTGAGCCGCCCACCAAAGGGAGCCGCTGTCTGGATCACCATCGCGGTCCCCACGAGAGTCCAGAGTGTTGAGTTCGGCACGCGGGTAGGCAGCCACATGCCAGAGTCATAGTGTGACCCGCCGCCGAATCCTGTATTCTCAGAGAATGCGACCAGAGGCAGCCTCGGCTCCGTCAGGCGATTCCAGCCGCCGAATTCACACATGAGCATCTTACTGGAGCCGAGCGTACCCCCTGTATCCGCGACAGCCCATACAGCGGTTGAGGCTGCGCCGATAATGTACCATGCGAAATAGCCGGTTAAATCCCCGGTTTCCGTGGGGTGTGTCTCGAAGCCCGCCCAGGTTGCCCCACCGTCTACAGACTTGATGAGATTGATCTTGTCCGCAAGATCGTATGTTACATAGTGTGTACCGTCTATATCTGAATATGACACGATATCATTAGATACAGTCGGTGCTGCCGTAACAGTCTCTTCAGGCGCCGAGAGGAAGGGAACCGCTGGGGAGCCGGTAGATCTGTAGTGGATCGATGCAGTGGTATCCCAATAGATGAGAGACCAGCGACCGCCAGCGTCAGCGATGATCTCAGCGAAGCGCGCCGTTGTGGGCGTGTCCTGCCAGTCCTCGACGAGCCGGAAGTTCAGCCCGTCAGACGACGCAAGCTGCTTCACATGGTAGGCGGGTCCGGTGATCGAGTAGCTCACGATGAGGCACGCTTGCCCATCCCGATAGGCCGCCCGCAGCTTGTGGATCGTGTCGGTCGTGTCGTCGATCAGGGTGTCGAGCGCAAAGACGTTGCCCAGCATCCACAGGGCGCCATTGTCGTCCGAGTAGTACACGAACAGAGTGGTATCGCCTATGCTGGTGCCCTCGATATCGCGAGCCAAGACGTAGCAGAGCAGCCGCCCGGTCTCTGTCAGTACGCAGTCCACCACAGGGCCTACAGGCTTGCTCAGCGCCTCGTCAGAGGTCATAGCGAGCGCGCTGTCTGCTATGGTCACCTCAGCCTCGAGAGCGCTTGTCTCAGGATCGTACTTTCGCCCGAACACCTTACCGGTAGCGGTCTCGGCGTAGACGAACAGAGCTCGCCCGTCTGCAGTGCGGCACCCACCGTAGTTAATCACGCCCGCAGCGGTGCCGACTCGATTCAACACCGCAGCGGTGCTCAGGCGGTGAAACACGTTGTGGGTGTTGTAGCCGCGCCAGCTCGCGCTGGTGTCCAGGGCGGGGCGATACAGGATCTCTGCCTGCTCGCCGGGCATGCCGCCCTTGCTCGCCTTCACATGCAGATCTATATCTGGCTGATCTCCCGCCGCTTCCAGGCTCATCTGAGGCCCCAGATCCCCGGCTGTGGTCGGGGCGGTCCCCACCTCGTCACGGTCATACTCAGGCAGCCCCGCGCGTCGGGTGTTCTCAGTGTAGACGGACTCACCGCCTACCGCGCTCGAGGGGTGCAGGTTGTCCGAGATCACCCGCTCGTCATTGAGCAGGATGCCTACCTGCTGGGTGTGCCGTGTGTACCGTGTCGCCATTATCTACCGCCTAAAAGGTGAGCGCTGGCCAGGAGTGTCCCCGCCGATCTTGCTTATCGTACCACCGCCGCTCGCGTTGCGCCGTAGCGCTCGCTCCATCCAGATATGGCCATCCCTCAGATCGAGAGACGGTGCAGGCATCATCTGACCCCTAGCCGCGCCCATGCCTACCTGAGCTCTGATCCCATCCTCGTCCCGAGCTGCTACCACGACATCGCCAGCGCCGAACCGCGCCCGCAGCCCGTTCACACCAGCCCGCACAGGGCCGGGGGTGTCCCCGTAGGTCGCGGTATCAGCAGTGCCGAGCGTGAAGATCTCTCTGATCGTGTCGCCGGTCTTGCTTGCAGCCTCAGAGATCCGCCCATCCTCCCCGAACAGGGCGCCGAAGTCGAAGATCTCCTTGATCCGCTCCCACATGTCTTCGACGAATTGCTTGATCCCGTCCTTGAGGTTCTCCCACCACAGCTCTGCAGCCTCAGCCATTGCGCCGGAGGCGAAGTCCTTGAACCCTTCCTTGATCGCATCGAAGAGGGCAACGCGGATCTCTCGGACCAGCGTCGGGATCATCACGATCCCGGCCTTGATGATCTGTGGAACGGCCTTCACGAGTTCCACCACAAGCACGGGCAGCGCCGCCGCGAGTTCTGGAATGAAATCCTCGATGATCGTGTCGAGCAGCCCCACGATCAAGGATGGGATCTTGGTGAGCGTGTCAGGCAGCGCAAGGAGCTGCTCCTCGAGCCCCGCGATCGTGTCTTCGATGTTGAGGATGAGCCCTGCGATAGCCCCGGCCACAGGGCCACCTATCAGAGTGACGATGCCCTCGATCCCAGCCTGAGCCCCGCTGATCTGCTCTATGGCTTTGGTCTGGATATCCTCGAGCCGGTCAGCCTCTATCTGGGCTGCTCGCTCCACCTCAGCAGCGTGCTCTGCTTCCGCTTTCGCTGCGTCGCGTAGCGCCTCCTCCTTCTCCTTAAGCGCGGCGGTGCGCTCTTTCAGTGCCTCGTCATCGAGAGCGGCGTTCAGTAGCAACATTCCTCGATTGAAGTCTTCAGCAGCCACAACGCCACCATCATATGCTTGACTGAGCCGGAACATCAAATCAAGGATCTGCTCCATCTTGGATGCGTCTGGAGCGTAGCGCTCCACCTCAGCATTAAGGTCCGCCTGGGCTTCAGCGAGCGCGTCAACAGTGGCCACATCCTCGGAGTCTGCGACAACCACAGTATCTGTGAGGGAGGGGCTAGCGACGCCGCCGCTGATCTTTTTGCGGGCTTTGTAGATCTCAAGCGCTGCGTCATGGGCTGCGTCGCGCGCCCTGGCGAACGCAGCCGGCAGATCGGCAAGGCCAGCCATAAACACGAGATCTTTAGAGAAGTCCCCATTCTTGAGGGCTACGACAGCGGAAAAGAACCCCTTTACGCTCCCGAGCCAGCTTCCTAGGATCTCTTGCAGGAACGTCCCCATGAACGTGAGGCCCATCGTGAAGTTCTGCAGGATCCCCGTCAGGTCCATTGCGTCAAAAAGTCTGCCCTGGAAACCCTCGAGCACCACACCGAGCTCAGCCACCGCCCTTTGCCAGTCGGCCGCCGCCTCGGCTGCGTCGCTCGAGACACCGGCTGCGGTCCCGGCGAGACTGACAAACGACTCCAGGCTCGACGGATCCCCGAGCGCCTGGAGGAGCTTTGTTCCCGCGTTGCCGAAGAGCTCTGTTGCCGCCGCCGCTCGCTGTGTGGGGCTCTCGATCTCTGACAGGCCGGAGAGCACGTCCGCAAAGACCTGATCAGCGTCGCGCAGTTCGCCGTTCATGTCCACCACGGACACGCCGAGCGCTGAAAATGCCTCTTCCTGTTTCTTGGCTCCCATCGACGCCTGAGACATCAGGCCGGGCAACTTGGTGATAATCCTCGTCATGTCAGAAGCGCTCTGACCCGAGCCCTCGAACGCCAGCCGGAGCCCTTGGATCTGCTCGCTGGTGAGACCAGAGCGCACGCTGAGATCTGCAAGGTCGTTGCGCATGTCTGCGACGCCCTGAGCGAAGTCCCCCAGAGTAGAGACCGCGCTCAGGACGCTGGACACGTCAAGCGTGAGCGTGAGCCCTTTACTGAATTTGGCCCACGCTTTCGCGCTCTCTTTCGCTGCCTGCTTCTGCTGGCGCTTGATCTCTTTCGTCGCTTTCTTCGAGGCGCGCTCTGCGCTCTTGACCGACTTCTCTAAAGAGATGAGCATCTTCTGTGATGCCTCATCGGTCATGTTTGGGATCTTCGCGAGATCCCTACGCAGGCTGGACAGGTCCGTCCCGATCACAACAGTCGCTTGTGCCATCAGATCTCCAGTCCTTCAGCGAGGATATCCACTATGCGCGTTCCCATCTCTTTGGATTGAGCCCGCGCGATCTTCCGCGCCTCTGTGAACGGACTGCGGTCGCGGGTGGCGAGCGCGTCGGTGCCGACCTTGGTAGACCGGATGTAGCGCCCGTACTTGGTGTCATTGACCACAGACGCCGTGATCTTAAATGGGCCGACGAGCCGCACAGGGCCGACCTCCCAGCCGTCACGGAAGCGGCCTGTCTTGACCGGGGCTCTGCCTATTAGGACGAAGCGCAGATCTTCCGCCGCGCCCAAGAGCTCATCCCGGATCGGCGCCATCATCCTCTGGAGAGAGGGTTCGAGATCCCCAAAGTCGATCTTAGCTACATTTCTGCTCACGCTGCACCGCCTATGTGAAGGCCAGCCGGTGATGCACATCAAAGCGCAGCACTGAAAACAGCCACCCACCGTCCAGGGTAGTCTCTCGGCTCTCTGTCGCCCGGTAGCGGATCGCGTCATAGGTCCGATCTTGAGCCAAAAGCAGGCGCGCAACGGTCTGCTCAGACTCGAGCGCCGCCTTGTAGTCCTCCCACTGCGCATCCCCCCGGATGCGATAGCTGACCTTCACGAGCACAGTCGTGAGGGACTCGCCCTGAGACCCGTAGTGCCCGCGCTCGTCGAAGTCTGAGACCAGACTGGTAGGGGTGGAGATCGCGTAGGCTTTGTGCAGGTAGCTCCGAGCATCGGAGCCGAACGCGGCATACAGCCAGCGTGAGCGCTCATAGTCGGCGTCTACTGCTATCGCGTCATCGAACCGATCCAGCACCTCAGAGAGCGTCATCGTCGCCATGAGCGCCCCCGGCTACCGAGCCACATCGTCGGAACGGAGGATCTGCGCTTGCTTGGATCTGCACCGTCGCCAGTGTCGCCCGAGTCATAGAGGAAATTTAGATCGTCCCACGCCTCACGGAACTCCCGTTTGTAGTCTTCTTGTTTCAGAGCCCAGGACTCATCGAGCCGGGTAGCGAAGTCTCTGAAGACCAGATGCAGCGTGTTGTAGATGTGCACGTAGCGGAAAGACGCAGGAGACATCACCAAATTAGGGCGGTTCCCCTTCGCGATCAGTTTGGCCTGGATCTGTGCCCAGGACTCATCGAGCGCGTCCTGAAAGTCATCGCGCGAGTGTATGCACGCGCTACCGGCAGGGTCGAGAGAGCTCTCGAGCCGGTATAGATCTGCGTCTGTTGCTGGGGGGTAGAGGCGAGCCCGCACAAGTGCAGCGTCGTTGTGAGGGGTCTCGGTGTCTCCGCCCATCGTGAGGGACCACTGCACCCGCCAGCCCTCAGCGGGAGACAGGGACGCCGTAGCTGCTGCGAGCATAGTGTATGTGGCAACGCTTGCCGCCACGGTCACCGCCGCTCCGCTTACGATCTCTGCGCCGCTGGCATCGTAGACGGTCACAGTGCCGGCAGACGGGGCAACCAGGGCCCCCGCCGAGTACATCGGGCATGAGAGCAGAGTGTCTTGTCCTCGCTCGATGAGATCCGGCATGAGTAGCCGGGCTGTGTATTCGGTAGTAGTCGAGCCCGCTGGCATATGGACCTCTCAGTCGGTGTCTTTCTTCACGCCGTGATCCACCTTGATTACGCCCGCGTTGACTTTGCGATCAAACCGCTGCGCCTGCTCGACGCCGACCTTGTGAGCATACTCAGGAGCGGCCCCGTTGCGGATCAGGTTCCGCACAAAAGCGTTCTTCCTATCTCGGATAGACTGACGCTCACCCATGAGGCACCGCCAGATCTGTCTGAGGCTCGAGGACGGACACGCCGCGCTGAGAGCGCTCAAACGCGACCCTCAGACGCTCGATCTGCTTGGCGACGAGATCATAAGCGCGCCTGTTCGCGATCTTGGTGAGGTCCTTCGCTCCGCGCCGGTTGAGCTCACTCTCTTTCATGCCGATCATGAATTCGATCAGCTCTACAGTCGGCTCAGCGATGATCCGGCGGCGCAGTAGATCGCGCAGGAATTCCATGTAGCGCGCCTGCCCCTCGGCCTGCTTCGACCAGCGGACGACGTTCCCTTGCTGTGTGGGGGTCTCGAAGACAGAGAAGTGCACAAGACCCTCACGGCCCTCGACCGCTGTCAGGTAGCCGTCATCCCCGAGCTCGGGAAATGACTGTAGCTCCAAGACCTGCCAGCCGTTTTTCGCTGCGCCGACGCGCGCGAGGTGGTCTGAGCCGTTGGCGTGCACGCCGTTGACTCCAGGCTCAAGGACCATCTTGCCGAGCTGGGGCAGGAGCTCGCCGTGCTCACCGCAGATATGGAACCGCTCGGGGTGATGCGTCCATCGGAAAGGCGGCGACGAAGGCGCGTTGAGTAGGTTCTTTGCGTTGGCGCGCCGAGAGATCGGAACGCGAGCGAATTGATCTTGGATCTGTGAAGGCATGTGTCGTCCTGGGTGAGAGAAAAAAAGGGGAGGGCATAGAGGGGCTACCGGGACGACAAAGAACGACGCCCCTAAAGCCCCCCCAGCAAGACTACCGGTCGGTGATCATCGACACGCCCAGGCTGTCCTGAGCCTGCGCAGCACCAAAGTAATAGGATCCGACGATCTTCACAGTGTCCGCCGAGATGTCCTCGTCGATGCGAACCACGACCTTGCGAGCCATCAGGATCGCGTTGTTCAGTGCAGACTGAACGGTCTGCGTGGCATCAGCCCAGCCGATCGCACCACGGACGAACATGCCGCCAGCAGAGTCCGCGCCCGCGTTCGCGGTAGGCACGAGCGAAGAGGTGAGGAAGTCGATCCCGTTCCACCGACCCTTGTAGCCGGGGGAGCCGAACATCAGCATCTCGGCAGAAGGGGTCTGGAACTGGATCACGCCGGTCTCTGCTCTCAGGCTCGACTGAAAGTCGGTGAACTGCTGAGGATAGAGCAGGCACACAGGCTGCCCGGACGCGTTCGCGTTGGTGAGGGCGAATTGCGCCTCAAACACGTTGTCCACGTCCAGATCGACGGTGGTTGTACCGACCGTTGCCGTGAAGCCGCCGACGAGAGCCGCGACGACCTCGACGAAGCGAAGCGCCGCCGCCATGATCATCTGCTGAGCCCAGAGCCCGACCTGGGTCGAGTTGATGCTGTCTGTCAGGATTGCGAGACCCGAGAGGGTGCGCTGCAGCGCCTGACGCGAGACGGTGATCTGATAGCTGTCATCGGTGATCGCCGTGTTGCTCGGGGATGCGAGCTCAGCGACCGCAGCCATGCGATCAGCGACGCCGATCTGTCCGACCTTGGTCACGCTCGAGGCGGAGCCTGAGAGGTCGCCCTTATACATGAGGGCCTCATGCCCCCAGAGAGCGGTGCTTAGATCTGCGACGAGGATCTCAAGCGCGCGGTTCAGGTCCTCAGCGAGCCGGAGGTCTCCCAGCCCAGAATATACGATTTCGTTTGCCATCTTGGTGTCTCCATACCTCAGCCCGTTGCGCGTGTTGACGGGTAGCGACCCCGATGGCTATGTCTCCAATATAGGGCCGCTTGCGCAAACAAGCAAGGATCAGCCCCTTGTCTTGAGGTTGAAGGCCGCCGAGAAGTCGGCATCGGTCATCGCGCTGGTGTCAGAAGGGCCGGGCGCTGGGCGGTGCAGATGAGCCCCCCGGTTCGCGGGGGGGCGCTGATACGGGGGAGCGCCGCCGCCCTGTGGGGGAGCCCCAGCGAACAAAGGCCGCAGGATAGTAGGAACACTCTCGGGCGCTTCCTTGAATGAATCGAGCCACGCGCCGAGCTCTGGTCTCCCCTCTTCAGGCAGTCGCCCATACTGCCACTCCACCGCAGCTACAGCGTCTTTGTCTGTCACGCCGTGCTGTGCGATCAGGGTGTGCCGATCGTAGCGGCTGTTAGCCGCATCGAGCTTGCCTTGTAGGGCAGTGTTCGCAGCGGTCAACGTGTCCACCGTGGCTCCGCGCTCAGTAAGCTGCTGAGCCTCAGCCCGCAGCGTCGCGACCTGCTCACGCAGGTTGTTGCGCTCGCCTACGACGGTCTGAAAGCGCTTGTATGGAACCGTCCCGGCTGGGGGATCGGCTGGAGGTGGGGTGCCCGGTGGCGGTGTTTGCGGCGGGGCGCCCTGCGGTGCGGGGGTTGTCATGTTGTCGTCCCTGGTCGGGTGGTCATGGAAGCGAGATCTTCCAAGGCTTTCGCCTCGGAGAGCTCGGGGTTGAGAGTCATGTAAGCCTTGAGCGGAGTGATGAGCCCAGCGTTGGCGCGGTCGATCACATCGTCTCGAAGAGACGCGCGCTCCTCGGGGGAGAGAGGGATCCGCGTGTAGGCGATCCGGTATCCGCCCTCGGGCATCGGCTCGATCTTTCGGGCGCCTTGCATCATCTCGCCCACGCGGTTCACCATGATCGCGGTAGTGGAGACCAGCCGCTTATCGGAGACAGTGAAGGAGGGGGTGTACCTGCGCTGAGCTTTGCGCTTGCCTTCATTCGTGAGGGAGATCGCCGCTCCGCTGCGAGCTGTGCCGCCGAGCCGCTGGATATCAGATGGAGGGATCCCTGCGTCCTGTGCCAGTCGGGCCACGAGATTCGAGAGCGTCTCTTCCAGCACGCTGACATCGGCGCCCGCGTTCCACTGCCCAATAATGGGCTGCGTGTCCGACTCGCCGATCTGCTGCAGCATCAGGATGGTAGCAGGGTCTGCTACGATCTCCTGACGAGGGATCCCGTCCTGGGTCTCGATCCCCGCACCTGCGGGCTCGAGGTTCGCGATGTAGCGCTGGGGAAAGCTCGCGTCGCGGAAGCTGTGGAGCACCATCTGATAGAGGACAGCCACGTCGATCGTTCCATCGACGAGCTCGATACCCTCGAACGGATCGAAGGTGCGATCTGTGAGCTGCTGCGCATGGTAGAGGACGTAGGGCAAGATCGGACGGCCGAGCAGCTCCCCGTCTTTCGGGGCCATGCGCCACTCGCGAGGGTACTCGCCCCCGGCGCGCGCGCCGTCGATGTAGTGGCCTGACAGGTCGGTCTTTCCGTCGCCTGAGAGCACCATGTAGACGGGGTGGTCCAGATCTGAGATGTCCACTACGTCGATCGTCCAGATCTTCTTGGCCTTCTGGCCCTCAGCGACGATCGAGTCTCGCAGCCGGTACTCCTCAACCCGCACGGGAACCGACGGATTAGAGACCAGCGCCTCGGTGATCACATAGTCTGGAGCGACCGCGCGGTATCTGGGGCGCTGCTCATCAGAGACATCGACGCGCACGAAATACTCACGGATCCCGATGCACAGCGCCTGTACCCGCTGCATCGCAGACCAGAACCCAGACATAGATATCGCGGTCGCGAGACTGCTCACATCCACCCGGTCGTGACTCACCGTCGGCTCATGATCATAGAGAACAGCGAGCTCTTGAGCTGTGGTCTTGAAGGGGTTGATGCTCAAGGTGGGCTCGCCCCAGGCGCGGGCGCGCTCAGAGCCGACCGTCTCGATCATCCTGCGTGAAAGGTCCCTCATCCACAGGCCCTCGAGCAGCCGACGGCGGCGGCGCTGCTCGGTCCAGCGGGCAAGAATGGCAGAGTCTGTGGGCCATGGTGGCGCGGTGATCTGGTCTTGGCTCATGTCATCCTCTGCGGATCTTGGTGACAGGTCGTGTCCGGCGGCGACGGATGGACCACGGAGTGAGAGCATAACGCAAAGCGTCCATCACATGCCCATGTGGATCTCGAGAGCCGCCCCGGTAGCGCTTGAAGCTCTGGATCAGGCTGGTGCATCGCGGGTGGATCTTGATGTTCCCGCGCCGTAGCTGCTTGTGGATCCAAGTGCAGCCCAGGTAGAGGCTCTTGCGTGGGTCTGATCCTTTGCCGGTCTTGGCTGTTCTGATCGGAGGAGACAGTGCAGCGTGTCGAGGCAGCTTGAGCACCTTCACCAGCTCCGCAGAGAGTGCCTTGTTTGACTTCCTTCCGACGATATTCCGACCACCGCCATAGTGAACGATATCGCCACAAGCAAAGTCGAGAGAGCCGTTACGCCAAGCGATGCCATGCCGTGAGAGCATGTTGATGATCTCTCTCGCGTCGCGCTCGGGCGGGCTGTTCTCCTGCGCTTCGTACTCGTCGATGATGTGAACGACAGGCAGATCCCCGGTCTCATCGACCGCGATCAGGACCGCCGTCTCTGTAAACGCCTGCGTCCCGTGATCCAAACCGAGCGAGATGTATAGATCTCCAGCGGGGACCTGGGTGCTGACGTGCTTGCTTTCATGGAAGACGGAGCCGAACATGGCATCTAAGGCCATCGCCTCCCACTCGCCGTCACACACGACCGGGCGCCACATTTCCATGGTGTCTGCGCGCTGCTCGGCTATCCACAAATCATCACACACGGTGCCATCGATCAAGGTGCGAACGCGGCCATCCGTCAATGTGAACGCATCCTGCGTCATCATGATGTGGATGTCCTCGATCGTTCCTTTCTCACAGAGCTCGCGTAGCCAGTCGAGCGGCTCGGGCGCGTTGACTGGAGTGAGGCTCAAGGTGATCTCTCCACCTCGAGACATGACGCGCTTATTTAGCTCTCGGTAGTGGGTCGAACCGCAGGGCTCGTCGATGAGCACATGATCGTATTCCGAGCCCGACAAAGCGAGCGGTCCCTGATTCGCGGTGCGGAAGCAGATCGTGCTGCCGTCGTCGAGAATAATTGTAGGCGCGTCCTTCCCCCAACCCTTGTCATCGCGCCAGCCCGGTTGAAACTTGATCCGGTGCGGCGGCAGGAATTGCCTCAGATACGCCTGAAGCGGAACAGACTGAGACCACGAGTAGCAGAGGATAAGCTGATCAGTGCGCCCCCTCCATCTCCAGTCAGGCCGAAACGGGTGGCCGCCCAGCGCTCGCATCGCGACATCAGCGATAGAGGCGTAAGACTTCCCCACACGGTTCCCCGTCCTCAGCAGCCTGCGCTTAGATCTGTTGTGGAGAAATCTGTCCTGCGGGTGAGTCCAGACCTGGTAGTCAAGCGGGTGCTGCTCGGCGTGAGTCTTCAGCGAGCCCGCCGCCTCGAGCAGCGAGCCGAACCCGACCGTCATGCTTTTACCAGAGCGCTGATCACCTTCTCTTTCAGCCCGGCTGGAAGGCCGTCGATGATGGAGGTGAGCGCGCTGATCTTCTGCTCCTCAGACGCGTCGCTCATGTCGCGTGCTTCCTGAGCTTTCCGGCGAGCTCTCTGCGCAGCGTTTAGCTCTGCTTCTTTCGTCGAGAGGTTCGACACAGCGACCCAGGACGAGCAAGCTCGAGCACCAGCCCGAGCGCGGCGCAGCTCGCGAAGAAGCTGAGCATCTCTATCGTCAGGATCCGCAGGGATGGAATCGACAGCCGCCTGCTCTGCGTCAAGCTGGTTCACCTTGTCCAGAAGCTGAATGATCTGCTTGTTCGCCTGAGCCGCCGGGCCAAAGCTCTCAGCAGTCAGCGCCGCGTTCTGGATTTTGTGAAGCTCCTCCATTCTCGCGAGGAGAAAGGCACGCCGGTCGGATGGGTCGAGTGTCGTCATGCTCTAAAGATACCGCCGCATCAGCGGAGCGTCAAAAGCGGCGCATGGGCTCGAGGGCTGAAAGGTTCCTGTTTTTGGTGATGCTCGCGCGCGAAATTCGACAAGAAGGAC
>Ga0098052_1000629_pt1 | contig 22265 bp, 20 predicted proteins | sample 15_taG_FD_81591 | JGI IMG/M metagenome (GOLD analysis project Ga0098052, IMG submission 81591) | Marine viral communities from the Subarctic Pacific Ocean - 15_ETSP_OMZ_AT15312 metaG | ecosystem: Environmental > Aquatic > Marine > Oceanic | place: Pacific Ocean | collected 2015-01-18
CAATCGCTTTCCTTTAACACTCTTTTGAATGTTGGTGGGCGACCTTTACCTTCATATAGGGCTTTTTCTTTTTTACCTAATTTTTTCTTTAAATTATAAATTAAAGATTTTTTACCAATGTACCTTTTTCCAGTTGGAGTGTGAGTTGTTTGATAGATGAAACCAAATGCACCTTCTGGGAGGTCAGCGATTTCGTTGATGAGTTTGTTTTGATAGTACCATTGCATAGTGGTAATGTACGAAGGCTATTTTAGGTATCCCAGCGAAGTATGAAAGTAGTGTCTGTTTCGTCACTACAACGAACAGGTTGTCCTAATTTACCCACAACTAATAATTCATTATCTTCATTATATAAACCTACTGTTGTGACATAAGGTTTAAAAAGTGAACCTGTTGCGAAATTTGCTAATTCTTGTGATTGATTTGATCTGATTTTTCTTGCTGAAATATTACATGTATCATTAAATTCATGTTCATCGATAGTGCATTGATATTCGTTTTCCCATATCATGTGTGAACCCTGGAATTTAAGGTTTTGGATGGTTCCCGCTCCAGTGGATCCTGAGGTTATTGTTGTGTATTTAGGGTGAGTTATAGAAACCATTCCACTTGAATAAAATATATTACCTACGTAAGGTGAACCGTTTATACTATTGTAATGGTTTAGGACCTGAGTATCTGATAATGCTTCATCAAATATATTTATTTGGCTTAATGACCCACTTAGATAATTTGATTTGCCTCCTTTATTACCAATATAAACATTAGCTTTATTTTGTGTTTGTGATATAGAATTATCTGAGCCACTTATCCCACTCCCAACACCATTTATGAAGATTTCCATATCAGAAGAAGAAACCCTACAAGTAATATGTTGCATCGACCCTGTTGTGAAAGAAGAACTTATAGTTGTAATTATATTCCCATCAGATCTTCCAAAAAATACCTCTTCACCTGTTGCATATACCTCAAAAGGGTATTGGGGTTCAGAAGGTGCATCTATTGCTTGTGAAGAACCTGTTGTGGTTGTAGTATATATTTCTGCTCCTTGGATGGGTGAAGGTACTGTTGTGTTAGTTGTTGATTTTGAAAGAAGGTAAGTTGTTTCATTTGCTGAATGTGATACTTCTGCGTGTAGAGATAATGTAAAATCATCTCCTGGGTTAAAGTGGTATTTCTCATTGTTACCTATTCTTACTTCAGAGGAGTTTCCATTAAAGTCTATTTGTGAGACCCTTGGGCCATCTACTTCTTTTAAAGATAAGTTGGAAATATTTATACTATCTCCATTATTAAAAACCCCAACTCCTATGTCTATTCCACCAGTACCATCTGATGTAAATTCATGTGTATAAGTTCCTACTGAAGTTAAAGAATTATCAAGCACAAAGGTTTGTGAATCACTATAATTGTATAAAGTAAGATAATTTGAAGTGGAGATATAAGTTACATCAAGTGTTAATACGTATTTTACGCCTGCAGTTAATGTTAATGCTTGTAATAAATTACCACCACCAAATCCTCCTCCTGAATTGTAGCAAAGGAATGAACCGGGGATTATTACAGCATTTCCATCTCCACTATCATTTGTAGTCCAACCAGACGAACCATTAGTAAAATCCCCATTAATTATTAATTCAGGTGATATTGCTTTTTCCGAAAAGTTTACATCAGTGTATTTTATGATATTAAAGTAATAACTGTCATCGAACTCATCCCCTTTACCTGGTGTGGAATATGATGAAATAGTATTTACTCTTTTTTCTCCTCTTTTATCAAAAACCCCTTCAACCATGTTGTTGTAGGTATTCAAATCATATCTTTCAAAACCTTTAATAGGACCAATATTTAAAACGTTAGCCCTAATATCAGTCATATAATCATCTAAATTAGTACCACTAACTATTAAGTTTCCTTTAGAATCGTCTACTATTTTGTAAATACTACTTGATAGATAAAAAGTACCTGGGTATATTTGATAACCATATAAACCCGCTGGTATAGATAGGATATTTGCTTGTTTATATAGTTCTCTTTTTTGCCCCAAATAATCCACATCTCCAAACCTATTAGATAAATCTCTTTTGAAATTTCTATAATAAAGATGATCTAATTGTTTGTACTTAAGAAAATTTATAGAATCAGTAGAGGCACTACTGTAAATATCTATAGATTCAGATGTCCATTGAGTATTGAAGTGGGAAACTTGATTAGAAGCTGCTGATCCGGATGTAAACTCATATTGTTTATGGGCATTAAATGGTATTACCGCTATATCTTGGGCTGTAAGTTTTTTGTATACTGACATTCAAGTGACATTTTAGTAGTCTAATTTAACTCTTATAAGTGCTTCTTTTGTAAAGTCTTTAGCTACGGGTTGGCTTAATTTTGCAACAGCTACTAAATCCCCACTATCATTATATAAACCTACTGTTGTAATGTATGTTTTAGGGTTATCAATCATAGATGTATAGTTTAGATTTCCATAAGTGTCTACGAATGAGGGATTAGTAGTGTAGTTAAATTCGTTGTTTCTACACCTTGTAAAATAAAATTGTGAGCTTACTTTTTCTTCACTGTCTAATATAAACGAAGCCGCCCCCTTAATATTATCATATAATTTTTGAGTTCCATCAGGTGTAACATTAGCAGTTACAGTTGGTGATATTTCAGTGAATTCTTTTATTGCTTGGGCATTTAATACCATACAACCAGCATCTGGATAAAAGAACCCATAAGATCCACTTCCTACTATTTGTGTTAAATTAGAACCTGACATAATACCATTAGATCCTGATACTATATTAAACTGTCTACCCATATTTGTTGTTACAGCTGAGCCTGTTTTTGTAACTGAATCATCTGTTAGATGGAGTATTCCTTTTCCTGATCCTGAGATATGTAAATTTAATGTTCCTGGTTTGAGGTTGTGTTTAAATCTTGATCTGTTTATATTGATTACATAAATATCATCTGGTGTATAATCATTGAATTGGAAATATGAATTTTCATCTCCGTATATTAATTGTCTATACTGATCATAGACACATTTAGTAGCACTATTACCATATGAGCCTGCGTCGTTTGTGAAGTCTAAAGATCCAGATCCTAATTTATGACCATATCCTATTGCGTATTGTACTTCAGTAGAGGTGGATGAAGTTGCTTCATTATATATATTGATAAAAAAGGCACCTGAGCTTGTTGGTGTTGAAAAACTAGCTTGTGCCGATGATGTATGGGCTACTTGTAAATTGTTAGTGTTGTTAGACCATGTAGAGGTTACTACTTTTTGAGTATCATTTACTATGTCTGTTTTTGAGTATCTTATTAATCCCGCCATTTTATTTTTGTGTTATGCTAATGTTATTCCTGTTTCACCTGAGGTTGCTGTTGTTGCTATTATTTCTTTAGATATTTCTAAAGGGATAGTTGTTCTAGCTCCTGAATCTATTCCTTCAAGTGTTATAGTAGTTAATAATTTTGAGTTTGTTCCAAATAATGCTGTGCTATTAATAGCTGTTAAGCTAATACTGCCCCCTTGTACTGTTTCTGATACTGCTGTTGAGGTGAAAGGTCTTATTTTTCTTACATTTGATTTTTTATTACTACCTTTACCTGTTCCAAAGAATGCAGTTAGTAATCTTCTATCTGATATAGTAGCTAAATATCCTCCCGATTCTTTTGAGTTTGTAATGCCATTAAAGTTTAAGGTTGTAGGGTTTATAATAGTAGTTGCACCGATTGTAAGGGTTATTTTAGCAACATTAGCTGTTACTACTGGAAGTTTTGAAGTTCCTCTTGGTAATGTAATTAATTTATGAAGCATCATAAGATTTTCATCAGGAAGGGCTTCTATTAAAGGCATATTTTCAAGTGCCTCCCCTGAATATTGAGAACCATTTGGGTGGTTTTCATTAAATAAAGTATAATCCATTTCATCATCTGCTAATGCAAATTGTGTTATTTTAAAAGAACCATCATTTCTAGAAAGTAATTCGCGTCCTCTTTTTGTTAAAATTGCATCTACGGTAATGCTGCTGTTGTCTAAATATCCCATTTTGTTTGTGTTTTGTTATAAATATGAATCTTATCTCCCTCTTGGTGGAGATTTGATTGTTACTGTTTTTGTTATTAATCCTGCTTTTTCTAAGTAGTAATCTATGTTGTCTTTAATTCGTGTATCTGTTTGTTCTGGTATAATTACGAACCCTTTTTCACCAATGCCATCATATAATTCACTTTCTTTATCTATGTTGGAGATCAAAGTATGTGACCTGTCAAGCCAAGATAATTCATATGAATATGAACCAGAGTAAGAGCCTGTGGGAGTTAATTCCCCCTTGGTATATATATCTTTGGTAGCATAACTAACAGTGGAGGAGGCTCCAACATCCAAATTATAAGTATTAAAACTATCATGGGATGATGAAAATGTAGGGGTAAATCTTTTATCTACTCCTGAACCTTTTAAAGCTATAGAGGAGGGGTAAATATCCATAGTTGATGATCCTTTATTACTATGTATTGCTCTTTTATCTATTTCAAAAGTACTTATACTTCTTTCATCATTCATTCCAGGAGCAAAGTCATAAGAGCCCTCATGTAAAGTTAGATGCATTTCATAATTTTTATCTATATTAGCCCCCAAATGTTGGGTACCCGATATTATAAAATGGGATACCCCTTGCCATGTAGGTTTAGGACTATGGATAGGGTCTGTTTCCATAAAGGTTGTAGAAGATGATAGGGGGTAATATTCGTCTACATACTTGTTTCGAGTTATACTGGAAGAAATATAACTAGGACCGTACCCTTTAGTAGTATTTGATGTTGTTTTAGAAAGGAATATAAATTCCATTAATTTTGCCGATCCTGGTTCGCTTATAAAAAATAAATTATCCCCCGCCCCTCCATCACTTTGAGAGTAATAAGGGGTATATTTTAAAGTCCTCAACAACCATCCCTTATTCATCTTAACATGATAAGGTCCTTTCAAAGAATTTTGAACAGCAAAATCAAGTAATTTAATATTAAAGGACCCCCCTGTTGGTAAATCGGTTGTTATAAATCTGTGGAAGGGCTCGAATTCCTCTTGAGAATCATCTATGATAGTTACTTCATCAGTGTATGGGTCAATCAATAGTATTCTATTAATATCAACATATGAGTGGTTTTTTATATAAACGTATTGTTCGTCTTCCTCCTCTGCTCCAATTAAGGTATTACCTATATATAAAGCTGTGGTTTTATTTGTTATTACCGGGTTTAAGCCATAGGTGGTGTCTCCTGCTGTGTATTCGTTGATTTTTGCTGCTGTTAGTTTAGAACCTGCATATCTTGGGTTTTTCCACCCCTCTAAATCTAAGAGAGCATCATCAAACTCTACATCAAAACTTTGTGTTAGTGCCATATTTTAATAATCTAATTCTTTTCCTTTATCTAAACTCCTATAATAATTAGTAGATAATTTTCCTTTTGTTGCATTTCCCAATAAAGTATTTGAAGTATATTTTTTATATCCTTCGGGTTTTGTTGTCGTATAGGGTTGGATAGGTGCTTGTGTCGCCTCTTGTTGTTCATCTAAGATATAATCATCTATGTCTATTGTAACATTAGTTCCGATTTCTTTTTTAGGATTATTTTTTCCCCCAGAGAATTGGAATATTGATGGGTTTTGAATAGTTCCAGTGAGGACATAAACTTGGGCCACATGGGTATCTCCCTTAGGCCCCCCTGCGTTTTGAGTAAGGGTTAATATATTAACACCATCATTTACCGTTGATATATTTTGGTTTTGATAGGATATTGCTGAGCTTAATTGTTCCATTGAACCTGTAGGTCCTGATGGGAGATCACCTGACGCCGCATAAAAATAAACTACAGGGTGAGAGTTTAATGTTGTTACATTACCTGGGCCGGGGCTATTTTTATAATCTAATGAGCTTGTTATTTGATAATATACTATATCTCCATTTGTTGATTCAAATAATATAGATGGGTTATTTGTTTCTGTGGCTGGGGATGGTAGGGGATTAAATGTAGTTGAGAGTGTTGATTGTATTCTTTCATCTTTGGATAAATTATTCGTAGTAATAACAGCCGACCCATCCAAAGTAAATTGACGTTCAGGATCTATTTGGAAATCAAGAGTCGAATACGACCCTTGAGTCATTGTTTGACCATAATCTATTACTGGTACCTCTCTTGCAAATTTATTTCTTTCAAGATAATGAGGTTCAATTAAAAGACCCGTTTTAAGATTAGCCTTCATTGGTACCCATTGTTCAATTAATTTGAATAATGTGTGATCTATTTGTTGTATTAATTTAATATAGTCCCAGTAGTTGTATTTACGGTCTACTTTTTTAAAGTAAACGTCTCTTATATCTTTTAAATCACTATAGTTATCTGCTGTTTGGGTTGAAGGTAAAGGCGAACCAATATAATCATCTAACCTAAAGGCCCCCAAAGTATAAATTATATCTTCATTTATTTCAGTTGTTGGTGAAAAGAATACACCTAAGTCTTCAAAATCCTGAGGTTGTCTATCTAATGTAGAGTTTTCTGATTTTATGGTTGACGATAAAATATCGTCGTTAATGGTACCCGTGTCGATTCTTACTTTTTCACTTGTCATCGAAGCACCTACTGTGTCTGGTGATGGTAGATGATGTGTTTCTATTACTTCTTCCCAAATATATGTTGTGTTAGTTACACCTGCAGTAGATGATCTTGCTGTTATGTTTTCATTAGGTGTATGAGAATTAAAATTTTCTTGATCATTAGATCCTAATGGATATCTAGCTACTAAATTTTCATATGAAGAAGAAATTGTATTTCCTGCGTACATAAAAGGTTCAAGAGCTTGTTTTTTAAGTGTTGAATCTGATAATGTTTCCCCCCAATATGTTCTAAGTTCTTGAATTGCTCCTGTATAATGATAAGCTCCCGCAAATAAATAAGTTGATCCTTGTGAAGCATTTTTACCCCAACTGGTATTAAATGGGCTTCCTCCCCAACCTCCTCCTTTTATATGATGTATATTTTTTAAATGATTAGCTTGAAGAGCACCAAATTGTAATTCTATACCATTTCCTTTATCTTCCTGTAAGTATATATTCCAAAATTCACCATTATAAAGTGGAAAATATGGGGATACTTCTCTAGAAGCTCCGTTTTGTTTTACATTTAATCTTCCGTATAAAGTATTATCTCCTACTTCATGTACATCTATTCCTGAGGAAGATGCTTCTAAATGAAGTTGAAAACCACCTACATCTGTTATTGTATCTCCTAGACTTAAGGCTATAACATCATAATTTGTTGTTCTTTCTGGTTTTATTCTTAATGTTATTGCTTTATTTCTATCATCATTTGCACGAGCATGTGCTGCCCAATCAGCTCTTATTAAATATTCAGATGCGCCTGCTGAACCTGATAAGGCTAAGCTTCCTTTTTCATAACTGAATGTTTTATAAGTTGTTTTATCAGATGTAGACCCACCATACTCTTTTACATTTAAAAGTGTTGAAGGAACCCCATAACAACTCATAAGTGCTTTTAGTCCTCTTTCTGTTCCTTTTGTTTTTAAGAGGTAAGGTGCGTTATGGTATAATCTTTTCCAAATTGCTTTGGTAATATCTCCTTTAGGAATCGAACCTGCATTAGAAGCAGTTATATATGATTGGGAAACTGGTGTATCATAAAATACACTTCCTGTTGATCCTTCTCCTAAAATATATTCAATTAAGTTTGAATTTTCAAATTGATCGAAAGTATCTAAACCTAAACTTTTTAGTTGGTAATAAACTAAATCTTTTGAGATGCCCTTTGTGTGGTGGGAATCATTTATTTCTGTTAGGTGGTGGATATGGGTCCATATTTGATCAAAATGTTGACCCACCATATTACAAAAAGTTTTATAAAAGTCATTATCTGTATTGTCTGTTATGTGTTTAGGTGTAAGGTTTGATAAAGAATGGTCATTTTGTCTATCAAATATTGAAGCGGATAATAATTGTCCCCCATATAAAGGGAAAGTATCTCTATCATCTCCTAACCATGTTTTTGCTTCTGATGATGTTACAGAGTATAGGGTATAGGGTTTTGTGTTATTCGTTTTAGGCCAGGCATATGTCCCTGAGGTATAATATAAATATTGTTCATACCCATCAAGACCTACAATTAGTTTTGATCTTTTGGAATTTATACTTTCTTTGTTATTTAAGACAGAAACAGATTCAGATGTTGGTCCTGTTATGTTACCTATGTCTTTTATTTGGTCGTCATATAATTCTATTAATTTTAATTTATACTCGAAATTTCTTAACCTCTCAGTAGCACTACTAAAATGTACAAAATTTTCAAAGTGGGTTGGTATTTCTTCTGAGCTTTCTGATACAGGTCTTATATAATCATAAGATATTTCTGGTATTTCTCTATTTTCTAATTGAGATAGGAGGTTGTTGTAAGATGAAGTTAGACTATATTCTAGTATTTCATCATAGTTTTTAAAACCTGAGGGAACACTATTATTTAACCTAATATCTATTTTGAAATTAGGACCTTGTAAAGGTATACTTGTGTCTCTGATTTTTGGAGCCCCTAAATCAACATCTAATTGTATGGGGTGGGTTATTTCTTCTCTTATATTAAAAACACTTCCTTTTTTTATATTAGAAGGTAATGGGTTTGATAATTTTATTAATATTTCAGTTTTGTCTCCTAATTTATTTAAAGCTATATTAATTCCTACTAAGTGTATATCTTTTTTAAAACTTATTATAAATTCCTTAAAAAATACAGAAGTCCCCATTTCAGATATAAATCCTCCCACAGACCTATTTACTGAATTATTGGATTTATCGGGGGCTATTACTCTTATTTCACTCCTTGAGGGGGATATTTCTATTATTTTAAAAGGAGAAGATTCGGTATTATATATTTTATTACGATGTATATTTACAATTAATCTATATTTACCTGAAGTTAATCCCTCTTTATTAAGGATTCCTTGGGGGTCTAGGTTAATTTCTGATGATAATGAATCAGTGAGGTGGTGGGGGAAGGTGTATTCAGTAAAATTGTAGTTGGAAGATATTGGTGAATTTCCTTTTAAAGGATATATGTGGGTTTCTATAATATCTTCATCCCTACCAAATTTACGGTCTATAATTCTACTTTTCGCTAAGTTGTTATCTGTTTTATTCCCTGGGATTAGTTCTCTTTCGTGTTTTTTAGAAGTAAAGGAGTTTGTATTTTTTATCTTAGCCATTTTATATTATTGATCTATTATTGTATCTAAAATCCGGATTTTGGAATATTATATGATTTGAGGTCGTGGTTGAATCTGACCAATTTTTAATTTTTCCTCTAAAATTTGAGTTAACTGTATATGTTGTGCTTCGTTTAATTCTAATGCATCTAATGATGTTCTTATTTGGTAGAAGTCTTGTGTTTTTGTGAGTGCCTTATAATCATAATTGTTTAAGTCTTGTTCATTGTTTATTCTAGGACCCATAGGGATACCTGACATTGTTTCTGGTTCAATAGTCGTAACGCATTTCATTCTTGGTAGAGGTTCATGGTTCTCATCAATAAAACCTAATATTTTTCTTAAAGGGTCGGATACAGTCCATTGCATGTGTCTTCGTACCCCATCCTTCATTAAACATAGAGCCGACCCATTATATAACATTGTTCCATCAGGGAAGAAGGGATGTTCTTGATCTATCGTTTCTGCTAATTCTTCTTCTAGGTCTTCTATTCTTTCTATTAATGAATCTATTTGTTCATCTTTAGGATCTACATAATTTCGCACATATTCTGTGCTTCTTTCAATAAATGTTACGTGGGAATTATCTCCTTCTTTTTCCACATCAAAAAATAATTCATTATACATTTTAAAAAGTCTATCTACATTTATAGGGTCCCTAGATTTAGATAGTTCTGAAAAACTATTATCTATAGTTGCTTTGGTTTCTTTATCAGAATATATTTTTTTCTTTAATTTTATAAGTTTCATTATCTAATTACTTTAAAATTATATTCATTATCATATACTGTTGTTCCTTCGGTGTTTTTGTGTTTAAATAAAATACGGTAGTATCTTTCTGGTTGTAAGCCTTTCATATATAATTTAAAATACATACCCTCATTATCCGCGCTCATTTTTGTAAAATCATCATCAAAAGGTATTACCTCTTCTTCTGTGTGTGCGTCTCTTACACTATAATACGAGGACGTTGTAAAATATCCTGGGTTTAAGAAGTTAGAAGAAGAAGTGAACTGTCTTGTAGGGTATTTATCCCTTACATGGACTTTAATATGTGCTTCTTCATTTTGATTATATTTTTCTTTATTTTTATAAAGAGAAACACTTAATTCCCCACTTTGTTTAGATGATGATTGGTAATTATGAGTACTATCATCCCATTTAAAGGCTAATCTTGGAGGATATATTGTATGAGTATTAGATGAGAAATATTTCATTTCACCAAAACTGGTAACAGTGGATGTTTCTATTGAATCTGGTTTTTTGATTATAAAACCATGATTATATACCCCTAACGGGTATGTTTGGTTTGAAAATAAACTTGCACTATGTTTTTGTACTATTTCCTTTACTTCTAAATTAGTATCCATCATATCCCCATCCAGAAACTGTTGAGTACCAAAAAATCCACTAGATGTATACCAACTACCTCCTCCTGCTGTTATTTGGGATGAGTTTATAGAACCTGTTGTGCCTGCTGCGAAATTAGTTGTTTGCCATTCTGTTCTGAAATTTGTGTCATCTGTATATTTCCAACTTGCACCGTTTGAGCCCGTTACTCCGTGTTTGATATCTAAATATCTTTCTGACCCTTGTTGCCATGATTCAGATACAGCATAACAATTTATATTAAGAACTGATGTTAAACTTTTATGTTCCGTAGACATTAATTGTAGAGCTACTGATGATTTTTCTATTAGGGGTTCATTAAAAGCAGAATGTCCTATAACATTTGATATTACGTCTTTAATTTCCTCATTTCTAAATTTTATAAGTATTCTTGAGGGGTAATATAATCCTGTTGTAGTTGATTTTTCTTTTGCTAATTCTAGGATTTCATCGTGTCCTGTATTAGCTGTAGTACGGTCGGGATGACTGTATAGGGTTGTGTCCTTTTCAGGATATATAAAATAATATGCCATGTTAGTATGTTGTTACTTTTCCTTTAATATCTGTGTTAGGGTATTTTAATTCAAAAATGCTAGGATCGAGTGAGGGGTATATTACTTTGTTTCTAGTTGCTGATGCAAAATCATATTTATATTGAGAATAACCTAAAGCCATATTACTTTTGTTGTCTAATTCTAGGTTTTCAACTGTTTGTACCCCCGTTACTCCTCCTATTAAATTTTCTATTTCAGACATTATAATAGGTTGATTTATCTGCCATCTATCTATATTGAAGTAGTTTTTTAATTCAGATATGCAATTTAATAGTACTTCTTGGTTGTTATAATTTTTAAAAGCCGTTATTTGAAAGTCTAATTTAAAATTAATAATAAATGCGTCTTTAATATTAATAGCGTCTGTTAGCATTCTGTGTTGTTCCAAATAGGTAGATAAGTTTGTCTTTGTTGCTGTATTTAAGGTTGTTAATTGTTTTTTTGCATTATATCCTAAAGTATATAAATTCAAAGCTAAAGGATTAGGTATACGATTTGGTTCTGTTGTTAGGGGTGATATTTGATCATCTTGCATTATATAAGCTTTAGCTACTCTACCAAATTTAGAAGGCATAGATAAAGTTCTAACTAAATAATCATTTTTGGTTACTGTTCTTTGTTGTGTAGAAAAATTGGCCATAGCGTTTAGTCTTAATTCTTCCGTTGTTTCCCCTGATCCTCCCCCCCTCGCTTTTTCTGAGTTTGTAGAGGCTACTGATGATTTAATAAATTTTAATAAACTAGGATTTAGATTAGGTTTGTTTTTTGAATATAAAGTTTCTACTTTAGTAATAGTATTAGAATTAACATTTGATTCTAATCCCCCTCCCGTTAAATACCTTACAGTTAGTAGAGTATTGGATGGTGCTCTTCCATATGCGCGAGTATATAAAAAATTTGAGGGATCATAAGCTGTGTTTAGTTTATTTCTTCCGTCTTTAATACCCAAACCAATATTATCTGGATTTGGGATAATTTCTTCATCTGCCTTGTCTGAGGTTCCTGATCCAAATTGGATTTCTAGTTCTCCTGTTGATTTAAAGCGAGATATAAATCTTCTTGGTACTTTTTTTAATTTTAAAAGATAAGGTGTTTGTTGATTAAAACCATGTAATTCAGGATCTTCTGCCCCTGTGTTTGTAGTTTCATCAAATATAGTATCCTGAGCTAAATAAGGTACTTCATGCCAATTATTTCCTTCTGTGTCTGTGATAGATTCTATCGATATTATGTTTTTATCAAATAAAGTTAATGTTTTAAATTGTTCAACTGATCCTATAGTGAATTCTTTGTTTTTTATTGTTCCTGATATAGCGTTCCCTTTTTTCTTTAAAAGAAAATATTCAGGATTATTTGAAATATCGTATTGATATATGCTTGTATCTGTGGGGTTAAAGCTAGATGAAAAATTAAAATCTATTGGTTCCGTTAGGTAGAATGTTGGGCCTTCTGTTGATTTAAAAACTGAATTTTTGCTTACTTCTAGGGCATATTCCCAATCAGGAGTGTAATTGCCCCCATTATTTGTTGCAGGTACTAATTGGTATACTTCTAGGGTTGTAGATGCTGCTGTTGTTGCTTTTGGTCTATAACCCATAGAATATGCTAAATTATATAGGTTTTCTTTCTCCTTTGCAGTGGCTAAGAAAGTTTCTTGTATTTGAGTATCAGTGTAGAAAGAGAGAACATCCCCTACATAAGACGCCATTTCCATAAACATCATTCCTGGATTTCCCTCACTAAAATCATTAAAATTATTTGGGAAGTATACTTCTGCAAATTCCATTAAGTTGTTTTTAAAAGAATTATAGTCTTTAGAAAGATATTTTACTTCTTTATCTTGTGTTTTATTTGATACTTTGTTGTAAGCCATTATTTAAAATTTAATTGTATTGTATCTTCAGATTGATCAAGATTGAACATGTAAGTTATTGATATATAGAGTAGGTTTTCATCCTCTATAAATTGGACATCAGTATTTGTTAATTGTATTTCGGGAATATAAAATTCTATTTGTTGGGATATGGTTTCGTCAAGTTCCTCTTCGTCTACGTGCTGTTCAAATAGTAGGTTTTTTAGCCCCACACCATAGTTAGGGTGATTTATTCTTTCACCTTGATCAGTTAAAAGAAGGTTAAGTAAATTGGTTTTTATTTGATCTTTAACTGTTTTCGTTCCTTCAAAAAGATTGACTTCATCTATAGGGAAAGCCATCCCAATAGTAACGTTACTATTAATGCTTAAAGGGTGTATTCTTCTTTTTATAGGGATTGGCATGGTTATTTTCCTTTTTTCTTATTAATTGCTTTCATTAAACCACTATAATCTCTTGTTACTGCGTCTGCTACTTCTTTAGGCATACCATCAGTTGACATTGGTGTATCCATAGATGGTTTTCCACTTTCTAAATTAGTATCTCCTTGTGCTGTTTCATTTAAAAGGTCATTTAGTGCTGAATTTTGGGAGAATGCTCTCTTTTGGAAAGGTTTTTTACCCATGATTTTTTCTTTTAAAGAAGTTTTAGATTCCCCCGATACTGGTGTATTTGGTACTTCAACAAGTCTTTCAGTGTGTTCTGTGATTGTTGGTTTAAGTTCGTTGCGTAAATCTTCTCTTAGAGATTTAAGTTCTCTACCTAAAGCGTAGTCGATTTCTTCTCTTACTACTTTTCTAATGAGGTTTTCGAATGTTTTTGCTTTCATTTTGTTTGTTGTTTATTATAAATATAAATTTTTTAGACTTTATAACGTTTATATCCAATCATTTGGAAATTAGCATTATATAGTCTTTCAATTACTTCTTCTTTTCCATCTGATCTTAATTCATCTATAAAGGCATGATATTCATCTGAATAAGGGTTTGTATAATCAAAAGGATTTTCTCCTAATTCTGCTGCTTTATTTGGGTCTATTTGGAGGATTTCATTTTCATCTAATATTTCCGCTAATTTTGATGGAAGTTGGTTTTCATTTATATCACCACCACCACCACTATCTGAGGGGTCTTCTGGGCTAGCAGCACATCCTTGAATTAGTTTTAACATAATTAGTTCTAACATTCCTATTAAGAACATAATCTCAGCTAATAGTTTTGCTACTAAAGTTAATAAGGGTTTTAATACATCTACTATTTCGTATGCCTTACTCATATATTTACCTAATGATTTTCCTATACCTTTTATGAGATTATTCAGATTACATATAAATTCTGCTGCTGCTAATATTTTCATTCTTAATCCACTAACTAACCCAGAGGTTCTTTTAAGAGATCCTAATATATTAACTACTATTGTTGCTACTTTTATTACTATATCTAAAACAATTACTATTTTTGCTGCTACTGCTAATATTTTTTTGATTTTAGGGATTATTCCATCTATTATACCTTTTATTTTGTTGTAAATGGCATTTAGTTTTTTACTAATTCCCTCTATTATATTTTTAGCTTTATCCAATATAGATCTAAATTTCTCATAAAGTAGTTTTATTAAATCTTGAGCTATCTTATCACATCTATGTTCCATTAATAATTTTAAAGCATATGCAAGAAGTAATTCTTTTAACTCTTCCCTAGTAGGAATCATATTTTTAACTCTTTCATACTGTTCGTTAAGCATTTCCCATATTTTGTCTTCTGCCTCACTTAATATTCTGTCTATCTTTTGCTCTATCATAAGCAGTATAGAAGGTCCTATTTTTATTTTACATCCCATTTTATATTATTTTATATTGTTCTTACGTTTTTGCTTTTTACGTCTTTGATTTTTTTTATTAAAGATTTAATTTTTGCTCTTCTTGTTGCTACCATTCCTTCATTACCTGGGCTAGATACCCCTCCTGGAAATGTAAATTTTACTACAATGTCTGTAATTAAATCATCAACCATCTTCAGGATGGATGTTAGTAGGTCTCCTGTTTTATCTCCTAATAGTACTGGTTCTGTGGCTAAGTCCCCATCTGAAGTTAGTCCTAAATATATTTTAGGGGCATTTACTACAAATTTATTGCCTTCTCCTCTTGAGGTATCAAAATGGAAACTCCCATTAGTACTAAATCCTATTGCTTTATCTGAAAATAAAAGAATAGAATCTTTTTTGGCATTAAATAATAATCTATCTGAATTTATTATTACTTGTTTTCCTTGATAATTTCCTGGGGTGTCTGGTTTATAACTCATAATTATGCTGATGTTTTATTGGTTAAATTATATACATATTGAGCTGTATTTTGGTAAGTGGTCCCATAAAAAGAGGAGAAATTGGATAGGGTCTCATCTGTATACTGGGAGTAGTCTTTTATTATATCTGCGTAGTCTTTTAATTTCTTTTTATCAGACATTGATAATTGGTGTATGTGGGTTTTATATATGTTTTTATCAGGTATTCCTATTAACTCACAATATTTAACATTATCCCATGTAGGGCATGATTTACCATATCCTTTTTTTATTGTTATTTGATTGTGACCAAATATTTTTATATCAGGAAAAGCTTTTATGAAATAACGGCATAAATTTTCTATAGCGTAGGCTTGTGCTTGGGTTATATTGGGGTTATTAGTTTTACCAGGAGATAAGTTAGGTTTTGATAATGTTGTTTTATTAGTTCCAATCCATGATATATTTATTGTCTTTGAATTAGGTGCAAGTAATCCATTAATTCTAGTGCTTGTATATCCATTCCCCCCTATCCCATAAGAATGCCCTTTTTTAATCAAATCTACATTATAATTACACCCTCCTTCATCATCTATTGATATATTATACCCATGTCTTGACCATCCACCTGTTTTGCTCGGAGCAAAATAAGCAAAGTAATTGGAAAGTCCTATATTATCTTGGAAATCAGTTGCTGTTACATGAATACATAGGTTTTCTATTTTAGATAATTTTGAAGAATTTACCCCATCAGATTTTAATTTAGATATTAATTCAGATACAGGGTAAGGGTCTATTATCATTACATCCCCTCTATGTGGGGATATGTGTATGGGGTAGTCTATTTTTCCATCTTTCCATTCATTATATGCGGTGGTTGTTTGTTCTTTATTTTTGCAAATAGTAGGTGTTCCCCCCTCTCCCCTAACAAATTCACCCTCCTGGGGGTTTTCAATTGTATTGGATTCAGTTTGTTTTTCTTCTTCACTTAATTCAGTACCTGATACTTCTATGTCTTCCGTTGACATTATATATTCTCCTGTTTCTATATTCTCAGTATATTCATCAAAAGGATTGATTTCTGTTTCTTCTTCGTCATCTTTTTCAGGTTCAATTACAGGAGTATCTACTATAGTCTCGGGGATTATTACTACTTCTTCATCATCATCATCAACCTTTGGTGGTACATTGGTTGGTTCTATTATTTCTGGGGAATCTATTATTTGTTTAAAAGTGTTAGTAGTTTTTAAGTTAGCGCCAAATGATTGATTATTTAAAGATGCAGGGGTGAATCCTGTTATTTGTTGGTTTGAAGTCATGTAAATGGCAGAACTATCTTCATTTGAGTTTTCTGTTGTGGGTATCCATCCTTCACTATCTTCTTCTATTTTTTGTCCATTCCTGATAATAGTAATAGGGTCTCCTGTTTCTCCTGTTTTGCTCCATTGGTTTTGGTTTTTTTCTGGTATACTATCCCCTCTATTAGTTGAACCAAATCTTATAGAATTACCAAATCTTCCCTCTAAAATCATATCCCCCTCATAAGGTAGTAATGGTTTTATATTTAATTCTTCTTTGAAATATTTTCCTAAATTTATATCAGTGCTACCGTCTGTGACTTTTCTTGTTATTCCATTATCCCTTTTTTGGTAATCATTAGAAGTGGGTTCATCTTCTAATGCTTTAGATGTGGGTAAAGCATTGTGGTGAGGATGATTCCAAATATTTATTTGAGATAAGTAATAAAATGATTTACTTGATTTTTTATCATATATGCCTTTATCATTAGCTGATAAAATTAATACTACTTCATTTATTAAAGGGTAATCTTTTATATATGAAAATAGAGGTTTAGCATGATCTGATGAATTTTTATTTTGATAATGATCATTTTTGTCTAGTATAGAAAAGAAAATAGTCCCTATAGCATCATATTCTCCAAGTTCCTTAGCCTTAGGGTGATTTATATCTAAGATGACATCTAAGACTCTCGCCGCCACCAAACCTGAGGTGTTTGAATTATTATTATTTCTATTTTTTCTATTTTTTAATATCCCCATTATTTATTCTTAATTAAACCTGAGTTTGATTTCGTTTTTCTTCTAAATATGCAAAAAATTCATTAGAGTCAGTATGTATATTGAAATCTTGGGCCATTTCAAATTCTGTTACCCCATGTGTTCTGCCTTCAAAATGTTGTTCGTTTGTATATCTCCATTCTATATCTTTTCTCCCAAAAAAGGACTTTACATCATCTATTAAGTCTCTAGATAAACCACCATATCCATGTTTTTCAAAATCAGCTTTATGAGAAACTTCCGCCCATACACTATCTAATTGTATATGTCTTGCATATCTTATATGATAATCTTCTGTTTGTTCTTTCCACCAGGTTTCATCCTTATTTTCTTCCCAATATTTCTTGCTTCTTTTTATTAAGACCTCTAAAGTAGGAATATGGATACTGTTATTTACAGGGTTATAGTGGGGCCTTATATCTCCTCTTATACCCGTTGGGCTTCCCATAAATTTCATGTACCAAGCGTTATTATGCATTACTTTTACATCATAAAAATCCATAATTTCTAGTAATTTATCTGGAGTTATATAATGAATATTCTCAAATGTATCATCCATACCTGGATAAAAATATTTCCATTCTTCATCTCCAAATAATTTTAGGACAAATTCCTTTCTCTTAAGATCTCTACCTTTTCTTTCAGTTTCGGGAAGTTCTTCTGAATCTGTAGATGCTACAGGAGTTCCATCACAATTTAATATTGTTATTGTATATGTGGATATATTTTCTTCACGTCTTTTTGTCCATTTACTACTTCTATCAATTGAATAATTTACATCTGCCCTGAGAGTATATTTCCCCCCTTCAGGAAATCCATTATCTGAGAGAGCTCTATTAAGTTTAATTTTAGCCCTAAATTGGGCTTGAGTTGTTGATGAGTTATATGTGGGTCCACTTCCTTCACCTGTAAAGCTTTGACCTTGAAGGGCCTTCATAGCTGGGGGGAATAGTTTATTATTATTACACATCCCTTCTTCTTCAATAATTTCTTCTTCAATAACTTCTTCTTCAATAATTTCTTCTTCAGTAGGAATGATATATTTTTGTGGTTCTGTTAAATTGGCACCAAATGATTGCTGGTTTAAAGATGCGGGAGAAAATCCAGTTATTTGTTGGTTGTGGGTTAAATATATAGATGTGTGGTCTTCGTATGTATTTTCTGTTGTTGGTTTCCACCCTTCATCGTTTATACCTGTGTTGTGTCCATTTCTGATAATAGTAATGGGGTCTCCTTCATCCCCCACCCTACTCCATTGGTTTTTATTTTTATTAGTTGAACCAAATCTTATAGAATTACCAAATCTTCCCTCAAATATTCTGTCTCCCTCATAAGATAATAATGGTTTTATATTTAATTGTTCTTTAAAATATCTCCCCAACACAATATCTGTTCCCTCATCTGTGACTTTTCTTGTTATTCCATTATCCCTTTTTTGGTAATCATTAGAAGTGGGTTCATCTTCTAATGCTTTGGAGGTTGGTAAAGCATTGTGGTGGGGATGGTTCCAAAGGTTTATTTGTGGTAAGTAATAAAATGATTTACTTGATTTTTTACCATATATGCCTTTATCATTAGCTGATAAAATTAATACTACTTCATTTATTAAAGGATAGTATTTTAAGTGAGAAAATAATGGTTTAGCATGATCTGATGAGTTTTTATTTTGATAGTGATCATTTTTATCTAATATAGAAAAGAAAATAGTCCCTATAGCATCATATTCTCCATGTTCTTTGGCTTTGGGGTGATTTATATCTAAGATGACATCTAAGACTCTCGCAGATGTTAAGGTGTGGTTACTTTTTAGAGAATTGGAATCCTCTGTGGTGATATTTTTTTCTTTGATAACAGGCATTTATTCCTCTATTTCTTCTTCTGTGGGTGCTTCTATTTGTTTTGGTTCTTCAACTGTTTTAGCTATTTCTTCTGCTAGTCCTTGAAGTTGTTCCATTTCGGCATCTGTTAATAATCCACCATCCCCCGAACTAGCAGATGATGTTGATAAACGTTGAACAATAGCCGCCATTTTTATTAATTGGTCGTCATTTTTGACACTTATTTCTAAATATTCCTTAATAAGAGGAACTATAACGGTAGCGTCTCCTAAAGATTGGACTAAAGGTCTCAACTCTGCTATTAAAGCTGCGAGTTGTTTTGCTTTTTTTGTTTGATTGTTATGAATTTCTTTAAGAATGTCTGAGAAAGTCTTATCATCAAATAATATTTGATTTAATGGGTCCATATTGTTTTGTTATAAATATGGAAAGCTTAGACTCTTATATACCCTGTTTTATCGAATTCGGCATATAAATCTTTATATAGGACTTTGAGTTTTTTGGTTACCTTAGTAATTACGGGGGTATCCACTTCTGTCATTTCACGAATATAAATGTATAGTGCTTTTTTGTTGAAGATTTCTAGGTTTTCTCTTCGTTTAAATAGAATGTTAATTGCGTCACATACTTTACGATCCTTTTCTTTCTTAAACATTGTAAACATATGTTTATCTATATATTCTGTGAAAAAATCAATAAAATCCTTTATTTCTTGTTTACGACCATCCCTACCTAATTGATGTAAAACGTTATCATCTTCGTCTGCTTTTAAAACATCCACAGTAGCTTTCATTTTCTTATAATTGTTATTATTATATAAGATGAGGTAATTTTTACCCACAATCGAAAAATAACTGAATGCTTTTGAACCTCTTTCGGGTTTAAAGTAATCTAGTTTTTCTAATAAAAAACATATAACCTCGTGTTTAAGGTCTTCAAGTGAATCTACTTCTGTATAGTAGAATTTGAATGTATGTATTAAATTTTCCGCTAGTTTATAGAATGGATACCATATTCTATCTTTGAATATCTTATCTCTATCATCTTGGTTGGATGAAGCTAAGTATTCAGCTATTGCTGCGTCTGTGTCTTCTGTGAAATATCTTTTTTTGGTTCTCTTACGGCCTCTTTTTTTAGGTTGACCTTCTTTCGGGGGCTCAAGAGAACCAGTGTTAACTGGTTCTTTTGGTATAAAATTTGTCATTAAGATTTATTTGAGTGTGAATTCATTTAGTGATTCTTGTATTTCTTTAACTGATTTAAAAAACCACCCAATCTGATCATCTGATTCGAACCATCCTTTAGCGTCAATTTCTTTTAATTTCGTATCACAAGCTGTAATAGCGTCGCTTTGTGTTTCAATAAAATCCATTAACCTTTCATTTTTGATTAGTAAATTTCTAATTATAAAAATAGAAACTACAATAATTACAGTTAATGTTATGCTAAGTGTTAAAATCATGATTAGTCTTTAAAAAATGAATCTATAACATCTAATGTTGCTGATGCTAGTTTTGGGTTATTTGCTGTGTTGACTTTTTTTGCTGTTCTGAGTGCTTTATCACCTTTTGAAGCGTTAGCAGGTTTGGTTGATTTGGTTGTTGACTTTGGGTTAGCGGCATTATCCCATAACTCAAATTCAATTTGAGCAGCCATATGATCTGCTTGGTGCATTAATAAAGGTAAGTGTGTTCTTAATCTTGTTTCCTTTTGACCAGACATAAAGTAAAACTTATTTGATTCATCATATAAACCATCATGGATTTTAATTGTAATAAACTCGTTTTGAGTTACTTTACAACCAATTTCTTGAAGTAGAAATAATGAACGTTCCGGTATTTTCATTGCTGGGATGTCAGTATTGAATTTATAGATTTGACCTAATTTATCAATATGCCATTGTGAGTCGTTTGGAGTATAGTACTCGCCTTCTTGTTGACCCATCTTGCCTAAATCATGGAATAAAGCTGCGAAATGCATTTCTTCAATTGTATATGTGGATATATCACCACCCATGTCTGTCCACGTTTCATATAATTTATTAGCACAATCAAAGACACGCAAAACATGGTCAGTATAACCACCTGCAAATGCTGAATGATGCCAATTTTTACTTGAAGCAGGCATCATCATCATTCTTTCTTTATATTTATCTAAGAATGGTAATAGTATGTCTGTTCGTTCTTTTGAGAAAGATGATTCTATTACATTTATATAACGGTTCCAATTTGTTTGGATTTGTTCTGCTGATAACATATTATATAATTCCTGTTGGTGATGTACCTCTAGCTCCTAAAGCGCCTGTAGATGATAGAGTTATCATGTTTTGTAATTCTTCGTATCTTTCTTTTAACTCATTATCCATAAAATTAATTGCATCTTCATTGTGACCTTTTTTGATAAATCCGTTTAATCTAGCTAATGATTGATCTAATCTTTCCATAGCCATTGTAATTTGTTTTTCGTATTTCATAACTTTTATTTTGTTAATTGTTGTATTATAATAATTTATTTTGGGGTATCCAAGTATTTCTCATAGACTTTATTACACCATTCCATGTTTTCTTTAATCATGGCTTTTCTTTCATCGTCCATTGTAAAAAAATCGGTGGTTTCTATTAAAAGACCAAAAGCCCGTATACGGGTAAATTCATCTTTAGTTCCGTGTTCTGTAATAATTGTTTTGAGTAATTGGTGGGATTGAAGGTATTCTTCCTTCTTTAATTCTGCTGCTGATTTTTGTTCTGCTAATTCGTGTTCTGCCTCATTATCATCAAAAAATGACATTATATTAGAGGATGAACGATGGATACCTTTTAATGTATCCATTTTTTCCATTCGTTTAAGTGCCTTATCTATATTATGTGGATCGTATTTTTCCATGGTTCGCGGACCGGTGTTCTCTTTTACCTATAAACCCCTACAGTTGTAGGATAATACTATTATCTGGGGTAACCAAGTTTTTTTATTAAGA
>Ga0098052_1000632_pt1 | contig 22245 bp, 25 predicted proteins | sample 15_taG_FD_81591 | JGI IMG/M metagenome (GOLD analysis project Ga0098052, IMG submission 81591) | Marine viral communities from the Subarctic Pacific Ocean - 15_ETSP_OMZ_AT15312 metaG | ecosystem: Environmental > Aquatic > Marine > Oceanic | place: Pacific Ocean | collected 2015-01-18
CGAGGCGCGCGGCCAGCCATTGGGCGACCTCGTCCTCGGACAGTTGCTGTTGTTCGCTTTGATCACGCAGCGGTTTCACCGCCACCTGTTTGGCGGCCACTTCGTCTTCCCCCAGGATCAGGGCGAAGCGGGCGCCGCTGCGGTCGGCTTTTTTCATCTGGCTTTTGAAGCCACCGCCGCCGCAATGACACTGAATACCAACACCGGGCAAGGCGTCGCGCAGTGTTTCCGCCAGCACCAGCGCCTGGGTCTGCACATCGCCCATGGCGGTAATGTAGATCGCCACCGGCGCCGGCAGTTCCGGACGCTTTTGTTCCAGCAGTAATACCAGCCGCTCCAGGCCCATGCCGAAGCCCACCGCCGGGGTCGGCTTGCCGCCCAGTTGCTGCACCAGGCCGTCGTAGCGGCCGCCGGCGCAGACCGTGCCCTGGGCGCCGAGTGCGGTGGTGGTCCACTCAAACACGGTTCGGCCGTAGTAATCCAGCCCGCGCACCAGGTTGGGGTTGATCACATAGGGCACGCCGGCGGCGTCGAGCAGCGCGCGCAGCCCGTCGAAGTGGGCGCGGGCCTCGTCGCCGAGATGGTCGGCCAGGCGCGGCGCGGTTTCCAGCACCTCGCGGGTGCCCGGGTCCTTGCTGTCGAGCACGCGCAGCGGGTTACGCTCCAGGCGGTTTTGCGAATCCTCGTCGAGCCGGTCGCGGTGCTCGCGCAGAAACGCCACCAGCGCCTCGCGGTAGCGGGCGCGGTCGTCGTTGTCGCCCAGGGTGTTGAGCTCCAGGGTGACCTGGTCGCTCAGGCCCAGCTCTTTCCACAGCCGGGCGGTGAGCAGGATCACTTCCGCGTCGATGTCCGGGGTGGCGATGCCGAAGGTTTCCACGCCGATCTGGTGGAACTGGCGGCTGCGGCCGGCCTGGGGCCGCTCGTAGCGGAACATGGGGCCGGTGTACCAGAGCCGCTGGGTCTGGTTATAGAGCAGCCCGTGCTGCTCGGCGGCGCGCACGCAGCCGGCGGTGCCTTCCGGGCGCAGGGTGAGGCTGTCGTCGTTGCGGTCGGCGAAGGTGTACATCTCTTTCTCGACGATGTCGGTCACTTCGCCGATGCCGCGCGCGAACAGCTCGGTGCGCTCGACGATGGGAAGACGAATCTCCTGGTAGCCGTAGGCCGCCAGCACCGCCCGGGCGCGCTGCTCCAGCCACTGCCACAGGGGCGTCTGCTCGGGCAGAACGTCGTTCATGCCACGAATCGACGTGATCTTGTTGCTCACCGGTTCTCCTTATTTAACGTCTTGCGGGGCGTTATTCGCTTCGCAGGATCACGCCTTTCTCTTCGTCCTCGCGCTGGCGGGCCACCTTGGCGCGCACCATGCGCTCCAGCTCGTCGACCAGGTTCTCGGACTTGATGTGGTGGCTCTTCTGGCCGTCCGCGTAGGACAGGTTATTGGGCGTGCCGCCGGTGAGGCCGACATCGACTTCGCGGGCTTCGCCGGGGCCGTTGACCAGGCAGCCGATCACCGCCAGGTCCACGGATTCGTTGATGTCCTCGAGGCGCGCTTCCAGCTCGTTGACGGTCTTGATCACGTCGAAGTTCTGCCGTGAACAGCTCGGGCAGGCGATGATGTTCACGCCCTTCTTGCGCAGGTTGAGGCTTTTCAGAATATCGAAGCCGACGCGGATTTCCTCCACCGGATCGGCGGCCAGGGACACGCGGATGGTGTCGCCGATGCCTTCCATCAGCAGCCCGCCCAGGGCCACCGAGGATTTCACCGTGCCGGAGCGGAAGGTGCCGGCCTCGGTGACGCCCAGGTGCAGGGGCTGCTCGATCTGGCTGGCCAGCTTGCGGTAGGCCTGCAGGGTCATGAAAACGTTGGACGCCTTGACGCTGACCTTGAAGTCCTGGAAGTCGTAGCGGTCGAGGATCTCGGCGTGGCGCAGGGCGGATTCCACCAGCGCGTCGCTGGTCGGTTCGCCGTACTTGCGCTGCAGCTCTTTTTCCAGCGAGCCGGCGTTGACGCCGATGCGGATCGGCACGCCGTGGTCGCGGGCGGATTCGATCACCGCGCGCACCCGGTCCTCGCGGCCGATGTTGCCCGGGTTGATGCGCAGGCAGTCGGCGCCTTCGTCGGCCACTTTCAGGGCGATCTTGTAGTCGTAGTGGATGTCCGCCACCAGCGGCAGGCTCACCTGCTTGCGGATTTTGCCGAAAGCCTCGGCGGCATCCATGGTGGGCACCGAAACGCGCACGATGTCCGCGCCCACGCCTTCCAGAGCCCGGATCTGAGCGACGGTGGCGTCCACATCGCAGGTGTCGGTGTTGGTCATGCTCTGCACGGAGATCGGCGCATCGCCGCCCACCGGCACGGAGCCGACGTGAATCTGACGGGATTTACGGCGCTTGATGGTGACTTCCGGTTCCATGCTAACTCCTGAAACGACTAGGGCAGCGTGACGCGGACCACGTCACCGGAGCGTTGGCTGGGCAGGCTGACCGCGGAGCCGTTGATGCGTACCGCGCTCACTGCCGCCGCGTCGCCCAGGGTAACGCGGAACGGCGCCTCGCCGTCCAGATTGACGCTGCCGCCGGCGTTTTGCTGGCCCTGGGTAAGCGTGGCGCCGGTGGCGTCCACCACTTTGATCCAGCAAACGCGGGAAAATTCCAGGGCCAGACTGTCGATGCCGTCTTCGCCGGGGGCGGCGGCCAGCTCGGTCTGCGAGGCCTGGCTTTGCGGTGTCTGTTCCGCCAGCTCCGGGCGGGACGCGGGTTCACCGCCGGAGGAGCCGTCGTTGGACTGTTCGGAGGGCGGCTCGCCGCCCTGGTCGCTGTCGCCGTCGCTTTCCGGCAGCGGCTGCAGGCTGTCGTCCACCGGGTCGGTGGGTTCGATGGTTTCCGGCATGGCCGGCTCCGGGGCCTGCGGCGGCGCCGGGCTGTCGAAGGTTTCCTCGCCGCCACGGCCGCCGTCGTCCACGGACGGTTCCGGCGCGCTCATGTCGTCGCGGGGCCACAGCCACCAGCCCACGGCCACCAGCAGCACCACCACCAGCACCGCCAGGGCCGGCAGGCGCCATTCGCGGTTGCTGGGCGCTTCGTCCAGGGCGGCCTGCTCGCGCTCGCGCTCATCCTGGCGCATTTCGTCCACGCGCTGCTGGAATTGCCGGGCCAGCTCTTCCGCCGGCAGGCCCAGAAACCGGGCGTAGTTACGCAGATAGCCCTTGATGAAGGGGGCTTCGGGCAGGCGCTCGTAATCGTCTTGTTCCAGGGCCCGCATATAGGAAGTGGACAGCCGCAGATGCTTGCAGGCTTCCTCCTGGCTGAGACCCTTTTCTTCCCGGGCCCGGCGCAGTCTCTCGCCGGGTAATACGGTCTCGTTGGCGCTCATTGACGTCCCTCCTGCGCGCTCCGCCATTCCTGCCAGAGCTTGTGCTCCCGGGTACCGGGATAGAGATTCTGCAGGGCCAGCTCATAGCTGGACTGCTGATCCTGTAAGCCGAGGGCGGCGGCCAGTTGAATGCCGGTCCACAGCCCTTCGGCGCTCTGCCGGCCGATGCGGCGCTCGTACTGTTTGTAGTAATCCCAGCCCATCTGGTGGCGGCCCTCTTCATGATAGAGCTTGGCCAGTTGCAGGGTGGCGTGGGTGGAGCGGCCGTTGAGGCGCAGGGCACGGATGAACGCGTCCTTGGCGTCGCCGGGCCGGTCCAGCGCCGCGTAGCTTTGCCCCATGTTGCTGAAGGCGCTGGCGCGGCCTTCATAGTTGGGGTCGTTGGCGGCGCGCTTGAATTTCTCCAGGGCCTCTTCGTAGCGCCGCTGGGTGTACAGCAAGGTGCCGTAATTGTTCAGTGCCGGGGCGTAGTTGCGGTCGGCGGACAGCGCCTTGCGGTAGTGGTATTCCTCTTTCTCCGCGTCGCGCTCGTAGTTGTACAGCAGCGCCATGGCGTTGTGGGCGGCGGCGCTGTCGTCGTCGATGGACAGCGCGCGGGAGAAATGGCGGCGGGCTTCGGACGGGTCGCCCATCTGCAGATACTGCAAACCGGCGGCGACCCGGGTGCGCACCGCTTCTTTGGGGTCGGCGGCGGGCCCGCCGCCGGTGGTCGTGGTGGTGCAGCCGGCCACCGCGACGGTGGCCACCAGAATCAGAACGAGCTGTCGAAGCATTGGGTTCATTGCACGGATGCTGTTTTGCTGTCGGGCTGTTCCGAGCGATGGAAAATGGATTCCTTCCATCGTTCGCTGCGACGGGTACGGTCTTTCACTTCGCCCACCAACTGGCCGCAGGCGGCGTCGATATCGTCGCCGCGGGTGGTGCGCACGGTGGTCATGACACCATTGTCATTCAGGAATTTGTGGAATGCCAGAATGTCGCTTTTGCGCGAGCGTTCATAGCCCGCGTGGGGAAACGGGTTGAAGGGAATCAGGTTCACCTTGACCGGAATGCCGCGCAGCAGCTTGACCAGCTGGCGGGCGTGCTCCGGTTTGTCGTTCACATCGCGCAGCATCACGTATTCCATGGTGATGGTGTTGTGGCGATGGGTGATGTTGTCGCTGTAACGCTTGCACGCCGCCATCAGCTCCTTGAGCGGATATTTGCGGTTGAGCGGCACCAGTTCGTTGCGCAGCTCGTCGTTGGGGGCGTGCAGACTCACCGCCAGGGACACGTCCAGGTCGGCGCTGAGTTGATCAATCTTGGGAATCACCCCGGAGGTGGACAGCGTGATGCGGCGCTTGCTGATGCCGTAGCCCAGGTCGTCACGCATCAGGCGCATGGCGGCCAATACCGGCTTATAGTTCAGCAGCGGCTCGCCCATGCCCATCATCACCACATTGGTGATCGGGTGCTCGCCCAGGTTCTTGCGCGGGCCGAACGAACGGCTCGCCTGCCACACCTGGCCGATGATTTCCGAGCTGGTGAGGTCGCGCTGGAAGCCTTGCTTGCCGGTGGAGCAGAAACTGCAGTCCACGGCGCAACCCACCTGGGAAGAGACACACAGGGTGCCGCGGCGACCGTCGGGAATAAAGACGGTCTCCACGGCGCCGCCGTTGTCGGCCTCGAACACCCATTTACGGGTGCCGTCCCGGGAGATGCCCTCGTGGAGCACCTCCGGGCCGCGAATTTCCGCCAAACGGACGAGTTTTTCACGCAGGGCCTTGCCCACGTCGGTCATCTGCTCGAACGAATCCACCTGGTGGTGGTGGATCCACTTCATCACCTGCTGGGCGCGGAATTTCTTCTCGCCCATGTCCAGGAAGAAGGCTTCCATCTCGGGATAGGTGAGACCGAGCAGATTTACCTTGTCGGGGGCACTCATTGCTTCGCTCCTTGCAGCCCTTAGCGGGTGCGCGGGCAGACTTCCTCGTCGGCGAAGAAGTAGTCCACTTCACGGGCGGCGGATTCGGTGGAATCAGAACCATGGACAGCGTTTTCGTCGATGGTTTCCGCGAAATCGGCACGGATGGTGCCGGCTTCGGCGTCTTTCGGGTTGGTGGCACCCATCAGATCACGGTTTTTCTTGACCGCGTCTTCGCCTTCCAGCACCTGTACTACCACGGGGCCGCTGGTCATGAAACCGACCAGGTCGCCGAAGAAGGGACGCTCTTTGTGCTCGGCGTAGAAGCCTTCGGCCTGCTCTTTGCTCAGGTGCAGCATCTTCATGGCCACCACGTTCAGGCCGGCCTTTTCGAAACGGCCAACGATCTCGCCGATCGCGTTCTTGCCCACGGCATCAGGCTTGATAATAGAGAGGGTACGCTCAACAGCCATCTGTCTGATCACTCCAGTTGGGGGTTCCTGAAACCGGCGGATTATACGCACGAAGGGCGAAATATGATACCGTTGCCGGCCCTATCGGGGCCATGGGCCGCGCTTTCACACCCCGGATTCCCCCTCGCCGTCATATACCGTATAATACCTGAGTAATTTACTCTGGTATTCCGCTAATTATGAGCACGCAAGCCGAACTCGACAAAGTGATCAGCTCCGAGTACGAGGCGGGTTTCACCACCCTGGTGGAGTCCGACACCTTGCCTCCGGGCCTGAACGAGGACGTGATCCGCGTCATTTCCGCCAAGAAAGGCGAACCGGAATGGCTGCTGGAGTGGCGTCTGGACGCCTATCGCAACTGGCTGGAGATGGCCGAGCCCAACTGGGCCCACGTCACCTACCCGCCGGTGGACCTGAACGCCATCTCCTACTACTCCGCGCCCAAGAGCATGGAGGACCGGCCGCAGAGCCTGGACGAGGTGGACCCGGAACTGCTGGACACCTACAAGAAGCTGGGCATCCCGCTGCACGAGCAGGAAATGCTCGCCGGGGTGGCCGTGGACGCGGTGTTCGACTCGGTCTCCGTGGGCACCACCTTCAAGGCCAAGCTGGCGGAGGCGGGCGTGATCTTCTGCTCGATCTCCGAGGCGGTCCATGAGCACCCGGAACTGGTCAAGAAGTACCTGGGCTCCGTGGTGCCCAAGGGCGACAACTTCTTCGCCGGCCTCAACTCGGCGGTATTCACCGACGGCTCCTTTGTTTACATCCCCAAGGGCGTACGTTGCCCCATGGAGCTGTCCACCTACTTCCGCATCAACGAGGCCAACACCGGCCAGTTCGAGCGCACCCTGATCGTCGCCGACGAGGGCAGCTACGTGAGCTACCTGGAAGGCTGCACCGCGCCGCAGCGCGATGAGAACCAGCTGCACGCGGCGGTGGTGGAGCTGGTGGCCCTGCCCGGCGCCGAGATCAAGTACTCCACGGTGCAGAACTGGTACCCCGGCGACAAGGACGGCAAGGGCGGCATCTACAACTTCGTGACCAAGCGCGGCGTCGCCCACGACAACGCCAAGATCAGCTGGACCCAGGTGGAAACCGGCTCGGCGATCACCTGGAAGTACCCGTCCGTGGTGCTGCGCGGCGACAACTCCGTGGGCGAGTTCTACTCGGTGGCGCTGACCCGCCACGCCCAGCAGGCGGACACCGGCACCAAGATGATCCACCTGGGCAAGAACACCCGCAGCACCATCGTCTCCAAGGGCATCTCGGCGGGCAAAAGCTCCAACGCCTACCGGGGCCTGGTGCGCATGGGCCCGCGCGCGGAAAACGCCCGCAACTTCACCCAGTGCGACTCGCTGCTGCTGGGCGACACCTGCGGCGCGCACACCTTTCCGTACATCGAGTCCAAGCACCCCAGCGCCACCATCGAGCACGAGGCCACCACCTCCAAGGTGAGTGACGACCAGCTGTTCCTGTGCCGGCAGCGCGGCATCGACCCGGAGAAGGCGATCTCCATGATCGTGAACGGCTTCTGCAAGGAAGTGTTCAAGGAACTGCCCATGGAGTTCGCGGTGGAAGCCGGGAAGTTGCTGGAAGTTAGCCTGGAAGGAGCGGTTGGGTAAATCGCGACCGAAGCACTGCTTCGCAGCGCGATTTACGACCGGCCAGGGAAGGCCGGGCCGGGCGGCCTCAAAGGCACCGGCGTCGCGCCAGGGATGGCGAGGAAAGCGTTTTATCGTGAGCCGCCCATCGGGCGCCACGGATCAAGTCAATCGAAAGGCGTTTTACACATGCTGGAAATTCGTGATCTGCACGCCGCCGTAGCCGGCGAACCCATTCTCAAGGGCCTGAACCTGACCGTGAACGCCGGTGAGGTGCACGCCGTCATGGGCCCGAACGGCTCCGGCAAATCGACGCTGGCCAATGTGCTGGCCGGCAAGGACAACTACGAGATCACCGGCGGCGACGCCCTGTTCGAGGGCAAGAGCCTCGCCGATCTGGAGCCGGAGGAGCGCGCCCAGCTGGGGCTGTTCCTGGCGTTCCAGTACCCGGTGGAGATCCCCGGTGTGTCCAACATGGAATTCCTCAAGGCGGCGCTGGAAGCCACCCGCAAGGCCCAGGGCAAGGAAGAGTGGGATTCGGTGACCCTGCTGCGCAAGGCCCGCGAAACCTGCAAGCAGGTGGACCTGGACCCGCAATTCCTGAAGCGCGGCGTCAACGAAGGCTTTTCCGGCGGCGAGAAAAAGCGCAATGAAATCATGCAGATGCTGCTGATGGAGCCAAAGCTGGCGCTGCTCGACGAGACCGACTCCGGCCTGGACATCGACGCCCTGCAAACCGTGGCCCGGGGGGTCAACTCCCTGCGCAGCCCGGAGCGCGGCATCGTGCTGGTGACTCACTACCAGCGCCTGCTGGACTACATCGTGCCGGACTTCGTGCATGTGCTCTCCAACGGCCAGATCATCAAGTCCGGCGGCAAGGAGCTGGCCCACGAGCTGGAAGAACACGGCTACGGCTGGCTCACCGGCGACCGCAACGACGGTAAGGACCAAAGCGCATGAGTGCATTGCTTTCCCCGGAGGACCTCAAACGCCAGGCGCTGGCGAATGTCCAGGACGCCACGGAGAGCAACGCGGAAAACCCGGCGTTGACGGCGTTGCGCGACAGCAGCCTGGCGGCGCTGAAGGCGGCGGTGTTCCCCGGCCGCAAGACCGAGCAGTGGAAATACACCTCGCTGCAGCCGCTGGCCGACGGCCACCTGAACCGGCGCGCCGCGGCCGTCGCCACCCCGGCGGACCTGCCCGAGCTGGGCGACTACCGCCTGGTGCTGGTCAACGGCCGGCTGGATGAAAGCACCAGCGCCCTGCCCGACGGCGTCACCCTGAAGCGGGAAGCGTCCCGGCTGGAGGGCCTGACCACGCCTTTCGCGCTCTACAACGGCGCCGCGCTGGACGACGCCATTACCCTGGAAGTGGCCGCCAACACCGACGTGGCCGGCACCGTGCAGGTGATCCACTACGCCGACGGCGACCAGCCGGCGCACTGCAACACGCGCCTGGAAGTGGTGCTCGGCACCGGCAGCCGCATGACGCTGATCGAGCAGTACCTGGGCCGGGGCCCGGTGCTCACCAACGCGGTGACCGCCATCGAGACCCGCGACAACGCCCACCTCAGCCACTACCGGCTGCAGAGCGAGGCCCGCGACAGCCTGCACATCGGCACCCTGCTGCTGCGCCAGAGCGGCATCAGCCGCATCGACAGCTACCAGCTGATGGCCGGCAGCCGGCTGCGCCGCAACGACGTGCGCGCCTTTATCGACAAGAGCGGCGCCGAACTGAACATGAACGGCATTTTCGTGGCCCGCGACCGCACCCACATCGACAACCAGCTGTGTGTCGAGCACCGGGTGCCGGACTGCACCTCCAACCAGGTGTACCGGGGCCTCGCCGGCGAGAAAGGCAAGGCGATCCTCAACGGCCGCATCCATATCCACCCCGGTGCCAGCGGCACCCTGGCGGAGCTGAGCAACAAGAACCTGCTGCTCAACCCGGGCGCCGAGATCTACACCAAGCCGGAGCTGGAAATCTACAACGACGACGTGAAGTGCGCCCACGGCGCCACCGTCGGCCAGCTGGACGCCGGCCAGCAGTTCTACCTGCAGGCGCGCGGCGTGCCGCTGGCGGAAGCCAAGCGCATGCTCAGCCTGGGCTTCGTCAACGAGCTGGTAATGGGCCTGCCCGACCAGACCGTGGCCGACTGGGCCCAGCCCTGGCTGGCCGGCGAGCTGGGCCAGAGCCGGGGCGCCGACGAGGAGGCCGCATGAGCCTGGACGTGAACGCCCTGCGCGCGCAGTTCCCGGTGCTGCACCAGGAGGTCAACGGCAAGCCGCTGGTTTACCTGGATAACGCCGCCACCACCCAGAAACCGCAGGTGGTGATCGACGCGGTGAGTGAGTACTACCGCACCGTGAACAGCAACGTGCACCGGGCGGCGCACTATCTCAGCGACCACGCCACGGCCGGCTTCGAGGCGGCCCGCGCGGACCTGGCGGCGTTCATCAACGCCGCCCGCGAGGAAGTGATCCTCACCAAGGGCACCACCGAAGGCATCAACCTGGTGGCGCAGTGCCTGGGCCGCGAACGGCTGCAGGCCGGCGACGAGATTCTGATCACCGCGCTGGAGCACCACGCCAATATCGTGCCCTGGCAGCAGGTGTGCGAGCGCACCGGCGCCACCCTTCAGGTGACGCCACTGCGCGAGGACGGCAGCGTCGACACCGACGCTTTCCATCAGCTGCTCAGCGAGCGCACCCGCATCGTGGCACTGTCCCAGGTGTCCAACAGCCTGGGCTCGGTGACCCCGGTGGCGGAACTGGTGAAAGCGGCCCGCGAAGCCGGCGCCTGGACCCTGGTGGACGGCGCCCAGGCGGTGGGCCACTACCCGGTGGACGTGCAGCAGATCGGCTGCGATTTCTACGCGTTTTCCGGCCACAAGATGTTCGGCCCCACCGGCGTGGGCGTATTGTTCGGCCTCCGCGAGCTGCTCGACACGATGCCGCCCTACCAGACCGGCGGCGAGATGATCGAGACGGTGAGCTTCGAAAAGAGCACCTGGAACCAGCTGCCCTACAAATTCGAGCCGGGCACGCCCAATATCGCCGGCGTGATCGGCCTGGGCGCCGCCACCCGCTGGCTGCAGCAGCAGGACCGCACCGCCCTGGCCACCCACGAAGACGCGCTGCTGGCCTCCGCCAGCGAGCAGGCGCGGGCCTTCGACGGCTTGAAAATCATCGGCGACGCCGCCACCAAGGTGGGTGTACTTTCCTTCTTGCTGGACGGCGCCCACCCGGCGGACGTCGGCACCCTGCTCGACCAGCAGGGCGTGGCGGTGCGTACCGGCCATCACTGCTGCATGCCGCTGATGGACCGGCTCGGCATCCCCGGCACCACGCGGGCGTCGTTCTCGATTTATAATACCCTGGAAGAGGTGGACCAGCTGTTCCAGGCACTGCACAAGGTCCGCTCCTTTTTATAGGGGCGTTATTCAGAACTCTCCGGAGGCGATCACTATGACGGTACAGACATTCGTACCCGGCCAGGTCGAGATCAAGATGACCGAGGCCGCCCGCAAGCAGGCGCAGCGCGAACTCGAGCGCGCGGCGGCCGGCGGCATTCGTCTCGACCTGGATGAATCCGGCTGCTCCGGCTACATGTACGAGCTGGAATTCGTCGACCAGCCGGTGGCCGGCGACAAGCACTTCGACGTGGAAGGCGTGCCGCTGTACGTGCCGGAGAAATGGCTGGCGATGCTCAACGGCCTGGAAATCGACTACGTGAAGGAAGGCGTCAACAGCCTGTTCAAGTTCCGCAACCCCAACGCCACCGGCGAATGCGGCTGCGGCGAGAGCTTCACCGTCGAAGACATGGACGAGGTCTGATTTGGCCAACGCATCCACTGAACAGCGCACCGTGGTGGTGAGCCGCGACGTGCCGGCGCGCCTGGTGCCGGACGGCACGCGCATCACCATCCACAAGAACAGCTTCGTCAACCTGCGCCAGGCGCTCGGCGGCACCTACACGGTGACGTTGAACGGCAATATGGCGCGCATCGACGGCACCGACGCCGACGCCATCGGCCAGGCGCCGCTGGAGCTGGACTTCGATCCGCCGGAGGCGGACGGCAGCGTGCGCGAGGCGGACCTCAACACCGCGCTGGGCACCATTTTCGACCCGGAAATCCCGGTGAACATTCTCGACCTCGGTCTGGTATACGGCTGCGACGTGATCCGCCGCGAGGACAAAAACGTGGTGCAGGTGCGCATGACCCTCACCGCGCCCAACTGCGGCATGGGCCCGGTGCTGGTCGGCGACGTGGAAGACCGGCTCGCCAAGGTGCCCAACGTGGATGAGGTGGAAGTGGCGCTGCTGTTCGACCCGCCCTGGAGCCGCGACATGATGACCGAGGAAGCCCAACTCGAATTGGGATTGTTTTAATGAGTGAATTCGATATCCGCCAGATCAAACTGGGTGAAGACGTGACCGCCGAGGCGATTCACGAAGACCTGGAATTTCTGGACGACTGGGAAGAGCGCTACCGCTATATCATCGACCTGGGCAAGCAGTTGCCGGCGATGCCCGAGGACCTGCGCACCGAAGAGCGCTTCGTGCGCGGCTGCCAGAGCCAGGTATGGCTGCTCACCGACTACGACGAAGATCAGGACCGGCTGTACCTGGCGGTGGAATCCGACGCGGTGATCGTGCGCGGCCTGGCGGCGATCATCCTGGCGGCGCTCAACCGCAAGACCCCGTCGGAAGTGGCCGCCTACGACATGGACGGCTTCTTCCAGCAGCTCGACCTGCTGCGCCACCTGAGCCCCACCCGCGGCAACGGCCTGCTGGCCATGGTCGGGCGCATCAAGCAGGAGGCCGCCGCCCTGGCGGCCTGACTAGACCGCCGACAGCGACGCCTTGCGCTGCGCCGGCACCAGACGCACCACGAAACGGCGCTGCCCGTCCCCGGAAGCGTCTTCCATCAGCTCCGCGGTTTCCCCGAAATAACCGGCCACGCCGTGCACCGCGCCGAGCGCCAGCGCGCTCATGTCCCGGTGTGACCGGTAGCCGATTTCCAGCACGCCGGGGGCCAGCTCCCGCACCTCGATGCGCGGCGGCCGGGCTTCCGGGTCTTTCAGGCGCACCACCTTCTGATGCACCTGTTCTTCCACGTTGAGCAGGAAATCCCGGGCGTTCCAGTGGCGCGGGATCAGCGCCCGGTACATATTGATCAGCGGCGGGATCACCCATTTGCCGAACGCTTCGAGCAGGTCGTTGCGGTGCAGCGCGGTCTCGTCCTCCAGGGCCGCCACCAGGGCGTCCATGTCACCGTCCGGATAGAGCCGCACCGGCACGTAGACCTGGTCTTCCAGTCCGGCGGCGGCCTGGGCGTTGTCCCAGCAATCCGGACCGAACCGTTCCACGGCGAATTGCCGCAGGTGATAAAGAATCACCCCATGCATGCGTTGCTCCTGTACCTTTTTCGCTTTTTTTACAGAGAGTCTTTACAGAGAGTCTTCACGTAGACAAAGCAAGGGGCGGGCCAGCCCCCGGGTGGGACGGAGCGCCCCGGCGCCCCGACAGGCGGGCGTTTCAGGCGCGGCTGCGGGCCGCGTCACGGAGCCGGGTGACGGCCTCCGTCACATTCTGCCCGGCCCGGTCCACCTCGTCCTCGCCGGTGAACCGGCCCAGGGACAGCCGGATCGCGCCATGGGCCAGGTCGTCGGCCAGCCCCATGGCCTTGAGCACATAGGACGGCTCCAGGGAGGCGGAGGTGCAGGCGGAACCGGTGGAGACGGCCACCTCGGTGAGCGCGGTGAGCAGCATCTCGCCGTCCACGCCCTCGAACGCCACGTTCAGATGGCCAGCCAGGCGCGGCGCGTCGCGCCCGTTGAGATGCACGCCGGGCAGCGTCGCGATCCGGTCCCAGAGCCGGTCACGCAGCCCCGCCAGGCGCGTCTGCTCGGCGTCGCGCTCGGCCACGGCCAGCGCCAGGGCTTCGCCCATGCCGACGATCTGGTGGGTGGCCAGGGTGCCGGAGCGCATGTTGCGCTCGTGGCCGCCGCCGTGGATCTGCGCGCTCAGGCGCACGTCCGGATGCCGGCGCACGTACAGCGCGCCCATGCCCTTGGGGCCGTAGAACTTGTGCGCGCTCAGCGACAGCATGTCCACCGGCGTGGCGCGCACGTCCAGGGACAGCTTGCCGGCGGTCTGGGCGGCGTCACTGTGGAACAGCACGCCGGCCTCGCGGCAAATCGCGCCGATGGCGTCGATATCGTTGATCACCCCGGTCTCGTTATTGGCGTGCATGATCGACACCAGCACGGTGTCCTCGCGCAGGGCGTCCGCCACCGCCCGGGGGTCGATGCGGCCTTCCGGGCCCGGCGCCAGGTAGGTCACCGGCACGCCGGAACGCTCCAGCCAGCCGCAGGGGTCGAGCACCGCCTTGTGTTCGCTGGCGGCGGTGATCACATGGCCGCCGCCGCGCTGCTCCACCACGCCCTTGATGGCCAGGTTGTCGGCCTCGGTGGCGCCGCTGGTCCAGACGATTTCACGGGGGTCCGCGTTGAGCGCGTCCGCCACCTGGCGGCGGGCGTTCTCCACCGCCTCTTCCGCCAGCCAGCCGTACAGATGGCTGCGTGATGCCGGATTGGCGAAGGTGCCCTCCGGGCCCAGGTGGCGCATCATCACCTCCACCACCCGGGGGTCCACCGGGGTGGTGGCGGCGTAATCCAGATAAACCGCTTGCGACATGGTCGGTGACTGCTTCTCGAAAGGTAGGTTAAAGCGTGCTGATCGGTACCCGGTTCTGGTACGCGCTCTGGTGCGCGTCCTGACGCTGGGCCACCGCTTTCACCTCATGGCGGGCGACCAGCTCGCCCAGGCTGATGCCGGACAGGAAGTCCTGGATCTGATCGGACAGATCGCACCACAGATGGTGGGTCAGGCAGGTGTGCCCTTCCTGGCAATCGCCCTGGCCGCCGCAGCGGGTGGCGTCCACGGATTCATCCACCGCCTCGATCACCGCCGCCACGTCAATCTGGCCACCCGGCCGGCTGAGACGGTAGCCGCCGCCCGGGCCGCGCACACTGGTCACCAGCTGGCGCCGGCGCAGCTTGGCGAACAGCTGCTCCAGATACGAAATGGAAATGCCCTGGCGCTCGGAAATGTCCGCCAGGGATACCGGGCCGGCATCCGCGTGCAGAGCCAGGTCCAGCATGGCGGTGACCGCGTAGCGGCCTTTGGTGGTCAGACGCATACCCACACCTTTGGTACGTGAATATTCGGTTAGCGTATTAAAAACCGACTAAATCGGTCAAGTATTATCTCACAATAATTGATAATTATTCTCATGTAAATGCCGCCTGGCCCGATGCCCAAAGCGCCGGCTGCACAATAATTCGTCGGCCGGACCGGCCGCGCCGGGGAAACGGGCTCTGCATTCTTGACAGCGCCGGGGCGCTCGCGGACAATTCGCGGCCTTGAAGGAACCCCGGGTTCCAGAGTTCGATGGCAAGGTAGCTCAGCTGGTTAGAGCACAGCACTCATAATGCTGGGGTCGGCGGTTCAAGTCCGCCCCTTGCTACCAAATAAAACAAGGGCTTAGCCGCAAGGCTAGGCCCTTGTCGTTTACAGGTTGTATACCTACCTTCAGACCTCAGTTCGACATGTCGAACTGAAATCCAAAGCGGCGATCAATCAAGATTGTTGTTTGTCGAGCCATCCGGGTTTGAAACAGGCGTTTTCACGCCATTAATGTTTCTGACGTGGTGATTTGGGTAGTTCCCCCTCTCGATCTCTCTTACAAACTGGCCACGTGTCATGTCTGCCCCTGTGTAGTTGTCATGAAACGCTTTGTTTCGACCACTATCGCTTTCACTTGTAACGGAAACTCGCTTTCTAGCCATGGTTCACCTGCTCGTGTCATAAGGGTTGGGTTGAATAATAAGTATACAACTGAATTTCTGTACGTAAAGACAGTACTGACCTTAATAACAGCCAAAAAAAGGGGGCAACGAATGGTTACCCCTCTTAGCTAAAGCAGCTCTTTGCCGACAGGCGGCGCATTAAGCCAGGCCTTATCTTCTTCACTGAGCTCCATCTTTTCTTTATCGCAAGTCTCCAGGAGAGCCTTGAGCTCATCCAAGCCTGATTCATCACTCATTGATCTATGCTCCTCTGAACAATAGGGGGAAGGATCAGCAGCTAGCCATTGTGGCGCAGCGCTGACTGGTGAGTACTTGAGGGCATCGCGAAGATGATCAGGAGAGAGGTGAGCATATCGCATGGTCATTTTGAGGTCACTATGGCCTAGGATCCGCTGTAGCGTGAGGATATCCCCTCCATTCATCATGAAATGACTGGCAAAGGTGTGCCGGAGGATATGGAGGCACTGGCCCGGGGTGGTCAAGCCTGCACGCTTGTAGGCACAGCGAAACGCTGTCCTGGATTCAGGAAACAGCCTCTCCTTACCTTTCTGACCAACCGAAAGAATCTCTTCCTGCAAAGCAGCTGAGATGGGCACAACCCGGAATCGACCATTTTTGGTTCCATAAAAGTGAACACGCCCACCAGACACGTGATGGCGCCGCAATTCCTCCGCTTCACGCCAGCGGGCACCGGTTGATAGACAAATCAGAGCGATCGTACGGACATAGGGGTTCCGTGAATTCGAACATTCATCAAGGAGACGGCTGCACTGCTGGATAGTCAGATAGAGCAACTCGGGCTCATGAACGTGAACCTGGCGCAATGCCATGAGAGGATTCGGGCCTGCCCAAACCTGCATTCGAATACACTCATTGAATACAGCCTTCAGATATCTGTGCTCATGGTTAACCGTTGAAGGCGTCACGTCCTTAAGTCTTCGCTCCCTGTACTCAGCAAAGTGCTCAGCAGTGAACTCTGAAACCGCGGGATCGCCCAGTGCATAGCAAATCGAAAGAGTACGTCTGAGCCGATATTTTGCGTCTCTGAGGGTCGATCCGTGCAAGCGGTACCATTTGTAGACTAGGTCACTGAGCCGAAAGCCAGGGACCGAGCCGCCCGCCGGCAAGCCGTCGCCCGCCTCGGTCCCTGGCTGAATGTTGAGACGCTTAGACGACATAAATCACCACAGCAGCCTCGCGAGCTCAGGATCGCGAACTATCGCCAACTCATTTTGACCACGATCATAGAGAACAACATCATTAGTTGCTGTTATCCGATATGCCCCCAAAGATGCAACGTCGAATGTGTTCCCTTCTTCATCAGCTACCCACAGAACCTTATTAGGGCCAGAGATGAAAGATCCAGCAAAATGGAATTCTGGGAGTGATGAGGCTAATTGGGTATGTGAGTCGATTTTTGGGGATTCGCTTTGAGGCTCCTTTTCTGTTCCCTTAAGTGAAGACACAACGTACCAACCCGAAATCACTACAAACACCAGAGACAGAAGCAAAAGGGATAACTTTTTCCATGGAAAGCCGTTGACGCGCGTATGGACACTGGCGCTTTGGTAATAACCGAATAGCTTCTTATTAATCTTGAAACGGTCAACTACTGCCTTTTCCTTATCTTCAGACAAGTCAGTTCTACACCCTTGATAGGTGTACCGCTTTCTGTACGGCAACTGGTAGGGTCTTCGAAGGTGGTCATGACGTTCAACGAGATCCCTAAGCCATGGATCAATCAGCTTTGGGCCTTGCGTAAGAAAGATAAAGTCAAAACCTCGATGACGGTGCTCAGTTAAAGCTAGAGTATGTTCAGGTGCTTTACTGCCAGAGGATCTGGCTGGCCAGTTATGCTGGCATTCATCAACGACAACCAAACTACCATCTGGGAGATCCATCCAGCGCTCAGGTTGATTTAGAGGAAATGAACCAAGTGCTTGATGATCTGCATTCTTGATATTTGTAAATATTGGGCGCGGGTTCTCCACTGTTGAGTGCTTCAGTATTTCTTCAATCGCTAGGAGAGACTTCCCTGAGCCAGGCAAGCCAGTGATTAGATGAATCATGACCCTCCCCCACCAATTACCGAAATTTTGGTGAGCTGAGATATTGCCAACCTTGCGCTATAGGCTGAGATCACCAAATTGATGACAATATCCAGATCGGTAAGGCCAATAAAGCCAACCAGGTCCGCCGGAAGGCCTGTGAGTTCAGATCGTAGCGCGGCAGAAAATTGGTCCAAAACAGCAGAAAGGCCAACGTAGGTTACGAACCCCAGACCAAGAGCCAGAAATATTCTGGCAACCAGGTTTGCCGCAACGATAGCTCCGAATGATCTCCACATTAGGCAACTCCCCTAAATAAGATCATGCAGAACATGGCCATTCCTGCAATGCGAAAGAAAGGTGCCACATAGGTCTGGGTTATGCTGCAAGCCTGTTCGAACGGTAATTCCTGATGGTACGAGAGGATATTGATCTGGATTGGCGCGGGGCACTGACCTGGTAACCATTTGGATCCGAATACGAAGAACTGTTCAACATCCACTGACTCATGGGGAATGAGATCAAGGCCTATCATTGGTTCTTGGGGTTCTTCATTACCCCCTCCCGAAGAACCGTCAGAACCCTCCCCTAGATCCTCCCAGGGATAATAGGGATCCAGCCCTTCATCAGGCTGCAAAACATCATCTTCAGACAGTGAAATGGGATCAAAAACGGGAGCGTACTCAGTCTGAGTCACGCGCATTAACTCCGGGTTCTGGGCAGCCAATGTGGCCAATTGAGCATCAGAGACAGGTTGAGCTACCTGCTGTATTTGCACCTCAGGCTCTCCATTAACCAGCTGGAGGTTATATCTCCATAGCTGTTGCTGAGCATGAGGGTTACCGACATAGACCGGCTGAGGATCTGCATGAACCCCAGCTGCTTCGTAGGATTCAACGGAGCTAGGTGACCATACAGAAATAAAACCGGAGTTCGCCTGGGTACACGGGACAGACTGCATTACATTCCGCGTAATTGAGGGGTTATCTGCTGATGGCGTCTGAGCAAATACACATTCGCCAGGTGTAACCATTTTCGAAACGGTAGTAACGACTTGGCCATTTACCACTTCCTCATCCAGATAAAGATCTAGCGAAACCAAAGCAGCTTGAATTGCGATAGCCCCTGCACAGCTGGAGGGTGAGCGACAGAATGCAAAGAAGCTCTTTAAGCGAGATGGGTTGATATGGAGAGATTTAAGGCGCCGTATAGGATTGCCAAAGCGATCCCGAGCATCAATAACACTGTCAACAGTGCCAAGACCTGGGTTGGCACCAGTAATCCCTCTAATGGTAGCCCTGTTAGTTGAACCAGTTATTTCAACTGTTCCTGCGTTTTCGACAAAGGGGCTTTGCGATGCCCATAATGCACCGGAGGTCAAAGTCGAGAGAACAGCAAAAAAAATGCCAGCAATATAATAACGACAGCAATCCATAGCATCGGGTATTCCAGGTAAAAAAGCCCCCCATCAGGGGGGCAAGGAGTGAGCAAATCACAGTAATTCGACATGTCGAATTAGGCTGCTGAACGGAACCATCTGATGGTTTTGATTGAGAAGTAAACGGTCAAGGCTGCCAAACCAACAGCAATAACCTGGCCTTGTGCCGAAGTGATCAAGTCCATTACAGGGCTGAGATCAATTCCAGAAGTAGGTTCTTCCATAGTTTTCTCCTTGATTATCTAATCGATAGCGTTACGTATCTGGACAAGCACCCAAACAGTCGCAAGAAGCAGAAGCGCCTTAGCGATTAACTGCTGAGCATCACTTGTCGAAATTTCCCACCACGGTGCTGCTGTGATGAGTTGCCCGGTACACCGAAGCAAACCTTCAGGGGTTTGCTCCCATGCACCAGAACACTGGGGGATCACTTGGCACCAGCCGCTTTCAGGGGCTCACGTATCGGTGTGAGTCGAATTTCGAAACGGTTGAGCTCGAGGCCGCCAAACCCGTTTACCTGGAAGGAGCCGGGGTCGAGCGTGTACTCTCCTGACGGATAGGCATCAGCAGGGGACCGTAAAGACAGCTTGAATGGCGTCGGATAAGCGCCACCCGTATGGAAATACGCGGTTTGCTCATGGATGGTTCTTGAACCATTCTTTCCATTCACAGAACGGGTCTGGATTTGACAGTCATTGGGATTCAATTCGATTTTAAGCATGGCTATCTCCTTATGCGATTCTGGCCAGTTCGGCCCAGTTGGCTGCCGCCTGGCATTCGATTACCCGACGACGAATTTGTACAATTTGGCCCTTTGACAAATCGGCGTCACCGAGGCCAGCTGCACGAAGTATTTTTAGATTTCTGTACCAGGTGGTTTTAGATTGGAGCTCCCGAGCAGACTCCCAACCTTGTGACTGGATAAGAGCCCAGCAACCCAAGGCGGCTTTCCCTTGCCCTTCAGTTTTTGCTGCTGCCATTACTCGGGCTCTAACATCGCTCTCGCTTTTCATCTCTGCACCTCCGATCATCCGGCCAAAATAGTCATGCCATTCATCACGGAGCATGGCCGGGGTTACTGCTTGCCACTCATGCCGGGAGAACCATTCCCGGCCTAGCTTCAATTCAAGGCGAAGCAACCTATTTGCTGCTCCAAGCTGATCTGCTGTATAGGGGTAACCCTGGTATTTCGGGTTTTTCATCATGTATTGCAGATGAGGACCTTTTGCGTAGGCTTTGCCGCTACGCATCTTTGAACGGTGCGACCAATAAACCGTGTCCCCTGCCTGCTGGCTCACCCTGTAGCGCCCCCCTTCACAATCTCGTAGGGTAGAAAGCGCAATACGAACAGCGGCCAGATCCTCAAGAACAAGGTTGTTAGTTACATCAACCCGGGAAACCTTCCAGGAAGCGGGGCGAGGCAAACTGCAGCCAAGCATCTGACTTACAAATGCAGTCATTCTCTCGATGCAGCCAGCAATATCTAAGGCCTGCGATGCACCTGCACCAAAGACGGCATCGCCCAGGGCAATGATTCGGGCCGGGCTCCCCTGAATCCACAACTCGGATCCACCCGCCTTCACGTTAATAGCGTGAGTGTCGGAGCGGATAGAATCCCAAGCGGCAGATTCCCAACGAAGCTCTCCTGTTTCAGCATTGATACGCTGAACTCGGTCGCCGTAGCCTGAAACTACTGCAAGGGCTTGAGAATCCAAGTTCTCATAGGGGGTCCGAATCGTGATCCAATCCAGCAGCATTAATCAGGCCCCTTTTACTGGCCATACGACCAGAAGATTTTGGGGGAGAGTCCCACCCATGGGACTAAGTGGCGGTGTTACAGGGACCGCCACTTTTCGAAAATGAGGTGATCTATCATTCATCAAGTGCGGCCCTGGTAATTTTTATGCCAAATAACGGCTTTAGATTTAGATATTTCTTCAAATATTTCGGGCAGAGAAAAAACTGATTTAGAGTTTATGGATATTGTCCCCGACACGTGCGCATTAAAGCAAAGAACAGCTTTGACAAACCCAATTAATAAGCTGGCAGGCGAGGCAACGTCGAATGCACCTATGGCCTTATACTTAGAACCCGGCTGAATCCTTATAAAGTTAGACCGGTCATTTCCCCATAGGTTATGAGTCCGCGGATGACGATATATCAAAAAAATCTGATCAAGCGTCATTTCCATTTGCTGAAGTCCGATATTTATTTTCTTTATCTCGAACCTAACCTGCCAATTCTGCATACAGCCTCCTTTAAAAGAGACTTATACATAACAAAAAAACCAACTCAACAAATTAATCAAAAGAAACAAACAGATTCATATACTCAAAAACCCTGTTAAAAAAAAAATAAAATAAAAAAATTTAAAGGAAAACATCCATCGTACACTTAGCAACCAGCATAACGCCCCCAACCCGAAATAAAATTCAAATGAAAAAAAAGGGAAGTTGTTAACAGTGAGACATCTAAAGAATTGATCATTTACACCAAGAATAGTCATGCCTATGATGCATTTCGACATGTCGAAATGCCCTAAAAGTGATGACCAAGCGAGGATTAAATGGGGTTACTGAGCGATCCAGACTTTCAAATGAACCTCCTAAGCGAAGGGATTGGCGTAATTACTGAGACTATTCTGATAGTTGTAATTCTTGCCAATTACCTTAAGTACAAGGAGAACAAAAAATGGAAACCGGCAAGAATGGTGGTTGCTCTAGATCTAGCTGAAGCTCATCACTGCATATTCGGTTCTGCGGCCACTATTTTTAATCGTAATTTCTCTGTGGACCTTAAGTCACACGGCTTCCCAGCTGGGACCACGCAAGAGAAGGCCGATACCTGGGGAAGGGAGATGTGTTCAAACATGATAAAACCCTCCCTTGATAAGCTGAAGAAAACAATCGAATACAACAATGCATGCCTTGATTCTGAAATTCTTCCACACATATCAAGATTTATAGATTCTGCTGAGAGCGTAATTTCGAAAATTGAATTTATAAAAACGGGATTCAACAAGAAAAACGGAAACTACTCTTACATTCCTCCTGAAAAAGACATTCTAACCATGGAGTCATCTTACAATTACTTTGTAAAAAAGTTCCCTGAAGCAAAAACAGGACGAACAAGAAACGAACCCTTCACCCCTCCTTCTGCGGAAAAAATAATCAACTTACTTATTGACTGCAGCAATGAAGATTATTTTTCGATAATTAAAAGAGAGAATATAGAAAAAGAAAAAAAAAGAGGCCTATGGAGGAAAATACTTAGACTTAATTAAACTCATAATGCTGGGGTCGGCGGTTCAAGTCCGCCCCTTGCTACCATCTACGAAGAAGGCCGCCTATCGGGCGGCCTTTTTTGTGCGCCCCTCTTCTGGGATCAGATCTTGTGGGAGCGGGCCCAGCCCGCGAAAGGGTGGCTTTGAGCCACCCGGCAGGATACCAGAGGCCTCTTTTTCCAGTGTTCGGTGCTCCGTATCGGAGACGCGGTGCAATGGTGGTGCCTTCCGGGACCGCTCAAGCCATCC
>Ga0098052_1000633_pt1 | contig 22222 bp, 21 predicted proteins | sample 15_taG_FD_81591 | JGI IMG/M metagenome (GOLD analysis project Ga0098052, IMG submission 81591) | Marine viral communities from the Subarctic Pacific Ocean - 15_ETSP_OMZ_AT15312 metaG | ecosystem: Environmental > Aquatic > Marine > Oceanic | place: Pacific Ocean | collected 2015-01-18
CGCGCGGCGGAGATCGTCGCGGGCCTCGCCATCGGCGGGCGGGCGCTGGTCGATGTCGGAGAACTTCTCCCGCAAGCGGTGGAGAAGATCGAGGGCCCGGCACCCATCGCGCCAGACCCTCCGGGCATCCTCTGGGGCCACCTCGACGGGAGGGCCCGAGCCTACGCGCAGGAGCGGGGGATCCCCGCGGAGCACGCCCACCTGTTCGGCCTCTCCGCGTGTCGAGGCGACAACCGCCGGACCAGGACGGGTACGCTGCTCGCCGGGCGGCTCGTCTTCCCTGTTTGGGACGACAAGGGCCGGTTGGTCTTCTGGACCTCCCGGGCCACCCGCGAGAGCAAGATCAAGATTGTCTCCATGCCCGCGGCATGCAAGGTCGAGGGCCACGCGGACGACTGCACCTGCCTCCACGAGGAGTGGGGTTTGTCTCCTACCCCGGGATGCGCGGGCAAGGCCGACGTGCTCGTGGGCTACCACCTGATCAAGCCGGGTGAGCCGGTGGTCGTGGTGGAAGGGCCGGTGGACGCCGCGGTGTGCGGGCCCCAGTTCGTCGCGACCCAGGGCGCGGGGCTGTCCTGGCGTCAGGCGCTGCTGCTCGCCACGAGTGGGGCGAGTGAGGTGATCTTCCTGTTCGATCCGGATGTGGCGGGTGTGAAGGCCGTCCGCGCGGCCTATGCCCTTTTGTCTCCTTTGATCCCGTGCCGCGTGGCTGAATGCCCCGTGGGGATGGACCCGGCGATCCTGGGGAGGGCCGAAGCGTGGAGCCTCGCGCAGATCGCCCCGTCAGCGCCACCGATCGCGCGCCTGTACGACAATCAGGGGCAGACCCGCCATTTGTCTCCCCAAGAGTGGAAGGTGGGGCCCCTGCTGCCGCGGTGATCACGACTTGATTTGTCGTGTTCTACCTGCTAATGCGACAAATGGCGCACCCCGGGTATGAACCTGGGAGACATTCACCACCAGCAGCACGGAGGCCGCTCATGCCTGCCACCCATACGTTCGATCTCACGCGTATTCGCGTCCCGACCCACGTCGTCGAGGGCGAGGAAGAGGTCGAGTCCATCATCCTCACGGTGCGGGGCCCCAAGTCCCGCTACCCCACCCACATCGCCACCCTCTGCCAGAAGGCCGAGGGCTGGACCCGCAAGGAGCCGATCTGGGACGTGGTCTTCCCGTACCCCGCCGAGGCCGACGAGGCGGACTGGTCGCCGCTCCGTGACCTGGGCGCGATCGTGACCGTGCCCTCCGAGGAGAAGCACTGCTCCGACGAGGACGAGGCGTGGTGGGACTGGTTCATCGACACGTTTGTCCCCAACCAGATCGCGACCGACAACAGCCCGACGACCGAGCCCACCCCGGAGCCGGAGCCCGAGCCGGAGCCCGAGCCGGACACCCCGGAGGACACCGAGCACCAGCACGAGATCGCGGACGGTCAGGCCGACCCCGATCCCTACGAGGGCGTGCCGCTGACCCGTGAGGAGGAGTTGACGGGCCACACCCGCAAGGACCTCCGCGCCTACGCCAAGGACCTGGGCTTGACCGGCTACGGCAAGCTCGACAAGGCCGCGCTGGTCGAGGCGATCCTCACCGCGGAGGCCAGCGCGAGCCTCGCTCACCAGTCCCTGGAGGCCGACGCCGACAGCGAGATCGGGGGAAGCATCGAGGGCGCGGGTGAAGGCGTCGAGGCCAGCATCGACGGCGACGAGGACGAGCCGCAGTACAGCATCGACGGCGAGGTCGTGGTCAACAACATCGAGGACGAGGAGCCCGAGCCGGAGGCGGATGCCGAGATGTTCTACGTCCGCGGGTGCCGCCGTCCCGACAAGGTGGACGGGTTCGCCGTGGGCCGCGTGATGACCTCGATCAAGAAGCACCGCCGCAAGGACTGGGGCGACTGCGAGTACCGGGTCGAGTGCCTGTCCGGAGGCCGCTTCAAGCTGGTCTACTTCAAGGGCGGGCGCGATGACATGCCGGTGGGGACCGTCTGGAAGAACAGCAGCGCGATGTTCCGCGCCCTGCTCGCCAAGCCGGACATCGTCCACCACCGCCAGACCCTCAAGCGCTGGTTCGGCGCGGGCGGCGCGTAGCCGCTTGATCCGGCCCCCTGGCGTTTGTCTCCCCAAGGCAGACGCTGGGAGGCTCTCTCCAGGGGTGCCGTGATCACGACTTGATTTGTCGTGTTCTACCTGTAGATGAGCGGGGAAGCCCGTTCTCAACCCCTGGAGTGATCCATGTCTCTCGCTACCCTCGACGCCACCGCTGCGGCTCCGGCCCACGTCCGGCGTGTCACCCTGAACATCGTTCGCAACGCGTCCGTGTGTCCGCCCAAGCTCCGCCGGGTCGTCGGCAAGCTCGACCGTCGCGACTGGAAGCTCGACGCCCTGACCAAGGGCGAGTGCGAATACATCTTCGCCACCGTTGGCGACGACCTCACCTCCGCCGCCCTGACGGAGTACGTCGCGAACACCCGGTCGATCAAGGACTGGAGCCGCGAGCCCGCAGGCGAGTCCTTCTGCAAGCTCTGCGGTCACCAGCACATCCGCTGGGAGTTCCGCCTCGACAACCTGAAGAAGGCGGAAGGCGGCAAGGACTGGCTGACCGGCTCCGACTGCATCATCCAGTACGGCTTCAACGTGGACGGCGAGGGCACGGCGGAGGCCGCGCTCAAGGCTCTCCGCGGCGCGATCAGCACCGCCATCGCGCACGCCAAGGGCGAGGACTGGCGCACCGAGCACCCCGACCACGAGGCCGACATCGAGGTGCTCCGCGACGGGCTGGCGGTCGCCACCCGCCGCGTGCCGTGGGACCGCTACGCGCACCTCAAGGACAACTGGAAGGGGCGCGCTCGCGAGTTCGCCAAGCTCGCCCGCGGCGCGGTCAAGTACCACGAGAAGCACGCGTCGCTGACGCCCAAGCGCACCGAGGACGTGTACGGCGCGGGCAAGCTGCTCCAGCGGTCCAAGGCGCTCCAGAAGGAGTGGGCGGCGGCGGAGCCCGGCAAGACCAAGGCCCCCAGCGGCAAGGACTGGGGCGCGCACTGGCAGGGCATCCTCGACGAGGCGCGCGACAACGGCGTGTGGCTCTCCCGCTACGCGTTCGGCAAGCTGCGCTACCTCGCCCGTCAGGGGATGGCGGAGGACCGCCTCTACGACGACACCCGGAAGATCGTGAAGGAGGTCGAGGACAAGATCAAGAGCGCCAAGGCGGCGGCGTCCCGCCCGGACACCGGCAAGGCCAAGGGCGAGGGCTGGAGCGACCTCCCGTTTTGAGAACCCACTGACGAGGCCCCGGCGGGGGCCGAAACGGGGAGACAATCGTTTGTCTCCTCGTCTGGGAAGCAACAACCCACCGCCCATGCCGGGCGGTCCACACGGAGTACCATCATGGCTGTGAAGCCCCCCACGGTGAAGAAGAAGACCGGCCCGGTCACCTACAACTGGAAGGATCACGCGCTCGACGGCGTGGACGTTCGCCTGCGCCGCTGCACGGGCAAGAAGCGCCCCGGCGTGCCCGCCGCGGACCCGTCCTACGTCTTCCGCGAGAACATGGTGCGCGAGTTCGCCTGGGCGACGTGGCCGCACGATGACGGCCCCTGGACCCCGTGCCTGCTGTCCGGCCCCAAGGGCTCCGGCAAGACCTCGTTCGTCGAGCAGATCGCCGCGCGCTGCAACGTGCCGGTGTTCCGTACCAACCTGAACGTCGGCACGACCGTGCGTCACCTCAAGGGGCGGCAGGGCGCGGAGGCCGGTCGCACGGTCTTCATCCCGGGCATCGTCACGATGGCGATGGAGCAGGGTGCGTGGCTGCTGCTCGACGAGTTGTCGGGCGTGACCCCACCCGTCGCGCTGTCGCTGTTCCCCGTGCTGGAACCTGACGGCAAGGTCCTGCTGGAGGACGCCCAGCCGCCTCGCTACGTGCGTCGGCACCCGGACTTCCGCATCTTCTGCACCGACAACACGATCGGCGCGGCGCAGGAGGAGGCGCGGTTCAGCTACACGGGCACCAACCCCGATCTCAACGAGGCGCTGCTCGACCGCATCGGCTCGCTGATCGAGGTGGGCTACTTGGAGCCGGAGTTGGAGCACAAGGCGGTCGCGGCCAAGATCCCGACCATCGAAGCGACCGACCTCGCGTGCATGATCAACGTCGCCAGCGCCGTTCGCGGCAGCGACGAGATCGGCGGCGGCTTCTCCACCCGGATGCTGGTGGAGTGGGCGCGACGCGCGGCCAGCGGCAGCATCGACGCCCGTGGGGTCATCCACCGGCCGGACCCGGAGGATGACAGCTACATCCTCGACGCCGCGCGGTCGGGGTTCCTGAACAAGATGAAGTCCACCGTCGAGCGGGATGCCTTGATCGAGGTCATCCGGCGTGAGTTCGACATCGCCATGCCCCACAACCAGTAGGAGACAATCATGCGCGTGCTCGCCCTGGAGGTGTGGCGGCGCGAGGACGAGTGGCGGACCTACGCCGTGCTGCTGTCGTCGGACGGGACCTACCGTCCGGTGGCGTGGCACGGCCGTGATCACGCGACCAACCTCCTCACGCTGACCGGTGCCGACAAGAATGTGATCTCGATCCCCCCTCGCTCTCGACTCGCCATGGACTGCACGGGCTGGGAAGGCCAGACCTTCTCGCTCGCTGGCGCGGCCAAGAAGATGCTCCGCCGCCGCATCCACGGCGACATCGGCGGTGTCGAGGGCTGGCTCCCCTGCTACCACGGCGATCTCAACGTGCGCCTGAAGGGCCGCGCCACGGTCACCAAGTTCGGCACGGCGGCAGAGCAGGACTTCGACGACAAGCCGGTCAAGGCGGAAGCGGTCGTGCCCGTGGCGGACCTCTACAAGGACGCCAAGCGGCTGCGGGCGCTCCGAAAGGCGCGCAAGGCCAAGCGCGTGCTGGAGGAGACAAACCGGAAGATGAAGGACTCCGGCATGGCGCGGGTCAAGGCGTACCACCCGCACAGCGCGGCGCTCTGGGCCAACGTCGCGTGCGTCGGTGTGGCGGAGGACGGGACGATCCACGACGGGGTCGTCGTGGCGAACAATCCAGCGTTCGCCACCGTCGAGACGGTCATCGACGCGTGCGGCCGTCCGGTCGTCTGGTACCTGGGCAACCGGGCCCAGCGGACGGACACCCGCGTGGGCCTGTCGGAGGAGTAGAATCGCGGGGGACAATCACCCCGCACCCGGCTGATGAGCCCGGTTGGCTACCGTGGCGAAACAGGAGGCATTTGTCTCCTGTCCTGGGAAGCTGAGCACGACCCGAGAGGGCGTGTTCTACCTGCTGATGAACCACAAGGAGACAAAGGTGTCTGACTTTACCCTGAAGACGACGGACCAGTTGAGCGGCGTCGCGGCCCGCCGGATGGCACGCCTGGAGAACACGAGCGAGAAGACGGCCCGCACCCTGCTGCGCGACTCCACCGTGACGGTGCAGGTCGGCGGGCTGGGCGCGTCGTGGAACCCCAAGGAGCGGATCCTGAAGGTGCCCGCGTTCAGCGTCGAAGCGATCGAAGACGGCGACGATCCGCGTCTGCCGTTCGCCTTCCGCGGCACGCTGGATCACGAGTGCGCGCACGTCGTCCACACCGACGACGCGCTGCTCGACGACCACAAGGCGGACTGGGAAACCCGGTTCGGCCCGGACGCCGTCGCACGCATCCACATGATCTGGAACGCCTACGAGGACGGCTGGATCGAGGCCGCGTGGGCCACCAAGCGCGTCGGCTCGCGTCGGCACTTCCGCGCGATGAACAGCTACACGATCGAGAAGACGGGCGGCGCGCAGGCCACCGATCCGACGTTTGTCCCCGAACGCCTGGGCCAGCCGATCGGCGCGTTCATGGCGTTCGTCCAGGCCCTGGTACGCGTGGGCAAGGGTGGGATCCGTCTCGACGAGGTCCACCCCCGGACGCGCGCGCTCGTGGTGATGCTCCGCAAGCCGATCAACGCGGGTTGGGCCGCGCGCTCGACCGACGACGCGTGCAAGGCCGCTGCGGCGACCTGGGAGGCTCTCGTGGACGCCGCGCAGGATCAGGGCGACGGCGACGACGGCGACGGTGAGTCCGGCGACGCGCAGGTCATGGAGATCCCCATGCCCCCCAGTGACGGCGACGGCGAGCAGTCCAGCGACGACGAGCAGGAGCCGGAAGGCGAACCGCAGGGCGGTGGTGCGTCCGACGACGACGACGCTGATGACGAGGACGACGGCGAGCAGGACAGCGACGGTTCCGCGGGTGGAGACAATCAGTCCGACGAGTCCGAAGAAGCCGACGACGGCGACGACGACGACGACGGTGGTAGCGGCGAGTCCGACAACGACGGCGACGACGGTGGTAGCGACGAGTCCGGCGACGACAGCGGTGACAGCGACGGCGAGTCCGACGATACGGACGGCGACGGCGATTCCGCAGGCGACGGTAGCTCCGCGGCTGACGGCGACGACGGCTCCGGCGAGCCCGAGATCAACAAGGCGTGGGACAATCACGCCAAGTCGCTGGAGAAGGGCCCGCCCCCGGCCAAGCCGTTCCCCGAGGACGAGGACCGCGTGGCTCCCCAGATCGTGATGGGTGACGAGGAGACAAACGACGACGGCGACGGCGAGCAGTCGGCTCCGACCGGCAAGGCCGGTGGCATCGGCGGGGGCAACCCGGTCGAGGCCGCGGCCAAGGCCGTGTTCGGGCAGTTCGGGGAGATCCCCGACGCCGGGACGGTCATCGCTGGCGAGTACCTCCGCGACCCCATGCGCCGCCCCTACACCGTCCACCCCGACGCGCAGGCGAACGATGAGGTGCTGACCTTCGATCACAAGGCCCGCGTGCAGGGCCGGAGCGTGTTGCCGTGGCTGAAGAAGGCCGCTGGCCCCGCTGCGGCCAAGCTCACGGCGAACATGCGACAGGCGATCATGTCCTCCCGTCAGTCCCTCTGGGTCGGCGGTCTGGAGGACGGGCCGGAGATCGACGTGGCGGCACTCCCGGGCATCGCTCTGGGGCTGAACGACACGCGGATCTTCTCCGACACCTTCCGGCGGCTCGATGAGAGCAGCTACGTCCAGATCCTCGTGGACCTGTCCGGGTCGATGGGTGATGCGGAGGTGCTGCGGGTGTGTTCCTCGCACGGCCCGTCCAAGACCAAGGGCGACACCTGTCCCAAGAAGAACTGGGATGGGCGTCGGTGTAACAAGACCCTGTCCGCCACCGTCAACAGCAAGGCCAGCTACGCGCAGATCACGGCGCTCGCAGTCCACAACGCGCTCCGTGCCTGCCGCATCCCGCACGGGGTGTGCGGCCACCGGAACCTGGGGCACCTCTACACCTGGGGGCCGGACGGGTACGAGCGCGACCGCTCCATCGTTCCGCCGCGCAACCGCTCGATCACCACGCCGAACGGGGACACGTTCCCCGAATGGTCGCGGTGCCGGTCCAAGCTGTCGATGTCGGAGTTCGTCAAGGCCCCTGGTCTGGGCGACGACGGCGCGGCGCTCCCGTTCATCACGGGCGGCGGTGCGAACCTCGACGGTGAGGCGGTCTTGTGGTCGGCCAAGTACGCGGTGCAAAACGCTGGAAGCGCAGACCGGGTCATCCTCTTGGTGATCAGCGACGGGCTCCCGGCGGGTGCGGATGACTGCGCGATCGAGGGCGTTCACCTCCTCCGTACGGTGGAGCGCGTGGCCCGCGCTGGGGTCGAGGTGTACGGCGTCGGCGTCGGCATCCGCGGGAACCAGTTCGGCCTCTACTACCCGCACGTCGGGGGGTCGGAGGAGCGCGCCGCGACCGGCCACGTCATGCTCGACAACGCCAAGGGGTTGACCGACCGGGTCCTGCGGGATCTGACGGTCCTCCTCTCGCGGTCGGCGGGTTACGTCCGCACCCGGAGGGCGGTCTGATGCAGGGCGACAAGGTCTGTCGGCGCAAGCCGTCCCCCTACGAGCACGAGATCCTGCGTGAGTTCGACTCGATCGTCGTCGCCACCGCCCGTCGCATCTTCAGCGGCGAGGCGGCGGCGATGGGTCAGGAAGACCTCCAGTCCGAACTCCGCATGGCGGTCGTCCTGTCGTGTCGGAAGTGGCACGCGGACGGCCACAAGGGCAAGCCGGAGCCCGCGTGGATCCAGCGGGCGGTGAGTTCGCGCAAGCTGAACCTGATCCGCACGATCAAGCGGGCCCAGGCGAACGAGCCGCACGAGAGCGGGAGCGACGAGGAAGGAGACAATCCCCTGGACCGGGTGGCGTGCGATCTGCCGTCACCCGGGACCGTGGCGGAGGCGGCTGAGCGCAGGGATGCGCTCGCCGGGCTGGTGTACGCGCTGCGCGAGGGGATGACCCCCAACGCGTTCGCGCTCCTGCACCTCCGCTACGTCGAGGAGCACTCGCCCGCCGACATCGAGCGGCGGGTGGGCCTGCCCACCCAGGGGAAGCCGGGGCAACGCGTCAGCCGCAAGCTGTGGCGTGCCAAGAAGCAAGCGCGAGAGCTTCTGGACGCTCTGGGTATGACCACCGTGGACGACGAGGAGATCCCCGGTGAGTCGCACCCCCCGCGCGCCCCTGTCGAGCTTCGCTGACGTACCGCTGACGGAAGAGACAAAGCGATCCCTCCACGCGGAGGGCATCACCGTGACCCCCGGCATGGGGGAGATGGAAGGGCGGTCCTTCCTGGCTATCGCTTCCGGCGGTGGTCAGGAGGGACCGCCCTGTTTTGCTCTGGGGTTCGACCCCACGAGCCCGCTTTGCGCCGGGTGCCTGTGTCTCCCGCGGTGTTGGGCGGAGGACGAGAAGTACCTTGCCCGCCTCTCTGCCGGGGAGACAAAGGCCCCACCCGGCGTACCAGCGGTGGTGATCCAGCGAGTCGTGGGGACAATCACCCCCAAGCCTAAGAAGCGCCGCAAGAAGCCCGCGCCGCCCAAGGTGAAGCTGTGAAGACCAGCATCCGGGCGTGGTTCTTGGGAGACAATCGCTACAAGTCGGCGGCACCGTTCATCGCGGAGGCCCACGCGGCTGGCGTGAACATCACGCCTGAGCAGTTGCCTGATGGGGTCGTCCTGCGACGCCGCTACCAGGGGGAGTGGCACGAGGTCTACATCGTGTCCACCCGGTCCAGCCCCTCCCTGTGGAGGCACTACCTGCGAGGCGGGCGGTGGCGCTACCTCTACCGCGGGCGGCGCTACCAGACGCTCTCCGGCGTGGCGCAGACGATCACCGGCCATCCCACCCGGTCAGGGGCGGACTTCTTCGGCCTGTGGCAACCCAAAAGAGACAAACCCTTGGATCCCAGCGAGGTGAAGCTGTGAAGGTGTTTCAGACCCTCTACGGCGACATCCCGATCGGCCGGGCCGACGTGCGGGAGCAGGAGTGCGCCAGCGTCGATCTGCGGCGCGTGACCGGCGGCGTCCCGACCCTCGACGAGTCCAAGGTGTGCCCCCCGGGGACGTTCACGCTGTCGCTGTTCGGCGTCGTCCCCGGCGAGATGCCGGTTGGCGAGGTGCGCCTGCTGATCGACGGCGCAGAGGTGGCCCTGGTCGGGCACCTGACCGGCAGGCCCAACGTGACCGAGATCACGCCCGACCACCTGACCGCCTGCAACGAGGACGGCTACCGGCGCGCGCTCCTGGGGTTCATCAAGGGCGCTGCGTGATCTGGGGACAATCAGACAACCTGAGCCCGGGGCACCACATCGCGGTGACCCCGGCGGATCTGGCGGCGATGGTCCGCGAGATGCGCGCTGCCGATCGCCGCGCCGTGGACTTTGAGACGAGCGGCCTGCGGTACTTCGACGGCGACTACGCCATCGGCGCGGCGTTGGGCTACGAGGGGCCAAGCGGCCCCCGCGCGTGGTACGTGCCCGTCCGGCACCAGACCATGGACACGCAGGCCGACCCCGCGCAGGCGCGTGCTGCCTTCAAGGACGCCCTGGAAGGGGCTCACGAGATCGTCGGGCACAACCTGTGCTTCGATCTCAACGTCGCCCGCGCGGACGGCTGGGAGATCCCCCCGTGGGTGCCACTGCACGACACCCAGGTCCAGGCGTATCTGTGCGACGAGGGGCAGTATTTCGGGCTGGAGAAGCTCGTCGCCGCGCTCGACTGCTCGCCCTACGGCGACGCGCACACGATGAAGAACGAGGTCCAGCAGTTCCTGCGGGGACGCGCGCGGGCCTTCAAGGTGGGGATCAAGGCGTACCTGAAGCGGTTCGGACACGCCGAGGTGCCCGTGGGCATGGAGGGGGAGTACGCGTGCCGGGACATCGGGCACACTCTCGCGCTCGACAGGAGACAAAGGTACGCCGCGGAGGGGTGGGGCACCCCGTGGCACGCCCACCGCCGCGTGCTCTACGCGAACGAGATGCTCCTCGTCCGGGCCCTGGCCGACATGCAGTTCGTCGGGCAGGCGATCGACGTGGACTACTTCCGGCGGCTGGCCCTGTGGCTCGACGAGGATCTGGACGGCCGGGGCAAGCACCTGACGGCGACGTTCGGAGACAAACTCGACTGGGGCAACGACAACCAGATCCGCGACCTGCTCTACTCCCGGCTGCGGATGCCGGTCGAGGAGTTGACCCCCAAGGGGAAGCCGAGCATCGGCCGGGCCGCGCTGATGGGGATGGCCCACGCCCACCCCGGCATCGAGCACCTGATGGAGTGGCGGGCGCGGTACAAGATCCGCACGACCTACTCGTCGTCGCTGGCCGACATCGCCAGCGCTCTTGGGCGGCTGCACACGGACTTCGTACAGTGGGGGACAAAGAGCGGGCGGCTGTCGTGCGTGGCAGGGTGGGCACCGATCACGACGAGTCGGGGGACAATCCGCGCTGATGCAGTTCGCCCAGGTGACAAGGTGTGGACCCATAAGGCCCGTTGGCGTCCTGTCCGCAGCACGTTTACGAAAGGCGTTGACCGGATGTACGACGTGCGCTTCTCCAACGGGGAGGTTTTGACTTGCACAATGGCCCATCGCCTTCTATGTTCGGACGGAGTCTGGAGGTCGCTGCGTGAGTGTGTCCAAGCGATGGGTGTCCGACCCGGTGAACGCGGCAACGGCGGTGGCGCTCTACCGCCAGTCGTTGAAGACAATCAAGGTGATCGCCGCGGAGTTGGGCACGACTCCGCACAACGTGCAAGCCGTGCTCCGGGCCCATCTACCTTCCGTGGAACGGAAGGCGTTGAAAGCTCTCCGGTATTCGGCATCCAAGGCTGGGGACTTGAACCCGATGCACGGGAAGACGGGCAAGGCCCACCACAACTGGATCGGAGCGTGCCCGGATGGGCGGGGCTACTTGACTTGTCTCCACAAGGGACGGCGAGTGTTTGTTCACCGGTTGGCGTTCGCAACGGCAGTGGGGATCGATGTAGCGGATTTGCCGCCGAGACTGGTTGTTCACCACATCGACGGGGATCCGCTGAACAACGCGATCGACAATCTGGCGCTGACCACGGCGCGGGGACACTCGACCATCCACGCCCGGGAGCGGGATACTGCGTCCTTGCGATTGAAGAAGTCAACGCTCGCGGCAGCTTTCTTGTCTACGACTTTGAAGTAGCCGAAGACCATAGCTACGAGGCTTGCGGGGCGTTCAACCACAACTCGCGATCGCCAAACCTCCAGAACGTGCCGACACGCCACAAGGAACTCGCCAAGCTCGTGCGTCAGGGCTTCCTACTGGGCCAGCGACGCGGGCGGATCTACTGCGACTACTCGCAGATCGAGTTGCGCGTGCTCGCGTGGGCGTCGGGCTCGCGGGTGCTGACGGAAGCCTACGAGTCCCCGGCCTACATGGACCTGCTCGCTGGGCGCGTCGGCTACGATGCCTACCGCACCCGGAGACAATCAGAGCCCAGCAACGATGTCCACGGGCTGGTGTGCAAGCGCGTGTTCGGGGTGGACGAGGCTCACCCGGACTGGAAGAACAAGCGCCGCGCGGCCAAGGTGATCAACTTCGGCGTCCCATACGGGGGTGGTCCGAACCTGCTCGCCGGGAACCCGGAGCTACGCCTCCCCAAGGCCGAGGCCAAGGCGTTCTTCGCCCAGTATCACCGTCAGAATCCCGAGATCGAGTACACCCGCGGGGCGCTGTTCGACAAGATGCGGCGCGACCCTGACTTGAAGTTCGTCAACTGGGCTGGCCGCACCGTCCACGGTCGCCGCCTGACGTGGCGGGCCGAAGAGGTGCGCGCGTCTGAGGAGCGGTCGGTGTTCGCCTCCCTGATCCAGGGGAGCGCGGGCGAGTTGACCCGGTTCAGCATCGTGCGCCTGTGGCTGCTCCAGCAACAGGGCAAGCTCCCGGCCATCTCGACGAGCACCGTCCACGACGAGGTCCAAGTGGACTGCGACGTGGGAGACATTCCCGATGTCGCGCGCGAGGTCCAGCGCGTGATGGAGGACTTCACGGGGTCCTTTGGGACAATCCCGGTCGTGGCCGATCTGGAGGTCACCACCACCAACTGGGCCGAGAAGAAGGACTACGCCGAATGGGCAAGCACAGCAGTCTGATCAACCGTCTCGCGGACTACCCGCCCGTCGTCCTCGACGGCGTGGAGTTCACCGGCCCCTACCTGTCCGTGATGCTGCGGGTGAACCCCCAGCGACTGGAGGAGGAGGCCGCGCGCACCCCGCGCCTGATCGCGGAGTTCGGCCGTCTCGTGGCCCGCGCCCACCGCGTGAAGCAGCACGCGGAGATGGAGTACCGCCGCTGGCGCGAGCAGACGGCGTTCCGGCTCTGCAACAACATGGACGCCGCCGTACACGCGGGGTTCGCGTGCGCGGCCAACCCCGGCGTGGACGCCAAGGGCAAGGCGAAGCCCGCCAAGCTCCCCGCGGCAAGCGCGGTGGACGGGTACCTCCGCACCACCGACTCCTACGAGCAGCACCACGCCCGCATGCACGCGGCGGAGGAGACGTGGGGCACGCTGCACGCCGCGCTGGAGGCCGCACGGGCGCGGACCTGGGTCGTCCGCGTGTGGGAGACAAACAACCCCACCGACGAGATCCCGTCCCAGTACCGGGAGCCTGCGACGCACCCGGGTATGGACCCCCCGAGGAGCACGGGGAAGCCCCCACCGCCTCCCGTCATCCCTGGAGACTGAGACATGAGCGCACCCCCCGTCGATCCCCGTTGGGCCGCATACGAGGCCGAGAAGCAGCGGCAGGAACAGGCCGACAAGAACTCGCGATCCGGTTCCGGCGACTTCGTCTGGATGGACTTCGACAAGCCCTCACGCAAGGGGGAGACGACCACGACGCGCCTCCGCATCGTGGGCCGTCCGCAGAAGGACGCCAACGGCAACCCCACGGGCGAGATGCACTCGCAGTTCTGGCTGGTGACCCACCGCCACAACCTGACGATCGACGGGGACAACAAGTCGGGCGTGTGCCCCGACGACCACTACGACGACGGGTCGCCCAAGACGTGCCCCCTGTGCGGCCTGTCCCGGGACCTGTTCGACAGCGGCAGCGCGGCGCACGCCGCCATCGCCAAGGACCTGCGCCCGCGCCGCCGGGTGTACGTCAACGCCATCGACTACGCGGACGGCCAGACCCCGTCCGTGAAGGTCTGGGGCCTCTCCTGGGGCCTGATGAAGGACATCCTCGACATCTGCATGACCAAGCGCACGTTCATCGAGGACATCGACCACGGGCGCGACCTGAACGTCAAGATCGAGCGCGTGGGCAAGCGGCGCATGGACATCCGGTACAGCGCGACCGACTTCGACAGCGCCCCGCTCGACGCAGGCTGGAGGCCGATCGCGGCCACCGCGCACGACCTCGTCGGCCTCGCCAAGCCCCACGACCTCGCGGAGCTTCAGGAGTGGGCCGCGATCATCGACCCGCGCCCGGGTGGCGCGCGGTCGTCCTCCCCGGCGCAGTCGGCGGGCGGCTACCAGCCTCCCACCCAGCCCGCCACTGCGCCTCCGGCGGCAAGCGCACCCCCCGCGCGCCAGCCGCCCGCTGCTCCGGGGCAGAGTCAGGCCGCTCCTGCCTCTGGCCCGACTCTGCCTCCGGAGTGGCACTACGCAGGGGCGAACGGTCAGGAGGCGGACCTCACCGCCACCCAGATCGCGGAGAAGATGATCGCCGCTCCCGGCGGGCACCACCACGTCTGGAAGGACGGGATGGACGGCTGGAGCAAGGCCAGCGAGTCCGCGGAGATCCAGGGCGAGGTCCAGCGCCTGAGCAGGCCCGCGGGCCCGCCCGCCGGTCCCCCGGTCCCTCCTACGGGGGCCCCCGCGGGCCCTCCTACGCCGCCGACCCCTCCGGGGGGAGCCCCCGCGTTCTGAGACGCCCTGCGTCGTTCGGCCACTGGTCTGCGGCTGACCGGATCTGCTTCACTTGCCCGGTTGCCGGGGAGTGTCGCAGTGCGTCTGGCGTCGAGATCGAGGCCGCGGAACCCCTACCGGCGCTCGTCGCCATGCTGAGAGGATAGGAGACAAATGCCTGCCAAGCCCCCGCCGCCGCCCGCCGTCAAGGCCCCGGCGTCGCCTGCCAAGCCGCGCCGCGATCTGATGGCCCGAGCCCTCGCCAACCACATCTCCCAGGCCCACGGCGAGGGGTCCGCCTCCACCCTGGACCAGTCGGAGGAGTTGGGCACCCCGCGAGGGTTTGTCCCCACGTGGAACGTGGCCCTGGAGCGCGCCTTGGGCAGCGCGGGCCTGCCCCTGGGCCGCATCACCGAGATCAGCGGCTGGGAGGGCGCAGGCAAGTCCACGATGCTGGATCAGGTGCTCGCCGCCTGTCAGGCGGAAGGTGGCCTGGGCGTGCTCGCGGACACCGAGCGCGCCCGCTCGCGGTCGTACATGGAGAGCCTCAACGTCCAGCCGTCGTCGCTGGTCTGGTGCGGCGGACGCACCGTCGAGGACCTGTTCGACGAGGTGGAGACGTTCGCCCGCACGTTCGCCGGGATGAACGCGCAGGCGTGGCACGATGCGCTCGCCCGTGCGGGCGTGAAGATGCCCAAGCTGGGCTACTACACCTACGCGGTGTTCGACCCGCACGACAAGTCCCCCAAGCGCAAGCCCACCGCCAAGTACACGTTCGCGGAGTGGGGGAGGCACCAAGCCGCCGCCCTGATGCAGTGGCAGAAGGACACGGGCGCGCCTCCCACGGGGGTGCGCGACGCGGCTTCACGCGCGGCTCCCCGCCCCGTGGTGCTCTACGGGGACAATGCGGCCGACAACAAGGACGCCCTGAGCGACTGGGCCAGCGGCCGCCCCAACGAGTTGGCGATCCCGGCCGACCGTCCCGTGGTCATCGGCTGGGACAGCGTCGCGGGGACGCCCACCGAGGCCGAGTTGCAGGGTGCGGCCCGCGATCAGCACCCCGCCACCGCGGCCAAGGTCATCCGCCGCTCGCTGCGACGCCTCGTCCAGTTGATCGACGATGAGGCGATCGCGTTCGTCATGGTCAACCAGCGCTACGAGACAATCGACATGGGCGGGCGCTTCAAGAAGAAGGGCGGGCGCATCCGTCCGGCATCGGAGACGTACGGCGGCGGCGGGATCAAGTACCACTCCGCGATCCGGGTCAGCGTCGAGCGCCGCGCTGGGATCTGGGGCACCGGACGGCCCAAGACCAACGGCTTCCCCCCGGTGGGACACGAGGCCCTGATCACCGTCCACAAGAACAAGGTCAACGACCCCTGGCACAGCGGCCGGTTCGGCCTGATGTACGGCCGCGGCGCGGTGGACGCCTGGGCCATCTACGAGGACCTGAAGGAGCGCGGGATCATCGGTGTCTCCGGCGGCTGGAGCAAGTTCACCGACAGCAGCATCCTGGGCAAGGAGGACCGGAGCTTCCGGGGCTGGGGTGATGTGGATGTGATGATGGGAGACAATCCCGAGCTTGCGGCCAAGCTCCGCGCGATCTACTGCGACGGCCGATAGGTGGTCATCCGCGCGACCAGCGACCTGCACCTGAGCGCCCGCACCGCCGACGTGGTGATGCGGGCACTGGATGCACTGTTAGCGGACGCGGCTGAGCACGGAGGGCCTACGGTCATCGTGGGCGACGTGCTCGATCAGGCGATCAGCGTCCACGGGCCCAGCTTCATGCGGCTGTGGGAGAAGCTCCGCAGCTTCCCCGACGAGGTCTACGTGATCGTGGGGAACCACGACCAGTTCCGCACGGGGCACCCCGACAACCCCCTCGACGTGCTGAACGGGGACAACATCGTGGTGGTCCGTCAGGCGCTCCACACGCCCCACCTGGGGCTGATGGTGGCCTACCACGAGCCCCGGGAGTTTGTCTCTCTTGTCGCAAATATGAAGCAGGGCAAGAGCCAACGCCGCTGGTGGTGGACCCACCAGGGATGGAAGGGCTCCTACCTGAACGCGATGCGGAAGGACCGCGACGGGGTGTCCCTGTCGCACATTTCCGCGGACCTCGTGGTGTCCGGGCACTACCACATGCCCCAGAACCTGGGGCCGCTGCTCTACTGCGGCTCGCCCTACCAGACGAGCTACGCGGAGGAGGGGCAGGAGAAGGGGTGGCTCCGCTGGGAAGGGGATAATCTCCTGCCTGAGCGCGTGGCCTACGGCGACCTGGGGGCTCCCAGGCACTGGACGGTGCGGCTCACAGACGGCGACCTCGCGCTACCACCCGGGTGGCGTGAAGGAGACAAGGTGCGCGTGGTGACCGACCTGACGCGCGCGGAGGTGAAGCAGCACGCCCCGCGCCTCAAGAAGGCCGGGCTCCAGGGCGCGTCGATTGTCGCCAAGCCGTCCGTGCGGGCTCTCGACCGGGCCTTGGAGGTCACGGGCACCCCACGTGACGCCGCGCGCGAGCACTTCCGCGCGTCCTTCCCCGATTTGTCGCCTGACGCTGACGCGTGGGCGGAGGAGCACGACCTGTGGTCTTGAAGCTGGGGTCCATCGCCGTGCGCGGGTTCGGCTCCTACGGGCCGACACAAGAGGTCTTGTTCGGCGGCAGGGGGCCGGTTGCCGTCGTAGGAGACAATGGATCGGGCAAGTCCACGATTGTCTCCAAGGCGCTGACGTGGTGCCTGTACGGCAAGTGCCCCCCGGAGCGCATGGGATCCGGCACGCGGGCCCTCGCGGGCAAGCACATCGTCGCCAGCGGCTGCAAAGAGGCCGCGGTGTCGGTCCACCTGACCGAGGTCGGCGTCACCGAGGAGGACGAGGCCAGCGGCGTCACCCCGCTCCTGTCGGTCTTCCGGGTGAGCAGGAAGCGCAAGCGCACGGGTGGGGAGACGATCGAGATCGTGCTCCTGGGCACGCAAGATCGGGTCGTGGGGGAGGATCAGGCCGCTGTCGAGCGCCTGATCGGAGCGTCTTACGAGACGTTCGTCCGCACCGTGATCAGGGGTCAGAACGACCCGTGGTCGTTCGCGGAGGCCACTGACGCACGGAAGCGAGAGGTGCTCGACGCGATCAGCGGTGCGGACCTCCTCCGCGGCCCCTACGACCGGGCCAAGGCATGGCGCGGGAGCGCCCGGATGGAGGTCACGGGGATTGTCTCCGACATCGAGCGCCGGGAGGCAGAAGGCGAGCGCATCGACCCCGACGCGATGGCCGACAAGCTCAAGGCGTGGACCTACGACCACAAGGCCCACATCGAGGGGCTGCAGGAGACAATCGAGCAACGCCGGGAGGCGGTGGCTGACGCACGCAAGGCCGACGCCGCGACCGCGGACGCCATGCGGAAGCGCAAGGATTGGCTCTCTCGCAAGCCCGTGGCCCCGCAGAGCTATCTCGACGCCCAGGACGCCGCCGCCAAGGCCCGCGCGGGGCGCGTTCACGCGACCACCGTGTGGAACCGGGCCCAGCAGGACGCCGACAACGCCGCCAAGATGGCCCCCGGGCAGACCTGCGGGTCCTGCGGGCAGGTCATCGGGGAGGAAGCCCCTACGGCCGCGGTCGCACAGCGCAAGGAGGCGAAAGCCAAGGCCCTGGGAGCGGACGCCGACGCGGCGACGGCCCGGATGAAGGCCGCGGAAGCCCTGCGGGACAAGGAACGCGCCACCATCGACGCAGAAGCCACCGCGTGGGAGTCCGAGGGACAATACCACTGCTCCCCGACCGTGCTGGTCACGCCCCAGGCAGAGGAGCGCTTCAAGTCCGCGATGATCCGCCTCGACGACGCGCGCAAGCTACGGAACCCCCACACGGAAGCCTACGAGCGCGAGCAGCAGCGGTTGCACGAGCACGAGCGCGGTCTGGCTATCCAGGGGTTCCGTCTCCAGGCCACCCAGGAGCAGGAGACAATGGCCCACGCGTGGGAGGGCGTCTTGGGCCCCAAGGGCGTGCGTGCGCTCCTCGCAGAGCGGGCCCTGGCCTCCATCGAGATCGAGGCGAACCGCGCGCTGACCGCGCTCTACGAGGGCGCGCTGGAGATCGAGTTCTCGACCGTGAAGGAGACAAAGAGCGGCACCCGCGAGCAGATCGAGACGCTGATCTGGGTGACCGACGCGGGCGGGCGGCACGTCCGCGACCTGCTGTCCTTCTCCGGTGGGGAGCGTCGCCGCATCTCCGCCGCGGTGGACTTCGGGGTGAGCGCCGCGTTCACGCACGGGGGGAGCCTGAACCTCTCCCTGCTGGTCATCGACGAGGAGTGCTTCAGCGGGTTGGACCTCGCGGGCAAGCAGGCGATGGCCCGGCTGATCTGTGAGTCGGAGGTCGAGGACACCGTGGTCATCGACCACGACCCCCAGTTGGCCGCTGTCCTGCCGCGCGCCTTGTTTGTCTCCAGGGGCGAGGACGGCTACAGTCGCGTGAAGGAGCGAGCGTGAAGACGATCAGGATCGGCATCGACCCAGGTGCAGACGGCGGGCTCGTCGCGCTGGGGGACAATCGCGCGGTGCTCTCGCAGATCAACATGCCCACCGACGACGTGGGCGTGACCCGGAACCGCACGGACAAGGCGACCGGCAAGAAGAAGCGCGTGAAGGGGAAGAAGCGCGTGCTCGACTTCCACGCGATTGTCTCCTGGCTCCGCAGCGTGACGTATAGCCACGACCCCGTCGATGTGTTCGCCGTGCTGGAGCACCAGCAGACGTTCCCCGGCGAGGGGGTCAGCACGTCGTTCAACAGCGGGCGCGGCTACGGCGCGCTGGAGATGGCCCTCGTGGCCTTGCGGATCCCCTACGAGGTGGTCAGGGCCCGATCGTGGCAGACCCAGGTGTTGAAGGGGGTCGAGGGCAACGACACCAAGGCGCGCGCCGTGATGAAGGCCAAGCGCGCCATCCCTGGCCTGACGTGGCCGGGACGCAAGGCCCAGCGGTCAGGCATCGCGGACGCTGCGTGCATGGCCCTGCACGGCTTCACGCTCCGACCCGCGAGCGTGGCGGTCATCCGCACCACCAAGCCCGGCCCGCCGCCGCTTCCGAGGCTCTGATGGCGAAGCCCCTGCCTCCGATGGTCCCGGCCGCGACGCCGAGCCCGACCAGGGAGGTCCGCGACCTGTACGCGCGGGCGATGTTCCACGCCTTCCTGCGGTTCATCGAGCGCCCGGGGACAAGCGTGCGCGCGATCTGGCAGGAGGAGCGGTGCAGCGTTGACGGAGAGAGCCCGCTCCTACGGGACGTGGTGCCTTACGAAACGATGCTCAAGGTCGCGCGCAGGGACAAATGGCGTGACCGCCGCGTGTCGCACTGGGAGGAGATCCGCACGCGCGTGCTGGCCCACGCCCAGTCCGAGGCGGTCCAGGCCGAGATCCACGAGCTTGACGAACTCGCCCGGGTCCGGAAGAAGCTCAACGACCTGATTCACAGCGACGACGCACCGCCCGCCAAGTCCTTGGAGGCGACAATCAACGCGCTCTTGAAGCTCGACAAGCAGGTCAGCGACAAACGCGCGGGCGTCATGGAAGGGACCGCCAGCGCTGCCGCGATCGGCCCGTCCATCGCGCAGGCCGACACCACGCCCATTCTCGACGGCGACTTCGACCTCGACGAGACGGACTACACGGCCATGAGCCGCGCTCTGGCGACCCGGCGCGCGGGCGTGATCGAGGAGCAGGAGATTCCCGACGACGCGGGTATGGACCTACCGGAGGTCCTCAGTGGCGACACGGTTGGAGAAGAGTAGCGGGCTACCGTGTGTATGCCCGGTCTGCGCGTTCATGCGTCGCCCTGACTGGGAGTCCTGTACCATCCCCGGCGCTGTCGCCGTGGTGCTCGCCGCTCAAGAGCGCGTGCGGAGCGGGAAGGCCCAAACAGGGGATGTGGGGATTGTCTCCCGCGCGGCCTTGCGCTGCAAGGCCGGGAGGCTGTCCAATGGCTGACTGGGCCCGCATCGAGCTGGTGTTCACCCACGAGCCCTCCACCGCGCAGATGACCACGTTGATCGAGCAGCTACACGCCGCGGACGAGGACTTCCCCAAGGACCAGATCACGCCCCAGGGAACCATCATGCTTCCGCAGGGTACGCCGGGGCCTGCCCTGTGGCGGAGCCCGCTGCTCTACGCCCACAACGTCGAGATCGTGTTGAAGGCCCTGGACTTGCAGGGGTGGGGCTACATGACGCCGCACCGGAACCACGACTTCGCCGCGGATCCGCCGCTCGCGCTCTGGTTCACGTTCGGCAACACACCCGCCGTTGCGCGAAAGAGTGCGGAGATCGCGGACGCCGTCCAACGCTACGAACGTGAGATCAGGCTCGCTGGCTGGGAGCGCCAGCTTGTCGAGGCCGCGAGGTCTGGAGACAATGCCGCACTGGAGATGGCCGCGGGCCAGATCCGGACGCTCCACCGCAAGCTGGAGACAAACACATGAGCGCGGGCATCATCTTGGTGTGGGCAGACGGCCCCCTGGACAGCATCACCGCCAAGCTGGGTGACTGGGCGACCGGTGACGGCGTCAGGTTCACGGTGACCCACCATCCGACCTGCAACGTCAGGGGACAATGGAAGCTCTTGATCGAGGTCCGCGGCGCGCACACGCACGGGTGGGGCTCGACCTTCCTGAAGGAGCCGGTGCGCTGGTACCACAACTTCCACTGCATCCAGCAGGAAGCCGCCTCGATCGCATACGCGCTGCACCGTCAGCGCTACGGAGGAGACAATGGTTAAGCCCACCTACGCGGACGCCAAGAAGCGCGGCTACAAGCACGGGCACTACCACGACGATGTCCCCAGGCGGACACGCAAGGGCACGGAGTACACCGCGCACCGGCTCAACGGCCTCACGATGGACTACTCGATCCGGGTGGGCCGCGTGCGCGTGCGGTGGGGCAACCGCGGCGTCCACGGGTGGCGGCGGATCGATCTGGTCCTGCCGGAGAAGGTCTACGAACTGCCCCTGAACTACTACCACGACCGCCGCGCACCGAACCCGCTCGACATGCCCGGCATGGGGCGGCGCTTCCCGGGAGGACCCCCGGACGAGCAGGCCGACCACCTCCACGAGCTTTTGTCTCTTCCGACCGTCGTCAAGGGCTGGTTCGACACGGCCGTCAAGGTCCTCGCGCAGAATGCGAGCGAGGCGGAAGACGCCCTGATGGGCGCCCGCGAGCGTCAGGAGGAGGGCCTCCACGCCATCGGCGCGTATCGCAACATGAGGGACAAATGATCATCACCATCGTCATCGACCGCCCGGGACCGCTCTACGGCGCATCGATCAGCATCCACCAGTGCGGGTCGGGCCTGCCTCCAGACCGCGCACACCTGATGGCACCGGCCAGTTGTTCGACGTGGATCCGGTTCGACAGTCACGGCCCGAGCGGGTGGTGGAGGCCCGTGCTGCGGAGTCAGCACAAGATCCGCGCGTGGCTCGCCACGGTGAACGACGTGGCTGAGATCGTCCGCGGCACAGACCTGTGGTACCCGCTTTTGTCTCCTCCCCACGATAATGGGGACAAATAGCGTGCTCGACCAAGAACGCGCCAAGCTCTCCAACAACCGACAGCGGGTGTTGCACCTGATGTTGGACGGGGCGTGGCACGACGGGCACGAGTTCCAAGAGCCGCACATCGGCGGCAGCAGCGGCATTCGACGCGTGCGCGAGTTGAAGGACTACGGGATCGTGGTGGAGCGGCGGAAGGACCCGAGCACCAACCGGTGGCAGTACCGGGTGGACCCGGGGACAATCACTAAGGGGACAATCGACGACCTCGCCAAGCCGGTATGCGCTTCCAAGAGGGTGACCACGGAGTACATGAACAGGGAGGGGAACCCCAGCACCTACAAGCCCCACCCCCAGGCGACAAACGGACCCGAGCGAGAGGTGAAGGTGAGCAGCCTGAGCGCAGCGGTAGCGGTAGCAGGGTGGGCGATGCAGCAA
>Ga0098052_1000634_pt1 | contig 22212 bp, 26 predicted proteins | sample 15_taG_FD_81591 | JGI IMG/M metagenome (GOLD analysis project Ga0098052, IMG submission 81591) | Marine viral communities from the Subarctic Pacific Ocean - 15_ETSP_OMZ_AT15312 metaG | ecosystem: Environmental > Aquatic > Marine > Oceanic | place: Pacific Ocean | collected 2015-01-18
AATACGGAATCTAAGGATGCTGTATTCTTTTTCTTTGATTTCTTTTTCTTTGATTTCTTTTTGGGGGTGAAATTTTCAATATCAGTTTCGCTCAACCTAAACATATTTGCATATGGATTTTTGGAAGAATCAAATCTCTGTTGTATTTGAACTTTAAAATCTTCTGGTATTATGCCATTTTCGTCCATTATTTCGAAACACTTATACTTCACATAATCTTGTTTCTTCTCTCTTTGGATTCTTCGAAGAAAGGCGTAATATATAATTTGAGTGAAATATGAAAATGGATTATTAGATTTTTCTGGGTCGAAGTTGGTGCAATACATTAAACAGTTTTCTATTCCATCCCCGACCATTTCTTCCCTATATGGATAGTTGATGAAATTTGGCCTATAAGATAAATGTTCTGCTATCTTTAAAAAGCATTCTCCGATATAATCGGTAACTGGAGGTTTTGGTTCTCCAGAATCTAATGCTTCGTTAACAACAACTTTCCATTCTTTCATTGCTTGAAAAAATTCTTTGTTATCAACGTAATGTCCTGATGTATCTTTTTCAGTCATATAAACTCATTATAGAAATAATATTCAATATGTCAATCTTTTTTGTTGACAACTTTTAGATTTAATTGTACAATCTTCTTTGTCTTGGTTCATTAAATGTTTTCTTAATACTCTAAAGCCTTAAGACTACCAACCAAACATATCTTTATCTGTATCATAATAGTCATTGTCATCTGATTCTTCATCATCTTCATTTTCAGATAAATTTTTAATATTCTGAGCATCTGATATTAATTTGCCGATTATATCTTTTATATCATCTGGGTCGATTTCTATGGTCATGTTTTCACTAACATTGTCAATAAATTCGTCTTCGTCCATGTCATCAGAATTTGTTAATTTTTCGAGGAGATTTTCCATCAGTGCCGGATTATCTTCTTTTTCTTTCTCGTCGTTATAGAGTTCTGATACATTATCAGAAGGTTCACTTATAGCCACGATTTGATGGTGTGGAATTTTTACTTTTTGTTCTTTAGATAATTCTAACCAATTTCTCATCACCAATGCTTCTTGTCTAAACATGTTATTTGGCCCTGCTTGGTCCATCATAGTAATTATCTTCATCTGATAAGGTCTATAAATCGTCATAGAATGTTCACCTTTTCGGATTACTTGCCCTATGATATTATCACCACTTGCTAAATTAAGAATGCGATATGTTTTATTATCTGTCATTATGTTTCCCTTCTATATGTAGGGAAATTTGTTTATAATCGAACTCTTCTGTTTGATAAATTTTCAATCTTCTCTCATAGTGCCTGAGGGTATGGTTTTTATATGCTTTCCAATGCAGGTCATCTGCTATATCATATAATTTTGCAACATCTTTATGCTCTGATTTACGCAACTGGCGACCAATGCTTTGAAGAATCCGTATCCTGCTTTTAGATGGCGAAGCAAATATAATGTTATGTAGTCTACGAATGGAGATACCAGTGCTGAAAGTACCATAGGAGGCTACGATGATTGCATTGTCCTTTTTTTCTGTAATCTGTCTTATTTCCTCACGAAGTTCTACATCCGTTCCCCCAAACACGAAAAAAATGTCCTGAGAGTCCCCTGCTTTGCTTCTAAGGAGTTCAAACAGTGGTTTTCCATGTTTCTCGACATACTGGTAGAGAATTAGAGTATTTCCTTTTAATTGTAGACCTAAATCAGCAATAAAGTCGTTTCTTTCCTTATTAGTAACAATCCAGTCTATTTCATCCTGATATTTTATCTTCTTTACCTCCTCTCTGGTTTTTTCGGGATACTGTAATAGAATACAGTCAATTTTTAGTTTTGATAGCAAGTCTTTACTCATAAGTTTCTTTGTTGTGGTGACATTGAGTACTCTGCCAAATAAACCCTCAATGACGAGTTTATGGGTAATCGAATCATCAAGTGTTCCTGTTGTACCAATTCTGTAAGGACAGTTTTCTAATTTTGTCATCAGAGTGGTCAATGACTTTGCTTTATATAGATGGCACTCATCACCAAAACATGCTTCAAAATTATTGAAGTATTCTTTATTCAGTTTATAGATGCTTTGCCATGTTGAGATGATTACTCTCTTTTCTGATATTTTATCTCTCCCCGCAAACACACAATGGCAGTTATCTTCTGCTTTCCAATTAGTCTGAGATGAGTATTCATTAAAATCCGTCAACATCTGTTGTACGAGAGATGTGGTAGGAACGATGATAAGAATTTTTTTATCTGATGGAATTATATCAAGGTAGTATCGAACAAGAGCATAGATGATAAGACTTTTACCAGAACCTGTTGGAGACAAAAGTAGACATCGCTCATTGTTTATTGCATGAGTGACTGCTTTAATTTGATGCTCATGTGCAGTAATAGATTTTCCACCCGCAATTGGCTTAAGGTGTTCGTCTATAAATTTTTGAATGTGTTCTTCTTTTACTTTACCAGTTTTAATAATTGGTTCTGGTTCGATTATCTTATAGTTTCTATCATCGGCAAATTTCACAACATAGTCATACAGACCTTTGTATATGGTTTGCTTGTATATGTTGTATAGTTTAATTTGACCATCCCATAGTCTATTTCTAAACGATGGCATATATTCATGACCGGGAACCTTGAATGTAAAAAAATCCGAGAGTTCTTTAGCAGTGCTTTTATCACAATCGATTTTAATGTTCACAGAATCAATACTGGTAATTGTGAGTTCGTTCATAACAATATTTATGGATGAAATGGTTTCCCATCAACAAGGATTGTGATGTTACTTCCAATTTCTCCACTCCACCGTTTAGTAAGAACGCCTGCTTCTTTTAGCATAGACATTCCAAGTTCGGTTGATTTATTCCACCTGTCATTTACATGTTCATACATTTCTTCATGACCAACAACAGCAGAGATGCCGGATTGAATGATTGCTCTTGCACAATCTGTACATGCAAACCACGGACAGTACATGATGAGTCCGGTGGAACAGATTCCTCTTTCAGCACACTTATAGATTACGTTTCGTTCTGCGTGTTCAACATAGTCATACTTTTGTGGCCGAGTCCACCTATCCTCTTTGTCTGAAATTCTATCAGGCAAACCGTTCACACCCCATCCTATGACGCCTGCGTGTTCTTTTACAAGGATTGCACCAAGTTGAGTAGACGGGTCTTTACTATATGATTGTGCATACGAATATGCATGACGAAGAAATGTTCGACACATAGAATCATTTTCTACGAGTTCAAGAACATCATTGTCCATTAATGAATTTTCTCCACTCAATCGCATTGCGGATATTCCACTGGCGATTGTTGATGGATTTGAGAATAGAGTCTAGATAGTTAATCTTCTCTTTCTGATATGCCACTCTGTTGGAGAGTTTCTGTAGGTCTTCATCGGAGTCCATATACAGGTCGATGTCTTGTTTTAGTATTTTAAACTGGAAAGGTTCCCAACCATATTCTTCAAGTTGGTCTTGATCCAATTTACCTGTATAGTATTCCCACTTTGTTTTCTTTAGCCTATAGTAGTCACTGTTCAGTTTCTGTAGGACAAGTTTCTCATCAAGATAAAAGTTGAGATACTTACCGTGCAATTGGGGAATGGTCATTGATTCGACATCCAGTTCGGTGTCGTCAATAGGCATATCTTCGGCCACTAATTTTCTTATTTCACTTAAATCCATACACAACATTATACAACAGAAAACAGAAAAGTCAAGTCATGAATCAGATCAGTCAACCTTTCAATAATACAGGGTTGCCGTTTTCATCATATGCCCACCATACATTATATCCGTCGGCATTCTCGCGTGCCCAAGCCCTTGGGTCTAAGATTGCTGGATTTTCGGGCGCCACGTGGTCCGGGCCTCCCGGATCTCCAGGAAACCATTGGGGAACGAACCTTCCTGAATACGCGGGTCCCGGGTCCATAGGGCCCTGTTCATTCAGACCCTCCCGTCTACCGGCTTCGTATGCTTCTCTTAATAGTTTATCGTTTTTAATTTCATATGACATTATGGAAATCCTTCTTTATGTCTTTCTTATATGTATAATATAATTTTATTTAGTTGCTTCTTCAATCTTTGCGATTTGCTGTTGAATGACTTCTGTTCGGTTCGGCCAAAGAATGTATTCTTTGTCTGGGTTCTTTAGAAGGTTATAAAGAAGTGGCATAATGAGTTTCTTTACATCGTCCATTTTCTCTGTGTATTCTTCTTCGAGTTCGCCTTTTCTTTCTTCGACCTCATCGATGATTGCTCGAATGTCTGAACCCTGCTGTGCAAACATTTGTGACAGTTCATCTGTTTCTAGTGATACAATCTGATCAATCTTTCCTTCGATTCTAGACAGGTCATCGTTTGGAACGGCGAAGTCTTCTGTTTCAGTATTCTGTAGAGCCACCAATACTGAACTGAGTTTGCTTTCAAGTTCGTCTATCTTTTCTACAATTACCGAAGAAACCTCAGAAGCAACTTCGGAAGCCACTTCTTGTGTCTCTGCTAGTCTTTCAGAGCCACCGTCGAGTTCGTCTGCATCTACTGCGGTGAATCCAAAATCATAATTTGAATAGTCTTCTGCCATTTGTTTATACCTTTTCGATTTCGTATGTGTCGAATGTTAGTGTCATGGTTGCTATCTGTGGTTCAGTTTCTGTTGGTGTAGTTAAGAATCTTAGTCCACTGAGGTTTGTGGGAAAACAACTATTAAACTTCACACGAACATTCTCTCGCATTGCACTGTTTAGTAAAATGAGAGTTGCATCAGAATATTGGTCTGCGGGAGAAACTTGTTCTGTTGCATCTTCTATATTTACAATAGAACGCATCCAGTCATAGACTTCTCTCCAGTTAGCCAAATCTTCATCAACAATAAAACTAACTTCCAATGATTCAAATGTCATTTTAGATGTTGGATGTTTCACATTGATGAATCTTGTTGGTTGTAGGATTTCACCGAAGTTCATGCCAGGGAGATTAACTTCTTGGCAGAAAAACTGAACAGAAGGTAATCTCTGAATACCAAAAAAGAATCCAGTGTTCTGGATGTAGTTGGTATTAGATGGCTGACGCTGAAGAATATCAACGGAGACATTTGGGGATAGACCTGGAAGTTCTGTTGTCATATAGTTCTCCTATTGTATTTATAAAAAAACACTCCCCCGAAGGAGAGTGTTTTAATAGTTCTATGATGACTCGCCGCTGATTATACTCCGCCGCCGCCGCCGCCGCGTGGCGTCCCCATACCAGGGGGCGTTGGTTGATTCGAGTGTGCGCATCTCGGGCCACGACATGAATCCTTAAAGTATAGCCTCCACGGGCCCGGATCTAACCATTGCCACCAGGTGCCCTCACCGTCTTGCCGCGTCTCTCCATGTTCCCCGCGACCCCAGTCCTCGGGCCCGCCTGATCTTGGTGGTGCGGGCCACCCGCCTGGGCCAGGATTCGACGCGCTGGCCATGCGTCCTGGCATTGCATTCCCGATGCCCATACCAGAGCCTGGTGCCATACCAGATTGTTCATACATGCGCCGACCTTCAACAACATCTTCATCATCAGACTTCCATGAAGGCCTTGTCCATGTCGCTCCTTTTTTCTTCATTGCGTCCCTTTTTGCTTGAATTGCTGGCGGAACAAAGTCGTCTGGCATCGCGTCCTGCATATACATACCTAATTCATCACCCGCTGCAAGTGAGAATCGATTTGCTGGCCCTGTGGGCGGCGTCACCGGCGGGGCAGTTACAATTGGCCTGCCCCATCTATCAAATTGTTGTCCTTGACGATTTGATGTATGTGCAGCAGGCCCACGTTCTAATAACCCTTGACGATATCCTTCTTGATATGCTTGTCTCTTTTTAAGTTCTCTCTTAGAACTCTCTGAAAGTTCATTCCAGTTATGTTTGCTGAAGGTCATATTAATCTCCTTGGGAATTTGTTTGTTACCTTATTTATAAGAAAAGAAAATTAGACCCCAAAGAAAAAGGGGAGTCCCGAAAGACTCCCCGATTTCAATCATCACTATTGTGATGGTTATGGTTAATTCACATCATGGGTATGATGTTCCAGCAGCAGCCGCACCACCATGTAGTCCGTCAATACGGAAGATACGGAAGTATTGGTTTGCTCGCTTTGCGGCCGCCGAAGTTGGTTCCGAGTCAGCATAGGCGTTATTGGCACCCGCGAATGGGTTCATTACCATTCCGTAACGAGTCTTGAACCCGATACGAGGTTGGAAGTCATTCTCACCAACGGCGCGTACCATCTGTAGTGGTACATACGGGCAGTAGAACAGTCCTGCATCGTAAGGCGAAGAACCTCTGTAACCCACACAAGCATAGTTAGTACCTGCTGAGTATGGGTCGATGTAAACTTTCATCTTACCACCAATGGTTCCGACAAAGGTGTTACCAGTGTCATCTACTTCATTGATTGCTTGGTCACCACCAGAGATTTGAAGGAAACCACTCATTGCGAGTGCGGAAGCAACATCGGCAGTTACGATAACGAAGTTACCCTTACCGCGACGAGTATCCTTAGCAATTTGGTTTGCTTCTCGTTCCAGTTGGAACTGAAGTCCACGGAAGCGTTCTGCACTCCATCGTCCATCAGAGTCTCTGTCTAAGTCGTAAATACCACCCTGTTCTGTTGGGAAGGTTGCTGTGGCAGCAGTACCGCCGACACCCATTCCTGTACCGGCTCCACCCTTGAAGTAGAGGTCAGTCTGTTGGGCACCGAGTTTAGCGATTCGGTAGATAGTACGGATGACTTCACGGTTGATTTCTGCAAGGACTTCGGTGCTAAGAATGTTAGCAAGTTCAGTCTCTGCGTCTAGTCCGTGAACTGCTTTCAAGTCCTGAGCAAGTTCTGAAGTGTACTCTGCTTTGAGGGCACGAGTCTTTGCTTCAACAGCAGTTCGTTCGATGCTGAATGCCATTTCTGGGAATACCCAAGCACCAGAGGCACCAAGAACTTCTGCTTGACTTGTTGCCATACCACCGGAAACACCGATGATGAAGTCTGCTGAGATACCAGTGGACAAACCAGCGGTCTGAGCATAACTTGAACCTGCAACACCGAATGGGTCGCCAAGTGTGATACCCGCAACATATCCGCTAGTTACACCTGCTGAGTGTTGCATTCCTGGCTCATCGAAGAGTGCTTCGGTTCCACCTTGAGTTGCATACTTAGCACGAAGTGCGAAGATAAGTCCAGTAGGTCCAGTCATTGGCTGAACACCACATACGTCGTAAGCCATTAGGTTAGGCATTGCACGACGAACGAGTGAGATGAGGATTGGGTCGAAACCCTTGATGTTACCCTCACCTTCGTTTGGTGACATACCTGCACCAACGAGGTTGTTTGCTTGCTCCTGTAGAGCCTTCTCTTGGTTCTCTAAAAGAACGGTTGTGACATTCTTTCTATAAGAGTCCTTAATCGCAGGAAGGCTTGGATGCTCAATGATGGGCTTCCATTTTTCTGCTAGGAACTGGGCTGCTGTGTCTAGATTGTTCATCCGTTTATTCTCCTGTTAACTTTCTAATGTTTTTAAAACTGAGTTCTTAATTTATATAGTAAATTTAAAATTTACGACTGTGTGTTGTTTTCTGCACTATCGGCAAGTCTACCAACACTGTTGAAGTACGCATTCATACGAGGGGTCATATTATCAAGTGATCGTCCACCCACCGAATGTGCTTCTTCGAATGATTCGTTTAGAAGTGTTGTAACACCTCTTGCTGAACTATTGAAGTAACTTTCCTTGATTGTTGCTAGTTTATCAGAGAATTCTGATTCACTGCTATATTCAAGTCCTCTTGCGAGCGAACGGAACTTCTCAACTTCAGTGGCAGCCAATCCGTGACAGGCTGCTTCGAAGATAGCATCGCAGTTAGATTCTTGCTTTCCTTTGGAAAGGTTTACATTCTCTTGAATGCTATGGTTCAATTTACCAGTCAGTTTTTCAACCTTATCAGTAAGTGCATCAACCAAGTCTACCTTTGAGGGTGGTACTTCAATGTAATGATTTTCGAAGAGGTCTCGAAGGCCACCCATGAAGGATTCAGTTACTTCGTTTTGAATGCCTCTATCAATTGCGAGTTCGTTTGTTGACATCCATTCATTGACAACATAGTTCATGTAGTCGTCAAGTTTATTTGCCATTGTATTCTTGGCACTTGAAACTTCTTCTACGAAGACATCTCTCGATTGACGAACCAATTCTGCTTGAATTTCTTCAACTCTTGAATTTACGGCTGCTTCGAAGATAGCGGCTGCTTTTCTCTTGAATGAATCTGTTAGTTCTTCACCACTGAAGAGTGCTTGAAGATGCTCTAGTTTTGCGCCTTTGTTCTTTTGTTTATCTTGAAGACTCTTCTTTGCATTGCCTTTTGTTTTTACTGGTCGAGCAAATTTTACACCCTTACCGTCAGCAGTTTCAGAACCCTTACCAGTCGCATCTTCTTCGTCATCTTCCATGAGAGAAAATTGGGATGCTTTGTAGAGTTCTCTACCAATTGCTTCTGATAAAGATGCATCGTCTTCGAAAGAAGCAAGTCTATGCATTACACCATTGATATACTCTGGTGTTGCTCCCATTTCAGATAGTTCGGAAATTACGGATTGAACCTCTCGACCTAAATTGGTCCGAGTTTCTCGGTTTGCTCTTTCAACTAAGTTGCGAGCGGAATTTATTACACTGTTTGCCATTTGGAGACTCTCCTTAAATGTCTTTTTTTATGTCAGTACTGTTTATATCTATGTTTTTTTATAATTTGGACAAGAAATCAGCGAAGCACCATTCTGTTACTTCATCAATCATTCCTTGCGGCGCAGTTTTAATGATTTTCTTGTATTTATCTACATTGGATTCTTTAATTATACCATTATCCCATACCCATTCTTTGCCTTCCATGATACCATCTACAAATGCATTTGGTGCTGATGGGTCGGCCACGATGTCTACGGCTGCAAGCATAAAGTCGTCTGAAACAAACTTCGAACCATTCTTCTCTTCAAGACTTCCCATACCACGGGATGAAACGCCAAGTTGTGCGCCTTCGTCAAGAAGATTCTTTACAATCTTACCCATTGGAGTATCCATGATTTTGGCTTTACCAATAACATCATCATTGTTCTCATATAAATCTGTGATGATGTGGGATACTCTTTCGAGGTTGACTGTTGGTCCTTCTGGATGTCCAAGTTCACCAAATGCTCTTTTACCAGAAACGAAGTTGTTATTATAGTTTTTAACTTCATCCATGAGAATTTTCTTTGGATATACTCTGCCGTTTCTGTTCTTTTGCTCTGCTTGCATAAACACACCACTAATGTAGTAGTTGGCAGGACCACCTTCTACATCTTCTTTGATGAGTTTAATGTCTTCAGTTGTTTCTGTAATGAGTTTCATTATGGTGCGCCTCCTCCGCCGAATCCTCCGTCACCGGGATACAGTGTCGGTCTACCTTGTTTGATTGGTTGCTGGTTGCTGGTTGATTGGGAATTTCCTGGCTCTCCTGGCGGTGGAACTTGCTGTGCCCATTGTCCATCAACGAACACATAATAATTCCATGTCCAGTATCCATCGGGATATGCACCGTCATAGTAAACATTAGCATAATAGTTAGCATCCCACACTTCCTGTCCACCGGGATACCCGGCCGGCATCGAAGGCGGTGGTGGTATAGGAGGTAACTCCTCGTTTAATCTCATTGGATTAGCACAACTCTCTATAAGATTTCTATATGATTTTGTGTTTAATCGTTTCATTATTGTCCGCCTGCTCCCATTGGTGCAGCCCCTGCTCCTGGCATACCACCTGGACCACCTTCTGGTTTTGGTTTATTTTCTGATTGTAATAATTCTTTTGCAAAGTATACCATTTCAGGATAAAACTTTTTGTAAAGTTCATCTAAAATTCTTGAGTCAGCAGAACCTTCTTGTTGCATCTGTTGAATAAACACATCCACTTTTGGATAACCTTTAATCTTATCGAAGAATTTATCATCAATGCTAGGCGCAGGACCCCCGCCTGGTCCACCCATGCCTGGCATACCGGGCATACCGGGTGGCGGCCCTTGCTCAATTATCAAGTTGTGCTTTTCGAATAGGTTCATCTTTTCTTCATGGCCTTAGTGATGGCCTTTCTTTTTTTATGAAGGAATCGGTCACTAGAATCTACATCACCATCGTTGTCGATGTCTTTATCTTTTCTGTCTTTATGCTTACCCTTTAATGCTTTTTTGTTTACGGGGTCCAACTCTTCGTCATCTTCGCCGTAGAGCATTTCTTTCTTCCTCTCAATAAAATAATTCATCTTATCATAAAGAGAAGACTCTAGGACTTCTCTCGTTTCAGAGAGGTTTCCACTCATGATGTTTGTGAAAATTTTGTTTACTTTTCTGCTTGCCATTTTTTATCTCTCCTGAGCGAATCTTGCTATTTTTACAAATGAACCGGAATCTGATGTGAGCATTTCTCTCATCTTTGTTTGATTTTCCTCATTTAATTCATCATGTAGGTTGATTAAGTTTTCAGAAATATCAGGTGTTATATGGATGATACTTCCGTTGATATTTATATCAACTGGCATTTTGGAAGTATTTGATGTCTGTAATTGTTGGATAACGGATTCTTTCAATCCAAGTGCTTTTACCCAATGGTCAACACTTGCACTGATGATTCTGCCGCTGATGTTGCCATAAGAGATATCACTCTTATCACGAACATTTGCTTTAGGAGCAACGACATTTAGAACCTTCTTGCGAAGTTCGTTATCAATCTTATCTGCTCTTACCATAATGAAACGAGTCTTACCACCCTTTGACTGGACAGCAAGTTTACCTGTTGTATATTTCTTTACTGCTTGCTTGACTTGTTTTGCAATTGCGGCGGTGTTGTCTTCATCCAGTTGATAGGATTCTTTTACGATTTTACCATGATTCTTTTTCATATATTTCTTTATGGCCCTTACGGTCAACCCTGCACCACTACTCCTCAGATAATCAATATCGATTACTTTATTTCCACTAACTGTTCCAGTAGCAACACCTGCATTTGCGATATCCTTAGCAAACTGATTTGCCTGTTTATTGGAAGGGAATTGATAGGACGCATTTGCCTCATCCAGTTCAACAGATTCTTTACGGATAAATTTCTTTAGTACCTGACCAACCTTTGCATCGGGGTCAAGAACAATTGTTCCACCTCGATGTCTTGAGATTTCTTTGTGTGCATTGTCTCTTGTAAGTTTCGCCGCAACAACTTTACCTTTTTTATCTGTAATTACATAAACATCTCTTCGTAATTCATCCAGTTGAACAGATTCAGCAATATCCCAGCCTTTTCTTTCATAACTCTTCAAATCTTTTCTGTCGATCACAATCACTTTACCCTTTTTGTCTACTACCATAACTTCTTTCTTTGGGTCTTTTAATTGTCTTCCGCCCAGACCCAACTTCTGCCGCTGCGCCTTCTTAAGCCACTTGGGTTTGTTGTGGTGACGGACTGTAACTTCATCCAGATAGGATTCCTTTGCATAGAGAGGATTTCCCTTTGCATCTTCCTTTGCAACAAGTTTATTGTTCTTTGCAAATTGCATGGCTTTTTGATGACTGACATGACTACCGTGGAATGCGAACATCTTGATGCGACCACGCTTTGGGTCACTGATGGTTGCCATTAATACCTTGTCTTGCTTACCAGAACCCATCGACATCTTAGGTCTTTCAACTACAACAAATCTAGTTGTGGGACCAAGAACAGATTGCACATTCATTAGAATCTTTGCCTTGCCGCTCTCGATGTGTTTCTTGATTTCGGGACTTGCTGGAACATCAAAATCTCTAAATGATTTTGCTTCGTTTAGATGATATCCCTTATCGTCGCAATGTTCGCATCCTTCACCGTCACACTTGGGACATGTGACCTTTTTCTTTTCAGCACATTTGCAATCTGCACATCCACAATCTTCTAATAAAGTAGAGGAAATATTTGCTCTGCGAGCATCAATACTATTAATGACCTTTTCGGCCAAGATATGAGAAAAGGTATTGTACATGTCTCCGATGTTATTATCAGTAGATTCGTTGATTAATTTTTTATAATCCATCAGAATTCTTCTTCCTCTTCTTTGTAAAGACCACTCTTCTTTTCTTTAGATATCTGCTTATCCATATCCTTGATTTCTGTTTCATTAAACTTAAGAATGTTCTTTCTCACCCAATCAATGGAATAGTACTTACCTATGTATTCATTTACCTCTCTTAGAATCTCCATTCTTTCTTTTAAGATTTCTGATTCTTTGAGTTCTGTGAAGTATGAGTCCGTAGCAAAGTCAAAATACACATTTTGTGCAATGCTTTGCCAGTCATCTTTGGTGATGATATTCTTAAGAATCAATTGAGTTTTGAGTAAATCTAAGAACAAGTCACTAAATTTTGATCTCAATCTCTGAATGAATTTGAAGAATCGAATTTCATCACGGGTAATTTCAGCACTTCTTCCCATATTGAAACCATTTTCTGCTTCCAGCCTACTGATAGGAACATTCAAAGCACGGAACAGTTTCTTCTGGAAGTAATCAACATCTTCCATTTCGCCTAAATTTTGTCCACCATCAAGAGTAGTGATTTCAGTTCCTCTACCACCTTCTCTTCTTGGCAACCAATAATCTTCAAGCATGTTCATGTGCTTTTTGTCGTCTTTGATTTCACCAGTGGATGCATCATAGACAAGTTTATTTCTATATTGATTCATCAATTGCTTGAGATATTGTTCGGCTTTATTCTTTGGAAGGTTGCCGACATCAACATAAAATACTCTTCGTTCTGGTGCCCGGGAGATTCTGTAAATAACAACAGAGTCTTCAATCATTCTTAATTGATTAAGAGGACGAATGGCCTTATGTAGATATCCGATTACCATTTTCTTAGAACCATCAAACAATCCAGAAGTAATATAAGAAATAGCATCCGGTGATATCTTTACACCCTTTTCTACAAATTGGGGTGTGTATGTTTTGTTCTTGGGAGTTGCGTCATACATGTAAAATTCATTTGCCGATTTTACAATCTCAACTCCATCTTTGTTTTTTTCTTTTTTAATTTCACGAATTTTCTTAATTCGAGTTGGATCAATTGACCGGAGTTCAATAATTCCCTTTTTCTTGTTATTTTCATCTACAATTTTATGGAAATATAGTCTACCATCAATAAACCATTTTCTAAAGACATCAATACCTTTGTTGTTAAAATCCAACAAAGTCAGAATCTCTTTAAATTCAGTATTAATTTTATCTTTAATAGAATCACTCTGTTCGTAATGATCCATATTAAGTTTTACGGGTGTTCTATATTCATCAAAAACAACACCTTCATTTACAATATCTTGAACCGCGAGTTCAACCTCCGGCGACAATATCATAGTTCTATAATGATTAATAAATCCCGAATCAGATTTTTGATCACCTTCTAGGTCAATGTATGAACCATAGAATGCGCCCGATGCAACTTGAGTCGCACCGTCATCGAAATCTGGTGCGACAAAAGATTGTGCTTTGGGATCTGGTGCGTCGGGACTCTTTTTTCTTCCGAAATTAAATCCAAATAACTCTGGCATAATAATAAATCCTCATATTGTAGTTTCCTATTATCCTACTTCACCGACTCCGCCGAGATCAACGGACTCAATAAGGTTGGCTTCAGGGGCGTCACTCGCTAAGAAGTAGGAGTAACTCATCGTCACTGTGAACTCAGAAAGAGTATCACTTGCATCAGAATCAAGTGCCATATCACCAATCACGGTTGGGAAACAATGGAAAAATGAATAGGTCTTGATTGGGTCATTTTGTCTATCTAGTTGGTCAACACTCCATGTTGGAAACAGTCCACCCGCAAGGAAACTTCCTTGTGTTAGGTCATGTGCTTGTTCTGCAACATTTCCAATAGTGGAATTGATTGCTTCCATCCATCTTTCGAACTTGGTTCGAAGATTGAATTCGCTGTCACTGATGACGGTCAATGACCAGTCATCGAAGGTTCTGTTTCCAGGCAACTTGAGTTGTCGTCCACGGAAAGGAACTAAAATTGTACTAAGGTTAGAAGCGGGAAGCGATGCAGTACGAACAAGAAAACTGGCTGCTTGGTCAGTCCCCTCGGGGCCGATTGGACCGTTTACACGGAACAGGTTAGGTCGAACGCCGCCGCTTTTTAGATTGTTTTTGAAATCGTTAATGTTCATTCTTGTGCTTCCTGTTTAGTGTTGTGTCTTATCATCCAAGGGGAACATATTGCCAGTAGCAACTATTGGGGCAAGTCCATATCCAATATCCAATTACATTTCCATCTGCATCATATACAGCAATATTATGCCCATCATGCGTGCCGTGGAAGTCGGGTTGCTTAAAAGGGGTTACATACGGATAATCGCCTGGCTCATTGAGCCACCCTTTCGGATTATATTCCATACCGCCCGGGCCCTGTGGTGCTTGCTTTTGCTCCCGCAGGCCTTGCCGTCTACCTGCTTCGTATGCTTCTCGAAGAAGTTTGTCGTTTCTAATTGGTGAGTTGTGATTCATTTTTTTATTCCTTATTACTATATCTATAAGACTTTTTGTATCATCCACCAGCAATTTCGCTGAAATCTACACCAGAACGGGCAGCAACGAAGTTGAGTTGAATGAAGTTAATTGAACGAGTTGGTTTCACGAAGATGTCTGCAACAAACTTGTTGTTGTCAATGACTGTTGAAGTGTTGTTGGTTTCGTCACAAACAACCTTAAAGTCAGTGATACCTCTTCGTCCCTGAATATCTCGCAAGAACGGTTCAATCATATTCTTGAACTGGGCTCTTGTGAATGCATCATTCTGCTCGAAGAGTTGGAACTTCGATGCAGTGGAGATTGCTTTCTCCATCACGATGAAGAGTCTTCTGACATTGATTCTATCGAATGCACTTCCCTTAGATTGTAGTGTCTTGTCACCGAAGAGGACTGTACCTTCTCCGGGGAATGCAACTACAGGATTTACACTGTCAATATAGAGGTCATCTCTGTATGATTCAGGTGTGGGGTTCATCGCTAGTTTTACAACTCCACGAATCTGGCCACGGTTGAAACCTGCGGGAGAGAACCACGGGTCGTTAACATTATCTGTTCTTGCACAGAGTCCTGCCATATCACCGTTCAATGGAATCCATCGCAATTGGTCATTGTGACGGTCGTATTGATACTTCCAACCACTGTCAAGGAATGCATAGGAACTGTTCTTATTGAGTTGAGTGTTCCTGTAGTCTTTGACATTTTCTACCTGAGTAGAAAGTGCAGTTACATTTACAACATCTCCATATGCTGGTGAAACGAATGCTACGCAGTCTTTTCTTGCATCTGCAATATCAATAACGCTTCCTGCAAGTGATGCACTTGCGGCACCTGTAAGAATAAGTGAAACATCAACTGTGTTTGTGTCAGCAAACAAGTTGTATGATGTTAGCATTTGTGTGTCGGATGATGTTGCACCATATGCTCCAGAAACACCAGAGTAGTATTTTCTTGCAACATTTCCGAAGATGGTTCCTGTGCCACCCGCACCTGCGATGGTCGAGTTTGCTCCAGAACCACCACCAGCGGCAAGAGTAGGTAGTGAATTACCCACATTAATGTACTTGGAGTTTTTATTGATAACATCAGCATAGAAGTTTGAGTTTCCGTCGCCATCTCTTGCATCTTGGGCAAGTGAGACTCCGTTGTAGACTTCCATAACTTCACCAGTGACTCCGGTGAAGTCTCCGTCTTCGTCGATAACGAGAATTGAGAATTGGTCGCCAGTACCACCAGAGAGTTTCTCTAGGTTGGTTGAGGTGTATGGTCGGGAAACATATGATTTATATGCGAATTCCCATGTTGCTGTTGTTCCTATTGTGACTGCATCAGTAATCGCAGGCGAAATACCAATTGTGGTCCCAGGCGAACCGTGAGTTACGCCTGTTACAGTGAATGTTGTACTTAGGTTTCCGATTTTAATCTTATCACCGGCAATCGCGGCAGTTTGGCCACCAGTACCACCAGTTCTAGCAACAATTGTGGATAGTCCTGATACCTGGCCGGAGAGTCCCATCTCTTGACTTGTTCCCTTAGTAGCGTGTGTTCCCCATCCAGAAGTTAGTCCTGCAAGACCCTCTACAACGGCAACTCTAAGACTGTTACCAAATGAACCGGGATACTTTGCGAAGAATTTGGTATCTCCTGCATCACTATAAATTGCACCACCGGCAGAATAACCTGCATCATAGACATCGGGGTTTTTGATAATTGCGCCTGAACCACCAAATCCTGCATTCATTGAGTCAGTAGTGGTTGCTCTTGCTACTGTACAAGAACCCCCATAACTAAGAAAGTTTGCAGTATTTAACCAGTTCTCATAATTGTCTGTTGTTGGTTTCCCATATAATGAAGTGAGTTGGGTTTCATTAGGCACAAGTACTCGATACTCTTCTGGGCCCCAATCAGCACGAATAACAGCGGCTGCTCTTGTAGTAGAGACAGTGGGGATTATGCTTGTGAAATCCTTCTCTGTGACGGTAACGCCTGGACTTACTTTAAATGCCATGTAAATTCTCCTTGGATCTTTCTAACTATGTTAGTCGTATATTCTTAAATTATGTATATGATTAAAGTATTTCATTACCAACTTAAAAATCCACCAGCGTCGTCCGAATCAACATTTTTCCACAAAGTTCCATCTGCATCTTGTTCATATTCGTCCCCAATACCATTATCTATAAACCCAAAAGGTGTCATCTCTTCTTCTATTTGTTCTAATTTTTCCTTATACATGGCTTTTCGAACATCCATGTTTAGTAAATCTTTGAAATATTGTTGAGTAGTACACCACGCAAAGAGCATAAGAGACATTACTAAGTCGTCATTGTGACCAGCATCCGCTTCAAATGATTGTCTTTTGGAAATGAATGAAATCAACTCATCAATAATATCATAATCTTCAATTAATAGTTTATCTTCTTCGATGAGGTTTTTGAGGTTGGAACACCCCACCCTCTTAGTTGCTTGCGTAGTTCTCATTCCCAACTGGCTTTCACCTTTACCAAATCCACCATCCAGCGTTTGTCCCTTTCTACCACGAATAGATGTCATTAAAATATGTTCATATTCAAATTCACTGTGAAGAATATCAGCCACTTGACCACCAATATCATTAATCTCTACCATACAATAAGCATCATTGAATTGTTTACACAAAGAATGCACAACGGTAGGAAAAACCATTGGAGAAAGTTCGTTATTTTTAAATGTTGCCACTACTTTATATGGTTCATCGTCTCTTGTGATATCAATAACAGAGAATGCATGATAATCTTTACCTGTACCTCTTGCAACATCTACCCCCATAAAATAAATATGGTCTTTTTGAGGTTCTTCATATATTCTTAGTCCCTCATCGTTTTTGTGAATAGGACTTTTATATACTAATGATTTTAATTTAGAAGATGAGACTAGAGTATTAGCAGAGCCAATGAAGTCACATTCAAATTCGGTGCGAAATTGTTCTTCGCTAGTATTTGCAATCGTCTGTTCTTTCCACTTTGCATCTCTGCCTGGAACATCTGACCAGTGTACCTCAATTGGAGAATATGAATTTTTTCCTTCAATAGCATCCATCCACATTCGATAATACATATTCAATCCCTTTGGGGTTGATACAATAAGAACCTTTGTGGTCTTACCAGATGAAATGGTAGGATAAACTGAACTGAAAAACTCTTCTGCAACACCTTGTGGAATGTATGCAAATTCGTCCATGAAAATCATGTTGAATGAACCACCACGAACTGCGCTGGATGAAGTAGCAGATGCCAGAATCTTTGAACCATTTTCTAATTCAATAGAACCCTTGTTCCATTCCATGATTCCCTGTTGCATCCATTTTGGTAAATGCTCATAAGCCAGTTTTAATCTACCAAGAAGTTCTCTTGCAGTTGAAAGTTTATTAGCAAGAACGGCAACATTCACACTGGGATTGAATAAAACAAAATGAAGCAGATATGCGATGATGGTTGTAGACTTCCCACTTTGCCGGGGAAGTTTGGCAATCACAAACCTATTGTTGTGTACTAAATTAATTATATCTCTTTGGAAATCGTACATGCTGAATGGGATGAGTCCCTCATCAACATTTACGATTTGAACATATGTTTCGATAAAATGTTCTGGATCAGACACACACTTCAGATATTCCTTGACTTGTTCTTCTGTGAAGTCTACTGTAACATCTGATGCTTTTAAGTTTTTATTACCAAGATATGAATTATCATTCGGCATTATCTAAATCTTCTAACTGTTTCCTTTGATTCTTCACCAAATCTTGAAGAGCCTTTGTGGAACCAACAAAAATTGAGTTGTTTGTTATACTTCCTGCTTTTTGGTTGGAGGAAGGATCGTCCTTCTTGATGTCCTTGATTTGCTTGTGCAGGGATATTAAGTCCTTATTTGCTTCCGACACACTCTTGATGAGTTGAGATACAACTTCGTATGCTCTGGGAGAATCTCCCTCAGAAGCAACAGCAAGAATACCATCAATTGCAACAGAGCCTTTTTCTACAATGTCTTTGAGGTTTCCCCTGACATCATCATAGTCTCTTTCAAGGTGAAAGTCTTTAATACTTTTCTTTGGTTCTGCGGGAACAATTTCTGTATCTACAACTTCGCCTTCAATGATTTCATGTTCTACGTTTAAGGCTTCGCTGATTCGTTCTTCTACCTTTTTCTTCTTTTTAGCCATAATAAAAATTCTCCATATACCTTATGTATTACGCATAAGTGTTACCGTCATAGTCCATAGATGGACCTTGTACCCATGTTGTGCTATATGATGTGTAGTCGTCTATACCAGAAGTCGAACCAGATGGCCCTGTAACATATGTTTGTATAGTAGAAAGTGCGGCGGTAGCACCACTTGGCCCCGATGCTGTGAAGTCTTCTGAGTCCCAGAAAGTAACATCTGTTGTGCGAATAATCTTGGAGGTCTTTACTGGACCATACACATATGATTTTGCAATGAAGTTGAAATCGGAAATGATACTTCTTCTAGTATCAAAGTCTCCTTCATAATCTTCATTAAGAGTAGATGATTACAATATGACTGGAACATCTACCTTTGTGTGTAGGGTAGTCATGTTTAGAGACACATTGAATTCTGGAGTAAAGTAGGGCAATATCTGTTCTGTGATTTGCAATGCATCATCCATGTGTCGTACCATTGCAGATAACTGGAAGGAGAAGTTATAGGGAACCTCTGCATAGTCATATGACACTGGACTGCCGGCAGTAACACCAGTGCTGGTATGATACTTATTCATAGTGTTTCTTTTTCGCTGAGAGTCATAATCAATGCCAGTTATTTCAAAAGCCAAACGAGGAAGTGTAATTTCTGTTTTTGGTCCATCACTAATTGAACTTCGTTCATAGATTCTTCTTAGAAACTTTTCTTTAGGGCCATAAGATATGGGCACTCTAATTTTTTCTTTTGTTGTTCCATCTGCATTTTTTCTGGTAATGTAGATGTCGTTAAACAAAGAACCAAATGCAACAACTAGATTTCTAACAGAGTTGTGGTAAAATGTATTAAACATTAGATATTACCCTCCGAGAATGGGTCGGTGTCCGTGAAGTCGAAGATGGAATCACCCTGTAGTTCAAAGTCATCTGCATCATCAAATGCGTCTGCGATGAGAATTGTAGTTGTTGCTGGTGATGCAGTCTTACCTGCCTTATAGAATACACCAGAAGTTGCTCCAGTAACACCTGCGGTATTACCAACACCAACAACGAATCCGCTTGCACCAGAAGGTCCTGCAACTGTGAGGAGTTGATATCCTGCACCAGAAGGTCCAGCAGTTCCTCCGGTGGCCCACGAAACAACAGTACCATACCAGTCTGCACTAGAACCAAGAGTTCCATAACCAGAAGCACCTTGATATACAACTTCACCAATACTGTAATCGTTGGTTGCTCCACCAGTGACATAGATGTTGAATGCAACATTTTCTTCGGTGTTTGTTATTGTATCAATATCAGTAAATCCAGTTTCGAAATCTTCTTGACTATACTCGAAGAGTTCACAGGAAAGTTTATATGTGTATAGTTTACCCAATTGATAAAATGGATTTTCGTGTTCTACGAATTTAATTTCAAACAAACCTTTTGATAGGGGAAGATAAATTAAATCTCCCTCTCTTGGTCTGTTGATATCATTTTCGTGCGACAGATTCTTTTCAAATATCTTTTTAGAAACTATAAATTCTACAGTATCTTTAATTTGGATTCCGAATTTAGAAGCAAAATCTCCTTCACCCTCAAATCCATCGACGCTGGAAATATATACTTCAATATTAATTCCTTGTTCGAATTTTGAAATGGTATCTTCACCAAACAAGAAATCTTTATTTACCAATGTTCTTGGAATATAAATGACATCATGACCGTACATTCGAATTGCTTCGATTGTAATGTCTTCAACCAGATTCTGTTCTGATTTAACTTGATGTCTAAAAAACTTGTTGGTTGCCATTTATTACCCTACCATAAAGTCTGGTGGAAGTTCATACATTAGTTGTACATTCTCTTCAATCTTGTCAATTTCTGTTTGAGCCCTTTCTACAATTTCTCTTCCATTAAAAGACACTCCACCAGGAAGTTGAATTCCGTCAAACTTAGATAAATTTGAACCCCATTGTCTTCTGAATATTTCAGTAACATATCTTTTAAGAAGCCTGTCGTTGTAAATTTCAGGATATGTATCTGGGTCTAGCACAATATATGCCTCAGCAACAATATAATCATCGACATTTACGTCTTCACTCCAGTCCATATCAATTTTAAGTTGATTTGTGACTCTACTAAATCTAATAGATTTTTCGGGAGAGAGAATATCTTGAATCAATGAAAGGTGACTCTTAGTAATGCTATATTGCATCATGCCCTGATTCGGATTTCTAATTCCATAGAAATCATTCAATGCCATTTGATATCGAACATCAAAGAGATTTGTTGTCCCCTCGCTAAACTGGAATAATTTTATAACAGAAATCACACTATTTCCTAGTGTAATGTATTCGTTATCAATATCGTCTTGGGTGATTTGATGTTTAAGATAAGTTTTTTCTACACCATCAAAGTGATACTCTGCAAAGAATTGCAAGGCGTCATCTATTCTGTCTTCCAGTTGAGCATCATCTACATTAATTTCAATAACTGGAGCGCCGAGTCTTCTCAGAGCGTATTCTTTTAGTGTGCTTCTTGATGTTGGTTGTGCCATGTTTAATGCTCCTGCTATATCTCCAATATATGTATGCCAACAGAGAACTAATCAAACACTGGTATCATCAGTTTCTTTGTCCATCTCAATTTGTTTTTCTAATATTTTCAGTTCTGGTAGGGATTTTATATATCTGTCCCCGTTTATCCAAGGAAATTCATCTCCCACTTGATTCACACCATTGCTTAAATAATGTTTTCTGTTTTGAAAATATATTCTATACCAACCTTCTGGTTTTTTATATTCGGGGTCAAAGGTTTTTATAATACCCTCTTCAAACTGATGTCCGTTTATATCGACAATATCATCTTTATGAATAAAATGACTCATATTTGCCAGTTTGGACGGAATGACATGCCACCAGATGCTGCATAAAAGAATGGTTGATATGTCCAACCTCGGCCGGGCGCAGCCATTGTTGGCATTTCACCATCCACCCCCGACTGTGCGGTGACATTGCTTGCACGTTGATTGTTGAACGCCACACTTTCTGTTTTCCAATCATCAAAGTCATAATACATCCAAGAAGTATCATCGTCATTCCAGGTAGGCTTGTTATCACAGTCGCAATAACCCAAGTCGTTGCAACTACCGTCTGAACATAAACAACAAGGAACGGTATATTTTGCGCCCCATGAGTCATCAAATTGATAATTAATACATCTGTATCCATTATGATCTTTAAACTTGTCGTAGTTGTTTCCAGTAAATTCTTCTGGGTTTAAAAGAACAAGTTTATTTGTGTTCTCTTCTTTTCGGAATACTGTTATTCCTTCTCTATTATATGCGGTGTTTTGGCTAAAACCCTCTGCGAGCAACCACCTTGTTTCGTTTCTTGGAGTGAATGTTAACACTGTATTTTTAT
>Ga0098052_1000636_pt1 | contig 22151 bp, 20 predicted proteins | sample 15_taG_FD_81591 | JGI IMG/M metagenome (GOLD analysis project Ga0098052, IMG submission 81591) | Marine viral communities from the Subarctic Pacific Ocean - 15_ETSP_OMZ_AT15312 metaG | ecosystem: Environmental > Aquatic > Marine > Oceanic | place: Pacific Ocean | collected 2015-01-18
ACATCTGGATTTCCTTCATCTAACTCAAATACAACTTTCCAATAAGGATAAGTCTTTTGAACAAAGTCATCTCCTGAATCTTTTGTTCCATCTCCGTCTACATCAACCCACTCACCAATATATCTAGCAAAACCTTCAACATCAACTAACTTCGGGTGTAGAGTAATATCTCCTCTTGCTCCTCCGTTACCTGTATTGTCGTGTGCTGTATCAAAGTTTCCATCAATATAAACTTTATAATCTAATAGATATTCATCAGATACATAAGTGTAGTATCCACTACCACCACTATAAAGTGTTGGAATTCTAAATGAACGTGGTTCAAAGTTATCCACTACATCATTTATTCTAAATTTTAATTTAAGAATTTGCTTTTGGACTCCATTACCACCACCAAATGTTTTATCTGGTACGTCATCATTATTAGCATCATTTCCGTGTGATACCATAGTAATTCTTAACCAATCATATCTTGAATCGGTTTCGGCTTCTTCATTACCACTATCTTGTATAGCGTCTTGATATCCTACATTAGAAAAGTGAACTACTTCAAATGAATAGTCTGTTGAACCATTTGATGTTTCATCACCTTCAGTCCATCCCGATATATGACTACCTTTAATTACTTGTGAATTACCTTGATTCCAAGCATTTACTGATGTTTCTTGTGTAGTTCCATCGTTTTCTACCCAAGTAATTAAATCATTGTCAAATGCGATATCAAATCTAACCGTAGTAATATGTTGGCCAACATCATCTAATGTGACTTCTAATTCTAAAATATCATCTCTCCAACTATCAAAATTATTATTTTTTAATGCTGGTGTTGCAATATCATCTGCTAAAAATGTTTGTAATGTTACTGTTTCCTGAGCTTTCCACCAATACTCTGGTGTTTTCCATTCACCGATTTGTTTAACTCGGATAATTGGATTCTGTGCGAAAACTGCTCCAAACATTACCGCTGTCATAACCATATTCTTCATAAAATGAAACATTGTTTTCTCCGTTTGGTTGTATACAATAATAAATATCAAATATGAAAAAATTATTGTAAATTAGACATCAAAACGAATTACAAAAGTAGTTTCGATATCATCAGATAGTTTGATTGGTTTTCCTAGTTTTCCGTGAGCTAATAGTTCGTTTTCCTCACTATATAGTCCCACATTTGTTACATATGGTTTGAATTCTGAACCAGTTGTCATTGGTAAAGATTGTGTTGCTGCATTGTAAAATGCTGCATAACTTCCTGTTCCTTGACCTGAAGGTTTGTGACTTGGTGGAAAGAAGTTAGACATTGAAACTGCGCCCTCTTTTACAGTAATACTACCACTTCTATCAGGTGTTATACTGATATTTGTTGAAGTATTAAATTCAAAGGGTTTTGCTTTTACACGATACTCATATTCATATATTGTTTGAGTTGCTTTATATTTTAAAGTAAATTCAGATGTTGCTGCGTCAGCGTAAGAACCAGTATCCGTGAATACTAATAGTCCTTGTTCGTAAAATATATTACCGACCTCTGAACCACTTCCTACTGCGTTTGAAGTAGTCGTGCTACCACTTTCAAAATTGTTTGTTTTAAATGTTGAGAAACTTGCAGAGTGATTATTATCATAAAGATTTCCGTCTCCGTCATCTCTAATATCAAAAGTTACACTACCAATAGTAGCAGATAACTCTACACTACCTGGTTTTATTTCTTCTCCGAATAGTTCTCTTCCGACACTTATAATTGAAGCAGATGTATTTAAATTTCTACTTACAATTCCTGGATTATAGCTTGCTGTAATATGATTAGCATAAAATGTTTGATTTAACATATGCCAAGTTGGTGACCCATAATATCTTGTTGTTATGGAACCAGATACGATTTCTGTTATTTCGTCCGATGCGCTTGTATAATTAAATAAAGAACCACTTCTGGCTTTTAATCCCCATACACCACTTCCACTATCATTGTTAGTGTATGTAAAGTTCTTAAACGCCTTGAAAGGTTTAATCGATACGTCTGTTGGTTCGAGATTCTTGAACATTGAGTTGTCCTAAAAATCAAGTTTAACTTTTATAATAGCTTCCCTTGAATATGAATTTAATAAAGGTTGAGATAATTTAGCAATTGCCAATAGTTCATTCTCATCATTATAAAGTCCAACTTGTGTAATGAAAGTTTTCGGGTCTTTAAAGAAAGTTGCTTGTGTTAATGAACCATCTGAACCTGTTGCGAAGGTTGGATTAGAACTAAAATTAAATTTCTTGTTGTTTACACGAACAAAGTAATTTGTTGAACTAATTTCTTCTTCTCTACGAGCTGCGAAATATGAACCAGATTTAACTGAATTATAAAACGCTTGTGGTCTGTTATTAAAAGCGTCAGCTGCTCTTGGGTTTGGTGATAATCCACCACTCAATTCAGCCATTTTAGAATTTAGTAATACGATTCCTAAATCAGGATAAAATAATCCCCAAGAACCAAATGCAGTTTCAGATGCTGCTGTTACTTTAACTCCGTTTGCAATTGAACCACTAACAACATTGAATACTCTACCACCTTGATTAACGGTAACATTTGTTGTTGCTCCACTATCATCTATTAATTTAACCACACTATCTTTAGTATCACCTGCTGGCATTAGTCCTGATAAATGTAGTTCCCAATTACCTGGGTCAATCTTTTCTCTTTGTCTTGCTCTTTGGAACGAAACAAAGTAAAAGTCTTTATCACCTGATGCTGTTGGTGAAGATGTAAATTCAAACTTTTCAGTATTAGGTGCTAACAATACATTTCTGAATTGACTATACAATGCTTTTGTTTGTCTTCCACCTGTTGTTAATTTAGTTGTATTTCCTGCACTACCACTTCCGTCATAATGCGCATATCCAACTCCATACTGAATTTCTGCTGAACTTGATAAATTTGGGTCTTCATTATAGATATCTAAAAAAGAACCTGTAATGTTTCCATTTGTAGATTGTGTGTATGCTGCGGTTAAAGTTCCTGAACCACCCGACCAAAGTCCACTTGAGATAGTTGTTCGTTGATTTTCAACTAAATCATTTTCTGTATCAAATATTTGAAATGTTGACATTAATTACTCCTTATACTTTACTTGGGTCTGCTTTAACGGTTACTGGTAAGGTAAATTGTGCACCTGATTGATTACCAACTACTGTAATATTAGTTGATTTCTGTGCAGTTATTGACCTTGATATCAGATTAACCGATTTAGCTGTTATCGTTATAGAGCGTTTTCTCTCTCCCTCGTTTAAGAATACTGGAGTGGTTGCTCGTCTACCTTTAGGGAACATATCAAAGTCTTCACGAATAAGTGCGTCTGCTCCTCTACCGCCTTTTTTAGGTGGTAACGAAGGTGTTATTGAAACTCCTACTGGTGAAATATTTGCTACTTCCGCATTTTGTAAAACAAATGTATAAGATGTATCAACACCATTTCTTGTATTTGGTGAAATGGTTTGTGTTTGTCCTGCTCCATTGAAAGTCAATGATGGACTTGGTAATTCCAATATAGGAAGTTTTGCTGTTTCCTTTGGAAGTGTTGTTAATTTATACCTCATAAGTTGATTTTCATCTACGAACGCCTCTAATAAAGGCATATTTTCAATCACTGCTCCGTAATAGTTTGAACCATTCGGGTGTGTTGTATCATAAAGATTGTAATCAATCTCATCATCTGCTAATGCAAATTTTGTTATTTTAAATTCATTCTGCCCTCTTGCCAAAAGTTCACGACCTTTTTTGGTCAAAATTGCGTCTACTGTTATACTTGTATTGTCTAAAAATCCCATTTATTTTGCTCCTGTGGAAATTATATAACTATTCTTAATCATTAATAAATATAAGAAAGTTAAATTTTCCATTTGTTTTTTTAATCAACTCTTAATTTTGTTATGTCTGAATCCTGTGTTACTATTGATGTTGGTGATACCTGATTAACTTCAATAGGTTCTTTTCCGTCTATTGTGTTATCTCTTGTTAATGTTGTTCCAAGATAAAATGTTCTAAATAATGATGAATCATATGCAACACTCTGTAAATCACTTGTTATAAATGATGAACTATATGCTACACTTGGCCAAATTGAAGCACTCAATGAACTTGAATAAAAGTATACTTTTTCTTGATTTATTTCTGATGTTCTTGATGCCGTCAAGTTAGGTTGTAATACTTCTGTAAATATATTGTTTCTTGTTCCAGGTCCGTCCTCAACACTTGCAGTTGCGTATGTAGAACCAAACTCACTTCTTGGGTCTAACGCATCCAATACCATTAAGGAACGTTGATTTAAGAATCCCATTGATGAACCTGTATCAAAGTATGCTAAATTAATACCACCATTATAAGTATTATATTCTCCACTTGTTTCAAAATAATTATCATCTGAACCTGTTATGTATCTTGTTACTTGAACTCCGTCTTCAAAATGATTTGCGTTTTCATAATATTGATTATCAAATTCTGGTCTATCCCCAACAATTTGTTTTGAACGTTCTATTATATTTGGTTCAATCAATATACCAACTGAAGCGTTTGCTCTTGCTGGAACTAAATTCATTACTTGTGTAAATACACTACTATCATAATATTTTAGTATTCTTAAATAGTCAAAGAAATCATTTGAGTTTGTATATCGTTTAAAATAATCTCTACGAAGTTTTCTTAAATCAGGATAATGATTTTTAAATTCGTGTTTTGGGTCACCAATGTAATCATCAAAATTAAAGTCTGCAATACTATAAGCAATATCTTCATTTACCACATCTGTTGGTGAGAAATAAATACCAAGTTTATTACTATCTATTGGTGCGAAATCGTCTGATGATTTTTCTTTTCTTTGATTGTGAACTAAAGGTTGTGTAATTGTTGTATCTTCAATTCTAATTTTTGTAGCATTTCTTCTTGCTGGGCCGATATCTGGAATTCTCATTTTTTCTTGGTCAACAAGACTTCTAAAAAAGTTTCCTGTAAATCCATTTACATCACTACCAGAAGTTCCTAATTCATATGTTCGTAAGTGTGAAATATTTGATAGTGTTGGTGATGATTGTAAATTTGTATTCTCATCTAATGTATAGCGAACTAATAATTCATCAGTTGAAGAACTATAACTATTTCCATTATATGATTTTGGTGTTCTAACGTGATTATTAAATACACTTGCACTTAATGGTTCTGACCATAAACGATACTCCATCAATGAACCTGTAAATGTATTTGAACCAAAAGCACTACCACTACCACCAAGATAAACGTGTCCACTTGCTGTAAATGCCGCATTTAGTTGACTACCTGATACATTATTTATATCAGTTGCTAAACTTGAAGTGTGTGTTTGTAAACTTTGGCTATCTTGAAATAAAATCTTTTGTCTTGTTGAATCATATTGTTTTGTAGTTAATTCATAAACACTTTGTGATGTTATTGTATCGTGAGTGAATGCATTTCCGTCTGTATCTTTTCTTGTTAACATTACACTCCACATATCATCATTATACAATGGTAATAAAGATGAAGTTATATATTGGTCATACACTTGGTCTGAACCACTTAATTCAAATCTTAAATATCCATAATCATCTGATTCTCCATTATCTTGTAATGAAATAGCAAAGTCATTATTCTTTTGTAATATTATACTATCTTGTGATTTAGGTGTTCTAAATCTAAATTCTAAAGTCTTTGGATATAGACTATCGGCATCTGTTTTCCAATGTGATTTAACAAATTGTGATGATTTAAAGTCTAATGCTCTTGTAAATTTTCTTTTGATTTCATAATTAACTGCTGTTCCTTTATCTGGACCACCATACTCACGAGTTCTTAACATTGAACTCGGAATACCATAACAATTTAATAGTCCTGTTAATGCTCGTCTTGTTCCTTTTGCTTTAATAAAGAAAGGTAAGTTAGCAAGTATTCGTTTCCATATTTCTTCTGTTACGGTTTCTTGTGGTGATTCATATACTGATGTTCCACTTGAATTATTACCTAACAAATATTCAGGTAAGTTTACTAAATCATTTCCACTTGCTAAATTTAATCCAAGTGCTTGTGCATAATGTTTTGCTACATCTTTTGAAATACCTTCTGATATTTTCTCTACTCTTTTATTAATATCTGTAATTGATTTTGTATACGTCCATATTTCATCAAATTGTTGTCCAGTCATATCCATAAATTCTAAAAATACATTATTTGTTGTATCTTGATTAACGTGTAATGGTAATGAATTTCTTAATGAATTCATATTTAGTTGGTCATATGCGGATGCGCTTGCTACCATAGTATTATACCAAGTTGTAGCGTTTGAACCTGTTGAGTGAACTAATGTATATGGTGAAGATGAATTTTCCTTTGGCCAACAAGTATCGTGGAATTGTCCGTCTGATGAACTTACATAAGATGAACTTTCAAAATATAAATAATGTTCATATGGGTCAAAAGAATTAATTACTCTTTGTCTTTTTCTTTGTAAGTCTAATCTTGTTGATGCGGAACTTGATACCGTTGTCAATGAATGACTTGCTGCACTATGACTTTCAATCAATTGTAACTTTTCTCTAAAGTTTTTAATTCTTGTTTCTGCACTTGAGAAATGAACAAAGTTTCCAAACCCTGTATCATCATTTTCAATGTTTAAGTCTGTTGTGGTTTTTTGATATTCGATATTCGGTTGAACATCTAATAAACTACCTGATATCAGTAATCTTTCAATATCTCTTGAATCATCATCTTTGTCACTTAACAATCCATCGTGAGATTTATAATTTGTTCCTTGAAAATCAATTGGATTGTCAACTGAATTTAAATTTGGAATTCTTAAAAATATACTATCATCTTCTGCTTCTATAAAGGGATTTAAAGTAACTACATCTTTATAGTCTGGTAATCTTTTTTCTACAAAATAAACTTTATCTTCTACATTTGTATCTTGTAAAGGTTGTTTTAATTTAACAAATCTTTGAGTACCTGTTTCATTAAGTTGTTCATTAACCATCAAATAATATTGATTATCATTAACCATATAGGTTTTATATCTATCAATATCATTCTTAATATAATTAACTCTAAAATTTTTGAATTTCTTTGCTACTTCATCATCACCCTTATGTTTATAAAGATTTACTCCGTCATTATAAGATAATGAAACACGAACACGATTACTATCTAATACTTCCGTAATTGTTGCAACGTAATCTCTTGGTTTTAATTTTGCTTGTGCCTCATCATTACCAATAACTTTTTCAACTGCTATTCCTTGTTTACCACCTTCTTCTGATTCATTTACTACTTTAATCTTTCTCTTTGGAACTCTAGGAATAAACCTCTTAAGTCCTGCATCCTTTAAACGTGATTTTAGTTTCTTACTAACTTCAAATACTTTACCTTGCTCATCTTTACCACTATCAACGTGTTTAGCAAATTCTTCTCTTAATGCTTTTATTGCAGGTGGTGGGTCTTGTGGGTCAAATCCTACATCTTTGACTGGGTCAACAATTACTTCTCCACTCTCTCCAATTTCTTCCAATACTATTCCACCTGGTCCAAGAACTTCTGTAATTCCGTCTGGTCTTAAAACCGTATCAGATTTCTCTAACATTGGTGATTGAACACCTATATCTTGTGTTAAAACTGGTGGTGGTAAAATATTATTAGCTGGAATAACCAATGGCATAACTGGTGCTGGGCCTGGTTTACTTTTTACAGTTTGAGATGCGACTTCAGATTTTATTTCTGCAGCTACTTGACTTTTTACTTTTTGTTTGTATCCTGCAGCAATATTTGCTTTAGCATTACCTTGTTGTGAAGTATCTTTTTCTTCCTTTACATTATCAAGTCTTGGACGAATTGGTAATCTCGGCGCTCCTCCACCTGCTGGCGCATAGGCAGGACGACCTACTGATTGGTTTCTGTTACCATTCTCGGTTGCTACTCCCATTTCTTCTGCTCTTGTTCTTGCCATTAGTATGCTCTATCTGCTGCTCGTTCTTGAAGTTCCATATCTGCGCCTTCATCTCCACCTGCAGCTAATTCAATTAAATCTTGTTTTGTTAATTCATCATATGTTTCTTCTGATATAAATTCAGATTCTTCATTTGTATCTTCATTTGTTGTATCTTCTTCGCCCGTAAGTTTATATAGACTTGGGATTACAATTTGTCCACCTACCATATTTTGTGTAAACCCTCTATCTGTTGTGTTGATATCAAACTCTAAAACATTTTGGTCTTTTGAATCAAATTTAATCAGTCCACTATTATCTTCCTGTATTGGAAAATACTCAACCATAGCATTCATTTCTTTGAAATCATTTAGATATTCTTCATTATTTACAAAGTTATCAAATATAACCTTTGCTTCTGTTTTGTCAGTTGACACATCACTAACGAGATATTTCTGTTCTCTGATAAATAATTCGATAGGTTCATTGGTTGATTTTTCCTCATCAGAAGTTTTTTGAAAGTATCTAACCTCTCCATTAATTACTTTTCTTTCTGCGTCACCTTTAAATAAAATTCCCTTTTCATTAACAAAAACCGTTCTTGGTCTACCTGCTAATCTTCTTAAAAATTTATAAGTTACTTTATAATCACCTTGACGAAATCCTAAATTTCTTAAATGTTGTCCAATATCTAAATCAATAAAAGAACCATCAGAACTTAATTCGACTTCACCCAATGCTAATATTCTCGTTACGAGAAGATTATCACCCATATCATAAACATATAAAGCAATATAATCATTGGTAGTGTCTTTACCAAAACTACTATAAACTTTACCTGGTTGGTAATAGTTTGCTTTTTCTTTATCTGTAAATCCGTATTCTAATGCCATATCTATTAACTCTTAATGTTTTTATCTATTATATAGGGAAATCCGAGTTTTAACCATATCTCTTGTCCTACTAATGTTCTGTATAAATGGTCTTCAACTATTTCATCATAACGAAAACTCTTTAAATCTTTAAATACTTCAAGTAGTCTTTTACCACTTATACCTCTAACTCTTCTTTTAGTATTTAATCTAAATTCTTCCCAACCATCAGCATTTTGATTCTTTTTTAATCCTGCCAATCCTTCAGCTTTAAGTGTTGCGCGAATGCTTTTCTTACTTCTTTTTCTTTCATCTTTAAAAAATGTTATTATTTTTTCGTGTAATCTGTCGGTTGACATATCTGGTGTATTCTCTTCTTTAAAATGTTCATTAACAAATTGAATCAAATAATCTCTTACGGTTGCTTGAAATTCAACTTCCTCTTCTGTTGTATCTGTTGTTGTATCTGTTGTTGTATCTGTTGTTGTATCTGTTGTATCTACACTTGAATCAAAGAAGAAACTGAAGTCTGTATTAAATTTTCCTGTAAAAAGTTGTTGTTTATTTTCTAAACGAACTTGTTGAAAATCTTCCTCTAATGAAATTCCATCCATTGAACTTTCAAATGATTGTAGTGTTCCTGTTTCATCTCGTAATGGTAATTTCGCATCAACTGAACCTGATATATTAACTGACATTTTTAAATCTTCAATAGCATCTTGATATTCTCTAATATCACCTGCTAATAGATTTTCATAGTGTTCTGATTTTTTTCTTGCTTCACTTGGTAAGTATGGCATTGTTTTATCTCACTACTCTGAATTCATAATCGTCATCATAGTAATTAATTTGTTCATCAGTAGTATCACTACCACTAACTACTTTAAATAAAAATCTATAATTTCTTTCTGCTTGTAGTCCGTCCATTTGTATGTTAAAGAAATTACCTGTTGAGTCACAACTAACTTTAGAACCTGTTCCAAATGGAATTATGGTTTCTTCTGTTTCAGCGTCCTTTACTGAATAGTAAGCAGATGCGCTTGGTAAATATTTAACTGTTAATTCACCTGGAGTTGTTGAAAAACTTGATGAAGGATATAGTTCTCTACCAACTACTCTTAACTTCGCCTTTGATTTTTCCTTATATTCAGGTCTTAAATTTTTAAAATAAACTTTTAGTCTTTCTAAATCTGTTGAGTCTAACGCTGATAAACTACCCGTTGACCAACTTGAATCGTCCCACACTGCTTCTAATTTAGGTGGGTAGATTGTATGTGTTTCTCTTGAAAAGAATTGTAGATTACCTAAACGAGTTCCATCACCCTCTTGTCCGTCATTATAATCAAAACTAGCTGTTTGGTGATTGTTTCCATAAGAACCACTATCCTCTCTTTTAACGATAAAGCCGTTGTTCGGGTAAACTGAACTTGAGTATATAAAGTTGTTTACCATATCGGTAACATCTGCTCTAATATCTTTCTTGTCAAATGTAATATCAAATGAAGAACTAACTCCATATTCTTGATTGGCGTCAATACTTGCTGTGAACCAAGCACCACCATCAGTTAATATTGAACCAGTTACCCACGGCGTTTCAGCATCGTGATTTCTGTATTGATAACTTGCTCCGTCAGAAGTTACTGGGTTGTGGTCAAGTTTTCCTGTTCCAGCTGCCCAACTACCACTAACCATATAAATGTGAAGTGGTTGTTCTACTTCAACTTCTTCAGAAGTTGCGTCATATAAATTTAAAAAGAATTTTGTTCCCGTTGGCATTAAACCACTTTGAATTGATTCTGAAATATATGTTAAATCAAAATCAATCAATACTCTTGATACATTTCCTACGCTGCTGTTATTATTAACAACTTTGTTAATTTCTAATATTTCATCTAATCCAGTATTTCTGGAAGATGTAGTTCCACCTGAATAAATGGTTGTATCTCTTTTTCCAAATTCAAAATAATGCATTATTTATCTCCCACTACTCTTCCCTCGATATCAGCATCAGGGAATTTTAATTCAAATATAGCTGGGTCTAATGAAGGATATATGACTCCGTCTTTTGATGCGGAATCTATATCATAAACATTACCACTATAATTGTCTGCTGTTAAATGTTTGTTTTCAATAACGATTAAATTCTTTTGTGGATTATTTGTTTCTGGTGGAACAATAGAAACTACTCCATCCACTAATGAAATCTGATATGCTAAATCACTTAATATAATTGGTTGATTTATTTGCCACTTTTCTGTTGCAAAGAATTTCTTTACTTGTTGTATTGCTCTAAACAATACATCATTTTTATTATATCCTCTACGAACTATAATACTGAACTTAACACCAATGTTTATTACATAAGCGTCTTTAAGATTAATAGCATCTGTCATTACTCTATATTGTGATAAATAATGTTTTAAGTTTTGTTTTACTGCTTGATTTACTTGAGTTAGTTTTTTATTACCTGTATATCCCAATAGATACATATTTAGTGCCATTGGATTTGGTATTGTTGATATATTTCCTATTCTCTTTACTACTCCGTCAATAACTTCTAATTGTCCGTCTTGTTCTAATTGTTCATCTTGAACAACAAATGCTTTTGCTATGTTACCATATTTCTGTGGTAATGAATAAACTCTTGTAACATAATCTGCTCTTGTTACTGCTCTATTCTGTGCATTAAAATATGCTGCTGCATTTTGTCTTATTTCTGTTAATGTCTCTTGACTTGCTCCACCTGATGATGGCGACTCATTATATACTACTAAAGAATTGTTGGAAGTTTGTTGTGTATTACTATTCAAACCTGATGTGCTATTTGTATAAGTTTTTCTATTAAATCTATTAATAACATTTGAAGGAACATTGTCCTCAACTGAACCACCATAGTTATAAGTTATAGTTAATGTTGTATTTGCTGGTGCTAATCCAAATGTTTGAGTTTTTAAGAAATTAGTTGGGTCGAATGATTCATCTAATCTTGTTACTCCTTGACCTAATGATGAACCAACATTATCTGGATTTGGAACTAATTCTTCATCTGCGTCTGAACTGATTCCACTACCAAATCGTATTTCCATTTTATTATCATCACGAACATATGTTGTAAATCTTCTTGCTGACTTAATTAATTTTAATAAGTATGGCGCATCGTTTTGGTAATCTGATAAAGTTGGGTCAGTAAGACTTGTATTCTCTTCTGATTCAAATACAGTATCTTGTGCCAAGAAAGGAACTTGATACCAAGTATTACCTTGACTATCCGTTACTGAAACAATCTCTGTTACTTTTTCGTTTGATAAAACAATCTTATCAAACTTTTTAGCGCCTGTAAATGTAAATGTTTCTTCTTCTCTTATTCCAGATTTTGCTAATACTCTTTTAGTCAATCTATAATTTGTTGGAACATTACCCGAAGCTGGTTGTAGAACTTCTACTTTCATTGGGTCTAATGAACTTGATGTTTTGAAATTAACATCATCCATTAAAGTAAACTCTGTTCCGTTTGCTGACATTGCGGTAGAATTAGAACTCACTATACCAGCGTAATCTAAATCTGCTTTATAATTACCACTACCTAAATTCTTTGCAGGAACATCAACTTGTACCGTTAATTCTACGGTTGAAGGTGCTGCTAATTTTGGTTTATATCCATATGATTGGGCGATTGCCAATACATTTTTTCTTTCTTCTGCAAATTGTAATAATGTTTCTCTGAATTGATTATCTACATAATAATTCAATACGTCTCCAACATACGCTGCCATTTCAACAAACATCATACCTGGTGATGCTTCATTAAAGTCATTATATGTTGTTGGGAAATATGATTTCGCAAACTCAATAAGATTTTGTCTTATATCACGAAAATCTCTACCGAGATAATTTACCTCTTTCTTTACTAATTTTTTATTTGTTCCGTAGTCTACTTGCCTCGGCATTTTTATTCTCCAATATTAAAATTAAATGTTAATGTGTCAAAAGAATTCGGGTCTATTGATACCGAAAAGTCTATTGATACATCAACTTGATTATTTTCTTGAAACATAGATATCTCATTTATATTAACATAAGGTAACCATTCTGAAGTTGCTTCTCGTATTGCCTCATCAATCTGATTCTCCACATCAGGTCCTTGTTCAAAAATTATATCCATTAGTGTTGAACCAAATTCTGGTTGCATAACTCTCTCACCCTTTGAAGTCAATAATAGATTTCTCATATTAGCTTTTGCTTGTTCAAGTATTGTTTTTGTTTTATAAAAAAACCCTTCTTGACTATGGTCTAATGGAAACCTAACTCCAACATAGATGTCATCATTTTTATCTATTTCTCTTACACTTGCCATTTATCGTTAAGGTCTAAAATTGCCCTCACCCTTTTTCTTTTTATCAATTGCTTTCATTAAACCAGAATAATCTCTTGTTAAAGCGTTTTGAACATCTTCAGGAACTGCGTCTACTGAAACACCTGCTTTTTTGATTGAATCAACTGCTGCCATTTCTCTTGCTTTTTCTTTATTCTGAACCCCACCTAAATTTCCATATCCTAATACTTCTGCCATATTGTCAGAACCTAACACTCCACCGCCTAATGTTGGATATTCGTCAGTTTGAGTTTCTTGTGCTTTCAAACTTTTAGTTTCATTCAATACTCTATTCAATGCTGAATTTTTAGTATATTGTTTTTGTTTAACTGGTTTCTTAACTTTTGATGTTGGTTTAGAAATCGTTTCTGCTAATTTGATTTCTTCTTTTTCATTAATAAATATCTCGGTCAGTTGTTTTTTAATTTCCTTGCGGACAACTAATTCAATTATTTTTACTAATTCGTTTTTCTTCATTTTAACTCCCTTGTTATAAATTTTCGCCTAATTTTACTAATTCAACAACTTTTGTTAGTTGGTCTAATTTTGGTAAATCTTGTTCTGCTTGTTGAGCTTCCATCAACGCTTCTCTAACTTGTGGTGAACCACCAAATTGAAGATATCTCTGTAAGTCATTGTTATCGGCTCCGTCTGCAATCACATCTCTGATATCTGTTGTATCTATTGGTTTATTGTTTGGGTCTGCTTCATAAGCGTCAAGTTGTTCAACTATTGTTTGAACATCTCCACCACCATTCATTATCGCATCAAATGCTGCACTCAATGCTTCAATTGCTGCGAGCTGTCCTTTCACTTGTGCTTTTATATTTTCTATATTTTCTTTCATAGCATCTATATCATCAAAAAATTTATCCCACTCGTCTGTTGGGAAATCAAAAGACAAATTATCTAACCCTAATGCTTTTCTAACATCATTTAAAGATACGGTTTCCCACTTGCTTGTATCTAACCAATCCATAGAAAAAAAATCTTTAATTTCTGGTAATCTCTTTTTGAAAAAGTTTAAGTCTGATAAAAATCCAAAAATGTGTGCTGGATTTACAACACCAGGAGCTAATACTGGAGGTAATGCTTTAGCTGCTAATGTATTAACTTGTTGAACAATATTCTCTACCTTTGGTCTCACTGCTTCTGCGTATGGTATAATATTCGCTGGTAATAATTTTGTATCCGCATCCAATTCACGAGAAAAGTCTTTTATTACTCCGTCTGTATAATTTTTTGCATATTCCTTAAAAGCCAATTCTATCATCTCGGCGTTTTCAATTCTAACTTGTCTACCTTTAATAAATACTTTTCCGTCTGCAAAAATACCAATATCACCAGAACGTTTGTGCCCTTTTGTTTTCTTTGAGTTTATTACAATTCTATCAGAATCAAAAATAATTTGTGGGGAATCATAATCAATTGAGAATCCTCTACTACCATCAACTCCTGCTGTATTAACACTATGTGCTGCTGGCCCATATGTTTTTGTTGGTTCTGGATATTCAACCTTTTCATTTGTAGTCATTCTGATTATTGAACCTGTTGGATTCCATTCTGGATAATTACGATTGATGTTAGCAACAAGACTTATATTTGGTGAGTCATAAACTCCACCTTTTTGATTACTACCTAATTGTATATGATTTCCAAATCTACCTTGTATAAGAGTATCTCCCTCTCTTACTCTTTTTCCATCACGATGTCTTTTTCGATTACTATCTTCAAAATGTTCACCTTGTTTATATTCCAACTGACTAACATTACTATTCAGTAATGGTTGTCCTTCTATATCGTCTGTATCATTAATTGAATCATCTTGAACACCACTTATATTAAATTTATTAAAAGTTACTTTATTGGAAGTATTTAATTTACCGAAGTAATATCGTGTATTGGTAGCTTTATCACTAAATCCAAGAACTACTTCACCAACTACTGGCACCTGTATTATATTTGCATCCAAAGGGAAAAACTCTAATAATTCCTCTGGGTCATTTCCGTGTTCTGAAAAAACATATCTACCAACTATTACTCCTGGTTCAGATGTATTATAACTATATACTGTTTTTTCCCCTTCCTCTGGATTGATGACTTCCTTACCACTTTCTACATATCTATATGTATCCATTACTTCCACTGCTTCTAATTCATAGAATAAATGTTCCGCACCTAATTGCGCAAGTTTATTTTTTAATCCATCACTTGTTAGTAAATGATTTTCTAAAGGATTAGGTTCTCCACCTTTACCTTTGTTGACTATGTGTGCCATTAGTTCCCTTTTTTAATAGATGACGATATCTCGTCTGACTTCACTTGTAACTCTTGGACATTCTCTTCTATAGCGTCCATTAATTGTTCTTTTTCTGCGTCTGTTAAACCAAACTCATCTCCTGAATCTGATACTCGTTTTTCAGCTGCCATAATTCTTTGAACGACTGTTGCTAACTTAACAAGTTGTTCATCGTTCTTAACATTGATTTCTAAATACTCTTTTAGCATAGGGATAATCTGAACGGCTGTATCTCCGTCCTTGATAAATCCCACAACCTCTTTCATCAATACTTCTAATTGTTGTTTATTGGTTTTGGAATTATCATATATGTCCTTGAAGACATCTGATAGGGTTTTTCCCTTGAATATTTCGTAATCTGTTGCCATAAATTTTTATATACTTTATCAATAATAAATAGTAAAATGTCAAAAAATAGGGGTATATATTTATATACGCAGCGATTTTTGTTGGTTTTGCTTATAGTTATTATACGACTACATAATAATGTAGTGATTTTAATGAAAAAAGGGGAAACTAAAATGAAGATAAAGGATACAGTAACAATGGTAAAGGATGTAATCGGCGGATTAACCGATATGATTATAGCTTTTATCGGAATAGGAGCGCTACTTCAAGTAATATTTGTAGGTGGGTTTCTTGGTATTGATGTTATAGGTAACCTAATGAATCTCGTTAACGTTTTTGTAAATGGTGGATTTGCAGGATTCGTTGCGTTATTATTGTTAGTGGGTTTAATGAACGATAAATAACAATCGTAAATAAAGGTGGAATTAAAAAGGGGCGAAAATATCGCCCCTTTTTTGTTTTATAGATTATCCCAACTACCTGTGAACTTGGTTTCTATTGAACCAGTAGTTAGATAATTGTGTTGTAGATTGACGTGATGTTTCTTCATCACATTTACAACACGAGTTATGTGTTGAGTGTTGGAACCAGTCATTTCTCTAATCAGAATATATAGAGCTTTCTTATTGAAGTTATCAATGTTCTGTCTATGTTCCATAAGATACAATACTGAATTAGCAACATCCATATCTTGTTTTCTTTTGAAAACCGTAGTCAAGTTATTTGACCAATACTCAATGAATAAATCAACATACTCTTTCTTTGCTGTAACCAAATCTTCTCGTGAAGCTTCTGTCATTGGGTTACGTTTGTAATCCGTAACTTCTTCACTATCAGTCTGTTTAAGTTTTTTATAATTGTTATTGTTATGTAGAATCAAATAGTTCTTTGCAACAATACTAAAATAACTAAATGCCTTTCCTTTACCTTCGGTAAATTTATGCATATTCATATACAAGAAACTAACTACCTCGTGTTTAACATCATCACTTGGAACATCAAAGTAATAGAACTTAAATGTATGAATAATGTTTTCAGCCAACTTTTCAAATGGTGTTCTGATATGTTCATTATAAATTCGTTCCCTCATATGTGGACGAGTTTCTTTATTGTGTCTGATAACTGCTTGTTCTGTTGAATCTGTAAAGTAATATCTTGTTGAACCTTTTTTTGCTTTTCTTGGCATTTATATCTCCTGTTCTGTGATTGTGTTTAATTCATCTACGGTTTCTTTGATTGCATTAAAGATTGTTCCAATCTCATCATCTGCTTCAAAGTGTCCTGTTGTATCAAGTGTATCTAAAACTTCTTTAGTATCAATTACCCTTTGAGCATAATCTTCTACCCAATTTTCTAATCGTTCTGCTTTTCTTGTCAAGTTCCATATAACATATGCTTCTCCAAGAACAACCAAACCTAATAATATGTTCAATATCATTTTTTCTCTCCAAATAGTTCGTTAAATATATCCTTTGCGTCTGTTGATTCAGTAAACTTTTCTTTTACTTCTTTATCAACTGCTGCTTTAATGTTTGTTACCGACTTCTGAACCTTTTCTGATTCTTTCTTATCTTGACGATGCCACTCATCAAATTCGGTGTGAGTCGCCATCATATCTGCTTGGTGTAAAATGTAAGCGATATTACTTTTTAAAGTCCAAGCTGGATTATATCCTTTTAGATATTTCTCATTAGCGTCCTCATAAAGTCCGTCAGTTAACATCAATCCAAGATATTCCCACTCTGTCATATCTATTCCATAGTGTTGTAGAATAAACAATGACCTATCAGTTACGGTCATATAAGATGAAATGTCTGTATTGTGAGTATAGACTTCACCCATATTCTTTCTTCTCCAATCATTATCTTGAACAATGTAATAATCATTACCTTCTGTATCTCCAACTTTACCTAAATCGTGGTGCATAGCAGCAAATATTAATTCTTCATTTGTAAAATTAATCTCTGCTCCATTTGACTCCCACACATCTCTTACTTGTTGTGACATTTTAATAACGTGTAATACGTGTTCTACATACCCACCTACCATAGCATTATGAAATGCTTCTTTTGCACTTGCTGGCGCTACTACCATTCTGTCTTCAAAATCATCATACAATTTATTGAGTTTTGTTAATCTATCTCCCTCAAATGTATCATTGATAATTTGTCTTAATTCCAACCAATTATCTTGGATTTGTTGTTCTGTTAATTGCTTCATTTATATAACCTCATATCTATTTTTTGTTAATCTTATTGTTGGCTCTGTTCGTAGTCTGTTTCTATATGAACTCCAACCTACTCTTACTCCCCAACCTAAATGTTCTAATATATCTTTTTTACTTACTGACTTTCTTCTATTAATAAATTCTAATATTCTTTGGTATGCCTCTGTATCTTTTATAACTCTTAAATCTTCAATTTGTTTCCAATCATCAAACCACCTCAATACTCTACCACTCCATTTGAAATCAGGAAGTTTTGGTGCTAAATAACTATTTGCTTCTTCTCTGACATTTGGATTATCCAACATATTTTTTATTGTTGATAAGAAATCTTTTTCATTATAAAGTAATGGATAGTCTTTACCGACCATTTCTGGATAACATAACTTGTTTGGTAATACATAAGGAACACCTTGACTTAATCCATCTGTTGTTGATATAGACCAAGCACTATATGTTTTGAAACACCCAACTCCCATATGCATTTTACGAACAAAGTTTAAATATTCTTTTCTATCGTGTAGTTTTACTCTTTCGGCATAAGGTCTATCAAGATTTGTTAATGTTGTAAATACTTTAAAGTCTTGTCTTTCTTTATAGAGTTCGTCCATTTGTTCTACGAACCAACTATAACCTGTATAATCATTATCTCTGTGATTGAATAAAATTGTTTTTGGCTCATACTCGTGGTCTGGTGAAACATCATCAATACCAAGATAATGTGGTTTAATTATTTCTTCTAATTGTTTAACTTGTTTATCAGAGAAAAGTTCCTTACTTTTTTTAATAACGAAATCCTTTAACCATTCTGAATTAACACCACACTCGTCCATTTCTAATATACCTAATAAATTTTGTGCTAACATTGTTGGTGTATAGTTTGAGTTTTCTTTTACTTCAAACCAATGACAATACCCTAACATCTTTGGTGATATGTTTGTTGAATTTATAAACATATTACTTAATGCTAAAGTCTGTTCTGGTAAATGAGAATACAATACATCATAATCATTGTTTCTCCAATCAATTACTTTTAATATTTCTGTAACATCAAAGTGTGTTCTCATTTTATTTGGATAACTTGGTAAGTTAATTAATAATTGTTCTGTATTATCAAATGCCAAACTCTTAACGTGTTCTGGTGATAATATAGTCCAGAAGATATCATCACGAACTTTATTTAATTCTTTAATAACATTTCTCAATACTACGACATAACTATCTTTCTCTAAATCTTTCATATAAGTAATGTTTGGATATACGAGTATTTTATACTTATATTCTTTATCGTCTTGATATTCAAAGAAATTATTCACTATCTACCTATATCTCCTAAATATTTTTCTTTTGCTTCTTCCCACGATATGTTAATCATACCTGAATAAAATAACTTCTCTGGTTTAATTCTGTCTTGTTCTAATAAGTTCTCATATCGTTTGATTGCTTTACGTTTCCACCAAGTATCAATATACTCAATATCTCTTCCATACATATTTCTAATTACAAGTTCATCTTCTTTGATTTCACTTCTTAAAAATTCTTTTCCATTTTGATATATGTTTGCAAAGTAAGCACCTCGTTTAAATCCGTGTTCATATTTTGCTCTCTTGATATCTAACTCTTTATATATCATTTGAATAATCTTTTGTTTAATGCCTGTTACGGGTTGTTTTGTTTTACCTATTGTAACTTCATCATATCTTTCTCGTTTATTATCTTTCAACCATTGGTGCCAAGTATCATAAAACTTATCATCTGGTTTTAAACTAATCTTACCTTTAGTTTCTCCTAATGTTTTCCATTGTGGTATTCCATTATACATTGAGTGAATACCATACAAAGCAGTAGTGGATATACCAACTAATGTTTGTCCATATAATTTCTTCCAAGTATCACGAACAACCTTTGATGTAACCATTTGTGCAACCAACTTACCACCCAACATATTAAACCCAAGTGGTTGAACACAACATATCGTAGTTCCAATTGCAGTATGATTTAGTTTTCCGTCTTGGAATTTGTTTTCTTTTGACCAACCGATTAGTGTATCTCTAACTCCTAATGAAGTTACATCACTACCTAAACAAATTAATCCTAATACTTTACCTGTTGTTTCGTCTTTGACATAAAATTTTACATTACGACCTGGATTTGCTGTAAACTCCATTGAGTGAATTAGTCGTCTTGTGATAATCCAATCCTCGTTTGCTTTTGCATTACCTTGTTCTACTGGCTCTACGATTGGATTGATTGAATTGATTTCTTGAATTGTAAGTTCTTTATTATAAATGTCTGTTGGTTGCCAGATAGTTCTTTCTAATCTATCAATAATATCTGCTCTATCCATAAAGAATTCTGGGTCTTTATTGAACTCTTCCCATTTCTTCCACAATGTAGATTCCTCTACTGACATTTCTTTTAAGAAATCCATATTGTCTATGAACTTCTGTTTCTCTGCTTCGTAATTAAACTCTGCTTCTCCGAAGAAGTTTTCAAAACTCATCTATAACCTATTTTCTTTCATAATTTTATTGTTAATAATATACAACATTTTTTGTCGTTTGTCAAGCTTTTATTTTTTATCCGAAACGAATTCAAAATCTGTTTCGTCTACGTGTGTTTTTGTTATCTTGGCGTTTTCAAACTTATATGGTTTTGTACCTGGTGATTCCAATATGTCTATTCTGTTTACAAATCTTGGATTCATTGTATCCTTGACTTGATACACTCCGTCCTTTCCGTCTGTTCCTTTAAGCACCACGAAGTCGCCGTAATTTAACCAGCCACCCCAACGATTCAAAAGATTTCTACTTACCGCTATATATTTATATTCACTTGCTTTGTGAATTCTTATGCGCGTTCCATCCGCGAGAATGTTCGGCGTAGAATCAGTTTGACTTCGTGTTGGGTGATACATAGTTACTGTCACGTCCATACCCTCTAACTTAATCTCTGCAACCTGCTCTCGTAAAAGCGTATTTTCATTCTGTAATTCTTCTATTCGTTTCTTATAAATATCTTTGTAATCTTCGAAAAGACATACCCAAACATATCCATTAAACATTGTAAATATTGTTAAAAATATAATAAAATATTTCTTCATAGTTTCCACTCCTTTATAGTAATAACTATTTAGTTCCTACTTTTTTCTGTATAAAGTCTACCATTTGTTCTGCTACATTTGTCTTGGTATATTGTTCCATACCTTTAAACCCTGGAGCAGAATTTACTTCACAAATAGTATAACTTTCTTTATTAAATAACAAGTCCACACCTGCTATATCCAGATTAAGTAATCTTGCACACTCTCCACCAATCCACTCAATATCATCATCTATCTGATAAGGGATTGCTTCTCCACCTCGTGTGATGTTGGCTCTGAAATCTCCGTCAATGGATTGTCGCATCATACAACCTGCCACTTTACCATTGATAACCAATACTCTTAAATCTTTTCCTAATGAATCCTCAATACACTCCTGTATAATAATGTTGTATCTTGCATTAGATAGTTCTGCCATTTTCATCAATTGTCTAAATTGTTTTTTATCATCAACCATAAAGACACCACTACCATAACTTCCACTTAAAGTCTTTACTATCATTGGATAGTTTAAATTCTTTTCTACCAATCCAACATCAATTGGATGCTTTACCAACATAGTCTTTGGAACGGGTAAAGATGATTGTCCTAATATTTGTTGTGAATATAATTTATCTTTAACTGCGTCAATCGCTTCACTACCATTAATCAATGTAACACCTAATCTTTCCAAGTGTCTTATGATTGCTTTGATAAAGTAAGTCGTTCCACTACCTGTTCTCGGTAATACAAAGTCTGGTAATTTTCTCGGCTCTCCCTTAACCAATATAGATTTCCTATCATCTCTGTCTACAAAGATATCTACATCTTGTGGATTAACTACACGAACTTTGATATCTTGTTTTTCAAATTCTTCTACAAGTCTTGATACTTCGGTATTTTCTCCTATTGATTTCTTATGTATTATCCAGCCGTTCAACTATAATCCTCTTCATCTTCATATTGGTCAAATGGATTTGCATATTC
>Ga0098052_1000641_pt1 | contig 22072 bp, 28 predicted proteins | sample 15_taG_FD_81591 | JGI IMG/M metagenome (GOLD analysis project Ga0098052, IMG submission 81591) | Marine viral communities from the Subarctic Pacific Ocean - 15_ETSP_OMZ_AT15312 metaG | ecosystem: Environmental > Aquatic > Marine > Oceanic | place: Pacific Ocean | collected 2015-01-18
CACTTCGCAAGGTTGTCTTGAAGAAGTTGTGCGCTCTGTCGACTATTTAGGAGGAAGATTGAACTTTGGTGAAGTGATCCGTAAGTACATGTCGCTGAATGCCCTTGACAAACCCACTGTGGGTCTTAATAGGAAGCAGCGGAGGGCGGAACAGAAGCGCCTTCGAAAAGAACTGGCGCCCTTCCGGCGCATCCTCGCCAACGTGCGACTACCCCAGGAGCCCCCATGCGAATCTACGCAACCACCAGCGTTGGCCGACGAGATCGTCAAGAAGACGCTCTCCACGCTGAACTCACCAACACTGGAGCCTTCGGAGTAGTCTGCGACGGCATGGGCGGACACCCCAGGGGGGATGATGCCTCCTCGGCGGCCGTAAAGGCCTTCACGGAGGCCTTCAAGTCGGGCAAGAGTCTCTGTGAGTCCGCCCGCGCCACAGTAGCACCCGTACGGGCACTCGCCATTCAGTCCAGACCACGGTCACCCGGGACGACCTTGGTGGCTGTGGCCATCGACGTGGAAGAGGAGATGTTCGAGGTTGTCTGGTGCGGGGACTCTCGCGCGTACGCCATGTCAGACGACGGAAACCTGGTGCAAATCACCCAGGACCATGGGTTTGGCTGCACCTTGATTCACTACATCCCGAGAAGCGTACTCTTCGAGAGCGCAACCTTCAATGGTACCCCCGAAGTAATCGTCCTTGTGTCTGATGGAGTCAGCGACGTATTGTCTCCGGTGGCCATGCAGATCGTGATCAACGAGGCGTGGGACTTCGGAGAGGACCCTTCGGAGCAACTGTGTGCGGCGGCCTTGGAAGCAGGGTCCCACGACAACGTCACGGCCGTAGTCATTACCCGGGAGGACTGATCGAACCATTGAAGAACATCCAAGGTCGAGAGGTTTACTTCTCGGCTTCCTCTGCCAAGACCTTCCGTTCCTGCCGCCGCCGCTGGTGGTTCAGCAAGGTTCTGAAAATCCCACAGCCGAAGTCCGCCGCGCTGACGTTCGGTATTGGCGCACATGCCATCTACGAGCACTTCCTCCAGACCGGGGACTTGCTTCAGCCGGGCGACGTGCGTGACGAGGTGGAGATCACCCCGGAGATGCTTCGTAGGACCCGTCCGGGGCTGTTGAAGCTCCCCAAGGACTACGTCATCGAGGAGTGGCTGGATCGAGTCGTGGTGCACGAGTCCGACAAAGGGCGCATGCTTGCGGTGGGCAAGTTGGACATGTACAAGGGGGAGCGAGCGGGCCTCCACATTATCGACCACAAGACCTCCTCGGACCCGGAGAGGTGGGGGCACACCGAAGAATCCCTGGCGAAGGACCCACAGGGACTTTTTTACGCCGGAGCGAAGCAAGTCTCTGGCGGCTACTTGGGCGAGTACGACGTAGCCTTCTCCCATAACTACGTGGCCAAGAGGGGGCGCCCACGAACTTTGATGGTTGACGCTACCATGAAGCGTGCACAGATTGAACGAGCCTGGGGACGGTCGGTAGACCTAGCCGGCGACATGCTCACTGTGGGCAAAGAGGTCCGCACCCTCGCGGAGCAGGACCAAGTTCCTTTTGACAGGAAGGCCTGCAGGCAATACAACACGGATTGTCCGTTCATGAGCGTCTGCTCGGCGGCCAAGAAAACAGAACTAATCGACGTAACCAACGAATACGACAAAGCCCGAAAGGAGAAAGAGCCTATGTCCCTCTTCAGCAAGATCAAGTCCCGCACTCCACCGAAGAAGGCGGAGCCGGAAAATCGAATGGTGAGCGACGAGGTGATGTTGGGCGTGGTCAGCAAGGGGCTCATGGAGGACGTGCTGAAGTCCGTACAGAAGTTGCCCACACCCACCGTTGCGGACATCAAGATGGTGGCTCGGCGACATGGGCTGGGGGCCACACACGTGCCGTGCATCGTAGCCATCGTCCTCCCCGACGAGTTGGCGCCGGAGCACGCTGGATTGAAAAACAAGGCTGCAGCGGACCTGCTGTCGGCCAAGTCACCGGAGGAATTGTTGCACGTGTCAGACGAGATGAAGGTTCAGGCCATCCTCACCACCCAGCGGGGAGGATTCCAGTCGGTCATCACCCACACGGACCAGGCAATCGTACGCCAGGCCCTGGAGCACGAGGACATCGAGTCCTGGCAGGCGAAGCTGATTCAGGACCACTTGGGTATTCAGCCGGTGGCGCAGGACCCCACGGGGGAGGTGCCTTGGCGCGACGAGACCAGCAAGCAGATCAAGCAGGCATGCGAGGTCATCGCTGGGGAACTCCCGCAGGAACTCACCCTGGGAGGTATCAAGGAGCTGATCGTGGCGCGTGGCGTGTACAAGAAGGTACGCACCAAGTCCTTGGACGCAATCTACGACTACATCCTGGCGTTGCCGCAGTACGAGGAAATCGACGAAGGCACCCTGGCACTGACCATGGCCGCCCTGGATGGCCGACCAACCAAGTCCGAACCGGTCGCTACGGAGCCGGTCGACACGGAATCCGAGCCGGAGCCAGGCCACGTGAATGTGGAAGTGGCACTTCCACAGCAGTCGGCCGCGCTGAAGTCTCTGCAGTCGCTTACTGAAGACGGGGGCTCGGCGCCCACTCTCACGGTGATCTGCGTCCAGTCCGTACCGATGGGTGTACCCTACCAGGACATTCAGGACATGCCGGAGATCATCGCCGCACGCGCCCAAGTGGCTGCACTCCTTCCGGAGGGGTCCGACTGGCGCACCTTCTCGGACTACGGGGACACCGGTCCGCGGCGTATCGTGACGGAGTTGGAGCGCGCCTACTCCCGGGGACAGGAGCCCACTCCTGGTTGGTGGTTCATTGGCCGGTCTGACCCGCTCGTGGCTGCAGACGTGGTCTCTATCTTCCGAGCAGCGGGGGCTGTCTCCATTCGCGGGGTGCTCTAGTGGCGAAGTTCACAAACGCACAAGCCCGCCGAATTCGAGAGCGGTACTTCTACGACGGCGTCACCCAAGAGAAGTTGGCGAAGACGTACAAGTGCGCGGTGGTCACGATCTCTCGACTCGTTTCGGGGAAGGTGTACACAGGGGCGGGTGGACCAACCGCTGCGGATGGCCACAAGCGAGCCATCCGACCGAAGAAGGAACGAATCGAGGCGGGGGTGCAGGCCCTGGCGCGGGAGACAGCTAGAGCAGAGAAACGCCGGTGGAACTCGGACAAGGTGGACCTGTTTGCCCCCCCACGGATCGTGATTCCATTCATGTTGGTGCCAACCTTCGGAGAGAGAGTTTGAGACTATTTCAGCAAGTGAAGGACGCGGGCATTCCCCTGACGTCCGAACAGACCGCGTTCATCCAGGCCGTAGCAGCACTGCAGCCCGGACAAGCCGCAGGCCTGGAGGCAAAGGCGGGCACCGGCAAGACGTACACAATGCTGCGCGCAATGGGGCGACTGCCCCGAGGCTCGCGTATGTTGCTCCTGGCCTTCAACAAGAAAGTTGAGAAGGAGTTGAGTAAGAAGGCCCCCGTGGGCGTGGACGTGCGAACCTTCCATGGGTTCTGCCAGAGTCGCCTGAAGAAGCGCATGTCCGACCAGGAGGTCGTCTTCAACAAGACGTACAAACTGCTGAAGGAACGAGTCAAGAACCGCCGCGCTCGTTGGCCGATCTCGCAAACTATCTCCCTCGCAAAGAACTTGGGGGTGGGAGTTATGCTCCCGGATGAGATTGAAATCTGGAAGGAGTTGCTGACCGAGTACGATATTCGCCTCCCGAAGTCCGTTTCCTCGGACTACGTGATCGGGTATGCTCGCAAACTACTGGCGGAGTTATCCGCAGACCCCGTACAGGTGGACTTCGATGACATGCTCTACTACGTCGCCAGGGACGGACTCGGTGACATGGTGCCCTACGATTACGTGCTGGTGGATGAGGCGCAAGACACAAACCCCATTCAGCTGGCGGTGCTGGACCACCTGATGTCCAACGGCCACACCGCGCTGGTGTTCGTGGGCGACCCCAAGCAGGCCATCTACGGCTGGCGCGGCGCGGGAGTACAGGCGTTTCAGGAGATGGCAGATCGATACGGGGCGAATACCTACAGCCTCACCACCACCTGGCGCTGCCCACGGAGCGTGGTGGAGTTGGCGCAACAGATCGTGCCGGAAATTCAGCCCCGGGAGGACGCCCCGGAGGGGGAAGTCCAGCGAATTCACCCAGAGGATTTTCAGGACCTGGGCCCCACGCTAGGCAATCGGGACGTGGTGTTGTGTCGCAACAACGCGCCGCTGTTGAGCATGGCCCTGCGCTTTGTGGCAGCAGGCCACCCCTGTAAGATCCTAGGGAAGGACATCACTGGGCGAGTCATGAAGACCATTCAATACGCCTACAAGGGCGGTGGGGTGGCCTCGGATGCCCCCTTGGTCAGGATGGCACACAAGGCCACGCAGGACCTGGAGGATCGACCATTCGCCCTCGCGGCGGCGCTGGAAGAGGTTGCCTGCGCCACAGTAGTCTACAACTACGTGATGGAGCAAGAGTACGACATCCGAAGTCACACGGACTTGGTGCTGGCGGTGGAGAAGGTTTGCAAGGACCTCTTCAGCGAGGACGAGAAGAAAGATTGTCTGACCTTCACGACGATCCACCGAGCCAAAGGGTTGGAGTGGGAGCACGTCTGGTGGCTGGACCCCAAGAACGTCCCATCCAAGTCCGCAAAGAAGGCTGGGGGCTGGCACCTGGGCCAAGAGTACAACTTGGCGTACGTGGCCATCACCCGAGCAAAAGAAGCCTTGACGTTGGTGTCCAGCGTGGATAAACCATTGGAGCACCTGACAGGAGGTTGAGAATGACAGAGGTTGAGCACGTACTGGTGGTGGCGCAAGAAGAGTGCGTGGAGGTGGCCCACCGCATCTCCAAGGCCCTCCGCTTCGGCCTGGATGGGGTCCAGGCGGGGCAGCCCCTGACCAACGCCGAACGGATTCTGGAGGAGTGGGCGGACCTCGTGGGGGCAATGTCCCTGTTGGGGGAGACGGGCGTACTTCCGGACGTCGGCTTGGACTCGTTCGACCGGGCCGCCACAGACAAGAAGCGCCGAATCTTGCGTTGGCTGGATTACGCGAAGGATTTGGCGAAGTGATCTCGGAGTTCCTTCCGGGCCAGTCCGTCGCCGTTTGGATTGACGGAAACCCAGCGGGAACTCTTCGAGTGCGCGGGGTTGCCTCCGGTGTAGTGACGTTGGAGGACGACTCGGTCTGGTATACTAACGGAAGTTCCGCCAGTCTCGGAACGAAGTACCGGATCAGCCAAATCACAGACGCTACCTTGGACCACTTCGAGCGGAAGAAGCAAGTAGCCCGCGTGGCGGAGTTGATGCGGCACATGCTCTATCGGGAGCGACTGTCCAGGTTGGACCTAGACAAGTTGAAGGACCTTGAGCGAATTCTGGCAAACATGTGTGCGGTAGCCGCCCGCCGGAGTTACGATACCCTTCCAGCGAAAACCCGGCAGCAGAAACTAAAACAGGTGCTTCGGTTGCTGGAGGACAAACTGAAAGCCGCGGAGCGTACTGCGGTTTCACCCATTGGAGATTCGTATTGCGAGTGAATGACGTAACCATCCCCGTATTCTCAAGCAAGTACACCGCCGCCTGGGGCAAGGGTGAGGACTTCACCGTCACCGACGCAATGGAGTATCCCGAGCGCCGGGGCATCGTGGACTGCCTTCAGACGGAGTACGCCACGGACGCCCACGGGGCGGGCTACTTCGCCCTAACTGAGGGCAACTGCTATCGGCTCGGGAAGGACTGCATCCGCAACGAGGAGGTTCGCTCATCCGTGCGCCTCCAGGTGGCCATGTTGGACCTGGACAGGAATCCCCACGTTGCCTGGGAGTCCGCCGAGGCGGCGCTGGAGGCCGTGGTACTGCTTCGCACGCTATTCCCAGATGCTGCTATCTTCACTACTCGACGCGGCGTGCGGCTGGTGTACGTGTTCGAGCAGCCACTGATGCCCGTCACCTACGAGCACGTCTGCCAGAAGTTGATCCTCGAAATCGCAACGGTGCTGGAGGCCTCTGGGGTGGACTTGGAGGTCGACACCACCACCACGCAATGGACGCGCCTGTTCCGTATGCCGAAGGTGGTTCGAGATGGCAACCCCACCTGGACCGAGCCCGGCTTCGCGTTGGACATCCCCACGGACTGGCGGGCCATCTCTGCATCCGTGACCACCACGGCAGCGGTTACGCCCGAGGACGAATTCCCGGGCTACTCGAACCCGAACCTGCCCCAGGTGGCTGCGGTAACGGATGAGGAGTGGGACTTCGTGATCAAAGGCTTCGCGGAGGCCATGGCGCGCTCTGGGATGAACGGCCTACTCGGCAAATTGCGGGCGGGTATTCCCTTCTTCGAGGCAGGGAAGCGGAACGAGACAACCTACCGCACCCTGGCGAAGTTCCTGGAGATTTACTACTCCCTGCTGGGGGAGGAGCCAGACCCCGAGGAAGTCTACCGTCTCTTCTACGCATCCACTGCGGCCACCAACGGCCAGGCCAGCCAAGAGGAAGCCCTGGTGGAGTTGTGGGGCATGATCTCGCGCATGGTGGACGCCCGCCGGTACGCGGGGCAGGTGACGCACCAGCCGCTCCCCAGGCGCTATGCGTTGACCCCAGACGGCAACATGCCCATTCTGGCCTACACGGGCGGGCGCTCTAGATACGTGTGGGACAAGTCCCGCAACAACTACACCGATCCCATTGGCAATTCGGCCTCGCTGAAGGCCATCTTCGCGAACGTCTGGGGGCCCACCTACCGGGTGGGTGTGCTTCCGGAGGAGCAGCTGTTGCACACGTTCGGTACTCACGTGGACGAGGTTGTGTTGGACCTGGGAGCGGAGCGCCCTCGCTTGGAAGAGAACCAGGAGCGGGGGAGGCGGTTGATTCTGCCGGTTGGCTGCCGAATGACGGCGAAGCCGAAGTTTCATGCGGATGTCGCCGAGTGGTTGCAGTTGCTGGGCGGGGATGATCCAGAAGGCCTGTTGGATTGGCTGCACTGGAGCCTGCAGCTGGACCAGCCGCTGTGTGCGCTCTACCTCTGCGGACCCAAGGGCGCAGGCAAAGGTATGATCGTCCAGGCGCTCGCGGCCTTTTGGTCCGGGCAGTTCGTGAAGTTCGACGAAGCGGTGTCCCGATTCAACGGACGCTTGCGGGACAGTCCGGTGATCTGGCTGGATGAAACCAGTGAATCCACCAACACTGGGGAGTTTCGCTCTCTGGTGGGCAACGCCACGCACAGCGTGGAGCGGAAGTTCATGGACTCGGAGACCCTGCAGGGGCACATCCGGATGCTGATCATGGCGAACAACGACAACGCCCTGTCCCTCGACGACGTGAAGACGGTACACGACGTTGAGGCTGTCACCCAGCGCGTGCGCTTCATTCGGGTCCCCGAGGCCGCCTCCCAGTACCTGAAGGACCTAGGGGGCAGCGACTACACACGAAAACTTGGAGAGGAGTGGGTATCCCGGAAGGACGGCACCCCAGGCAAGATCGGAGAGCACATCGCCTGGCTGCACCAAAACCATGCGCCGGTGAGCAAAGGCAACCGGTTCTGTGTAGAGGGAATCCCTACGTCTTGGCACTATCGAGCCCTGTACTCCGGAGACGTCGGGGCGGTCTTGTCCGTACTGGCGGAGGAGTTGGCAAAGAACAACCCTCACGCGACAGCGAAATACGACACAAGCACCGAGCAGGTCGTCGTCAACGTCGTGGGTTTCCTGGCCAGCGCTGCGATTAAATCAGTTTTGAAGAACGAAGGGGTTGATATCCGCGCCGCAAGGTTTACATTGGAGTCAATCTGCAGGGATAGTGACACATTCCGGCGGGGGGACAGCATCTGGGCCGTGGTTCCGAAGTCGGTAGTGGCGGACATGCCACAAACGACCTATCGGAAGGAAGCCACGTACTGGAGAATCCAAGAACTTCTGAACCCACAAGCGGCGCAACAGAGCGCCTAAAGGTCACGCACCGTGAGGGAAACGATTACTACGGCAGTGCTACCAGCCACCCTTTTCGGCATCCTCTTCATTGGAGGCAAGCCAGAACTGGCACCGGTGATCATGTTCCTCTCGGCGATTTCGGGGAAGCTGGACATGGTCAATAGGAACCTAAAGGAGCGCAAAGGCTGCCCGAACCCCAGAGCAAGGTGTGGGGGCGAGGTAGATTGACAGCTTTCGGTCAGGAGATGGATCGGGTGTTGTCGCTGCCTCGGCGACAACCTTGGGCTGGGCGGGAGTTGCCCCCCAGGACGGCCGCGCTGGCCGACAGGCTGTTGCCCGTGCAGATCGAAGTCCTGGCGGATTTGGAGTCCTCGGTGCCTCCGGTGGGGGTGTTGGGCGACATCGGTGCTGGATACGGCAAAACCATCCCATCTCTCTTGGCCCCCCACGTGCTCGGTTTGGTCACGAAGGACTCGATCCTTATCCTGCCCCCTGATTTGGTTCGGAAGACCGAAATGGAGGTAAATCAGTGGTCTGGAACGTTCCCTGAACTGGTGGGCACTGCTCCCCAACTACTCTCCGCTGCAATCCTCTCGCACCGAAGGCACGCGGACGTGCTGTTCGAGATGACGCCGAAGCTGATTGTGTTGGATGAAGCTCACATCTTCTGCGACCCCACGTCCGCCCGGACCCGTCGGTTGCTGAAGTACGTTCGAGAGTACCCGGAGACTCGTTTCCTGGTGCTGTCTGGTACGCTTACGCACAAAGAACTGCTGAAGCTGTCGCATCTGGCGGAGCTGGCGCTTCGGGATGGATCGTTCCTGCCCATCGACGACGCAGTGCTGGAGGCCTGGTCCACGGTATTGGACTACCGGGTACAGCCGGCGGAGTCGGACAAGCTCCAACTGCATTGCCTACTGGAGTGGGCGGGTCTCACGCCCCGGAAGACTTCGATCTTCGCCAAAGACGCAGGCTCCCGAAGCCCACTGGCGGTTTATCGAGAGGCCTACAAGCAGCGTCGATCTACCGCCCCGAACGTGGTATGCACTCCGGACGCAACCGTGGGCGCTTCCCTGAACCTACGCGAGTGGACTACGGACCTACCAGAATCGGTGAAATGGGCGCTACAAACGCTACGAGCGGACTGGGAACTGCCCGACGGTGAGGAGATCGTAGACTTCTTGGAGTTCCACAGGCACGCAATGACCCTGGCCTGGGGCTTCTACTATCGAACGAACTACTCCGGACCAGACCTGGAGCGTTGGAAGGAGGCCCGTCGGGGGTGGTCTCGGGCGATCCGTAGCCAATTGTTGTACATTCCAGGGTGGACGCATCTGGACAGCCCCGCACAGGTGGCGGAGGCTGCGGCTTCAAACTCCGCGCACCCTTCCGTGAACCGTGCCTGGAAGGCGTGGGCGACCATTCGGAACAGCATCCAATCGGAGCAGGAGACGATCTGGGTTGACACGGAGCACCAAATCATCCAGTCTGCTGTGAAGACCCTGCGCGAGAGCGGACGGGGAATCTTCTGGTATCGATCCCGGGCGGTGGAGAGCGTACTTCGACAGTACCTGCCCACCTTTGGCGCAGGTTCGGATCAACCAAGTGACGATGAAAACCTAGTCGCATGCTCCATTTTCGCACACGGCACAGGAAAAAACTTGCACGCCTGGGACTACCAGTTAATAGGGGAGTACCCAAGCGGCCATCGCAACTGGGAACAGCTGCTGGCACGGTGTCATCGGCACGGTCAACAGAGCGATGCAGTTTGGGCGGACATCGCAACACACACAAAGGAACTCCAAAAGGCCCTAAGAGACGCAAGAGAAGCAGCACGGTATGCAGAGGAAGTCGGCGCCCAGCGCCAACGACTGGTGTATGCCAACACAATCACACAGTAGAAAAGGAATAGAATGGGAATTTTCAGCAAGGACGCACAGAGCCAGGCCCGCCATGGCGGAGCCCGAAAGAACGAATACTTCGACCACACCACGGATCGAGGGAACCACGTCGTGATGATCAGCAGCATGCCGCTGAAGACCACGAAGAACAAGAAGACCATCGTACCGGTGGAGTTGACCATCGTCCTCTCCGAGCCGGACGCCAGTGTCACCCAGCCGGTCCAGCCGGGAGCCAAGCGGATTTTTTTGAGGAACCTCTCCCAGGGCGGGCAGCGCGGCGAGATCAACGCCCAGGCATTCAAGTCGCTGATCACAGCGGCGGCGAACGTTCCGTTGGCGGATGAGTTGGTCCCGGATGCCATTCGGCGTCTGGAAATCCTCACCGGCGGAAAGTCTGCGGCGGACCCGGACAACGCCAGTGAGGCCATCGCCCTTGCTGCCCGCAACGACCTGATCGCGGAGCTGATGGACAAGTGGACCGAGGGCGATGGTACCGCAGGCGCCGGCCAGGTGTTCCGGGTGTCGGTGTACCCGAAGACTCGCGACTCCGATGGCGCGGTGTTCACCAACATGACCTTCTACCCCCTGAAGGGGGAGGAGATCGAGGGCCTCCAGCAGGTGATCGAAGCCGGCGACGAAGGTGTGGAGTTGGACGACGGGCAGCGCCTGGTCATCCCCAAGGCCGTTCGCGGAGCCATTGTCATCGACTAGTTCGAGGCCACACCCACACCTGACCCCCTTCTACTTCCCCAGTGGAAGGGGGTCTTCCTTTTGGAGGATTCGTGTTCACCCCACCGGATATCGGCCTAGGTACGGTTGACCTGTTGAAGCATGAGTACGTGCTGGGCTTCGACCTGGAGACGTTCAAACTACCGGAGGTGGAATTCAAGACCCTCTCAGGCAAGAAGAATAGGCTTACGACGCGGAAGATCACAAGGGTCGTCTGCTCCTCCTGGGCCGGCAGAGATGCCCTGCCGTACGTCTTCACACGCCTACACAAGGAGGGGCACGTAGTCTACCGCCACCAAGGCAAGACCTGGGCGGCTGTTGCGGACCGACAGGGCACCGAGGAAATTTCGGATTGGTTGCTGCGAGAGGACGTACTTCTGGTGGGGCACAACATCGCAGGCTTCGACTTCGCGCACATGCTGCACATGCTTCCTGACCCCCAGCGTCGGGCGGGATTCCTGCGAATCCTTGCAGAGGGGCGAGTGTGCGATACCTACATCCGTGAGAAGTTGCTGGGCATCGCCTTCGACTACACGGACTACTGTCCGATCTTGAACGCCAAGCGTGGGCTGTTTTCCCTTGCTGGGTGCATCAAGAGACACTTCCAGATCGACATCTCTGCGGACAAGAAGTCCCCAGACGCCTGGCGGTTGCGCTACCATGAACTGGATGGCGTACCTCTGAAGCACTGGCCGAAGGCTGCCGTTGACTACCCGATGGACGACGCCGAGTGGGCGCTGAGTTTGGCCTTTGTGCAGGCGCGCATTGGCTCCCCGTCGTTCTCCGAACACATGGACCCCACCACAACGGAGCGCGGTGGGGTGGTGGACGAGGTTCGGCAGTGCCGGGCGTCCTTGGCGTTGTACTGCATGAGCGCTTGGTCGGTGATCTGCGACGGGGACACGGTCGACGAGTGGGAAGGGGAACTTGAGGTGGCGATTGAAAAGATCGTCTCCGGGGCCCAGAGGGCAGGCTTCGTGCGCCTGAATGGCAAGCGGAACATGAAAATCATGCGGGAGTTGGTGGAGAAGGACTACAACCGACAGGGCCGAGAGGTCCCCCACACAGACCCCTCCGCGAAGTTCCCGAACGGGCAGATCAAAACCTCTGCGGACGTACTGTTGAAGTGCAAGACTCCGGAACTGCGAGCCTGGGGGGAGGCCTCGGGGCTGTTGAAGGACAAAACCACGTACCTCCTGCCGGCGAAACTGGGAGTCAAGGGCAACCTCCCTTACAACTACGACCCCCTGAAGAACACGGGTCGAACGAGCAGCTACAAGACCAACACCCAAAACCCCCCACGAAAGGGGAAGTTCCGGGAGTGCAACAAGGCCCGCCCAGGCAAGATTCTGTGTTCCTCGGATTACACCGCTGCGGAATCCTGCGGCCTGGCGCAGCTACATTTGTGGGTGTTTGGGAGGTCGGCGCTGGCGGATCTCCTCAACGGAGGCGTGTGTATTCACTGCTTCATCGGCGCCCACCTGGCGGGCGTTTCGTTGGAAACCTTTATGGAGTGGTACGAGGACAAGAACCACCCGCAGTTCTACGTGGCGAAGAACGTTTATCGCCAGGCCGCCAAGGTCGCGAACTTCGGAATCCCTGGTGGGCTCGTTGCGAAGACCCTGGTGGCCTACGCGCTGGGGCTGGGCGTGAACCTGTACGAAATCGCCATCCAGGTAGATCCCACCCTAGTGGCTACCGACGACGAGGACGAGCAGTTCGAGATCGCCAAGGTATACGCGCAGCACGTAATCGACACCTGGAAGGAGGTCATCCCAGAAGGTGCCGAGTACATGGAGATGGTCAACAACGCCGTGGACTGGGGGGAGACCTTCACGTTCAAGCAGTTCGTGTCGGAGCGAAACCGAGGCGGTTGCACCTACACTTCGGGATGCAACACGGGATTCCAAGGCATCGTTGCGGATGGATCAAAAGAGGCCATGTGGCGCCTGTTGGTGCTTTGTTACCTGCCTCCCGAGTACAGCGTGCCCCTGCTGGAGGGCCTGACCTGGCGCCAGCCGGAGAAGTTGCGCGAGTGGGCGGAGGCCTTGTATGGAGTACGCCCCGTACTATTCATCCACGACGAAATCATCGCAGAGGGTCCAGAGGAGACCGCCCACGTGTGGGCCTGGGCGCTGTCTGAGGTGATGGTGGAGGGCTTGCAGATGTTCATCCCGGATGTTACCATCGAGGCCAAGCCGGCGCTAATGCGGCGCTGGTATAAGGGAGCCGAGGAAGCCTACGATGAAACTGGTAAGTTGGTTGCTTGGGAGCCTACAGTTGCCGCCTAGGACGCTGGTGTCGGTTGACCCGGGCGCGCGGCTGGTGTACTTCGCGGTGTTCAAGGACGGCCGATTGGTGCGCGTGGGGCAGGCCGAGAACCCGGGGGACGTGGACCTTCCGTACGGCGGGGAGTGGGTCTTCGAGACACCACGCAGGTACAAGAACCGGTCGAATACACACCGGGATCTAGCACGCCTGGAGGCACGAAACGACCGATTCATCTGGCGCGTAAAAGACGCCGGGGGCTCCTACGAGAAGGCCTACCCCAGCGTCTGGAAGGGGAACGTACCAAAGGGGATTCACCACCGACGGGCGGCCAAGAAGTTGACCTCAAAGGAGCTGGAGTTGCTGCCCCCGCTGGAGGAGGGCTACGATCACAACCTCTGGGATGCCGTGGCCTTGGGTCTGTGGAAGCTGGGGAGGATGCGCCGTGGACGTTGATCTGTACAGCCACGGCCAGTGCTTGGCGTACAACCACCGAACTCAACGGGCACTTGTTCGACACCCCATCCGGGTCCAGCAGGATGGGAAACTTCGCATCGGCCCGGCACCATACATCCAGGTGGTTCAACTTGCTAAGAACGCCTGGCCGCCGGAGATAACGGTGTGGGAGGCAAACAAGGATGGCCCCCTCACTCGACAGCGAGCAAGAAAGTTGGTTGACGAACAGTTGGGGGTGGATAGTATAGTCTGCAACTGGATGGAGGCGAAGTGAAGCTCGTAGCGATTAGCGATACACACATGCACCACGAACAGTTGGAGATTCCACGCTGCGACTTGCTCGTGCATGCCGGGGATGCCACTTGGTTGGGCAAGTTGGAGGAGGTGGTTCCGTTTCTCGACTGGTTCGCCGAGCAGCCCGCGGACCTACTCGTCTTTGTGCCCGGCAACCACGATTGGTTGTTCGAGCTTCAGCCCCACTTGGCGCAGCAGATGTGCCGAGATCGAGGCATTCTGCTGCTCAACGACGACGGGGTGCATTTCCGGGGGCAGAACCTGTGGGGAGTGGCCTGGCAGGCGCCCTTCAACCGTTGGGCGTTCAATGTAGTGGACCCCGACCGGCGGCGGGCCATCTTCAGTCGCATTCCCGACGACACGGACATTCTGATCACCCACCAGCCCGCGTACTTGCGGGGGGATAGCAACGGTTGGAAGGCCTGTGGTGATCCGGTACTGCTGGAGCGGGTGGAGCAAGTGAATCCCCACATGCACATCTCCGGACACCTCCACGAGGACGGGGGCATTCGGGAGTTTGGCCCCACGACTTTCGTCAACGCGACGATTCTTGACTGGGCACACAAGCCCACCCACAGCCCACACATTTTCGAACTGGAGCAGTATGCCCTTCGTCGAGCAAATTAAGGACCGTATCGCGCGTTGCGCGGGACACGATGACACCCGGGATTGGACTCGGGGGTTGTTGGCGTTCGATTCTCTCCCCTCCGAGCGGTGGTCGTGGCTCCCGGAAATTCAGGCGTACTTGTACACGCCCACGCACCTCCCCAGGCGCTGGCGCTATCGCCAGTACCTGTTGGCGTGGGAGGCAGGCTTTGGTTGGGTACTGTCCATTCCGGACGCCGCCATCCGAACGTGGTTTCCGCTCATGAGTCCCGAGGACCCACGGAACCGGCCGGATCAATTCTGGACCGCTGCCTTGGTGGTGGTGGAGCAATACGACAACAAGCACTGGGTGGAAGTCTTGCGCTGGTTGAAGAAAGAAACAAAGGAGAGAGTCTGATGGGGTGGTACTCTACGCCAAGGGCGGGAAGTTGCAGCAGGCAAAGGCAGTGATCACCCAAGAGGCCTACGACCCGAAGAAGTTGAAGTAGCGTGGAGCGAATCTTCCCGCTAATGCTCGACTCCCCCCAGAGGTTGGAGGGGGTGATGGCCCGGTTGATTCGGAAAGGGGGCATGAGCGTCGCGGAGGCGAAGTCCTATCTGATCGACCTGCTCCTCGGCGCGGACGCTCGAATCTCCGTGGGGAAGGATCGAGAGTTTCAGATCCGGTACCTTCGAATCTACTCTAGACGCGGGGTCTCTCCGGATCAGGTTCAGGAGGTACTTGGGGAGCTTCAGTCGACGGGCACGTGGTGGACTCTTGCAGGGTTGGCGAATCACACGAAAATTCAGCCGATTCACGTGAAAGAAGCGCTTCACGTCTTGACGACCCTGGACCTCGTGGCTAAAAGAAGAAGCGACACGGGCGACATGTTCGCCTTCATTCAAGGAGCGAGCCAATGGAAACCTTCGACTTCGGAAACGGCCCCGTAGCGGCCCACCAACACCCCAACGGAGGCGGCTGGGTAGCAGATACTGCGTATGTAGCGGAGGCCGTGTACGTCGGCCCAGACGCTTGGGTCTACGGAAGCGCCCGGGTCTGCGGAAGCGCCAGCGTCTACGGAAACGCCCGGGTCTACGGAACCGCCCGGGTCTCCGGAAGCGCCCGGGTCTCCGGAACCGCCCGGGTCTGCGGAAGCGCCCGGGTCTGCGGAAGCGCCTACGTCTACGGAAACGCCGGAGGCTACGACTACACCGCGTACCGCCAGGAGGACGGTTCGGTCTTCCTCCGGTACGGCTGTGAGGCGCACGCCCTAGATTGGTGGTTGGAACAGGACCTGCCCGCTCTCTCCCAGAGGCACGGGCACACCCCGGAGCACTCACGCTTTGTGGCCACTATTGTGGAACTGGCGGGCCACCTTGCGTAGGGTAGCGTACGCTCTGGGCTTGGCGGCTACGGCTGTTGTGAGCGGAGCTATCGTTCACGGCTGTGGGGTGCAGAAGCGGAACCACGAACTGGACGAGCACGTCCGGGAGATGGCAGACAAGGACCGGCAGATCCAGGCCGTGAAGAACACGAAGGTGAGCATCGAACAGGCCCTACTGAAGGCCAACACGGACCTGGCTACGCTGATTGCCCAAAGCCAAACGCGCCCGAGTACCCAGCTGCGGGAGATCGTCACCATTGAGACGACCGTGCCGGGGGAAGTGGTTGTGGTGCCGGGCGACTGCAGCCTCCCGGATCACACCTTCGAGTTGTCCAATGGGCTGGAGGTGGCGCGTGCCACGTACTCCGAAGAGGTCACGTACGAGACCTTTGAGCAACGCTTCCGAGGGACCTTGGTGATCGGTGAAAAGAGGTCCGCCGTCTCCTTGGAGCAGTCCACTTCTGCAGACCCCAATCACTGGGAGGAATTGGAGGTGGACCTGAAGGTTCAGGCCGTAGAGGAGAGGAAGCGGCCGATCTTCATGCCCCACGTGAGCCTCGGAGCCACCGTAGACATCGTCATTGGTGGGGAAGTAACTGTGGAACCGGTGGTGTCCCTGGCGGTACCCCTGATTCATCCGCACGAAAACCTCGACCTTCTGGCACCGGCGATTAGATTCAACCAGAACACGGTTCGCATTGGCGCGGACGTGGCGGCCTACAACGTCGGGGCGCACATGTCGCCGGTCTTCAGTGACCTCTGGGTTACGGTCGGCTTGGACTACGGGCCCATCAAAAACGACTACGGCGTGGGCGTCGGGTTGAGCAGCAAGTTTTAGGAGGACTAGTGGGCGTGGATTGCAAGTTGTTCGTCTTGGAGAAGTTCAGTGGGTGGGAGACCCCTGGCTATGTGCGTCACGTCTTCACCCTGACCCGGGAGCGCGGACTGTGGGCGTACTTGGAGCAGCCCGGCAAACCCTGGTTGGGTGTGCAGCTGCCTGCAGGTGGGCATAGTCGGTATTCGGACAGGTCCGGAAACGCCGACCTGGAGTCTGGGTACCTGTTTGATGACCCCTACGGGGCTCCTCTGGAGTCGGTACGTGGCGCTGACCTTCCCCCCGAAAGCGTCAGCCAATACCCCCAAAACCAAACCATTCTGAAGCTCATCCGGGAAAGGTTCCCAGACCACGACGTCGTCGTGTATTGGTGCTGACGTGATCACTCATTTCTACAGCGACCCGCACTTCGGCCACCGCCTGGCACTGAACCCTACTGGGGCTCCCGCCATGCGAATGGGGCGGACGACCGGCACGCAAGCCAGCGCCCAGAGAAGCGCAAGGGGGAGGTCCTGATTCACGGACACACCCACACGACGCGCCAGGTGCAGGGCAACAGAATCAACGTTTGCGCGGAGGCCTGGGACCTGTGTCCGGTGCCTCTGGGTGACGTTGTGGACTTGATCAAGGAGTTGAGATGAAAATCGAAGTGGAGCTTTCTGAAAATTTTGTGGTAATGACGATTGGTGCGCTGTTGCCGGTCCCGTTCTTACTGGCTTGGGGAATCTCGCCCTACCCGTCGTTGGCGTTGGCTGGGTGCTTCTTCGTGATTGCGTTGGTGCGCAAGTGAGGGGACTGCTGGCGCTGGCGCTGGTGGGCTGTATCGAGTACCAGGTGGCCGATCCCGCTACCCAGGTGGGTACACCGAATCCCTCGCCTGTTGCCCAGGTTGAGCGCTTGGATCACATCCGCCAGTTGGACGAGCCCCAAGTCGACGTGCTTTGGGTGGTGGACAATAGCTGCTCGATGAGCCCGGAACAGGCGGCCCTAGCGGAGGCCTTCCCGCAGTTCATGGCCCATTTCGTGGACTCCCAGGTGGACTGGCACGTAGGTGTGATCTCCACCGATATGACCCGCTCTGACCAGAAAGGCAGACTACAGCACGCGGGCGGATATCCATATATCGATACAAATACTCACGAGCCGATAATTGTCTTCACTTCGATGGCCACCATGGGCACTTCCGGCTCCGGCTCCGAGAAGACTTTCGACGCCACCTACGCGGCGCTGGGGGAGCACAGAGATGGCGCCAACGCAGGCTTCTACCGGCCGGAGGCATCACTGTCCGTGATCGCCATCTCTGACGAGGACGACGACAGCCACATGCCCCCCGAAGAGTTCACTCCGTGGTTGCTGAATTTGAAGGGGGACGTCGATCGGGTGAACTTTTCCGCCATTGTCTGCCTGGTGGACGGATACCACAACGAACTCCCGTGCTCGATCTTCGACGTCGGGGAGAAGTACAAGTATGCAGCCGCCGCTACAGGCGGGGTGGCCTACGAAATCCGGGAACCGAACTGGGATTCCGTGCTCGACCAGCTGGGGATCATGGCCCTGGGTCCGAAGCAAGAGTTCTTCCTGTCGGACATCCCCGCTCCCGAGACGATCGAGGTGTGGGTAGAAATCCCAGATGATGAGGGAAAAACGGTTTACACCTTCGGCAACGGTGACTACACTTACTCCGAGACCAGGAACAGCATCACCTTCGTGGCGTACGTTCCACCCCAGGGGGCCAGCGTGTTCATTCAGTACACCCTGTTGGCCTCGCACACCCAGCAAACGGACACGACGAAATGAAACTGAACCTTGATGAACTCAACGCGAGCTTGAAGGAAGCCCACCAACGGCGAGTCTTTGGAACACCGGCGCAGATTGCCGAGGAAGGCAGTCGGTTGCGAATGTGGCGGGACTTGATCGTCGCACTGGGGCGTTCGCTTGACGCGCGCGTGTCTTGGAGCGAACTGATCGCCGAGGTCCGCGAGCTTGCCAAAGCGCCGGACACGCTCTTGGGAGGGCATTGGCATGATCAGTAGCTTCAAAGGCGCCTACCGCTTCTTGAGCAACTTCCACCCCTCGCCGATGACGTTTGGCGCCCTGGGTCATCCGTTCAGCGTGAACCTCAAGGTCCCTACCGTGGAGCACGGGTATCAGGCCATGAAGACCTCGGACCCGGAGGAAGCGCGCTGGGTACTCAAGTCAGAAACTCCGGGCCAAGCCAAGTGGCGTGGACGCCGAGTCACCCTCCGAGAGGACTGGGAGGAAGAGAAGCAGCAGGTCATGTTCAACCTCGTGATCGCAAAGTTCCGACAGAACCCGGACCTGGCGGAGCAACTGATCGCCACTGGCGAGGTTCAATTGGTTGAGGGCAACACCTGGAACGACACGTACTGGGGGGTATGTCGAGGCAAAGGCAGAAACGAACTGGGCAAGATTCTCATGCTTGTTCGGTCAATACTACGAGACGGGGAGGAGTAAATGGGACTAGACGTAGACTTGCACCGGCGGGTGGGTAACACTTACCATTGTGTAGAGGAAAGAGACTCGGAGAAGTTTCCGAAGCACCTGTTCAGGATCGGGTACTTTCGATCCAGCTACAGCCGGGCAGGAATCAACTCGGTGTTGAGTGAGCAGGGGGTACCCGACCTGCATTGGATTTTTGGGGACACCTGCGATTGGTACGCCCACCCATGCTGGAGCACCGCACTGTCACGTGTTCGGGAGGTACTTGCGTCGTACCGTGAGGCCACAAAGGACGGGCGCCTGTCGGTTACTACAGTTCGCGCCAAGGGGGGAAATGTGCAGGCGGGGGGTGCAGTAGAGCTAGTCAAATCAAGGATGGCAAACCCAACGACCACCTTCCGGTCGTACTCCGACATCTCCGGAGTCCATTGGGCGGATGGGCACGAGGTAGTCGCGGCTATTCACGGAGAGGACCTGTGGGGTGATCCTGCAGTGCACCTAGTACACCGGATCCCGCCGTCGGACGAGCCGGACTCCTACGACAAGTCCCTGCAGATCGTAGAAGAGACGATTGAGTGGGTGCTATCGCAGGAGTCCCCCGAGGAGTACGCCCTCCATTGGTGTGGGTGAGGTCGAAGCCCTCGTAGCGGCACTGGCCTACTCCTCGGACAACTCCGCGTCCCAGTAGCCGCGCCACTCGCTGCCCTTCGGCAGGTAATCCTCCCATTCCTGGGGGATCGAGTGGCGGGTGAGCGACATCCGCAGTACGTCCCAAGCAGAGGGCGTACGCGGCTGTGTCCGGAGGGTAAGTCCGGCCTCGTTGGGTGTGCGGGCGCCCTTGCTCCAGTTGCAGTCCGCGCAGCTGGTGACGATGTTCTCCCAGCAGGTAACGTGCACGAGCTTGCCGCTACGTAGCCGTACGCGGTGCCTGCTGTCCGCCTGTGCCCGTGGGATGACATGGTCCAGGGTCAGCTGCTCCAACGCCGGTACGTGGCCCTTACGGGGCTTGCTGCCGCAGTATTGGCACGTGTAGTTGTCCCGAGCGAGGACGTTCGCGCGGTTGAATTTTGGCTTCCGAGAAAGCGTAGCGAAGTGGCGCAGGACCACCACCGCCGGCCAGCTGAAGACCTCCGAGGCGGAGGCGATAGCCTTACCCACGTACTCCTCCACTACGTCGGCCTTCTCGTCCACCACGAGCGTGATCGCACGCTGCCAGGTGATGACGCTGATGGGACGGTAGTCGGCATTGAGCAACAAAGCGTGGGTTGCCACTTGACACTCTCCTTGTGGGGATTACATAACGTACGAGACGAAAAACACAAGACAAAGCGTTCCGAGCTTTTTAATGAGGCATAAATGCGCGTAGACCAATTTTATACAAAGCCAGAGATCGTCGAAAGTGTCATCGCTAGTGTGGATTTCGATGAGTCCGAAATATGATACAGCAGGAAACCCCAGTATATCTAAGAATGACTTGGTAAATTTTTATACCAAACAAAAAGAGGCGGGATAGATGCTCTACTGGACAAACGCTCCCGAGGAATACGACTACCCCGAGGTGGTCCAGCACGTATTCGTGCAACACTCGTCCGGCAGCGCCTGGCGGCTGATCAAGGTTCTGGACGGCTACCGCTTCTGGAAGTTCCAGGTACCCCGGTATCAGAGCGGCTTGTACGGCGCACTGGAGGTTGGTTCCGACGAGGCCCAGGCCTTCGGACTCCCCCGTAACGCCCGCTGGCCCCAGGACGAGGTCGCCAACCGCGAAGACTGGAGGGAGGGATGAGCAAGAGTCAGATTCGGAAAAGGGGCAGCGAAATGCGGGAGCGTATTCGTTACGGAATCCAGGCTGCCGAGTTTCGGTATGGTTCAGACTTCACTGGTCGAATGTGGCTGGAGGGCGCCATCCGCCTCTGCCAAGAGCAATCCAGAGAATACATTCGGACTATCCAGGCCGTGGAGGCCAGAGAGAGGGACCTTCGGCGAGAGCTTGATCAGCTTCGAAAATGGGAACGGGAAGTCAAGATCCGGGCGTCCGAGTTGTCGGGAATCCCCAAGGCTATTCTGTTTTCGGAGGAAGGAGGATGATCGACCCCGTCATCAATGCGGCGTTCCTTTGGTGGCTGCTCGTCTATTCGCTGCAACGCACTCGGCGTATGCAGGAGCAAATCGATAAGGACGAACGCACCCTTTGGGGCGTAGTACACAACGCCCGCCGACCCCCCGGGCGTGCTCCCCTGTGGGTCAAGGTCCGGAGAGCCACCGGCTTGGGATCAACCAGTGCTGACGAGTTGTGTCGACGCTTCAACAAAGACCCCGATGAGGTGGTCGGTACGGAGGGGGAGTGAGTTGGGGAACGCCAGCCGTTACTCGTACGGCGAGAAAGAGGCACGTCTGTAACCTCTGTGAGTGGTCAATCCTCCCAGGAGACCCGTACCTGCGTTGGTGTTGGTTCTCGGACGGCTTCGCAACTACCGTCAAGACACACAAGGGTTGTCTACGGTTGGTGGAAGAGTACACAAATCCGGAACCGGGAGGAAGTTACGTGATCGACGAAGAGGCGATTCCGGAGGCCCTAAGTTGGCACGAGCCCAGCAAAGAGGAGTTGATCCGCGTCGCTGGGCCAGTGCTCGGTAGGTTGTGGTCGAATTACTTGAATGAGTGAGAAGTGGCAGGTCCTACAGGACTCGAACCCGTATCCTCGGGGTAGAAACCCGGTGCTCTATCCGTTGAGCTAAGGACCCAAAAGTGGGGCTGCCGACGGGACTCGAACCCGTTACCCCCAAAGGGACCCGGGGTGAAAACCCAGGTGCTCGGACCACTTTGCATTCGGCAGCGTATGCGAGTGGAGGGATTCGAACCCCCGACAGGCTCCGTGTAAGGGAGATACCTCACCGTTCGGTTCTCACTCGCGAGTTGGTAGCGGGAGGGGGAATTGAACCCCCACCAGTAGGGGTATGAGCCCAACTTATGACCTTCACTTCCCGCAACAAAATGGTGGAGCGACTGGGAGTCAAACCCAGCGAGCTGACCGTGCAAAGGTCGGCTGTGCCTCGGCACCCGCCCCAAAGTGGGCTCCGATAGCCACGGGATCTCCTCCGCTGAGTGTAGGGCATCGCCCGCCGTGCGTCGAGTCGCAGGTGTCGTCACTCCGCCGCCTCTGTGCGCCACACGCGCCCCGCCAAAAACTCCTCTGGGTGGAACAC
>Ga0098052_1000643_pt1 | contig 22016 bp, 22 predicted proteins | sample 15_taG_FD_81591 | JGI IMG/M metagenome (GOLD analysis project Ga0098052, IMG submission 81591) | Marine viral communities from the Subarctic Pacific Ocean - 15_ETSP_OMZ_AT15312 metaG | ecosystem: Environmental > Aquatic > Marine > Oceanic | place: Pacific Ocean | collected 2015-01-18
CAGCCGGATCTATGCTTAAAACACTTCTTTTGGGCGGCGAAGCCGCGGCAACAGATACTTTAACTTTCGCAGGAGTCAGACAAAATATTATGTCCAAGGCTTCAACTGCAGCGACTTGGCTAGCGATCGCCGCTCGTGGGGCGTATCAGGTTGTTACAGGCATCTTAACTTTTGCCACTTATGCTTTGACTGGCGCTATATGGGGGCAGGCAATTGCTTCTAAGGCTAGTGCAGCTGCTTCATGGATAGCATCAACTGGTCTCTGGGCCATGGCCTCCGGAGCATGGGCTGCAGCCGGCCCAATTATAATGTTGGTCGGGGCTCTGCTGCTTCTCGGCGTCGCCATGTTCGTCGCGCTGCATTCGCCACCGTTGTGGATTGGGCTGGGCTTGTTAGCTATTCTGTTCTGGGCTCTTGTACCAGGTCTAACAGCTCTTGCACCCGTCCTTGCAGCTGCAGGTACAGGAATGATTTTCTTTGGTTTTGGGGCTGCCATCGCCGGAGTAGGAATGTTAACCGCAGGCGTTGGCGCCCTCTTTTTCGGTGGGGCAATGATTATGGTTGCAGTCGCCCTGGTAATTGCTTCTGTTGCTTTGTGGATTGCAGTTGGGGCAATATTGGCTTTGGCATTAGGGGTAACTTTAATTGGCTTGTTTGCCTGGATAGCGGCTCCTGGTTTAATATTCTTAGCTGCAGCAATTGTAATATTATCAATAGTTCTTGTTAGTTTTGCTACTATTTCTTGGCTGGTGTTACCTCCATTATTCTTGCTAGCAATTGCTGTCTCTATGATAGGTATTTCGATGGCATTAATGTTCAACGCCATGTCAAATGGCGTCGGTGACATTGGCACCATGGCTTCTGGCTTAAGAGAAATTGCAGCTGCGATGTCTGAGATGTCATTGGGCTCGGTTTTCAAATTCCTTTTGCTGACTGAAGGATTTGAAAATATGATAGGCGTTGGCGATGCCACACCCGCCCTCAAAGCAACTGCTGATGTAATTAAATCAACGATCGAGGTTGACACCACCAAGGTCGAAGCAGTGGAAGATTTGGTTGATTCTCTGAGTACTCTAGCTATAGCAGCTGCAATTTCACCAGGCCTCGTCATCGCAGGCGCCCTTATGGGCGGATTATCTGAAGCGTTCGGCGGAGGGCCCGGCGCCGCCGGAGGCGAAACTGGGCAAGACATCTATTTAGTAATGGATCCCGCCGGCACTAAAGTTATAGCGAAAGCCGTCGACGTCCAACTTAACAAAATGCACAGTGTTATAGCGAGGAGGTCATAATTATGGCTGATGGTCATGATGGCAGCAATCATTTACGAAATACAGGACAGGTCATCACAATCGAGGATGCCCGCGGCCTTGAAGACTTAATCGAATTTAAAGCATTCATTACGGCTTTTGAAGACAAATTTGATTCGAACTGGAATGAAACAGAAGTCTATGCCAGAATGGATCCAATTTATACTTTTCAAAATACTAAAAGAACAATTTCCATTAGTTTTACTGCACCATCTTTTGACACAAAAGAGGCCGAAGAAAATATGAAAAAGTCAATGACCATGTCCAGGCTTATGTATCCCTCATATGATATCAATGAAGGCGTGTCAACATTGTCTGCGGCACCAATATTTAAAGTACAGTTTGCGAATTTAATTATGGATCCAAACACAGGAGGCCCGATGTTCGGCGTTATAAAAGCTTATAGCTTTAAACCAAAATTAGAAGATGGGTGGCACACGCAAGGAAACACGATTGTGCCAAAGGCCTTAGAAATAAGCTTTGATTTTAATGTATTACATTCACATCCGCTGGGATACAACAGCACTGAGCAGAAATTTCGTACTGGCGAACCAAAGGATTATCCATATGGCTCTTTTGGCTTAGAATCCCAGTCGATTAGCCCCCCCTCTTCAAGGCCATTGAGCGTAACTTCAGATCGAACAACTGGCCCAGGCGCCATCAGAGATGCACAAAATACCAATGTGCTTACATAAAATATAATTACATTTCGGGACGAAAGGAAAATATAAAACATGTCAATATCTAGATTTCAACTAAGAAGACGTACACTAAACGCCAACAAGATGTATAAAGATATATTCCATGAGCGTGGTGTAAAATATATTAAACACTACCGAACTGGAAAATTAGAGTATCCTAGCCAAAAGCAACTACAAAAATTAGAAACAGTGCAACATCTTTGGAAGCTTGGTGATAGATATGAAAAGCTGGCATATAAATATTATGGCGACAGCCGATTGTGGTGGGTTATAGCATGGATTAATCTTAGACCGGCCGAGTTTTCAAATTCAGCTGGAGACGTTTTATACATACCCACTTCTTTAGAAAATACTCTAAGTATGTTGAACATTTAGGAGTGGAAAATGTCTCACGAGCCAGGCCACAAAGAAGAAACGACAGAAGATCCAGATCCGATTGAAAATGAAGATGATTCTGCATCCGAAGCAAGATTTCAAGAACAATGTTTTTTAATGCGCGCCCTAGTTTCTCACGGGCTAGGAAGGCGCCTTAAAAACCCTACACAAAAATATAAAAATTTCATTAAAGTTTCTTCAAGCGATCCAGCTCTAGTTATGAGCCAGCTGACAACGACCAAGGGCGCCGATGAACTTCTAGATATTACCGATAAAGAATTGGCATTTTTACAGCCAATGATAAGAATATTTAAAGTCTCTGAAGAGGAGGGCCAAACGACTGAGGTTGAATATAGATTTGATGAAGGTTCTTTTCATCAGGCCGGCCCAGGCCAGTCGATATCTATTTTCGACGATAGAGATACTCGCGGCGCTGAGGTCGGCTTACAGAGTGTGAGCTTCGAATGGATGGGCACGCAGCCTGCTGAAGTTACAAACAATATTCGCTGTTCGATGACTTTATTTTTTCAGAATTTATCTGCTTTAACAACAAAACGAGCGGCCCCTGACGGTACTGAATATAGCTACGCTGATTTAATTTTACGCCCTCCAGGCTATAAAGGGGTTACACAGTATAAGCCAGAACACTATAGAATAAAATTGATTGTCGGCTGGGCAAGGCCACCCATTGGTGCAGACATCCGCCCAGAAGTAAGAGACGCGCTTATAAGAACAAGGACTGTGTTAAATCTTACTTTGAAAAATCATACTTTTAGTTTTAACATGGATGGCACCGTAACCATGGAAATTGAATATCATGCTTGGGCTGAGGGCGCCATGTCACACCCAGCAACTGATATATTTTATCCAGAGGCCAAAGACGCACAAAAGATCAAGCAATTGGATGCCGCTGAAGATTATTCTAAAAAGCAGAAGAGGGCGCTGCAAGGCAAGACCTCCGGCACCGGCGGGAGCCCTCCCGATCCACCTCCTGACGATCCACCAGAACCTTCAGACGCGGAAGAACAAATTGATGACAATATAACCTCCCTTCGTGAAAGACGAAATCAGATTAAACGCGCCAATAGGGCCAAGGCGTATCGCCGTTTGGTAAACATGCTTTTAGAAAGCTCGGATTCTAATATATATTATATTGATGCATCGGCCGCCCAGCTTGGAAAGCTTGGTGGAGATCCAGACGATCAAGCGAAAAGGAGCGCTTCATCTAAAGTTAACAAAAGTAAGTGCAAGGACTTGGTTGCCGATACTTCTATTAACGGACAGCCCAGCATGGGTAAGATGCCTTCTGGCACAACTGCTGCCAATAAATCTCTTGACGACACCATCGACCACGTCGCCAATACAGGCGAAGGAAATTGGTTTGGCCCGTGGACGGCTAGTGACAACAATGACATTGCCGACGCCGCCAACGAGTCGTTGCGAACTTTAAAGCCAGAAATGTCTCCAAAAGGTGGCGGTACTTTGCGTGTGAACTATTTTTATTTTGGCGACTTGCTTAATGTGTGTTTAAAAATACTCAGAGGTGGCTCCAGCACCAAAGGAGATTCTTTTCCAGGTAGTGCTGAATATAAAGCATCCCCGGCTAGTAAAGTTTCAATAATGTGCGGCCCAGTGTATATAACTAATCCATGTACCGGCGAGGCAACGCCTATTAACATTGCAGATATACCGATATCATTAAATCTTTTTACAGCTTGGTTTACTAACACGGTTATACGAAAACAGGTAGATACATATTTATTAAGAACTTTTGTTAATGATGTGATAGGAACGCTTCTTCCTGCGGCTCTAGGAGAGGGTTGTGTAGAGGGCGGTGGACAGAGCGTCGTGAAAATTATGGCCAATGTGCTAACAGTACGCGGCGACGGATCCCCCACCGCTCCCTTCAAGCCAGGTGATGTTGTAGATGTCAATGCCATAACAGAGAAAATGCAGGGTGTTGATTGGACAGGACCCATTGGTGCTAAAAAGACCTATGATTATTTATTCTTATATGCTACTGGCTTTTCACCTAATTGGCTCGGCGGGGATAAAGAAAAAGATAGAGCAAATGGTATATATCATTTTTCCATCGGCGCAGACCGCGGCCTAATTAAAAAATTCGAATTTACTAAGAACGATGCGCCTTATCTGGGGGAAGCTAAAGTCACAGGCGAGAATAATATTGCAAATGATCTTGGTGGAGGAGGTATATACCACTGTAAGGCTGATTTAATTGGCAATAGTTTGTTTGTTCCCGGGCAATATATATTTGTTAATCCTGCGGCGATGGGGATCGGCCATCCTGCTGCTGATGGCACCGGCGGTATGGAACACTCTATAGCTAATCGAATTCGCCTGGGTGGATACTATTTTATACACAAAGTAGAGAGTACTCTCGAAAGAGGCAATTTTACAACTGCAATTGAAGCAAAGTGGGAGTCCGGCGGCGGAAAATCTGCGAAGCCCCCACCCACTCCGGCCCAAAGCTTGTCCTCAGCGTTAACTGAGGAAGCCAAGGCTGGCTTTGCAGATGCGACCGTCGATGAAGACGACTATACAAACCCAGGAGGATAAGCACATGTCTTATAAGAAAAAAATTGCTGAGACTAAAGAGCCTCAAGACTACAAGGGCAATCGATTTTCAGAATATCTTGCTAAGAACCGCACTGATTCTAACGAGAAGCTTTTTGAAAGTCGAAAGTATTATCGTGATGCTGCATTTGAAAAAGAATTTTTAAAAAACAAAAATCCAATTAATTTCTGGACAGGGAAAATGGGAGCTTATTACGGAAAAGTTAATTTTGACGAAGAGCCAGTTTATATTAATGAACATTATCTTAAACAATATAAATCTGATCAAACGTTTTTTGGTCTCGCCCCGGTTGTTGAAGCCTTTACTGATATGACTGAGCACATAAAACAAAACCAGCTGAATTTAGGTGGACTTTCTGGAGGCGCCAAAAGTATTTTCAGGCGCGCCAAGCCCAAGGGAGGCTGGGAATCTTTAAATGGTAATTATTCTAAATATTTACAAGATTTAGGTATGGCTTTCGTCAGGAAATATCTGACTCCGGCTAAAGAAAAAAGAATTCGAGATTTTAAAACTTTTTTAACTGTTTTTACTGAATTCGTAACCAGTGGATTTTTGGGAGAGATGCCGTTAACGTTAACCGGTTACATGCGTTCAAGATTTTGTAACCCTAGAGTAAGTGGATTGGTTGTAGAGGTGTTTGATGCAGAATATGACAATGACGTTATTAAAAAGGGGTTTTTAGAAGATCCTGGTTTAGATTTTTGGGTGGAGACTGCGGAAAAGTTTGGATTTTTTGTCGATAAAAATGCGCCATGGCGACTGACAGCTAATATAACATATAGTACTGCGATGGGTCGGTATATGTCTAAGCATGGGGTACCATATGGCGCACATAATAGAAAAAAAATATTTAATAGATTTTATAGAAGAGCTTACGATATAGAGATACCTGTTATGCAGCATTATTTGGCGGAGATATATAATAACTACGTTAATAGCCGACCGACGATTGCTGTTGCTAGCTTAAAACAATATTGTGTCGCCGGCAATCCCTTACTAAAAAATAATTACAATAGAGTTACTAGCGTTGAGACAGTTAGAAGAGAGTCTATGGACTGCTTTGTTAACAGAAGATTGAATCCTGCTAGTACCTATTCCCAAGAATATGGTGAACTTTTTTGGATTCGTTACTATTATAACTTGAGAATGCTTGAAGAAAAAAAGGCAATCGATACCGCTATTTTAAACGCAGATTTTCGCAAGCGTCTTCATCCTTATTATCGAGTGCATGGCCTTGTGCCCACGATCAGAGCGATAAATCAAGAGCTGAATCGTACGCCAACTCATGCCCCACGCGTGACTCGCGAATTAAAACAAGCATATTATAAACGACGGAAGTAATCATTGATTTTTCAAACTTTAGATGACAAGCACATGTGCCCGGCAGTCTACGCTGATGGACAGATAATAAAAGAAAATTTTCCAAAACAATTAAGCCAGACGTGGTGTTATTCTTCTTTTTTGAGAGATATGCAGGTCGACTACGCTCAATTATATTGTGAAGGAAAATCTTTAGACGAAGTATGTCCTGAAAATTTAAGGCCTAGGTGGGACAAAGTCTCACTGAAGCTTAAGGCTTTTTTGCGTTCCTTTCAGGAATCTAAGATCGACCTACAGCAGCACTGCTTCTTTGATCTGGTACCACAAAGTTTTCTTTTAGAATTCTGTGAAATAAAAAACGATATCACAAATCACGTTTTCCAAAATTTTTTGCGGCCCAAAAATTACAGATTTTTGCTTTCCCTGACAAAGCTGATTGACGATATAAAATATCGTGAATTGAATATTGATTATGAGCTGCTAGAGGCCAACATGGCAAATTATCGAATTCGCCAACTAAAGAAAAAAGTTGAAAAGAACCGTTTTATCAAATATAATATTTTTGGTACCAAAACGGGAAGGCTTACAACCACCAAAGACAGCTTTCCTATATTGACGCTCGATAAGAAATACCGCTCGCTTTTAAAGCCCAACAATGATTGGTTCATCGAGCTAGATTTTAATGCAGCCGAGATTCGGACTTTTCTATCTCTGGCCGGAAAACCTCAACCCGAAGATGATATACACGCCTGGCTTGGAAAAGCCGCTTTTAATGGCGAATGCGATAGAGAAATGATCAAGAAAAATGTTTTTGCTTGGTTATACAACCCTAGTGCTAAGAACGAATATTTAGACAAAATATTTGATAAAAATAAGGTAATTTTGGACCACTATGCCAATAATATTGTTGTGAATCCTTATGAGCGCAAAATAAACTCTGATATGCACCATGCTTTGAATTATTTAATACAGAGCACGACTAGCGATATATTATTGAGGCGCATGATCGCCATATCAGAAAAACTTAAAGAAAGAAAGACATTCGTGGCCTTCAGCATTCACGATAGTGTTATTCTTGATTTTAGTGATGAGGACCGAGAAATCCTTTTGTCTATTATTGAAGAATTCTCTAACACTGAGTTGGGAAGGTTTAAAGCCAATATAAGTGTAGGAAAAGATTTTGGAAATATGAGGAATTTGATGGTAAAATAACTATTTATTATACGCGGGAGACAATTATGAAGATCACGAAAGAAAAACTTAAAAAATTAATTCAAGAAGAAGTTGCTGCCTTCCAGGTTGAGGAATCCACCGCTGTCGGCACCGCAGCCGGCATAGGTTCTTCTGAAATGGCCAAGCGAAGCCGTGACCTGGGCAAGGCTCAAGGTGCCGATCCAAAAGAAGGAGATGTCGCCACCAACCTAGCGCAAAAGCTAATGGCCGCCGCTAAGGTTACAAATATTCGCGCCGGCGCCATAGGCGCGCTCCTGGGGAAACTCTTCGCAGAATTAGAGAGGACCACCGGCGGCACTCCCCCAGAGGCATAAATTATGGGTGAAATGAAACTCATAATGGAGAATTGGCGGACATATACAGAAAAAGCTTTTGCTAATTATATGAGATCTAAGGGATATTTTGGTGATGTTGAACCTCCTAATTAATTTACAATATTAGAGTTTTAAATGGAAACAATAATCGGTTTAGGTAGCGCAGGCTGTAATATCGCCGAGAAGTTCATGCAATATCCTCAATATGATGTATATCGTATTGATTCTGAGAAACGTAAGGGCTCTAAATTTAAGAAAATTCCCGAACGAGAGACCCATGAAGAATATGAGGCGAAATTTCCATCTTTAAAAACATTCTTCAAAGATGCCAAGCCCCCGTATTTATTTGTTGTTGGTGGATCCGGAACAATATCAGGCGCCACACTTCGTGTTCTAGAACAGTTAAATAGCAGTGATTTGTATGTTTTATACATAAAATCAGATACATTGTTGATGTCTAGATCACGCCAGATGCAAGATAGAGTAGTATTTCAAATTCTGCAACAATATGCACGCTCTGTCAGGCTTAAGCGTATGTTTATCATTGATAATTCAATTCTTGAAAATATATATAAAGATATCCCTGTTGTTGGCTATTATGATAAACTAAACGACGTAATAGTCAGCACTATACATATGATTAATGTATTCAACAACACAAAATCAATCATGGACACTTTTTCTAGCCCTGTAGAGACGGCTAGAATATCAACCTTTGGGATAGTTGACATCGAGTCCGGTGAAGAAAATTTATTTTATGACTTGACTTATCCTCGCGAGAAGTTATATTATTACTCGATGACGAAAAAACGACTTGAAACTGAAGGGAATCTTCTTAAGAGGATAACAGGACAAGTTAAAGACAAGATACAAGATGAAATGAAAGTATCTTACGGGATTTATTCTAGTACATACGAGCAGGACTACGCTTATTGTGTGGCGCATGCTACTTTGGTACAAGAACAAAAAGCCCTTGACTAACCCAAAAAGGTTATTATATTATAGTTAACCTAGATGTTCGGGAGATTAGCCGAATATACTTTAATAATAGGAGAAGTAATTATGGGTATTGATATGAAGAAGATGAGGGAGAAGCTCACCACCCTCCAAAGCAAAGGTGACCGCAAGTCAGATCTTTTCTGGCGTCCGTCAGACGGAGAGCAGACAATTCGAATCGTTCCAACTCCCGATGGAGATCCGTTCAAGGAGTTTTGGTTCCATTATGATGTGGGCAATAATCCTGGTTTCCTTAGTCCGAAGAGGAATTTTGGCGAGGATGATCCCCTTGATTCATTTGTGCGCCAGCTATGGAAGGAGGGATCCGAAGATAGCATTAAGATGGCTAAGAAGCTTTCTGCACGTCAGCGTTTCTTTTCACCCGTGATTGTACGCGGCGAGGAAGACAAGGGTGTCCGTATCTGGGGATATGGGAAGATGGCTTATCAGGAGCTATTGAATCTGGTGCTTAACCCTGATTACGGTGACATTACTGACACTGATGAAGGTACGGATTTGGTGCTTACTTATGGCAAGCCTCCAGGGGCACAATTTCCACAGACCAATCTGACTCCTCGCCGAAAGGCTTCACCGATGATGCCGTCTGAGGAGAAAATCGGACAGATGTTGAATTCGATTCCTGACTACTCAACTTTGTTTGAGCGTAAGACTCCAGAGCAGGTTCAGTCCATGCTTGATGAGTTCTTGCTCGGCGAAGACGATGCTGAAGAAACTTCACACGAGTCGAAGAAGTACAAGAGCAAGCCGGCTTCTGGTGATAATGCAGTTGATAAGGCTTTTGCGGAACTACTAACGTAGCGTTGAATCTGAGTCTTATCCCCGCAGGGAGGCATGGGGTGACAGATGTCTCATTTATAAAAGAGGATTAAAATGGCCAAAAAGGCAAGTAAAATTGGTAGATTAAATTTAACTGAGATGCGCAATCTCATTAATAAGAAAGTGGGTACCAACTTGGCCCATGATCTTCGCGGCGATAATCCAACTCAAGTTAAAGATTGGATTCCGACAGGCTCAAGATGGTTAGACAGTATGATATGTCGCGGCCAGCTAGCTGGGATTCCAATGGGCAAAATTGTAGAGATTGCTGGCTTAGAAAGCAGTGGCAAATCTTATATGGCCGCGCAGATTGCTGCCAATGCCCAAAAAAAAGATATTGATGTAGTTTATTTCGATTCAGAATCAGCAATCGACCCTGGCTTTTTAGAAAGCGCAGGTTGCGAATTAGATAGGCTATTATATGTACAGGCTCAGAGCGTCGAATTTGTTTTAGAAACAATTGAGGAGCTAATAGGATCGAATGAGAATCGCATGCTTTTCATTTGGGATAGCTTAGCCTTGACACCGGCTATCAGCGACGTTGATGGCGACTTCAATCCACAGTCTTCAATGGCAGTCAAAGCTAGAATATTATCAAAAGCCATGTCAAAGTTGACAGTGCCAATTGCTAATTCTGGATCGACATTACTAGTTTTGAACCAACTTAAGACTAATATTACGAATAACGTTGCAGAAGCTATGACGACACCGTATGTGACTCCTGGCGGCAAAGCGCTAACATACGCATATTCATTGCGTATTTGGCTTACTGGGCGCAAGGCGAAAGCTTCGTTCGTGAAAGATGACCGAGGATATCGAATCGGATCCGAGGTTAAATGTACTTTAAAGAAAAGCCGGTTTGGTACACAGGGCCGGCAATGCACATTTAAAATTTTATGGGGTGGAGATGTTTTTATCCAAGATGAAGAGAGTTGGTTTGAAGCTATTAAGGGCTCAGAGAACATTGAACAAAAAGGCGCGTGGTATAATCTTATTCATAAAGATGGAACATCAGAAAAGTTCCAGGCGTCGAAGTGGAAAGAAAAATTAAAAAATGAAAAGTTTCGAAATCGGGTCTTGCAAATCATGGATGAAGAAGTGATTATGAGATTCGAAGAGAGATCTGGCGATGCAGCCAGCTTCTATGACATTGATAAGGAGGAAGAAAATGCATGAATTAATAATTCAAATTTGTTTTGTCGTGGCCGGCGTGGTCACAGGTTGTACTGACGGCCATATACGCACTAGCGATCCGTATTTGACTAGTCAGGACATGTCACCCGTATATGTATATGATGCGCCACAATGTGTAAGCAATCATTACCACACGTCTCATACACCATCGGTAACTGTTGGTCCCCTTCGCTTGTATTGGCCTACATATACAAGCCATCATCGAGCACACCCTTGGTGTACTAACTCTCACAGCCACTACCATGGAAATCATTGGTATACTTGGAAGAAGAAATACAAGACTTGGAATAGGCACAACCACCACGCTCACCGCCCGGGCGCCCGTCATGGGCACCATAAAAAGCACAAGAAGCGGAAGGTTATTGTACGCCGTTCCGGTCCTTCGAAGGTGGTTATTAAACCAAAAGGAAAATACAACCACCATAAGAAGAAGGTTGTTATAAAGTCCAAGAAGAACAAACACTTCAAGAGAGACAACATCACGGTAAATCGCTCTGGTCCATCGAAAGTGATTATTAAACCACGGAATTCCCAGCAGCGCAATTGGCGCCGCCATGGTACTCGACCAAAGTTGAATATACCGAAAAACCTGTATAGACCTGAGTCCAAGGACAAGAAGGGTAAAAAGCAAGGCAAGAAGAAGGGTAAGAAACAGAACAGGCACCGACCACATCGCCGTTAACCTTGACTATTTATCCCCCGTACCTATAATAATGGTACGGGGGATTTTTTTTATGAATAATAGTGAATCGCCATTTAAGCCTCGCAATTCAATTGCCGGGCACTGTATCAATAAAACTAACAAAATTGAAAGGTATTTAGAATTAGCCAAAAATGAAGCCAGGCAAAGCAAGTATGGAAAGCTTCGCCACGGCGCTGTGTTGGTAAAGGGTGGGTCTGTCATTAATGTTTCTTACAACAAGAACAACTTTAGTTCTTTTGGCAACCGATTCCGCAAGGCCGGCCATGGCCTCGCCACACACCATGCAGAATTGGGGTGTATCCTCGGCTTAGATAAGTCTAAGACGTCCGGAGCCACCATGTATGTGGTCAGGATCAACAAGGATGGTGACTATAGGCTATCTAAGCCATGTGACATGTGCCACGAAGTTTTGAAGTACTGCGGCGTGAGAAAAGTTGTTTATACTATTGATGAGAACAAAATAGCTTCTTATAAGTTATAGTCGGACTATTTATTACATGGAGCATAACAAAATGGAAACGGTTTCATTAAAGAATTTAGTTCGCGAATATGTAGTTAGTAAAATGTTCGAAGCAATTGTCAATCTTGACTCTGATAGGACACAAAACCTTACGGCTCTTTTAGATCAGTTACGTGGTGTTTGTGGTATTACTGTTGTCACAGTGTTAGAACCTGCAAGGCCTCTCTCACAAGCAAGAGAACAAACAAAGATTAAGTGTAAGTTCTTACAGACTCACCCAAGCCTAAATATACATATAAAGACTATGAGGGCAGCTGCTAAACAGCTTCCTGGCATCTATTCCTTTCGTGTGATGAGTGTAGATCAAATTGAAACCAAAGAAAAACCGAGGACGTCTTGAAACAAAAGAAGCGTTTGCTGGTAATAGACCAGCTAAATTTATTTTTTAGATCCTATATTGTTAATCCCTCTCTCTCCACTGACGGCCAGCCCGTTGGCGGGCTCGTAGGAGTTATTAAATCTCTACAGAAAATTTGTAGAGAAGTCAACCCTGACAAGGTTATTATTTGTTGGGACGGCGAAGGCGGCTCTAAAAAGCGAAAGCTGATGAAAAAGGACTACAAAGCCGGCCGCAAACCAATTCGCCTTAACAGGGACATACGTACTCTTTCTGAGTCAGAAGAAAGAAGCAATAAGGTTTGGCAGCTTGAAAGGGTAATGGAATACCTTAATCACATGCCAGTGATTCAGTTCATGTATCGAGGCATCGAGGCAGACGATGTTATTGCATATGTGTGTGGGCTTAAAGAATACAAGAGTTGGCAAAAAGTCATTGTATCGAGCGATAAAGATTTCTTCCAGCTTTTAGATGATGAAACGGTATTGTACCGGCCCATACAAAAGAAGATCTTGAACAAATATAAGCTGATAGAAGAATTCAATATTCATCCTAGAAACTTTGCAATTGCCAGAGCTATGGTCGGCGATCGATCGGATAACCTAGCCGGCGTGGGAAATGTGGGCCTTCCATCAGCTGCAAAAAGATTTCCATTCTTAAAGGACGACAGGTCGGCAACTGTTGCTGAGGTCTTAGAATTTTGTAAAGAAGCCCTTAGCGAGAAGAAGCTAAAAATTTATGAAAACGTTATCAACAATAAAGACGTTTTTGAAAGAAACTATCAAATGATGCAACTTTATACTCCTAGTTTAAGCATTAATGCAAAAAAAGAAATAAGAGAAACTTTGAAAAATGCTGACTTGTCTTTCAATAAGACTGGCGTGGTCACCATGATGGTGCGCGATGGGTTCGATGACCTAGACTGGCGCGAGCTTCAGGCATTTTTTCGAAGATTAGCCCTAGACAACTAGGCTAAAAATCCTATAATTAAAGAAACCGGAGTATACATGTCTACAAGTGTAACTTTTTCTAAGTATGGCAAGGCCTTTCAAGAGACCTTAGCACATCTTATCTTAGAAGATCGTCCCTTCGCCGATCAAATGAGCGAGGTATTAAACATCAATTTTTTTGAGCTTAAGTACTTGCGCGTTTTTGTTGACAAGATTTTTGGCTATAAGAAGAAGTATGATGTCCAGCCGGGTAAGAAAGTCATATCTACTATTTTGAGGGTGGAATTAGAACAAGAAAACGACGCGGTACAAAAACAAGTAAGAGACTACTTTGCCCGTATCTGTGTTAACAAAATATCTGATGTCGATTATGTTAAAGAAACTGCACTAGATTTTTGCAAAAAACAAAAACTGAAAGAGGCCATGGTAAAGTCTGTAGAACTATTACAATCTTCGTCTTTTGATGAAATCAAAAATGTAATTGATACCGCACTTAAGCTTGGCTTGGATAATAATTTTGGCCATGATTACAAAAAAGATTTCGAAGCTAGATATCAATTGATATCACGCAACCCAATTGCGACTGGCTGGAATGTTGTTGATAAGATCTGTCGCGACGGCCTGGGCAAAGGGGAATTAGGGGTGGTGATTGCACCAACTGGAGCTGGCAAATCTATGGTGTTGGCACACCTAGGATCCTCTGCTCTTAAGAAGGGCATGCATGTAGTCCACTATACCCTGGAATTGTCAGAAGAATCGATCGGCCAGAGATATGATAGTTGTTTGACCGGCGTACATTTAAGCGAGCTGTTTTCGAAAAAAGAACAAGTTCACGAAGAATGTATTGATATTCCAGGTGAACTAACTATCAAGGAATATCCGACTAAATCAGCCTCGGTGAATACGCTCCGAGCGCATTTAGAAAAAATAAAAAAATCTGATCAAAAAATCGATATGATTATAGTAGATTACGCTGATTTACTACGTAGTGGGGCAAATTACAAGGAGAAAAGACATGATCTGGAGTCTATTTATGAGAGTCTACGTGCTATAGCACAAGAAAATGAATGTCCCTTGTGGACCGCCTCACAAACAAACAGGTCAGGGTTAAATGCTGAAGTCATTACCATGGAGTCCATATCAGAAGCTTTTAATAAATGTTTTGTCGCAGATTTTATTTTCTCGCTGTCGAGAACAGTCAAAGACAAGACCGCCAATTCAGGTAGGTTATTTATAGCGAAGAACAGAAATGGCCCTGATGGTATTGTTTTTCCTATTTTTATGGATCCATCACGCGTCAAAATTGATGTATTTGAAACAACGGGCGAGACCGTGGCCGATATAAAAATGGAAAGCGCTAAGAAAGAAGTTCAGGATTTGAAAGAGAGATACAAAAAGTTTAGGCAAAATGGAGGAAAGAATTAATGGAACTACCTAGCACAATCTTATCGGATATAACCGTATACATGAAGTACGCGCGTTACTTGCCGCGAAAAAAGAGACGCGAGACATGGAGGGAACTAGTTACTCGCAACAAAAAGATGCATATTAAGAAATATCCGGATCTTAAAGAGGAGATTGAGGTGGCCTATAGGTACGTTTATGATAAAAAAGTTTTACCATCTATGCGATCGATGCAGTTTGGCGGCAAGCCAATTGAAGTGGCTCCTAACCGGATTTATAACTGCGCTTATCTTCCTATTGATCATCGTGCTTCTTTCAGTGAGTGCATGTTTCTCTTGCTTGGTGGAACTGGTGTCGGATACTCTGTCCAGAAGCACCATGTTGAAAAGCTACCAGAAATACAGAAGCCGAATACAAAAAGAACGAGAAGGTTTCTTGTTGCTGATTCAATCGAGGGCTGGGCAGATTCAGTCAAAGCGCTAGTAGAATCTTATTTTAAAGGCGGATCAAAGTTACGTTTTGACTTTTCTGATATCCGTGCTAAAGGTTCACGACTAGTTACTAGTGGAGGCAAGGCCCCGGGCCCGCAGCCTCTTAAGGAATGCCTTGTCAAATTGCAGGGTATATTAGAAGAAAAAGAAAACGGAGATAAACTTGAGCCCATTGAAGTCCACGATATTATTTGTCATATTGCTGATGCCGTTCTCGCTGGCGGGATACGTCGCGCTGCTCTCATATCGTTATTTTCAGCCGATGATGAAGAAATGCTTGCAGCAAAGGCGCAAAACTGGTGGGAAAGTAACCCCCAAAGGGGAAGAGCAAACAACTCAGTCGCCCTGATGCGACACAGGATCACGAAAGAATATTTTGAAGAGTTGTGGGAGAGAGTTAAAACTTCCGGCTCTGGAGAGCCTGGTTTCTATTTTACCAATGATAAAGATTGGGGTACCAACCCCTGTTGTGAAATAGCCTTAAGGCCATATCAGTTTTGTAATTTGGTGGAAGTCAACGCATCAGACCTAGAAAACCAAGAAGACTATAATGACAGGGTGAAGGCCGCTTCTTTTATAGCTACTCTTCAGGCTGGATATACTGATTTTCATTATTTGAGAGAGGTATGGCGTAGAAACACTGAAAAAGATGCCTTAATAGGCGTTTCGATGACTGGAATCGCTTCTGGTAGGGTCTTGGAACTGGACATGAAGAAAGCCTCTTCGATAGTTAAAAAAGAAAATATTAGAGTTTCGAAATTAATAGGAATCAATCAGGCCTCTAGAACAACATGTGTTAAGCCGGCCGGAACCACCTCCTTGACGCTGGGTACCTCCAGTGGAATCCACGCGTGGCATAATGATTGTTATATACGAAGGATCAGGGTGGGAAAGAACGAGCCAATCTATACACACTTGTTAATACACCACCCTGAGTTGGTTGAAGACGAATATTTTAGGCCGCACGATACCGCTATCATATCAGTACCACAGCGCGCCCCCGAAGGCGCCATAACTCGCAACGAGAGTGCTCTGCAACTACTTAAAAGAATAAAATCAGTTAATGAGCAGTGGGTCAGGCCAGGCCATCACCGTGGACAGAATACTCACAATGTTTCTGCAACAATATCAATTCGTCCTGCTGAGTGGACTGACGTAGGAGAGTGGATGTGGGAAAATCGCAATTGTTATAACGGCTTGGCTGTATTGCCATATTCTGATCACAACTATAAGCAAGCACCCTTTGAAGATTGTTCACCAGAAAAGTATCAAGTACTTTATGAGGCTCTCAACGAGGTTGATTTGGCGAAGATTGTTGAATACGAGGATGATACTAATTTGACAGGCGAATTAGCATGCTCCGGCGGAGCATGTGAAATTATATAAGGTATCTTGACAGCTATGATTTGGTTGTTATGATTATAGTGTTTCGGATTAGGAGGAAACAATGAGTGATGAGAAGACTACAGAAGAGTATATTGTTGAGTTTATTAAGGCATTTAAGGCCGTCGAGGACGAGATGGAGCCCTACAAGGAGCACCGCCGCGACCTTAAAAAGAACTATGTCGAAAACGGCTGGATCAGTAAAGATGAACTACGCTTTGCCGTTCGAGCCTACCGAATGATGAAGTCCGGTGATGATTTTGACCAGTTCACTAATATCTATGAGAAGCTTTCTAAGTCTATAGGGGCATAACAATGAATTTTAAGCCTTGCAACAGGCATCTTTTGATAGAGCCGACAATAGAAGAACCCTCGAAGGACACAGCTTCTATCTTGGTGCCAGAAGAATATAAGCCCAGTCCGGCTTTTATAACAGCAAGAGTGTTGGCCCAGGCCAGCGATTGTAAACTAATTTCTACTTTGCATCCGGATACTAGAGTTGTATGTAACAATTCTATGATTGAAGAAGTGAAAATTGGTGAAGAAACATACTATTTATTACTTGAGAACTATGTAATGGGTTTAATTATCCTTGAGGAGTAAGCACAATGGATTTGAAGCAATTGAGGAATTTAATTAGTGAAACAATAAACTCTGATTCTGTTTTGTTAGCCAAGCCATTATTGAAAGAAATGACCTTTAATCGTGCCAAAAAGCACATTGAAAAAGAGGCGGTTGAATTCGTGATGATCAGCGCATATCGTGGCGGTAAGGATAATCCTGGCAATCGCGTACGGCATAAAGAAATGAAATCTGCCTTTAAGGATGCCGGCTTTCCTTTTGTCGACATGCTTGGAGGATATTCAGAGGAAGAGCATGGTGACGTTTCAGAACCATCTTTATTAGTATTGGGGTATGCCAGGCCAGATTTCAAGGACGAGCGCGTTGAGGGACTTTTTCAATTAGCAGCGCAGTTAAGTAAAAATTATCAGCAGGATAGTTTCATATACGGCGCCCCCGCAAAGACTTCATCTGGAGATGCGGCCTTATTTGATGATCCTAAAACAGGCGAACTTAGGCCGATTATGGATATTCGGGCATACGATAACCACGGAGAATCCATCGGCGAGCCATGGGCCGGCCCTTGGAACAATTTGGTTACGGCGAAAGAGGATGATGTATATTGGTCAGTTGTGGCCGGGAAAAAAGGAAAGCTTGTTGAAACTCGCGCGCGCTACACCAAATTTATCCCCCTTAAACGAGAAGATGCAATGAAGAAAGATCACTATCTTAAATCAACACGCGCTGGAATTAAATTCTTAGAAAAGAGATTAAATGAAAGAAAAGAACATCGCAGTTGATTTATACGCCGATGGCATTGGCACTATAGAATTAGTTGACTATATGGGCAGCGACTTGACGATCGTCAATGCTGCTCGTGTATCTTTCGGCGCTCAAAAAGAATCATTAGACGAAAAAGATGAAAAGTTAATTAATTATTTAGTTAAACACAAACATACGTCGACATTTGAGCATAATGTGGCTACGTTTAGATTTGTCGTGCCACTATTTGTAAGGAGCCAGCACCATCGGCATAGAACTTGGTCTTACAATGAAATAAGCCGTCGATATACTGATTACAATATTCAGTTTTACGAACCTGAAGAGTTTCGTACTCAACACAGTTCTAACAGGCAGGCTAGTAATCCTGATGAACTGTTCAATCCCCTGATAGAACAAAACAACATAGCAGGCGGAAATTGTGCTAGTTATTTAATTCACTGCCATCATCGTAAATCTTTGGTTTTATATGACAAATTAATCAAAAATGGAATATGTAGAGAACAGGCCCGAGGAGTATTGCCTCAAAATATGTATACAGAATATTATGGAACTTCCAACTTGAACAACCTACTTAAATTTATAAGTTTACGTAGTCATAAAGGCGCCCAATGGGAAATTCAGCGAGTTGCAGAAGGAGTTCTGGAGATAATAACAGAATTGTGGCCTGTGGCTGTGAATACATATAAAGAGAATTCAAAATTAGGAGAATAGAAAAATGTTTTCGAGTTTAGTATCGGCTTTGTTGGCAGTGACAATTGTGGCAGGTAGCCCGAGTCCAACAGTTTATTATGAAATTAAAGAGCAACCAATCACCTATGAAGAGTTGATTGAGGAGGCAACGTATGATTGCCGCTGGCGCAAATGGTCCGACGTTGATGCCGAACTGCTTTGGAGCTTGGTTGAAATTGAAAAGAAGTTCAATGTCCCGGCAGAATTGCGTGGTATGCTTTTAGCAGCTGCGTGTATGGAATCTGGCTATAATCCCTTGGCGCTAGGGGACTATCGCAAGAGAGGCAAGAAAAAGATCGCCAAGGCGGTAGGGATATTACAGCTTTGGCCCTGGTTTGAAAATAAAAAGAGAGGCTATGGTATCGATCGTAAAGATCCTATCCAGGCTGCTGGTGCCTGGATGACACACATTTTTAAACAGATACCCAAGGTTAAAAAGCGTTGTGGTTTCAAGAATGAAGTACGCGTTTGGAAGGCAGCGTGGGTGACAGCTGTCCGTGCCCCGAAAGATGGCGGACGTTGTTACGAGCGAGTCAACCATCTTAAAGTTCTTAATCGATGGCACAAAAACATAAAAAGAGTGCGCGAGCGAGCATTGAAAGATGCCAAATCTGGAGAAATTACAAATCAAGATGGTGATGGGTGCTAAGGGATCATATATATAGTTATGATCATATCACAATAGGAAGCGATCTAGATGCTGTCATATACGCATACAAAACAGGTAGTCTTTTCATCAATAATGCTGTGGTTCGCATATTTCCTTACGATACCATCAGTCATCCAATTGATTTGGGGCTAACCCATTTTCGGCCTGGCACCCCAAAGATAGAAATTTATCAAGAGCTATCATACCGACTGAACATGCAGGGGCAAAACTTTTTAGGACATGATGTTGAATCAATCTCTCTCAATCTGGAAGAAAATGAATTATCAGTCTCTTCAAAAATATTTCGGCCTAAGAAAATCAAATTTTCGACTTTGACTTTATTCGATACCGAAAACGTTTTCGGTGCCCCTAATGAAAGGCCGAGAATTAAAGCATATCAAGTGTTCGACTGGTTTCACGTCAGGTCAGGCATGAAGCACGAATTTGATATTTTGGAATCCGAATCTGACTTCGTACGAAAAATTCATTTTTATTTATCATCGAGAATCGATGGAAATCGACTTTTAAAGGATTTGGTCGCTGAATCATTGATGACAGAGAGCCAGATTCACAACGTAGACTATTCTGACTCTCTGGCTCGTTTGAAAGTACTGTCTATGATGAAAGAGGCTGGTATTAGGGGTCCTGCTAACGGATCAGGCAAAAATTTAAGTTTGAAAATCGAACTAGCCGAAAGACAAGTATTCCCGATTAAAAGTTTTTTTAAACATGTTATACTTGGGAAAGAAAACGAGGTTTAAATGCACCTAGCTGGTATTATTCCAGTGGCCGGCCAACCGTTAAATTTTAATATGCCATGGCATGATTGTTTAATGCCTATTTCCTGCGACTATTTAGCAATCGAACGCGCCGTAGTAGAATGTGCATATGCTGGCTGCGAAACTATATGGATTGTTTGTAATGATGATATGCAACCCCTTATCAGGTATAGACTAGGGGAATATGTACAAGACCCCGTGTGGGTTTTGAGGCCTTTTACCTATAACAAAGGAGAGCATAAAAAGCCGATTCCTATTTATTATGTGCCGGTCCACCCGAAAGATCGTAACAAGAGGGATTGTTTGAGTTGGAGTGTACTTTATGGCGCCACGACCGCAAAAAGAGTTTCCAGTGCTTTAAGTAAATGGACAATGACTAAACAGTATTATGTTTCGTTCCCATATGGGGTATATGAGCCGAATATTCTCCGTGACCACCGAAAAGATATATCGTCACCACGGCCGTTTTTTCTTTCATATAACAACAAAAATATAACACATGGCGAATACTTGGGGTTCACATTCAATAACGAAGTGTGCGGTGAATTATTGCAACAGGTTAGACAAAAATCAACCGGCTTGTATAGAGATTTAGATAGGAAAGAAAAGTTATCCATTGACGAAAGGTTTTCCTACAGGTTCTTCTCATTAAAAGATGTTTTTGGGGATTTAAATTTAGATACCTCTAAAGCTTGTGAGTTGCCTAGTTATCACAATATAGACAATTGGCAAGGTTACTGCAGCTATTTAGGAACATCCGATTTGCAGATCCACCGCCCAGGCCGATCAATTTTAAATTATAAAGAATGGAGCGGCATGTCCGTTGACGATTGACATTTAGTTATTCGTTCTTATAATTAATCGGAAGGAGAATTTCATGGAAAGAGAGAAGTCTAGTATCCCGTTTGTGGGGCTACATGCGCATAGTGTGGTCGGGTCGCCTTTTGATGGCTTTGGATACCCGCAAGAACACATGGATCATGCATGGAAGAGCGGCATGTCGGCCCTGGCACTGACAGATCATGGTAATATGAATGGCCTATCTTACCAAGTATTACATGCGAAAGAGATGAGAGCAGCTGGCAAGGAATTCAAGCCTATTTTTGGCGTTGAGGCCTATTTTGTTCCTTCGATCGAAAAATGGAAGGAAGCTTACGACCAAGCCAAAGCAGACAAGAAAACGGCGCGCCAGCTGGAAAAGAATGATGGCAAGATGCAAACAGAAGACGAGGGTTCTTCGAAAAGCAAGAACAACATCATTAAGCAGCGCAGCCATTTGATACTTTTAGCCATGAATCAAACGGGTCTGAATAACATATTCAAGATGGTCTCCTCGGCTTATCAGGGAGATAATTTTTATCGATATCCAAGAGTCGATTACAAACTATTGGAGAAGTACAATGAAGGCGTTATTGCTTCATCGGCATGCCTAGGCGGCGTATACGCTGGCAACTATTGGGATAACTGTATATACGAAGAATATGTAGATGAAGAAACGGGTAAGACTAAGTCTCGGAAGATCGGCGAAAACGAAGAGTCCATTCTAGACGCGATGCGTCAAACAACAGAACAAATGGTTTCTATCTTCGGCGATCGTTGGTACGGTGAGCTGCAATGGAACAATATACCAGAGCAGCACAGGCTAAATCAGTATGTCGTTCGCATGCGTGAAGAGTATGATATTGAATTGATCTCCACAGCTGATAGCCATTACCCCAATCCAGATGCCTGGCAAGGCCGTGAACTATATAAGCGCTTGGCCTACATTAACAGGCCCAACAAGCCTGAGTGGATGACTTCCGAGTTGCCCATCGGCGTCGACGAAATGGGAATGGAACTATATCCAAAGAACGG
>Ga0098052_1000644_pt1 | contig 22004 bp, 22 predicted proteins | sample 15_taG_FD_81591 | JGI IMG/M metagenome (GOLD analysis project Ga0098052, IMG submission 81591) | Marine viral communities from the Subarctic Pacific Ocean - 15_ETSP_OMZ_AT15312 metaG | ecosystem: Environmental > Aquatic > Marine > Oceanic | place: Pacific Ocean | collected 2015-01-18
AACTTCATGGATAAGATGAACATAAGCACTCAAGAAATGCATGATATTGAGCAGAAAAATGTCGAAAAATTGGCCGACAAGGTTCTCAGCGCATTTTAAGGACCGAGTTCTTTTTTGAGGAAATCATCATTCCAACCACCATGTTCCCACTGAGGGTGCATGATGTGGCCTATTCGTCGGACATGACCCCACCCAAGCGCATGACCCAATTCATGAACCAGAACACGAGTTCTCATTTCTCCAAGATAAATGGAGGCTGCTTGGATTTTTTTAGTTTCTTTATCGTACATCGTAAATGTATTCCCTAAATTATCTGGATTATATCGGTGGCTTATTTGATTGTGAACATCAATAATAATGTGCCCGGGGAGGACATTGGTATAACAAAAAGCATCATATATAACCCCATCAAATGCATAGCCTCTCTCTTCCCACCAGGCCATTGCTTCTAAAACTTCTTTCTTGGAGACTGGTGCGAACATGCAGACTTTTACCAGCGGTTTTATATCCCATAATGCGTATGGAACAGAATATTTTTCTATTTTATTCTTTTTAACGTTGTAGGTATAATCCTCTTCCTGGGCGTGCTTGAAAGCCAGTAAGGATAAGAACACACTAACAAATAAAAAGAGAAAATTTATCTTCATATTATTCCCTCCTAAAATAGATAGTTATTTTTTGTATAAACAGCCTTTTTCTCGCATACTTACTTATGGAGGTGTTATGGAATGAGAATAATTTATAATTTGTTTTTGGCACTGGCGGTGACGCTTCTGGCCAGTTGTGACGGATGTACCCCCTCTTTTGATGCGGAAAATCCCCCATGGGAAAATTGTGCTAATTTAGTGGGAGAGCATGCTTGTGATTTTACATTTAAAGATCAAAACGGAGATGATTTTCGACTCTACGAGCATCATGGAAAAGTCATAGTTTTAGATTTCAGCACTATGTGGTGTAGCTATTGCCAAGTTTTAGCCCGTGAAACTCAAGATATGCAGGATAAATATGGGCCCGATGGGTTTGTTTATATTACGGTTTTATTTGAAAATATGAGTGGACAACCCCCCCAAAAGAGGGATTTAGAAATGTGGGCCCAATCATTTGGAATAACGTCGGCGCCGGTTCTTGCTGGAGATAGGGTTTTGATTGATTATGGTGGACCCACTTCATGGGATTTAACTGGATGGCCTACCGTTTATATGCTTGATCGGGATCTCGTATTAAGAGAAATTTTACGTGGCTACGGTAAAGGGCGAGTGGAAGCTTCGACAGAGGCTCTTCTACAGGCCGATACTGGTCATGCGGGAGCACCATGAAAAAATGGAAAAATGGAAATGGAGTTGGCCTAAATATTGGTTAATATTATTGGCCGTCAATGGGGCCGCTTTTGCCGTGTCTTGGAGTTTGGGAGACTTTTCTAACTCTATTTTAACTGGCGGCATGCTTGTCTTTTGTGCCTTTGGGTTTTTTATGTCTTCGGAAAAAGACGAAGATGAAGGGTAACATCGTAAAATACACCCAGTCTTATGACCAATATGAAAATTTAGCAATTGTTATTGATTATAAGCCCGGGTATTCTTTGCGAAAAACTTGGTCAGATAGAGTAGAAACAGTGCGCGAACCTTTGGTTCGCGTTTTTTGGTTACAAAAACCAAGCGAATATCCTGAACGCGTATGTGAATCATTGATGGATTTGTGGAAAATGTCTAATCAAACTGATTTGTTCGAACCCAATACCATCGTAGATGAGTGGAGTGAAATTATTCAAGATGATTGGTTCTTCGCTTCGAGTTTCGAGGTAGTAGAAAATATAGATGTTTTATAGGCTCGTGAAGGGATTTCCTTTTACCAGCGACTCCTACGGGAACTTCCAGGCTAAGAAGCTCATCGGGCCCTTTAAGGACGTTCACGGGCATATTTTAAATGAGGTTAATCCATGATCCCCCAGACACCGCTCCATTTAAATTAACCAATTCTTGACTTGCCAATTAGTCAGTTTCATGCTATATTATTATATAAAAGGGAATTATTATGTTCGAAACTGGATTAAAACATTTTGGAAGGGGAGATTTAGTATTATATACTCGAACTGATTGGTTCCCTTATGACGCTGGGGCCTCTTCTCATACTACTGAAACGATCGCTTTATTCTTGGGATTTTTAAGTGAAGATATATTTGATGCGTGCGAAATCCTCATACCGAGTTCTAATGAAAAGTATGTTGTCTCTAATTATGAATTAACTTTATTGTCGAAAAATACACGATAGACATTTTAATTTTCTAGTTATCAATAAGTGAAGAGGAGAGGGGAGATGTTTGACTACGAAGAGCAGTTAAAAAAGGTGTTTGATGATATATTTGAAAATTCTTCTTCTAGTTCAGTAGAACCCATCCCCTATCAAATCTTAACCTTTGATGCTAAAGAGAGATGGTATCTAGATCCAGTTAAAAAGGCAATGGTCAAGGTGTGTAATCATACCGAAATTGTTCAGATTTCCATACCAGATGAGAATAATAAAGTTTTGGTTAGGGCTTCTGGGTGTTTTCTTTATGTTCCTTTTGATGAAATAGAAGATATAGGCTTTAACTAAACCAATAACTATTTAGTAATGAAACTATTTACTCTTAAAGGATTCATTTATCATGAAAATTACACGGCCCCGGCTGAAGAAGCTTATCTTAGAAGAAATGAGAGCCATGCCCCCAACCAAAAAGCGTTCCCTATCGCGAGGAAGATTCCCACAGGATGTGGTAGAAAAACTAATTAAAGAAGAAACAGAAGCGTATTTCTTAGAATTGGAAGAGGTGTTTGGCACCAAATATGGTAATGGCGGTTATAAACGCGATGAGAGCTGCGATCATGACGATGCCGAGGCATCCCGAGGCGTTCGCCTTGCCGACCGTGGGCCCCATATCGGAGGAGGAGTTTCAAAAACCGATCCAGGTCATTTTGACTATGACACTGGCGAAGATGAAGTTTTTCAAGAAGAAAAGGAAGGCAAAGGATGTGCCGAATCAGAAGGAGGATCCGGGTGCATCAAAAAAGATGACAAAGGGTGGTTTATTTGGAATAACAAGAAAGGTGGAATTTTTAAGCGATGCTCTAGCAAGAAAGATTGCGAAGACATTTTAAGTGTGCCCAGCGTTCACGAAAGCCTCAATCGCCCTACGAGAATAACTAAATCTCAATTTGAGAAAATGATTTTAAAAGAAATTAGTATTTCTTTAGGAACCACCCTGGAAGGAATCGAAGATGATTCAGAATCCGACGCGGCGTCTCAAGATCCCCTGCCGGCCAATTTCGGATCCCAACATGGTGAAGAAGGAGGCATGGACTCAATCGCTGAAGATTGGGAGGATGAAGATATAGATCCACATGATGCTCCTCCGCTTGGAGCAATCGCTGGCCGACGGGGCGCGCCCGGATTAGATATGGAAGAAGTACAATATTGGATCCAACAAGTTCGGGAAATGCCCGAAGGGCCCGAGAAAGAAGATATGCTTGGCCTAATTCAGAATGAACTCTTTCGAGAATAAAAGCGGGAGCACCACATGGCAGATATTAATATAACCAAAGAAGAACTCGAAAAGATTGTAAGAGATGCAAACGATCACTTGTTGGAAGATCGCGTGTCGACACAGACAGATCCATCTGCCTTCCCTACGGGACATGGAGATTACCCTTACTATGGAAACGAATTGTCTGTTGCACGAAAACAAAAATTGGGTTCCTATGAAAAGTATGTTAACACCTGTTTACAGTCTCTCAAGCAGATGGTAGAGAATGTTAATGCAGATTATATTAATAATAATATCACCGATATGGAAGTTAAATTTCTGGTTAACGACCAACTAGAGAGACTTAGTCAGGCCGTGGGATATACCGTTTCATCTCTGGAGGCTATTATGCAAAGTGGAGGTCAAAAACTTCATGGCGCAGGGCCCCAATATCCAGCGATGATGGAAGAGATAGATGAACCTGTGTTCGGAAAAGAAAAAGTGGGGGGCGCAGATATCAAAAAAGCCAGCGCATTACAAGGGAAAGAAGCAGCCGCAGCTTCTGGCATAAGTGCCCAGGAACGGCCCGTTATTAAACAACTCAATGGGTTGATTATCAAGGCCGCGACTCAAGCCAACATTACAACAGGGAAGACCGCTAAATTAATAAAATTGCTTGCTGTTGAATTACAGAAGCTCGCTAAGACATGATGGAAGATCGCCAGAACATGAAGCTCATCATGGAAAACTGGCGCGGATATCTTCTCGTTGAAGAGGAGAAAAAAACATGGGGTGATCTAGCCGCTCAGATTGTATTGACGAAAGCTGCAGGTCGATGGAAAAAGATGGGGACTTCCCTGTTACGTTTCGGATACAAAGTAGCCTCAAGTCAAGTTAAGGGTGTCATAGGTGGGTTGGCAGCTATAGAGGATTTAATGGACTTTATCCCGGATGAAATTCAAGAACTGTTGGAAAAGAATGTTGATGAGGGTACCCAAGCCTTGTACAAGTGGGCTAAAGAAAACGGGGGCCCCGTATTGGGATTTATTATGGATGATGTGATGGGGATGGATGATTCTTTAACAAAAAATTTAGCTGGTTTTGATAAATTAAATATTGAAGATGAATATGAAAAACTTGTCAATCGCGATATTCTTAAAGCATTCGCTAAAGAAATGATAACTTTAGCCAAGAAGAAACAGGGAACAGCGGCCGCAAGCGAACTGGTGCCCGATTTTAATGCCGAATTCGAAAAACGAATGCAAAAAGATTTCGGAGCCCATCCGGATGTTGATGAACCAGATATCCGGCCCGGGAGGACTTTGAGCGAAACGAGATGAGCGCACACGGCCGTGAAAAAAAGATACCCACCATCGGAAAGGAGTTAATCACTCGGTTTTCTCAAGGGGAACTTGTTTCATGGACCGAGATGATACAAGATAAAACAGGAATAATCCTGGAGATTTTTATGTTAGAATCTGGAAGTCGAGAATTTCCTTGTGCTAAGGTTTATATTATGGGAGAAGATCGTCGCACCGATGTTCTGTTAACAAATTTGGTAAATCTTTCGCGCACAAGAGACTAATTATAAGATGAAGAAGTTGACTTTAATATAAAAGGAAAAAGAGATTATGAGTTTTGATTTTAAAAAAATGCTTTTAGAGAATATTCAGGAAAGTAAACAGTCTCAAAAAGAGCGAATGGTAAGGGAAACCTCTCAGAAAAATTTTATTGATTCCGAAATTCACCATAGAAAACAGAATTCTAAAGTAGGGGCCAACCTCTTAAATGAAAATGCATCCATTAAATTAGATGAATCTTTATTAATAGAAATATGTTATGAGTTGTTTGAAACAACAGAATTTAAAAATACAAATTCCCACATTATTAAAGAAAATAGAAAATTAAGAGAAGCTGGGGAAGATTACTATCATCAAATTGTAAAAGAGTATATTCACCAAACACGAGGAATCCCGCTGGCTGAAATCCAACTAAACGAAGGAATTTGGGATTTCGTTAAGAAAATTACAAAGAAAGTCGGGGATGCCATTGAAGCTGAAAAGACCGATCTCTTTGGTGGGATTTCGAAAGAAGATCAAGCGAAATTTGATAGCATTATTGATAAAGCCACCGATGAAAGGATCAAAAACTTAGTCCAAATTATTAAAAAAGAAGCCCCCGATTTTCCTAACGGTAAAGAAAAAATAGAATTCCAGTCAGTTTTGGCAGCTTTTGAGGTTGCTTATGAAAGTTTATATAAAGCCGCCGAAGCTTGGTGTGCTGACCCCGATGCAGAGGGGGGAACCGATCCAAAAACGGCTGAAGAATTAATTAAGAAATTAAGATTTTTACTTAGATTTTATCTGGACAAGAAACTTTTTGATAAATATCGATATTTGAGAGAATCAGAAGAAAGAGAAGAACTTACTGAGCATGATCGCATCTTAGAAGAGTTGGGAATTATTATAGAGCTTTTGGCTATTGAAAAGCAACTCACCGAAGCTACAGTTTTTGGAGGGGTGGCGGATACTGGCGGCGGCAGAGACCGACAGCCCAGAGGTATACGCTCGGGTGGTTCTGGAGAATATGCTCAAGCTGAAAAGATATTGGGAGACAAGAAGTTGACTCAAATGTGGTATCAAGTTGACATCGCAATGCGCGCGGGCCCGCGTCCGACTGGTCTCCCACCCGAAGAATTTAAGAAATTTATAGATAATATGAGGAGTGGAGGACGCACCCCCGAAGAGGCGACAGCCATGTTACTTAAAAGTATAAAAGGATCCGGCAAAGCACCAGGCGCTAGTGGCGCCGAGACAGGAGAGACAGGAGAAACCCCCGAGGGAACGGATGCAGAACAAGCCAAACAGGCAGTGAAATACCGCAAATGGAAACTCACCGATAAACCCGGAGTGATTACTGGAGAATTTAATCCGGAGGGCGGCTCTGTGGTTGTTATGAAGTCGCTTGAAAGTCATAAACTTCCCCTGTTCTTACTTGGAATAGCGGGTATGTTAGGGGCCTATGGATGGCTCGTTCGAACTCCCCTTATCCAAAACTGGCTTAAAAGTTTCTTTGAGTCGGGTGCGGCCGAGTCACCCAAACAGGTTTGGGAAACATTTTCTCAAAGTGAAGCTTTAGCAACTGTGGGAGAATTGAACGCCGGAAATGGCATGTCTGGATATTTGCAGGCTTTGGGTCTGGGCAACTTTGGGCCCAATGAAAATGCACTAAAGGCCCTTAAAGGCGCCGCGAAACAACTAGGTGATGGCGATACGGTAGAGGGTTTTTCTGCTATGTCAACTCTTTTTGAAAACCCGGCAGCAAAACAAGCGCTTCTTGACCGAATTGCACAGTTTGAGGCGACCAACCCTAACGTGACAATGGCGGAATTTTTCCCTAGCGGCCCGGAAGATACGGGTCTCTGGCTCGTTCATCCCGGATCTGGCATTGTTAAAACTATTACTACCACCATGCTTAAAGCTACCGGCAAGGGTGTGGCAAAAACTGCCCTCAAGGGAACGGTCGGTGCAGCTATTATTGCATCGCTAGGAAGCTGGGCAATCCCTCTTGGGCTGGCTATTATCCCCGCTGCAGCCGGGGTCGCCCTCCTTCGATGGAAGGGCCGGAAAATGTCTAGGGCTCAAATGATTAATGATGTCCTTAAAAGGATGAAGCCTCCCGAAGATTGTATCGAAAAACCGGGCCCCAAAGAAGATTGTGAAGATCCTAATCAAGTTTGGGATGAAAAAACGGGAGAGTGCATAGATGATGATACGTGCCCACCTGACCAAGTTTGGGATGAAGAAAAGGGGGAATGCGTTCCCAAGCCAGGGCCAACACCTGTTAAACCATGCGAGGATGATGAAACATGGAATGAAAAAACTCAAAAATGTGAACCTACTGAAGATGTGCCACCCGAAGATTCTTCTTTAATTAATTTGCTTAGAATGGATGATGACGGGATGAAGTATTATAAAAGTGCTCGTCGCAATCCGGAGAAACGTAAAGCCGATAAAGATACAATGCAACGTGCGCAAGATAATGTTATTACTGGTAGAGATTCAGATCCTTCATCTGAAGATCTGCGAAATGTTTTTGGTAAAATGTTTGCGAATAAGAAGAACCCTGAAGATTTGACAATGGCTCAAATGGCGGATATAATTTCAGGTAGAAGCGAAAAGGATTTAGAGTCGTACTTTACGATTGATGCCAGTGTTTATAATGATATGGCCCAGGGACTGAAATCAGGAGGATTTATTAAAACGGCGAGACTCAATAAAAAACTTAAAGCCGCAATAAAAGATGCTGTGGCAACAATATTAAAACAAATGGTAAGGAAAAACCCGGCGCAAAAATTAACTTATAAACAGGTTCAACCTACATTAATAAGGGCTTTTAAGAAAGTAGGCATAAAACTAAACAAAGACGGTGGGCCGATGCTTATACTCTTAAAGGTTTTGGAAGATTATGGTTTGATCCGAGGCGGCGTCCCTGACACCGAAGGTGGCAAAAAAGCGCAGACTACGAGAAAGAAGGCCAAGGCGAAAAGGACAGCCCGTCAGAAAAAGAAGGACGCCAAACTTAAAGAGATTTTGCGAAGAATCAATGAAAGATTGGAAAAAGCAAATAAAAAATTAATAACTGAAAAGCAATTAGCGAAATATTTAAAAAGATCTAATATTAAAAAATGAAAATAAAAAATCATTCCCAAATGGATATTTCTGAAATTGTGGATAAGCTGCAAAGTTTTATTCCCCACGCTCAAAAATATATGGGGTATGACGATCATCCTGATTTAAATTTTATTTCAGATCCCGAGAACGGAAAAGATATATTAGGAAAGACGGCTTTCTATGACCCGGCGGCAAGAGAAATTACAATCTATGTTGATGGCCGACATCCGAAAGATATGATGCGTTCGGTTTCCCACGAGCTTGTCCATCATCGTCAAAACTGTGATGGAGAATTTGACCGAGACGACTTAGATGTCGGAGAAGGTTATGCTCAGCGAGATGAACATTTAAAAGAGATGGAAAGACAGGCGTTCGAAGAAGGGAATATGTGTTTCCGCGAATGGGAAGATAATTTAAAAATGGAATCTTCAAACCGGCTAGCCGAACGATATGAACGCATTTATGAAAGACTAGTCCAAAAGCTCCTCAAATAACTAATTATTACAGCATCGGGAGTACTTAATGTTTCTAAGAGCTGTGAATAAATATATATTATTAGGAGGAAGCTAAGATGCCCTCTTTAACAGAATTTGCAAATGGGCTCGTGGCTTACTTTTCTGGAGTTCAACCCACCGCGTTTGTCGTTGCTGAACCTGCTCAAGGTTTAGGAACATGGACTCGCTATAATGCTTTCTTCCGAGACGGACTCGCACAGGGTACGGGCGGCTGGATGAGAGATAAATGTTGGGCAGTGGGTGGCCCCAATCCAGAAGATTCTAGAGCAGATACGGACTTTACTGCAGCAGCGGGTCGACCACCAGCCCAACCAGATGGAATACCCAATACAGGAGTATTTTCTATTTCTATGTGGGTATATAATATCCAAAGTTCTGTAACTGTGGGCCAGGGTGGTTCGGCCGCAGTAGGGGCGAGCCACCTGCGTGTTCCGATTCGACGGAGCAATAATGTTCTCCCGGCGGAGAATAATTTATTGGGATTCCGCCAACCGGGTGGGTCTGGTGGTTTTGTGAGTTGTGGATATCAAATGGATCCCATTCTTGAGGATAATTTATGGCATCATCTTGTAGTTGTCTCAGATGGTAATACCCCCAATAATGCTAAATATTATGTGGATGGCCAATTTGTGGGACAATTAGATCATCCCGGTGGCCCAATTGTCTCTAATTGGGAATTTCTGTGTAATGATAGCAGCGGCGATGATCAATTTGGTGAAAAGTACGCAGATATTGCGATCTGGGAACGATTATTAACTGAAGAAGAAATAGAACAAATTCATACATATGGGATTGTCGGCCGTAATCTTAAAGATTTATTGCCTCAAATGCAATTGGTGGATAATGCTACTGAAGGTTATAATGCTTCTTGGGTCTATATGTTAGACAATGAATTGCTTTTTCATTTGTATGACGATGTTGCCGACGATTCTGGTAATGGTCAGGATGGAACCCTGGTCAATCATCCGGCCATGTCTTCTTTTGTTCCGGGGCTCACGTTGTATAGTGGATCTGGGCCCGGAACGACCACGGCGCCATACGCTACAGAATTTACTGATTGTTATGAACAAGACCCGGGAGCGTTCTCTATTAATGTTCCCAATATTACTTGTACGGCGGCCTCCAACCTAGATATTGATGCGGACAAGTCCCGCACTTTGATGATATGGGCTAAATGTCCTAGTTGGGATATTGACCGGTATATTTGGTCGATGGGCGCCACGACCACGAGGGCCCGATTTAATTTAAAGATGCATGCCACCGATCCCAATACTATCGAACTTCGTTTTGGTTCTCCTGGGCCACAACATGTTTCTTACGATTTTGGATTTGATAATACTGAATGGACTCACTATGCAGTGACCACTAATGTAGCTGATCAGCTGAAGCTCTATGTAAACGGAGAACTCGTAGATACCAATAATATGACCAATCCCTTAGCCACGGCGGACACACATATCGTTAAGCTCGGTATTGGTTTCACCTCATCGGGCCTGGCCGCTGTCGCTGAATATTGGATAGGTCAACTTCAAGAATTTGCAGTGTTTAGCCGCGAGATGTCTGCGGCAGAAATTAAAAATATTTATGACACTCAGAAAGAAAAGACGGCTCTTCCGCCGTTGGTCAACTTGGGCCCTGCCGGAAATAGCGTAAATGATAATTTAATATGGTCATGGGGATGGGAATTTAATGCTTCATTATTTCCTTATGCTAATGAAGCTATAGAACCTTTAGTTCCATATCTTCCGACAAATGCCGATTGGGTTCCTATTAATTATCATCCTCCGAATGACTATCCGCGCGGGCTGCCGTTTCCTGTTGGGGGAGGCCCAATCTTTGGTGATCCCGGTGGTGCCTCTGGAGGTGATCCCTATTGGCCCGGTGGATCGCCGCCCAATAGGCGATACCCATGGGGAGCCGATTGGTGTATCCAACCTAATTTTAATGCCAGTGAGGCACAATCTCGCTTTTTTAGATATGGGTGGCAGGACATCACCCCGGGTACTCCTCCTGAAATGATAGCCGGAGTGAGCATCGGTGATTTGGGTTCGAGCCAGAATCCTATTCCCGGGAAATCTTATGGGGCCGGAAGCCGCTGTTTAGTGATGACTGCCACAAATAAAACCACGGCGATATCGCCAGAGTTGCAGCCGATCACAACTATTACTTTTAATACTCCTCCTTTGTTATTTACGCCTCATGTGGGAAAATATAATAGAGCGATATCCGCGTCGGCGGATCCGGATGTTCCGGGCGCAACGGAAACCCGAGGACCACGACAAGGATGGTTACAAACTAGTTGGAAACAGATATGCAATGTTTATCAATGGACAATGGCCGGCCCCCCTCCAACTGTTTTTATAGAGCCGGATCGGTCACCCGGAGGAAGTCAATTTATTCCCATTATTACGATGTGGCGCGGGTACCTCGGCCAAGGAAGTGACGAAGAAATGTTAATTGGTTTATACCCTGTAGATCAAGATCCAGACCCGTTGACAAAGATTAAAGCCGGAGGCGGGTTTCCTTCAACGGCTACAAGAGATGTGATGTTGGCGATAGCTCCTGCGTGGCAGAATGGGGTTGGGCCAAGCTCATTTCCAGGTACCCCCGCAAGTCCCGGGCCGATTTTTACAATTGATAATGATGCTGGTACCCCCCTTTGGAAAAGATTAGCCATTCAATTTGAGTTTGTTGGGGATCCTAACAACGCCCTGGCGTGTGCCGGATATATTAGCGCTTCTATATATTTAGATGGAGTCCATAAGGGTGGCACTCGGGTGGATAAAGTTCCGGGGGTGGATACTTATAAAGACTGGAATCGCGTTGGCTTTGGCGCAGGGGTTTATCCGGCTCTTTTTGATCACAGTTATCATATTTTGGCCACTGGTGGACCCGGGTCTGGAGTGCCCGGATTACAAGCTGGCGTCACTCCCTACGGTGATTATTATTTTACATGTTTTGGAATGCATGATCACGTTTTCCTCTGGGGAGCGACTGGATCAGAGGGCACTTCAAGTTATTATATCCAAGGTTTAAATCCCAAGACCGACGTACAAACTGGTGGGTGGCTTCCACTGGGGGCGAATATCACACTAGGGGAAAATTGGAGTACAGTCGATGATCGGATGAATCCTGATATGTGGTTTAAATATCCTGTAGCGTCGACTGGGATCCCTTCCGAAACAATTCCAACAAATTTTCTAACTTTTAGAAACGATATTTCACAGTCCAATTATCCCATTGGGATCCCCCCAATCAATACTTATAAGTTTAGTTTACAAAAAACTAGTGATATTGATCCTGAGTGGCGTCCAGCAAACATCCGATCGGTCCAACAAATATCCAATCATGGATATAAAGAAGAGGGCGCGACACATGAATTAAAATATATTTATACAACCATGTCTATCGGAACGACCTTGGTGGATTCGTGGCCCGGGCCACATCTTCCGTTCCCTGCTCCAGCCCCGGATGAGAATGCTTGTTTTGAGGAGCCCCACTCTAATATGATTTATATTTTATCTAGCGCGAGTTACACGGGCAATCTTTGGACATTTGAAGAACTTAATAAAGGAACGGGTAGTCTCTATGCAACGGACTTAACCTAAGAGGATTTTTTAATTAATGGCGGAAGAAGCAAGAATTCAAGGAATTGTATGGGAGGTCGTCCATGACGGGACCGATGTTCCCTTAACTGGCTCAATTTCTTATCAACAAATCGAAGTTGCTTTTTCAGTAGGAGATTATCCACCCACTGGGTCTATTTCATATCAGCAGAGTGAAGTTGCTTTTGCTGCCGAGGTTCCCACCGGTTCAGTGTCTTATCAGCAGAGTGAAGTTGCTTTTTCTACACAGGCTGACACTGGTTCGATTTCCTACCAACAAGCTGAAACAGCATTCAGTGTATCTCCCGATACGGGGTCTATTTCATATCAACAAACCGAGGTGGCATTTTCGGCCCTACCGGACACGGGGTCCATTTCCTATCAACAAAGCGAAGTAGCTTTCTCAACCCTCCCTGACACGGGATCTATATCCTATCAACAGACCGAAGTAGCCTTTGCTGCAGCCGGTCTGACAGGGTCCATCTCCTACCAGCAGAGCGAGGTAGCTTTCTCGACCCTTCCCGATACGGGGTCCATTTCATATCAACAGAGTGAAGTGGCCTTTACGACAATTCCAGATACCGGCTCTATCGCCTATCAACAGGTGGAGGTAGCGTTTACTGAACTTTTTGGAACTGGGTCGATTTCTTATCAGCAAGCTGAGATTGTTTTTTCCCTGAGAGGTCAAGGGAAATTATATGGTAATGCGCTCGAAGTTGGCTGGGCCTATCACTCGGCTAGCGGCCCTATACCTCCGGAACCAGTTCCCACTACCGGGAATTGTGGGGTATTGATTCAGTCGAATTATGTTATCAATACTTACGGGTTAAGAACTTTATCATGTGAAAGACTCAAGGCACCGGGCGTTAAACAAGTTCCTTTTAGGTTAGCACACAAAACCAACATGGGGCTGAGAAGGCTTGAAGCGCCCGCGCATACAACAGGATCTGGAGATCCTATTCTTTATGGGGCAGTTAGTGAGGTAGGGTGGGCGTACCAGCCCTAGAATCCCAAAAAGAAACCGGTGAGTTTTACTTTTTAAATAACTATTTATAGTGAAAAGAATCACACTTGGGCGAGTAAGGAGAGTCGCATTATGGCAGTAATTGACGAAAATGATGTATTGGGAGGTCGTATCATCTTTATGGAAGGGTGGGACGGCGCGGCCACTAACAATCTTGAGGATTGGAGACTTTGGCCTGGGTGGAGAGGGTGGCAATCCGCATCTTACTGCAACAAGTCTCCCACATGGCAAGCGGTCCGAGGGGATGCTGCAGCCAACCATATTTATCAGAATGGTCACAGCCCTCCTGGCGGTTTTACGCAGGGATACAGCGCCGCAGGCGGACAAAAAGAACGAGCGATAGCTCTCCAATCTCCCAATTTTATGAACCGTGGGGTTCGCGGGGGAGGAACGCAAAATTATAGTGGCCTTATCTATCGAACAGGATCGGGACTCGATTCGGATCCTCACGCAGGATTCCAAGATATTGTAGATTGTGGAAGGTACGCGAGCCCTGCTCCGGTAACTGGCGCAGTATGGCTTGGTTTTGCATTTAAATTCCCATCCGAGGAATGGCCTGGAGCCGGAGTTGTTGGTCAAAAATCAGGCTCTCAAGGAGTTTTAAAAATATGGATGGGTGATTCGCAAATGAATGGATGGGATGCTCAAGGCATTTCTCACGCCGACGGGCAGCGTAAAATTCGACCGGGTTGCACCGCATCCAACGGCGCCTTCATTGATCCTGGCGAGCCTAACAGATGGTACAACGGCGGCAGAAATTGGTTCACCACCTGCGGCCCCGATTATGATTTTAGTCAATTTCAGGAAAGACGAGTTGCCATAGAAATTAGCAGTGGAAGCGTAAATAATCTACGGATGTACAGGAGCGCCCAGCTTGGGAGCGATCCGAATGGTGAGCCCGTGAGCACAGCCTGGGAAGATGTAGGATCATACCCCATTACTCATGATAAATGGTATTGGGGAGTTTGGGAATATCTTGCAGAAACTCAAACTAACGGTGGAAGATCCAAATTTTATATGTTCAGTAATACAGTGCCCAGCTTAACACAACAGGGTGACTGTCGGGATACAAAACAGTCCACGATTTGCAGCCAAGTGGCGTTTGCCTTTAGAGGGCCCAATGCGGGCTACTCATCGTCGGCCGGGGTTCCAGCCTGGACATCTGACTGTGCACTTGGATATCCAAGACCCGATCAAAATAATGTTCTGGGCGGTGGCTTCTCTATGTCAGGTACGTGGGATAATGCTGGCGGAAAGTTTGAGTGGGAACCGAACCAACAAGTTTGGATTGATGATATTGTCATGATGTTCGACAAAAGACCCGCTGAAAGTTATTGTGTAATTTTATCTGCTTCGGTAACTCCGTATCCCCAGGATGATTGGCAGCCAGTTAATACTAGTTCCTACAACGGAGCGTTTATTGAGGGGTTGGGCGCTGACCGGCGAGTTCCACAAACAGGATCCTGGAATGCTACTCCTACTTCTGGAGATGAGATCACCGTGACAAAATTTGGACTGCTCCCCTATGATTTAGCTAAGGCTGACATATATGGTGTGACTGTGCACAGTTTTCCAACAACAGACACTCCAGTTTCTTTCGGTGAGGCCAAAACGCGTATTTCTATCGGGGGCGGCTATACAACACGTCTTTCGAAAAAAGTTAGCGATACCACTTATCTTGAAACCATGGGTCCGTGGTTGACCGGTCAACAAGTTCCCATCTCAACGATGGCGGTCAAGGATATAAATCCATTTACTTATATAGTATCGCATGTGTTCTATGATGGTTTCGAGGGCATGGATTTACAAGGGGCTAATATAAATAAGTTGAGCGCTTCCGTCAAACTGAGAGATTAATATGGGGGTAACTAACCATGGCCCTTAAATTCATGTGGGGTTTCGAAATTGGTGCGGCGATTGACTACTATGCTCATTCGGGTTGGGGTGTTCCCCTTGGTGCCTCTTCAACAGGTAGCAATTACGCGTTGTATGATTCACAATATTATGAAGCTCATCAGCCACCCACTAATGTTGGGGGCGGTAGTAGATGTTTAAAACAAACAAGTTATTATCAACACCATACGGTTTATCCGGGGGATGTTGGTGACCTTTTGGCGTTTTCTGGCACCTATTCAGAAGTTACCACCCCAGTGACTGGATCTCCTGGATGGGTGACCACAAGCGGCTTTGTTCATTTTTCTTTTAAACATGATTTTGACTTTGATCAAGATATTACTAGCGCTCCCAACCCACTAGGAAAATGGATTCATCTCTGTACCCTCTCAAGTGGGAGTGCTACTTCAAGTATGGGAAGTCATAACCCATTCTTTGACGGACAGCTTCTAAATAATACAGCAGGTTCAGATATGTGGATGCCCCTTCCTAATACAATTAATACGCATGGTACTCATCGAGAAAAAGGATATAGGCCGCTCGCGCCGATTTCTTTTTATTTGGTTCGCCAAAGTGGAAACAATGGCCCTTGCAGCGGAAGCGGGGATGCTATTGTCGCTATTCTCTATTATACCGATGGTGTAGGGGATCCCGCCTCAATGGTTTTTTCTTCCTCCATCGGTGGGGTACAGCAATCGGTAGAAATCGAAAAAGATATTTGGACTAAATTTACCATTTTATATAAAGGGAGCGATTGGAACGGCAAAGTAAAAGTGTGGCAGGATGGCGAACTAAAGATGGATGAAAATGGTAAAACACGAGGAACAACAGCAAATTGGAACTGGAACTCTGTTACATTCTCTCCTCATGGCAAATATGCCACCCGGCCCGCGAATGATTTCCCAGCTAGTGTTTGGCCAGAGTATTCTCAATTAGTGGACCACATTTTTATTTGGGATGATATTAACAACCCCGTTGATATCCGACAATCCACAAGCTCTCTTTTTATTCAGGGACTGTTCCCTGACGGAGATAGGGTAGACGGTCATTTTTATAATGATATTGGAAACCAAGTTGACCTCTATAAATATATTAATGATCCCGGTGACCCCACAGAATTGGAAGCGAGTTATATTACCGCGAACCCTGCACCTTCCACACTTTGTTCTTTTAATGTTCAGAATAAGGTGGATATCGAGAATGGGGCTTTAAATTGGCAAGATTATAGTTCCCAAATAAAAGAAGTGCTTGCCGTCAGTTCGGTCGCCGCATGTACCAAAGATGGTACCCCCGGTTCTGCTAATTATCAAGGAAGCGCCCTCGTGGGTTACAACGCTGCCTATACCACCGGGCCACCCATCGTGATTGAAGAAAATCGGTTAGTGTGGGACTTTAGTGAAACAAATGTTGATAGCGGGGGCTCGTGGACCGGAGGAGCATTGGGTCCATTAAAGGTTGGCTTTAAGGTACAACCGGAATAATTATAGATATAAAAAGGAGAAAACCCCATGGGTAAAAAAGCAAAAAGGCTCCGGCGCTGGAGTCAAGTGAAACCAACTAAAAAAGCGCCAGTAGTTGTTAAAGTTGTCGAGGAAGTCGAGGAAGTCGAGGAAGTCGAGGAAGTCGAGGAAGTCGAGGAAGTCGAGGAAGTCGAGGAAGTCGAGGAAGTCGAGGAGGTGGAAATAGCGAAGCCCCCGAAAAGCCTGAGAACTTGTTCAGTTTGTAAAGAACCAGGACACACCAAGCGAACATGTCCCGTTCGCGATGAAGAGGAAGAATAATTATGGATTTTAATAAAGTAACGAGAAAATTTCTTATGGGCGAATGGAATACCAAAGCTTCTACCACCTCTCGCATTGCATCCATTAAAGAGGCGCTCCAAAGCCTAAAACCTCGGACAAAACAAGAAAGCCAAAGAATTGAATTAGCCTTGGAAAATTTAACTCACATTCGTCGAGAACATAGAAAACTTAAAGAACAAGTTACGCTCCTCGAAGAAAAACTTCATGTTTTGGAAGAAGGGAAGGGGGAAGACTAATGCTACTTCTTGAGGGCGGTGTCGGTGGACATATGTCCCACCTCTATGACAATCCATCTTTAACTTTTAAACAAATGAAAGAAGTTTTGATGGCTGCAGCGGCTGGTGAATTGATCGGAACTGAAAAAACAGACGGACAAAACCTGTTCGTTTCTTATTCTATTCCCGAAGGAAGGGCTAAAGCGGCACGAAATGGTACGCACGTTAAAAAGGGCGGCCTAACTCCCGAAGAGATTGCTCACTTTTTTGGAGGGAGAGGACCATTAGAAAAAACCTTTTCCGAATCCTTTAGGGCTTTTGAGGAGGCTATCGAGGATCTCTCCGATGAGGAGAAAGAGCAAATATTCGGGCCCGATACCAATATTTATTATAGTGCCGAAGTTATTGATCCCCGTAGCACAAATGTTATTAATTATTATGACACCAAAACATTGGCAATCCACCGCGCTGCAGCAGCCGAATTTGATAAAGAAACCGGGAAAGCCACTGAGAGAGATGTAAGTCAAAACGTAGATTTTCTCGCCAGGGCGCTTGAAACTAAACAAAATGAATTACAAACCAAAGATTATAAAGTAGAGATGGATGCTATTCAAGGATTAGCCGGTTTAGAAGACGGATCTATTCTAGCTAACACTCTAGATAGATTAGAGGAGGTTATAAGCGCTGAAGGAATTAGCGATAACCAAACTGTCCTCGAATATATGATCGCAAGAATTATGACCCTGTTGGTAGAAAATGGAATCGAATTAGACCCAGAAACGGAAAAGAAAGTAGTTAAAAGAATTCTCTTTAGTAATAAGGGTTACCTCGGAGCCGCTGGGTATGATAAAATGCCTGCCGATATAAATTTAAAGGCACTGTTAAAGTCGGTCCCCGAAGAGCAACGGAGTTTTTTAAGAAGTATCATCGACCCTAAAGATGCCAAAGAATACTTAAAACAAGCTATTTGGCCCCTCGAAGATGTAATTCATGATTTTTCAGTAGAAATGTTGAGAGGTCTAGAAAGTCTCTTTGTATTGGATAATGGAGAAAATATATCTCATAAAGAAGTCGAGAGGCTGCGTGGAGAAACTGCAGAGGCAATAGCAGCTATTGAAAATTCAGGCAATAAGGAAGCTATGGTCATCCTTCAGAAGGAGATGGAAAAACTTAAAGATATAGAAAATGTATCTACCGCAGCCGAAGGATTTGTTTTCGAATTCGATGGTCACACCTATAAATTTACCGGAAATTTTGCACCCATGAATCAACTTCTCGGTCTTTTCAAATATGGCCGTGGAACAGTCCCGGCTCTTAAAAAGATTGATAAAGAAATTGATGATCAATTACTCCACGAAGTTATGAGTATTCTCTTAGAAAAAAATGAACCGCGCACTGTGGTTCTTTATCCTGGGCGTTTTCAACCCATGGGAAAACACCACTTGGCTGTTTTTAAAGAATTAGAAGAAAAGTGGGGCACCGGGAATGTTTTTATTATTACCTCAGACAAAGTAAATCTTCCGAAATCCCCTCTTAATTTCGAAGAAAAGAAACAAATTATGCTCAAACATGGAATTCCGGAGGAACAGATATTATTTGCCAGAAGTCCCTATCGAGGAAATGAGTTAGATAAATATTTTGATCCCGAGAACACTGTTGCAATATATACTGTGGGGAAAAAAGATATGGATGAAGATCCTCGGTTTGCTAATTTAGATGGAGTGACAAAAGGTGGCGATCCAGCGTGGTATCGTGATTTTGAAAATAATAAAGACAATTTAGAAACCTATAATAAACATGGTTATGTAATGGTATCGCCCCACATCTCTATGAATATTCCTGGATTCGGAGAGATGTGTGGGACGACTATTCGTGCTTGCTTACAAAACCTAACTCCCGAAGTTTTTGAGGATTTGATGGGCTGGTATGACGAAGATCTTTATGAAATGGTAAAAGAAAAAATTAAGTCTGGCGATATGGATCTTTCCGAGAGGATCTTTGGGATTATCGATGAAGTATTAAATGAAATATATCGTACCAAAGATTGCGAAAAGAAAGACGGGAGTGACGGTGATTGCGAAGTAGAATTCGGAGATGGGCACACGGCTTGTTATGATAGTTGCGGTGTAGCAAAAATGGCGACCAGCGGGGAACTCGACGAGATGCATGCTGGCACATTCGAACTCCCCTCTCGCTATCGAGAAGAGGAACCGCCTCCCACCCCCGGCAAACTAGCGGCAGCCGCAAAAGCCCGGATGATTATATCTTATAACAAGGCGGTGGAAAAACAGAAAGAAAAAGATAGACTTTCAGCTAAATTTAATAAGAGAACCCTGGAAGAAGACGAATTGGAAGAAATTTCTTCATCTGGTGGGGGTGCCGCGATGGGATCATCCGGAGGAGCCGCTGGGCCTTATTCTCTTCCTCTTGGCGCCAAACCCTCATTTTTTAAAGATGAACATCCGAAAGTAGATGGAACGATGCCTGGAATTAAATTAATTTATAAGAGAAGAGATACTGGTAACTAATTATGTATGTGGAGATTTATACAAATGATTGATAGACGAGAAATGACTGAAGAATTACTCCTTCGAGAAAATATTCGAAAGATTTTAAAATATGCGATCAAGAAAAGAAAGAAAGAAGAATTTTTAATTAAAGAAGTTATTCGTAGTGTTTTGCAAGAAGTTGCTGTTTCTGATAAAATCCCACATGCCTCTACTGGTATCAATGAATTGGAAAAGCTTCTTAAGAAAATTGTTCCTATTTTACAGGATGCATATATATCCATGACCACTAGCGAAGAGCAAAGATCTTCTTTTTCTGGGCATATTATGAATGCGGCTGAAAATTCAATAACTACCGCTAATACTAACCAAGACGCTCTTTCTGAAGCCATAGAAATCGATATAGATGACGATGAAGAAGATGCGCCACCGGAATTTATCGATATCGAAGACGACGAAGTCGAAGAAGAGGAAATTCCAGAAGAAGAGAAATTTGCAACTGGTGTCGATGACCAAGGCCTAGATAAGACTGGTCGAAATATAGCCTTTCAGACTTACAAGCAAATAGAACAACAAATCTTGGACGCCTATGGAATCTTGGCTAATAGCGAGGACAGGGGCGTTTTTCAAGAATATCTTTTAATCAATCTTAAGCTCTATTTTCAGAAATTCGAACAAGAAATGGAACCATCAGTAGAAGGTCCAGATGTCGAGATCCCAGCAGGATCCGAAGAAGCTGCCGTTGAAGATGATATTGAGATGGATGATTTAGGGTTTTAATAAAATTTACAATTTTTTCCCTTGACAAGAGTGAAATTTGATGCTATATTAGTATATCACTACAAACAAAACACTCATACTCTTCTTAATCAATCTAAACACAATCCTCACTACAATCACTATACTCACTACAATCATACTAATACCCAATGTCTAAAGTTAACTGGAAACGAAAACGGAACTATAATGGCAAAAATAAAAATTATAGTATTAGTAAAAAACTCCGCAAAGATCGGAAATCCAACGAAGAGTTCGAAATTATGCTTGGCGCCCTCACATTAGAAGAACTTATTGCGCTTAAACTTGAGCTATCGACTAAATCTATATCCAACCGGATGTATGGTTTTCCCATTTGGCACTCTTTACATAACATTGTTCAGGATGCTGTTTTTAAATATGCATATTCAGCCACCAGAACCAAATCCGAAGCGATGAGGTTTCTCGGGTTGCAAGAAAATTGGTTTCATAAACTACAAAAAAAATATGGAATTGATGACTATTTTGTTGAGAAAACTCTTGACAAAAAAGACCAAATGTAGTATAGTTACTACTGGATAAACTAACAGAGAAAACAAAACAGGAGATTGGCGAGAGGGTTAGTATAATAGTTTTAATGGTTCATTGTCTCTAACGAACCTTGATCAATAGTTTTACAAAGGGGGAATAAGTCCTGAGTTAATGTTTGAAGGATCTAAAATAAAGGGAGGCTGGCATGTTGATTTAGTGAGGATTTCAACACCCCTCTTGTTATCTCTATCTTTCAGAGGATAAAAAATTATGGGCCCCGAAGTTCTGCAATATATGTCAACGGTTGAGATTATATCTTTAGCTCACGAAGCCTTTGAGGTTCTTCTACCTAAAGAATCAGAATTGCGCATCACGGTTTCATCCGGCGGCGATAGTGGGAAATGCTTGCAATTCCACGTACATGGTCACGACAATGCTACTATCTTGCGAGAAGCCATCCCGGCAAGATATAGTGGTTTGGATACTATAGTAATTTATACATACGATAATAGCGAGAAATAATTGAAAAGATTGATCATATCGGATACGCATATTGGTTCACAATTTTGTCGTGAACAACAGCTTCTTAATCTTTTGCGTACTAAAGAATATGATCAATTAATATTGAATGGAGATATAATTGAGTTTCTCAAAATCCCCTCTTTTACTAAAAAAGCAGCAGATCTTCTCAAGGCTATTGACTATAAAAAAGAAGTGATCTATGTGATAGGAAATCACGACCGGGCCCTAGAAGGTTTTATAGGGACTGATTTTTTAAATATTAAAATTTGTGACCTCTATGAATTTGAAGAGGCCGGCCGCAAATTTCGTATTGAACACGGAGACCAATATGAAAACGGAATCCTCCATTATAGGGGGCTAATGAAATTTATTTCATTATTCCAGGATATCATGGAGCGTGTTTTTAATTTTAATTTGTCTAAGTGGTTCACAAACTTCAGACTCAAGAAAAGAAAACTTAAA
>Ga0098052_1000646_pt1 | contig 21961 bp, 19 predicted proteins | sample 15_taG_FD_81591 | JGI IMG/M metagenome (GOLD analysis project Ga0098052, IMG submission 81591) | Marine viral communities from the Subarctic Pacific Ocean - 15_ETSP_OMZ_AT15312 metaG | ecosystem: Environmental > Aquatic > Marine > Oceanic | place: Pacific Ocean | collected 2015-01-18
CCGCCGTTAAAGCGCATTACCTTGGCCGTGAGCACGCCGCTAAAACCGCCGCTGTTCATGCTTTCCCATAACGAGCCAATGGCATCGGCAAAGTGCTCGGGGGTCTCTTTCATGCGGGTGAGGAAGTCGGTAAAGCTGTTTTTAGGCAGTAGCTCTACGTCTTCACTGAACATGGTGAACAGGCAGCGCTTCAAAAAGTGCGCCACGCGGTCCACTTCGTAACCATCGGCTTCCAGCGCTTTGGCAAGCTGGGCTAGCGTTGCGCTGACTTCACGGGTCACGCGGGCAGCGTATTGGCTCGGGTCTAGGGTATCGGGCGCTTCCCACAGGGCTTTTAGGCGTTGTTGAACCTCAGGTTGGCGCAGGTCTTCCAGCTTGATGCGGTAGTTGCGCGGGTCGGGGAAGGGGATGTAGTTGCCCCCAGAGCGCGAAAATTCCGAATACAGCGCCAGGGTGCGGCCCACATCCGTTACCACAATAAACGGCGGGCGGCCTTCGTTGGCGGGCAGGGCGCGCACGTACTGGTCGGCTTGGTTATAGGCCGCCTGCATGGCTTTATCCCAACCTTTGGTTTCTAGCCCTTTGCCGGTTTGCTTGGCTTCCAGTACAAAGGCGCCGCGCTTGTAGAGGTCGATAAAACCGCGGTTCTCGCTTCCGTCGGGGTTTTGAATATCTACCCGGCGCTCAAAGGTGTAGGCGTTTTCACTGTTATCTTTGCTGGCGGGGTCGGGCGTGGGTAGCGCAAGCAGTGCGCATAGCTCTGAAAGGAATAGCTGATAGTTGGCCTTTTCGGTGCCGGTAGTGCCCTTCCAGCGGGCAATAAACGTCTCAACGGCTTCAGGCGTAGCAACAGCAGCGGGCGCGTCAAACATCAGCAAGCATCCTTTCAGGCAGCAGTATTTAACAAGGTTATTTAACTAGATTAAGAGAGGTTAGATGTTAGCATGGGTATCTAAGTGAAAAAGCCCTTTTGTTGAACCGCCACTTGCTTCTGGCGGTCAGTGCCCCTATAACGCATTTATCATCAACTACATGAGCCTTCCATGTTCCTCCTCGTCACGATTGCCACCTTTTCAATCGCGTTCTCCTTTCTGTGTTCTATTCTTGAGGCAGCGCTGCTGTCGATTACGCCGAGCTATATTGCCAAGCAAAAAGAAGACAATCCCAAACTTCACACCGCGCTGACCAAACTGAAAACCAATATCGATCGGCCGCTTGCCGCGATTCTGACGCTCAATACGATTGCTCATACGGTCGGGGCAACGGCGGTGGGTGCTCAGGCAGCGGTCGTGTTTGGTGAGGCATCTATTGCGATTGTCTCTGCCGTGATGACCATGCTGATTCTGATTCTGTCAGAGATTATTCCCAAAACGATTGGAGCGACTTACTGGCGTGGGTTGGCACCTGTTTTGCCAAAGCTACTGAACCCGATGATTGTGGGGCTGCTGCCGTTTATTTGGATGTCGGAACAGATTACCCGCCGCTTAGGTAAGTCAGAGCATGACGTGGATCTGCGCGATGAGATCAAAGTGCTGGCGCGGGTTGGCCTGGAAGAGCAAGTGTTGGACGCCGATGAGTCGCGCACCATTATCAACATGCTCAACCTGCACGACATCGCGGTGAATAAAGCCATGACGCCGCGTACTGTGTGTGAAACCGTGCCGCCGAATATGACCGTTAGCGAGTTTGACAGGCAGTACGGTAAAGCACCGTTCACGCGTTTTCCGGTGATGGACAACGGCGAGCAGGCCTTTGGCTATGTGCATAAGGCAGATATGTACCATGCTGATGACAGCAAAACGATGCGTGAACTGATGCACCCCATTGGCAGCGTCGATGTTTCTAACAATGTGGAGCAGGTGTTTACGTCTATGCTGAAGGATCACTTGCACATGCGAGTGGTTTACGATGAACACGGCACTTTTGTGGGCCTGATCACGCTGGAAGATATTATCGAGACGATCCTTGGCCAAGATATCGTCGATGAAACCGACAGCGTCGCTAACCTGCGGCACTACGCAAAACAGCGTTGGGTGAAGCGTATTAAGCGTGAGGAGAAGGATGTGAAGCCGGCAGAGTGAACGCTGCCTGTCACTCATTGCCTTAGTGCTAAACGTTCTATAGTGAAGGTGTTCAAAGTCATATAAGGTATTAGAGCCACTTAACCTTAACGAGGAGCAACGATGTCATTACGTATCAATGCAGTCGTGCCTGATTTTGAGGCAGAAACTAGCCAAGGCCCCATTCGTTTCCATGATTGGATTGGCGATAGCTGGGCGATTCTATTTTCGCACCCCAAAGACTTCACACCGGTGTGCACCACTGAGTTTGGCGCAGTAGCGAAACTGAGCGCCGAATGGGAAAAGCGCGGCACTAAGGTAATTGGTGTTTCTGTTGACGGCGTGGAAGACCACAAGCGTTGGGCAGGCGATATCGAAACCGTGAGCGGCAGCAGCGTGGGTTTCCCCATCATTGCCGATGAAGGCCTCAAAGTCTCCAAGCTGTTCGATATGCTGCCGGAAGATGCCTACCTGCCCGATGGCCGCACGCCAGCGGACAGCGCCACCGTGCGTTCGGTCTTCATCATCGGCCCGGATAAGCAGCTAAAGCTCTCCATGACCTACCCGATGACCGTAGGCCGTAACTTTGCCGAAATTTTGCGTGCGCTGGATGCGCTGCAAACCACGGCAAAGCATGGGATTGCCACCCCGGCGGATTGGACGGTCGGCCAGGATGTCATCATCCCGCCCAGCGTCTCAGACGAGGACGCCAAGCAGAAATTTGGTGAGTTTGACACCGTGCTGCCCTACCTGCGCAAGACCAAGCTGCGTTAATCGCGCGACAAGCAGTCGATTGGAAGCCCCGCCAGTGCCACTGTCGGGGCTTTTTTTATGCTAGGCGGGTTCTTCTAGTGGCTGCCAGCGCCCCTGTTTTTTCTGGTGGCGTAACTGATCTAGAATCTTGAATTTCAAGATGCCAAATACCCAGGTTTCAAACTCTGAGCGGCCTTCAAACGTCGTGCTTTTTTCAAAGGCGGTCAGTAAAGTTTCTTGAACGGCATCTTCGGCGGCGGCTGAGTCCCTTAGCTGTAAGCGCACAAAGGCAAGTAGGCGAGGGCGCATGTAGCTGAAATGCGTGGCGGCCAGTGAAGCGGTGATGGTCACAGTGTCCCCTTGTCGTTGCTGGTTCCTTCTCATCGCACATCGAGTTTACGATATTCATGGAAAATACGCTGTTATTAGGATTTTTAGGCAGTTTGGTGGCTGGGCTATTGACCGCCGTGGGGGCGTTGCCCGTGCTGCTGGGCAAAACGCCAAGTCGGGGGTTTCGTGATTTAGCGCTGGGCTTTGCGGCCGGGGTGATGCTGGCGGCTTCGTTTTTTTCCCTGATCATTCCTGCCCTGGAGGCCGCAGAAATCTATTACGCCGGCGGGCCGGTGCCCGCAGCGCTGGTATGCACTGCGATTTTGCTCGGCATGGGGGCCATTGCGCTGCTCAACGAAGGTTTGCCGCACGAACACTTCCAGCAGGGGAGAGAGGGGCCGGAAGCCGCTTCGCTGCGTCGCGTATGGCTGTTTGTGTTTGCCATTGCAATTCACAACCTGCCGGAAGGCTTGGCGGTCGGCGTTGGCTTTGGTGCCAATGGCTTAGAGGGCGGAATGTCGCTGGCAATTGGGATTGGCTTGCAGAATATGCCGGAAGGGTTAGCGGTAGCCGTGGCGCTGATGGGGGAAGGCTACTCCAAGTGGCGCTCCTGGTCGATTGCGGCGCTGACCGGGCTCATTGAGCCGATTGGCGGGCTGTTTGGCGCCAGCGTCGTCACCGTTTCTCAAGTGCTGTTGCCCTGGGGCCTGGCATTTGCCGCAGGTGCCATGCTCTACGTGATTAGCCACGAAATCATTCCCGAAACCCATCGCTGCGGCCAGCAGAAGAAAGCGACGTTTGGCCTAGCGATGGGCTTGGTGATCATGCTGTTTCTCGATGTATGGCTGGGCTAGGCTCAGCCTTTTAAGTGCTCTACCAGCGCCTGAGCAAAGGTATCGGTGGTGCCGGTGCCGCCCATATCGGGCGTGACCATATCGCGGCGATTCTCTAGCACGGCGCGAATCCCCTGACGAATGGCATCCCCCTTGGCGGTCATGCCGAGGTGGTCGAGCATCTGGGCGGCGGCAAGCAGCAGGGCGCAGGGATTGGCAATTTTCTTGCCTGCAATGTCCGGCGCCGAGCCGTGTACCGCTTCGAAAATCGCCGCTTTCTCACCGATGTTTGCCCCTGGGGCGAGGCCCAAGCCGCCCACGAGTCCAGCGCACAGGTCAGAAAGAATATCGCCGAACAGGTTGGTGGTGACGACTACATCGAACTGATGAGGGTTCATGACCAGCTGCATGCAGGCGTTATCCACGATCATCTCTTGGAATTCGATCTCGGGATACTCGCTGGCCACTTCACGGGCAACGTCTAAAAACAGGCCGGAGCTGGTCTTGATGATGTTGGCTTTGTGAACGGCGGTGACCTTCTTGCGACCATTCTGTTTGGCTAGCTCAAAGGCGTAACGCACGATGCGCTCGGAGCCTTTGCGGGTCACTTTGATCACCGAGATGCCGGTATTGCCGTCGTCGAGCATCTCTTGGCCATCGGAGAGGTAAGCCCCTTCGGTGTTTTCCCGCACGGTGATCATGTCGATATCATCGTAGCGGGAGCGGGTGCCCGGAAAGCTGATGGCGGGGCGCACGTTGGCATAGAGGTCAAAGTGACGGCGTAGCTGCACGTTGATTGATGAAAAGCCCTTACCAATCGGCGTGGTAAGCGGGCCTTTCAGGGCAATGCCGTGCTTTTCAATGGCATCCAACGAGGCTTGAGGAATCAGCGTGCCGTGCTTTTCAAGCGCTACCAGGCCCGCGTCGATAAACTCGTAGTTCAGCCCGCACTCAAGGGCGTCTAGCACTTGCAGGGTGGCATCCATGATTTCGGGGCCGATGCCATCGCCTTTAATCACTGCGACTGTCTGGCTCATGAGCGGGTCCTCTCGTTGGTAGGGTAGAAAGTGGCGAGAAAAGGGCGGTGGGGCCGCCGTTTGAGTGCCATGGTAAGCCAAGCTTAGGGATCAGGTCATCGTCTAAACGTCTAGGGTGGCGGGTGCGAATCGGTTTGTTTATTGATAGAATGCCGCGCTCACGGTGACCTAAGCACTTAGCGGCTACCCCGTCGCCTGAATAACGATGTTAAAACAGCAAGGTTTATCTGTAATGATCAATGCAATGGCAGCCGTTGCTCTGCCGACACCAGGGCTGATGACTCCACCCTAGGTTCTCCCTCCTTAATTAGCGCCATAACGCTCTTCGCGTTATATCGGTGCTATGGCACCCCGTTGCCGCTATTTGGCTATCGGCGCGTTTGCGTCTTCGATTGGTAGCATTCATCCGACAATCTATTACTAACGTGCGCTCTTGTGCTGCCTTTGTGTGCGGCTGCGGCGCGCAATGTCTTTAACCCCCTAACCATTGGACTCCCTGAATGGCACTTTTCAGTAAGCATGAGTGGTTCTCTAACATTAAGGGCGACACGCTCTCAGGTATTGTCGTCGCGCTGGCGCTAATTCCTGAAGCGATCGCCTTTTCAATTATCGCGGGCGTGGACCCGAAAGTGGGGCTTTACGCCTCGTTCTGTATCGCGGTGATTATCGCCTTTACCGGTGGCCGCCCAGGTATGATCTCTGCGGCCACCGGTGCCATGGCGCTTTTGATGGTAACGCTAGTGCGTGAGCATGGCTTGGAGTATCTGCTGGCGGCCACGCTGCTGACCGGCGTGCTGCAAATTATCGCGGGTTACCTGCGGCTGGCGGAACTGATGCGCTTTGTCTCTCGCTCGGTGGTCACCGGGTTTGTGAATGCGCTGGCGATCCTGATTTTTATGGCGCAACTGCCGGAGCTCACTAACGTGACGTGGCATGTGTATGCCATGACACTGGCCGGCCTGGGAATTATCTACCTGTTCCCTTATTTGCCAAAGATTGGCAAGTCGGTCCCTTCGCCCCTGGTGTGCATCGTGGTGCTGACCGTGGTGTATATGGTGAGCGGTATGGATATTCGCACCGTGGGCGATATGGGCGAGCTGCCGGATACGCTGCCGGTTTTCCTATGGCCGAACGTGCCGTTAAATCTTGAAACCCTGATGATTATTTTTCCCTACGCCGTGATGCTGGCAGTGGTGGGCCTGCTTGAGTCGATGATGACCGCCACGATTGTGGATGATCTTACTGATACACCCAGCGATAAAAACCGCGAGTGTAAAGGCCAAGGGGTGGCTAATATTGGCGCTGGTTTAATGGGTGGTATGGCTGGTTGCGCGATGATTGGTCAGTCGGTGATCAACATTAAATCGGGTGGCCGGACGCGTTTATCGACGCTGATTGCGGGCGTGGTGCTGCTGTTGATGGTGGTGTTCTTGTCAGACTGGGTATCGCAAATTCCCATGGCGGCGCTGGTCGCGGTGATGATTATGGTCTCGATTGGTACCTTTAGCTGGGAGTCCATTCGCGATCTGAAAAAGCATCCGATGAGCACCAATATCGTCATGCTGGCGACCGTCGCGGTGACCGTCGGTACCCATAACTTAGCGATGGGGGTTTTTGTCGGCGTGCTGCTGGCGGCGCTGTTCTTCGCCAATAAAGTTAGCAACATCATGTACGTCGGCTCAAAAGAAATAGAGGCCGGTAAAGAGCGCGAGTACCAAGTGGTTGGGCAGGTGTTTTTTGCCTCGTCTGAGCGCTTTATGGCCGCGTTTGATTTCAAAGAGAGCATCGATAAGGTGACCATTAACCTATCGAAGGCGCACTTCTGGGATGTGACCGCCGTTCAGGCGCTTGATCGTGTAGTGATTAAATTCCGCCGCGAAGGCACCGAGGTTGAACTGGTAGGCCTAAATGAAGCAAGCGCCACCGTGGTGGACCGCTACGCCGTTCATAACGACCCGGAAGCCGTTGAAAAACTGATGGGCGGCCACTAAGCCAGGCAAGGAGAGCAGCATGACTGAACACGTACTCGCCGCCATTGACGGCTCCCAATTTGCCGAAGGCGTTTGTGATTACGCCGCCTGGGCAAGCCTGGCTCTTGATGCACCTTTGAGCTTTGTGCACGTAGTGGATAACCACTCCGGGGCACCCGAAGAGCAAAATTTATCCGGCAGCCTGCGCTTTGGCGCTCGCGAAAAGCTGATGGAAGAACTCTCAGCGCTTGATGAGCAGCGTGCCAGGGTAAATCGTGAGCAAGGCAAGCTGATGCTCGAAGCGGCCAAGGCCAGGGCGGTGGAAGATGGGGTAAGTAGCCCCACGACCCGCCAGTTAAACGGCACGCTAGTGGAAACACTGGTAGAGCTGGAAAAAGACGTGCGCCTGCTAGTGGTAGGCAAGCGCGGCGAAACCGCCCACCAGGCAAGTGGGCACCTGGGCGCTAACCTAGAGCAGGTGGTGCGCGAAATGCACCGCCCGATTTTGATGGTGCCGAAAGCCTTTCAGCGGCCGGAAAAGGTGCTGATTGCCTTTGATGGCAGCCAAACCGCCCGCAAAGGGGTGGAGATGCTGGCCCGCTCGCCGCTATTTGCGGGGGCAACCTGCCATGTACTGATTGTAGGAGCAGAAACAGCCGAGCACCGCAGTGAGCTGGCGTGGGCGCTAAACACTTTGCGTGAAGCAGGGCATCATGCAGAAGGCGCGATTCGCGCGGGTGAAGTGGATGACGCTTTGCAAGCTTACGAGCAGGAAAGCGGTATTGATCTACTGGTGATGGGAGCCTACGGGCACTCGCGCATTCGTCATTTGCTAGTAGGCAGTACCACCACGGCCATGCTGCGAAGCAGCCGGATACCTGTGTTAATACTGCGTTAACCGCTTATCAACATCGCTTAAGCCGGGCTGCTCGTAAGAGCAGCCCGGCTTTTTTGTGGGAGGTTGTTGATGCTGCAGTGCAATGCTGTGCTATTCGATACTATGCTGTTAGGCAGGTTGTTACCTATCCACTCTCTGGAATAGCGAGGAGCCTGCCGTGCCAACGTTGGAAAAATCGCCTATTGGCTTTGATGCAACCTCACCCTCTCACCGTTTTATTGCCGAGCTATTGCGCGAGGCTGACATTCAACTGGATGGGAGCCGCCCTTGGGATATACAGCTGTACGCACCCGGCGTTATCGATAGTGCTCTTTCGCGAGGTAATCTGGGACTTGGCGAAAGCTACATGCGAGGGGAGTGGGATGCCATACGGCTAGATGAGCTGTTTTACCGCATCATGCGTGCCCAGCTTGGCCAACGCATTAAGCCCACCCAGCTGATTTACCACTCGCTACGTTCACGCCTGCTCAACCGCCAAACAGCGAAGCGGGCGTGGGAAGTAGGGGAGAAGCACTACAATCTCGGCAACGACTTTTATGCCGCGATGCTCGACCAGCGGATGACCTACACCTGTGGCTACTGGAAACATGCCCAAACGCTGGATGAAGCCCAGGAAGCCAAGCTTGATCTTATTTGTCGTAAGCTCCAGCTAAAACCAGGGATGCGTGTTCTGGATATCGGCTGCGGCTGGGGCAGTTTTATGGGCTACGCTGCCGAGCATTATGGGGTGGAGTGTGTGGGCCTGACCATTTCTAAGGAGCAGGCTGAATTTGGGCAGCGGCTGCTAAGAAAAGGCTTACCGGTAGAGTTTCGCCTGCAGGATTATCGTGATGAAAGCGAGACGTTTGACCGCGTAGTGAGTATCGGTATGTTTGAGCACGTAGGTCATAAAAATTATCGCGAGTATATGAGTGTTGTTCACCGCTGCTTAAAAGATGATGGACTATTTTTGCTGCATACCATTGGTAAAAACTTAAGCAATACCGTGACCGACCCTTGGATTGATAAGTATATTTTCCCCAATGGTGAGTTGCCTACCTTAGGGCAAATCACAGACGCCGCCGAAGCACTGTTCGTTATTGAAGATATACATAACTTCGGGGCTGACTATGATCGCACCTTAATGGCTTGGCACCATAATTTCGAGAGCCACTGGCCGCGATTTAAAGAGCAGTTTGGCGAGCATTTTTATCGCATGTGGCGCTACTATCTGCTGCTTTGTGCAGGGGCTTTCCGCGCCAGGGAAATTCATCTCTGGCAACTGGTGATGAGCAAACAGGGGGTGCTTGGCGGATATTCCCGTGTTAGCTAACCACTCGCTCCGGCAGCAGTTTGCCTGGCACCCAGCGGATAAAGGCCACCATGCCAAATAGCTCGACTAGCGATTGGCAAACAATCACGACTACGGCAGCCTGCCACCCGCTGGGCAGCGTTAGGGCAATGGGCAGCATGACAAAGGAGTTACGCGTACCAAAGCTAAATGCCAGCGTCCGGGCACTAGCGGGCGGTAATTTAAACAGCCCGCCGAGCACCCTGCCCAACAGCCCTGCGACGATGAGAAAGCCCACAAAAATGAGCACTGCCTGCCATAGCAGCTGGCGTAGCGCTAGCACCTGCGTGACCTGAGTCGCCGCGATAATCAACACGACGACAGCCAGTAGCGGTACCGGCATCAGGCTAAGTGCGTGGGTGGTACGTTCCACCGCCACATACCTGTGTGCCGCATGTTCTGTGAGCCAAGCGAGTAGCAGAGGCAGGGCGATAATCCCCAAAAAGGCGCTCAATAGCGCGGGCGATAGCGTTAAGTGAAGCCACTCGCTGCCTAAAAACAGCCACAGGTAGACCGGTAATGCGATCATCTGCACCAACAGCAAAAGTGGCGTGGCGGCAATGGCACGGGCCGCATCGCCTTTGCCTAAGTGTGTAAAGGTAATAAACCAATCGGTGCAGGGCACCAGCAGCACCAGTAATACGCCCGCCAGCACTGGTGGCGGCAGGGGTAGCCACACTACCAACAATCCCAGCAGCGCAGGAATAACAATAAAGTTACCCATTAATAACGCCGCCATAAAGCGTATATCTTGGAGACTTTGCTTTATCTGCAGTAGCGGGATTTGGGTGAAAGTGGCGTAGAGCAGTAAACCGAGCAGCGGCCATAGCGCCTGCTCAAGCGCTGCCACCTGTTTCGGGGCCAGTAGGCCCAGGCAAAGCCCGAGCACGATAAAAGCCAGATAAATCCAGGACTGCTGCTGTTCAAGCTGTTCGCGTATCAAGAGATTAGGCCGCTGGTTGGTTTAAAAAGGCCAAACGCTCGCCCATCCAGGCGGCGAATACACAGAGGGGCAGGCTGCCTATACCGTACAGCAGCGCGAGCCCTAGACTGCCCTGCTGTGCCAAGTGCAGCGTTTCCAGGCTGAAGAGCGAAAAGGTAGTGAAGCCGCCGCAAAACCCTGCCACTAACAGCGGCTGCTGGCGCGCCAGTTTGCCATGTGGCGCGCGTGAAGCTGTCGCGGCTAACCAGCCGATGAGGCAGGAACCCAGCACGTTTACCAATAGCGTTCCCCAGGGGAAGTGGCTACCCAGCATGGCCATTGAAGCCAGCGAAACGCTATAGCGAAGAGCGCTTCCCATAGCGCTGCCAAGGCCGACGGCTAGATAGGCGTTGATACTCATCAAGGACTCCTTGCTAACCCTGGGCCAACCACCAGCCTAGCGCTGCCATGGCGATGCCTAATAGTAACGTAGCGACCATATTGAGCGCGGCGCGATTTGCCTGGCCGCTCTGCCACAGCTCAAGGGTCTGCAAGCTAAACGACGACACCGTGGTATAGCCGCCTAACAGGCCTGCTACCGCAAATAGCCAAAGCGACTGCGTATTAGCCACGCCGTAAACGCCTAGTAGCCAACCTGCTAATAGCGCTCCGCTAGCATTGACGCAGAGTGTTCCCCAGGGGAAGGCTTTACCCAGCGCATGAGCCATCGCGTTGGAAATGGCAAAGCGCCCGATACCCCCCAGTGCGCCGCCCAGCGCCACGAGTAATACGCTGGTGATGCCATGTCCCATGCTGCTCCTCGCCCTATGATGAATCTATTGATAGGCGGCTAATTGTAGCATCTGTATTCATCAAGGTCGGAGCGCCTAAAAACGTGCCGCTGACGGTGTTGCTGTCCAACGTCTTCGTGTACAACAGAGTCAGAATAACGACAACGTTTGGTGCACCCTCTCAAGGAGAAGCCAGTATGTCTGATTACGTGTTAGCAGCCATTGATGGGTCCCACTATGCAGAAAGTGTGTGTGACTATGCGGTTTGGGCAGCCACGGCGCTTTCGGCACCGCTGCGTTTTCTTCACACCGTTGATAACCACACGCAGGTGGCGGAGCCTGACTTAACCGGCCATCTAGGCCTGGGCACGCGAGAACATCTTCTGGAACAGCTCTCGGATATTGAAGAGCAGCGCGGCAAGCTTGCTCGCCAGCAGGGGCGCTTGATATTGGATCCCGCAAAAGCGCGGGTAGAAGCGGCTGGGTTTGCAGAGCCGCCCTGTATGCAGCGCAATGGCACCCTGGTGGATACCTTGGCCGAGCATGAAAAAGAGATCCGCTTGCTAGTGCTAGGAAAGCGAGGGGAAACGGCCCACCAAACCAGCGGCCACTTGGGCTCTAACCTTGAGCGCGTGGTACGTGAGCTTCACCGTCCCATCTTGATGGTGCCGAAGGCGTTTACGCTGCCCAAACGCGTGCTGATGGCCTTCGATGGCAGCAAAACAGCGCGAAAAGGCGTTGAAATGCTGGCGAAAAGCCCCTTGTTTGATGACGCATCGTGCCATGTGGTGATTGTGGGCGCAGAGACGGCAGAGAATCACTCGCAGCTGCAGTGGGCTATGGATACCCTCCAGGCCGCAGGCCACCAAACCGAAGGCGCTATTCGCGCCGGTGAGGTGGAAGAGACGCTGCGCGCTTATAAGCAAGAAAAGGACATTGACCTGCTCGTTATGGGGGCTTACGGCCACTCGCGCATTCGTCATCTTCTGGTGGGCAGCACCACCACGGCGATGCTGCGTAACGCGCATTTGCCGGTGTTGATACTGCGCTGAATAGCGGTTGACGCTAAACCCTGGCCGCCGCTACCCCTTAGCGGCGGCCAGGCGGCTTACGCGAGGCTGGTGGCGGCCTCTGGCTGAGTGGTGCGGGTTGCTTGCGCTGCGTTAATCCCCGATAGCACCGCTTTAAGCGAGGCGCTGACCGTGTCGCTATCTTCCGCCACGGCACAGATGCGCTGCCCATCAATATTAAGCTGCACGAAGGCAATGGCGTTGGCCTCGCTGTCGCCGCCTAGCGAGTGCTCGCTGTAATCGAGAATGGCCACATGGGTGCCGGTATGTTTCTTCCAGGCGTCGGTGAATGATGACATCGCGCCATTTCCCGTGCCGGATAAGCGCAGCGTTTCGGCACCCTGCCACAGCGTCATATCGATACCTTCCTGCTGCCCCTTCGAGAGCCGGTAGTCGGCCAGCGCTAGGGGGGCGTCATGGGAGAAGTTATCGAACATCACTTGGCGAATCATCTCGCTAGAGAGCTCGCCGTTACGTCGCTCGCTCTCTTTCTGCACGTAAGGGGCCAGCGCTAGCATCATCCAGCGGGGCAGGTTAATGCCGTAGTCGCGCTCCAGTAGGAAGGCCATGCCACCCTTACCCGACTGGCTGTTGACCCGAATGACCGCTTGGTAATCCCGCCCAATATCGTGGGGGTCAATCGGCAGGTAGGCTACTTGCCACGGCTCATCGGGTTTCTGGTGTTTGAGCGATTTGCGAATCGCATCCTGGTGGCTGCCTGAGAAGGCGGTGTAGACCATTTCGCCTACCCAGGGGTGGCGGGGGTGCATCGTAATGCCGGTACATTCGTGAACCACTTGAATGATCTCGTCTGGATTGGAAAGATCCAGCTCGGGGTCAATCCCCTGGCTGTAGAGGTTCATCGCCAGCGTGACAATATCCATATTGCCGGTGCGTTCGCCGTTACCCAGCAAGGTGCCCTCTACCCGGTCGGCACCCGCTAACAGTGCAAGCTCAGCCGAGGCCACGGCACCGCCGCGGTCGTTATGGGTATGCACTGAAATAATCACGCTGTCGCGGCGGCTAATGTGCTGGCAGAAATACTCGATTTGGTCGGCGTGATGATGCGGGCCAGCCACTTCTACTGTGGTGGGCAGGTTAAGAATGCACTTGTTGTCTGGGGTGGGCTGCCAGACATCCATCACCGCTTCGCAAATAGCCAGTGAGAAGTCGATTTCCGTGCTGGAGAAGCTCTCCGGCGAGTACTGGAAGCGCCAATCAACGTCTGGATATTGCGCGGCATAGGTTTTCACCCAGGTCGCCCCTTGCACGGCGATATCGGTAATACCATCGCGGTCCATCTCGAACACCCGCTCTCGCTGAATGGTCGAGGTGGAGTTGTACAGATGGATAATGGCGCGTTTAGCGCCCACCAGCGAAGCAAACGTTTTTTCGATCAGGTGTTCGCGGCACTGTACCAGCACGGCGATGGTGACGTCCTCAGGGATTTGGTCCTCTTCGATCAACCAGCGCACGAAGTCGTAATCCGGCTGGCTGGCGGAGGGGAAGCCCACCATGACTTCCTTAATGCCCACTTTAATAATCTGGTGCCAAAAGCGCTGCTTCTGCTCAACTGTCATGGGCTCCAGTAGGGCTTGGTTACCATCGCGTAGGTCTTCGCTTACCCAGATAGGAGCGTGGGTAAGCTCCCGGTCGGGCCACTGGCGGTTAAAGGCGGGCACCCGCGGAGCAGGGCGATATTTGCGATGATCAAAAGCAGCCATGGTAAGTTTCCTGAAAACGTTGAGTTGTTTGGGGCGGCCGCTTGTGGCGTCAGCCGCTTTTAAGACGATCCTGCTTGTGACAGTCACACCAGTTTACTCAACTTGCCTTGAAAGGTTATTGCGAAAAAATGGCATTATTGAGAGTAAGTGGCAGAATGTATCAATATATGCTTTTTTATTGGTAGGAGCTGTCGGCTATGACGGTATCACCCTTGACGCTGGATCGTTTTGATCGGCGTATTCTGGATGTGCTACAGGTGGAAGGGCGCATTAGTAACCAGGAGTTGGCCGAGCGTATTGGCCTTTCGCCATCGCCCTGCTTACGCCGGGTGCGGGCGCTGGAGGAGCATGGGCTGATTACCCAGTACCGTGCGGTGGTGGATGCGCGCCCGCTGGGGTTTCAACTGATGGCATTGCTGCACATCTCGATGGACCAGCACACCCCTGAGCGGTTTGATAACTTCGAGCGACATATTCGCACTATCCCCAACGTGGTGGAGTGTTTGATCATTACCGGGCAAGCGGCGGATTTTCAGCTCAAAATTCTGGTGAAGGATATGGATGATTACCAGCACCTGCTGCTGCACGTCATCAACCGAATTGAAGGGGTGACCGGGGCCCATACGAGCTTCGTTTTGCGCCGCGTGTTTGAGCATCGTCCCGTGCCCACCTAATGCGCGTTGGCTAACGAAGCATAGGCAGTGGCTTGGTGGCGGTTTACACTAGTTTTTTTCATCTTCTTAGGAGATTAATCTATGAGCATTCAGCGTCATGATACAAAAGCTCGTATGAGCCGCGCCGTGATTCACCAGGGCGTTGCCTATTTATGCGGTCAGGTGGCGGGTCCTGAGGCGCGCCATGGCGACATCAAAGAGCAAACTGAGAGCATGCTGGCGCGGGTAGATGCGCTGCTAAAAGAGATTGGCTCCAGCCGCGAGCAGCTGCTAAGTGCCACTATCTACCTGAAAGATGGTGGCGATTTCGCAGCGATGAACGAAGTATGGGATGCCTGGGTGCCAGATGGCTATGCACCGGCACGCACCTGCGTATGCGCGCCAATGCCTGCCGACGAGTTAAAAGTGGAAATTACCGTCACCACCGCTGTGGACGCGTAACCACTAGCGACGCTTACTTAGAGGGCTTTTCCGCTGGAAAGCGGGTATCGCGCAGGCTGTCTTTGATCTTTTTCAGGTGCGGCAGAAAATCTTCGCCGCGCCTAAGCGTTACCCCGGTGGCGAGCGCATCAATTAAGGTGAGCTGAATAACTCGTGAGGTCATCGGCATATAGTGGTCGGTGTCCTCTGGAGTGGCGACTTCAAGCGTGGCGGTGCACTCCTGTGAGAGCGGAGAGTTCGGTGCGGTAATGCCGAGTACGACGGCGCCTGCTTCCCTGGCCACTTTGGCGATATCCACCAGCTCCCTGGTGCGTCCGGTATAAGAGATGATCACCACCACATCGCCGGTGTGGCAGGCGGCGGCTACCATGCGCTGCATCAGCACGTCTACATAGGCCATGACCGGCAGGTTAAAGCGGAAAAACTTATGCTGCGCGTCTTGCGCCACGGCACCTGACGCACCCAGCCCAAAAAAGTGAATCTGCTTGGCCTGCGTCAGATAATCCACCATCCGCTCGACGGCGGCCATATCCACTTCCCGCTGGGCTTCGTCCAGCGCGGCAATGGTGGCCCCAAAGATTTTATGGGTGTACTGAGTGGCAGTATCGCCGGGCTCAACGGCGCGGGTGACGTAGGGCGTGCCCCCCGCCAAGCTTTGGGCCAGTTTGATTTTAAAATCCGGGTAGCCTTTGGCGCCAAAGTTACGGCAGAAACGGTTAACGGTCGGCTCGCTGACACTAGCTGCCTGGGCAAGGCTTGCGATGCTCAGGCTGGTGGCCGCGGCGGGGTCTTCCAAAATTACGTTCGCGACTTTGCGCTCTGAGCGGTTCAACTCTTCTAAGCGTTCCCGTAAGCGGTCTAGCAGGTCATGCGCCATTAACAGACTCCGTGGCAGGCGTTAAGTTTGGGTGAGGTTTCCAATTCGTGCACCAGCGATAAAATTCATCGGCGGGCAACGGACGAGCATAGTAATACCCCTGTGCAGCTTCGCAACCAATAGAACGTAAGTAGTCTGCTTGAGCTGCAGTTTCGATGCCTTCAGCCACCACATTACAGCCTACTGCATGGGCTAACTGGGTGATGGTCAGAGCCAGTTGGCGATCCACCGTGTCTTTTTCCAAGTCCAGCACAAAGGCGCGGTCAATCTTTAGGGTTGAAAAAGGTAGTGTCTTTACATAAGCCAGCGAGGAGTGCCCGGTACCAAAATCATCGATGGCAACAGCAATCTTTGCTTCGGTCAATTGAGCTAACTGGATGCGCGCGTTGTGCATATCGCTGAGCAGGCCGGATTCGGTGACCTCTAAAGCAAAAAAGCGCTCAGGAATGTTGTGCTTAGCTAAGCGTGTTAGTAGGTTTTGAGCAAAATCCTTACGTGCCAGCTGGCGGGCCGCCACGTTAACCGCAATATGGAAGCGGTCATTAAGAAGCCCTTGCTGGCGCCACTGCACAATATAGCGCATGGCCTCTTCTAGCACCCACTCACCAATGGAGAGAATATCACCGCTTGCCTCGGCAAGGGGGATGAAATCTGCAGGTGACACATGACCAAGTTCTGGATGGTACCAGCGGAGCAGGGCTTCCGCGCCGATGACTTGCTGGGTGGCGAGCGATAGCTTGGGCTGAAACGCCAGTGACATTTCCCCCCGTTGGGTTGCCCCGCGAACCGCCTGTTGCAGGTGTAGGCGATGACGCTGCTGGGTTTCCAGAGTTTCGTTGTAGTTTTGGATACGTAAAGAGCCGTTTTGGGGCAGGGCTAGGGCGGCCATGTGCACAAGTCGCTCGGTTTCAAAATGGCCATGGGACCAGCTAATACCCATGCGGGCGTTGAGCGGTAGCAGTAAATCGCCCAGCGTCTGGTCATGGTCGAAACAGCTTAGTAGACGAGAGGCTAACTGCCGTAGCTCGGTAAGCTCAGCACTTTGGGTGATCACCAGTAGCTCGCTGCCGCCCCAGAGCCCTAATGTACATTTAGGGGATAATTGGGCGTTTAAGCGGTGGCTGATATGCATTATTAACTGGTCTGCAATACCGTAGCCATGGAGTCGAACCGCATCGTCCAAGTGATCCAAAGCAATAAACAGCAGCCCAGTGCCGTGCCCTCGTTGAGCGGCTTCTTGCAATAGCTGTGTCAGTGCCCGCCGGTTGGGTAGCTGTGTGATGGGGTCGGTGCGTGACTGGTGATCAAGCTCTTCTGTCCGCTTGGCAACCATTTGCTCCAGGGTTTCTGCTTGTTTATCGCGAACCTGGTAGCGATGCTCGACATCAAGCGTATTGCGAATGCGTTGTAGCACTTCATCGTGCTTAAACGGTTTGGTAAGGAAGTCACGAATGCCCATTTTAAGCGCCCGGTGGCGGGTGTCGTCGTCAATTTGGGCGGTCAGTACAATGACAGGGGGCGTCTGGTTTGCAAAATGTTCCTGCAGTTGCTCCATCACCGCATAGCCATCTATATGAGGCATACGGATATCGAGCAAAATCAAATCGGGCAACTGCTGCTGACAATAGGCAAGTACGTGGCGCGGGTCGCTTAGCCCATGCACATTGTCAAAACCATGGTCGTCTAATAGGTCGAGAAGCAGCTCAACATTCACGCTGTTGTCGTCAACAACAAGCAGGTGTTTATTCTTAAATATCATGGAGCCTTCCTTGGTGCGTCTGTTGCCGGTGCAGCGGAAAAATAGGTGCTGAGCGTTGCCGATAGCTTGTCGATATCGATAGGTTTGGTCAGGTAATCAGCAAAACCAGCGGCTAAGCCGTGGGTTAAATCACGTTCCATCGCATTGGCAGAGAGCGCAACAACATTAATATGCTTCAGTTGCGTATCGTTTTGTATGGCAGCGAGGGCTTGGTAGCCGTTCATCCCCGGCAGGTGGATATCCATAAGTACAAGATCAGGCGGTGAGTGACGCATAATCTCAAGCCCGAGTTCAGCACTATTAACGGTTTGAAGGTCCACGTGGGGGAAGTCATCAATAATGTCTTCCATCAGGCGTTGGTTGGTGGGGTTATCCTCAATATAAAGCAGTCGATAATCGCGCTGAGCTTTTTCCGCATCGGCCAAGGTGCGTGTTGCGGTCTGTTCTGTTAGTGGGGCAACGTTGGCAACAGGGAGCGTAAACCAGAAAGTAGATCCTTTGCCCGGCTGGCTGTCCACGCCAATACACCCCGACATGCGCTCAACCAGTTCTCGAGTGATTGCTAGCCCAATACCCGTGCCTTCGATGGTACCGTACTCAGCGTCTAGGCGATTAAACGGCTCAAAGAGTTCCTCTTGCCGCTCGGGGGCAATACCCGGTCCTGTGTCACTAATGCTGAAGCGTAGTTCAGAATCTTGCTGCGTTACCCCAATGGTAATGGCGCCGTGCTCGCGGTTGTACTTGATGGCATTAGATAACAGGTTGAGCAGTATCTGTTTCGTGCGGGTGTAGTCAGCAGAGACAGACCAGGTACTGTTTATTGGGTAGCGAATTAACTGAATGCCAGTGGCATTCATATTAGCTTCTAACGTGTTGCAAGCATCTTCAATGACGCCTTCGATAGAGATCGGTTCTATGGAGAGGGTCATATGCCCAGCTTCAATTTTCGCTAGATCAAGCACTTCGTTAATTAAGCTCAACAAGTGTTGGCCGCTCTTCTCAATTTGGCCGACCTGGCGCTGTTGCTTCTCGCTAAGAGGGTCGCGTCGCCCTTTACTGAGTAACTGGGCAAAACCAATGATGGCATTTAGCGGGGTACGTAGCTCGTGGCTCATGGAAGAGAGGAATTCACTCTTCGCCTTATTCGCTTTCTCTGCCTGATCCCGTGCGGCCGCTAAGTCTTTGGTGACTTGTTCGCGCTCGGCCATTTGGCGATAGAGATTAATCAGTAGGGCGCAGGTGTCGGTAAACGGCTGTAGCCAGTCCAGCAGCGCTTGGCTAAGAGGCTGCTGGCTGTTGGCAATAGCGAACATGCCAATCAGCTGGTCGCCGTTGAAAATAGGCGCGCCCAAATAGTTATTGATCCGTGGGTGGCCCGGTGGGAAACCGCCACGCTTGGCATGGCTATACACATCATCGGTAATCACCACGTTGCCATAGGCATAAACCTGCCCTAGTAAGGAGTTAGGGTTGGTAAGCATCATATCGCCACTGCGCAGCTTCTCCATCAGCTCGCGGGACTCTTTGTTCCACGAGAGATCGGTAATGGCGTGTATTTTCAGCGCGTTGGTGGTCTCAGTTGGTAGTACTTCACCAATCAGCGCGTAGTCGCTGTCGGTTAGCTCACGCAGTGCTTCCATCAGAAAGGTCCAAAGCCGCTCGCCGGACATTAGTGCCTGGTAGTCGGTAATGCCCTGATGAAGCACTTGTAATAAGCGGCGTTCCCGGTTTACGCGATGTTTTGCTTTATTAATATCTGAAAGGTCAGTGAGTATCGCCAGAAACTCAACAAATTCCTGACGGTCATTGTGGATGGCATTTACTACCAAGTGTACGGGAATCTGATGCCCTTGCTTGTGGCGCACCACGGTTTCGCGCCCTTTTCCAACGCTCTGTTCATTAGCATCAGAAGAGAAGTAGCGGCTAATTAAATAATTGTATTTCTCCGCGGTCTCTGGGAAGGCGAGCATTCCCACATTGTTGCCGACAACTTCTTCAGCTTGGTAGCCCAATAAGTTGAGTGCAAATGGATTAATGGCGATGACATTTCCCGCCCGATCGACGCGTAGTTTACCTGTCGCACTTTTGGTAAAGAGTGCTTCAAGCTGTTTTGCCGTACGTGAAAGCCGCTCCTTAAGCTCATGTTGGCGGAGCAATTCATCTACCTGCTTGGCTAAATTGTGCAGGATGCGATGATCACGCTCAGTAAAGGTGCGTGGTTGTTCACCAATTAAGCACAGCGTACCAACGGGTAACTGGTCATCGCTGGGGCAAAGCGGGTGGCCTGCATAAAAACGGATATGAGGCTGCTCTAATACCAATGGGTTATCAGCGAAGCGCGGGTCGTTTTTGGTATCTTCAATGACTAAGGGGCGATTAGCTGCTACGGCATGGGCACAAAATGAGATCTCACGGTTGGTTTCATAGGCCTCAAGCCCGCTGTGAGCTTTAAACCATTGGCGCTCTTTATCAACCAACGATACTAAAGCAATCGGCACATCAAACAGTTCGCAGGCCAGCTCAGTGATGCGATCAAAGGCTGTGTCGGCAGGTGTATCGAGAACATTGAGTGCATGCAAGGCCGTCAGGCGCTGTGTTTCATTATTAGGTAGGTCGGCGGCTTGCATAATGTTTCCTAAACGTAGTGGCCTGTAACTATAAGGCGTATTCAGTGAATATCGGACATTAGCTTAATAGCTTTAGTCAAGCCCGAGTAATTTCAGCAACCAACGTCGATAAGGGGGGCTTAACCACCGGCTGGTGGGGCGCTGGGATTGATAAAAGACGCCGCGCAAATGGCTAAAACGTTCAAAACCGTGACGGCCGTGGTAAGCCCCCATGCCGCTTTCACCAACGCCTCCAAAGGGTAAAGAGGAAACGGCGTGGTGCAGCAGCGTCTCATTAAACACCAGCGCACCAGAGCGGGTGGTATGACGAAGGGATTCCTGGAGCGCCTTGTTACGGGTGAACGCGTAGAGAACGAGTGGGTGAGGGCGAGCATTAATAAAACGAATGGCGTCGTCCATTTGCTTAACGCTAATAAGCGGCAGGATGCGGCCAAAAATCTCCTCCTGCATTAGCGCTAAACCCTGGTGCGGGTCGATGACGAGCGCGGGGGAATGGGTGCCTTGGTCAATTACACGGCAGCCGTGGTCGCGTGCTTCATCCAATAGCTGCTTGATGCGCGCTTGGTGGACATCGCTCACATAGCCGGTGGCCTCTTTTGCGTTTGGCCGCTGATGTTGGATGGCTCGCTCTAAAGCGTGAGTAAGGGCGTCAAGGTGGCGGCTCTCAACCAGTACATAGTCCGGCGCTATGCAGGATTGTCCCCCATTCATGCCTTTGCCAAAGATAATCGCGGCGGCCGCCTGTTCTAAATCAGCGTCACCCGCGACAAGCGCAGGTGATTTGCCACCCAGCTCCAGCGTGACGGGGGTGAGGTGGGTTGCCGCGGCAGCGGCTACTTGGCGGCCCGTTGCGCTTGAGCCGGTAAAGAGCAAGTGATCAAACGGCAGCGCGCTAAATGCTGTGGCGATATCAGCGCCACCTTCCACCACGCCAAACTCTTCGTCGGTGAAGTATTGAGGCACCAATTTGGCCAATAGAGCGCTGGTATGTGGCGCCTGCTCACTGGGCTTTACCAATACCGTATTACCTGCGGCGAACGCATCTACCACCGGCATCAAAGCAAGATGCCAAGGGTAGTTCCAGGAGGACATCACTCCCACAATACCAAGGGGCTGAGGGGCAACGTGAGCACGAGCGGGCCACATTTTCCAAGGTACGCCTGCTCGGCGAGGGCGCATCCAGTGCCATAAGTGGCGGCGTGCATGGCGAATTGCTTGCAGCACAGCACTAATTTCAATAAGGTGTATTTCTACGTCGCTACGCTGGCCAAAGTCGGTTTGGATTGCTAGCACGATCTCTTGCTGATGGCGCTTCGTCATTTTGGCTAAGCGGGCCAAGCGTTCTCGGCGCACCCCTAGCGTTGGAAATGGCGCTTGGCCAGCCGTATGACGCTGAGCATTAAACATACTCGTCAGGTCGCGCTTCATAGCCTCTCCTTGGAATCATCCGTTATTGACAGTGCTGGTTTCATTGCGCGTGGGTGCAGTGTTTATCGGTCCAAAAGATCGTAAGCAAAACAAGGTGGTTGGTACGCTGTCATGGCCTTGATGGTACAGTAAACGATTCACAACCTATGCCAGTGTGCCATGGGAGATGTTATGCGTTCACGCTCGCTGTCCCTTACCATTCTACCTGCGATTGATGCCGTTGCGGCAAGCCAGTGGGATGCGCTGGTGAGTGAAGAGCAGCCCTTTTTATGTCATGCCTTTTTGGCTGCACTTGAAGCGAGCGGTTCGGTGGGTGCAGCTACTGGCTGGGTGCCTTGCCATTTATGCGTTTGGCAAGATTCCCGATTGGTCGGGGCGCTGCCCATGTACCGCAAGGACCACTCCTATGGCGAATATGTGTTTGATTGGGGGTGGGC
>Ga0098052_1000648_pt1 | contig 21932 bp, 9 predicted proteins | sample 15_taG_FD_81591 | JGI IMG/M metagenome (GOLD analysis project Ga0098052, IMG submission 81591) | Marine viral communities from the Subarctic Pacific Ocean - 15_ETSP_OMZ_AT15312 metaG | ecosystem: Environmental > Aquatic > Marine > Oceanic | place: Pacific Ocean | collected 2015-01-18
TAGATGCAATGAGAGTTCATTACTTGTCAGAAAGATGTCTTTGTGTACAAGCTGCTAATAACTTTGTATTATTTACAGATTAATAATTAACCCTTAAAAATATAAAATTATGGCACTTATAAAAGTAATAAGCGAAGATTTATCAGAGAATATTTACGATGTAAATGTTCCTATAGTTGTATCAGCCGTTTCAACAGCTGGCGCTAGTTATGCGATAACTATGGCTACTGGGCAAGGTACGTTAGATATAACAAATCCTGTTGGAACAGTTACAATGAACACTAGATCATATATAAAAAATATGAATGAGTTAATAGAGGAAGCTGTTGCTGAACCTTATGCAATACCAACTTTCACTCAAACATATAACGCAGAAGCAGATGCATATTTAGCACCTGTTGAATATCATGCGATTTTGACTCAAGGAACAACTCCTTAGTAAATTTCAATATAAGACCCCATTAGCGTGGGGTCTTTTTTAACTAATTAATTATTTATATTATATTATATCATGGAAAAAGAACAAACAATAACATGGGAAGTAAAAGATAGGAATTATTATCTTTTACATGGTAAATCCCCATTAACATATACTTTACCATCAAAACACACAAGAAGATTCCCTTTATTACATTTTGATGAAGAAATAGGTAATCAAAGAGAATTAAGATATGCTACTAATCAATCTTCACCTTTTGTTGATGAGCAAGATGGAATGGTTACATTAGAACATATTGTGTTTAAAGATGGTGCATTATTTGTACCAAAAGAAAAACAGAGTTTACAGAAGTTACTTTCATTATATCACCCATTTTTAGATAAAAGATATACAGAAATGAATAAAGTAGTAGAAGCTAAAGATGAATTAGAAGATTTAGAAATAGAACATACGGCATTACATGCAGCATTAACTATGGATGTTGATCATGCTGAAGCTATTTTAAGAGTGGAAGAAGGATCTAGTGTTAGTAAATTAAGTTCTAAAGAAATAAAAAGAGATGTGGCTTTGTTGGCTAAAAATAAACCTAAATTATTTCTAGCATTAGCAAATGATGAAAACGTACAGCTTAGGAATTTTGGTATAAAAGCTACTGAAGCTCAAATTATAACGTTATCACAAGATCAAAGAACATTCTCTTGGAAATCTAATGGTAAAAAACTAATGACAGTTCCTTTTGATGAAAATGCTTATTCTGCATTAGCAGCATGGTTTCAAACAGATGAAGGTTTAGGAGTATATAAATCTATAGAGAAAAAGTTTAAATAAAAAACTATAATAACCTGTAATGATAATAGAGGTGGCATAAGTCACCTCTTTTTATAATAAAAAATTACAATGGCAATAAATGTAGACACAGTATATAAAACAGTTTTATTAATACTAAATAAGGAACAAAGAGGATATGTAACTCCTGATGAGTTTAATAAAATAGGAACTCAAGTTCAGCTTGAAATATTTGAAAAATATTTTGAAGACTTGAATCAACAGATGCGCATTCCAGAAAACGATAGTGAATATGGTAATCGCGTAAAAAATGTAGATGAAAAAATATCTATATTTAAAACTATACAATCCCTAGCTCCTAGTTGGATTGTTGGTACAAACGAATTTCATATAGCGCAATCTCCTGTTGCTATAACTCCCACAGTACATAGAATTGGCACTGTCATCTATAAAGATGAGCAAGAATTAGAAAAGGTTGAAAGAAATGATTGGTTACGACTTAATATGTCTAAATTAACTCGTCCTACTGCTGATTACCCTATGTATTTATATGAAGATAATAAAATAATAATACAACCATCAAGTATCATAAAAGAAGATCCTTTAGTTCCAGGTACAATTATTGATGAATTTAATTTATCATATATTAGAAAACCTGTTGATGTAAATTGGGCTTATACAGTGCTTGCAAATGGAGCGTATTCTTATGACATTACTAATAGTCAAGATTTTGAAATTGATGATATTGATCAAACTGAAGTTATATTGCGAGTTTTGATTTATATGGGTATTGTTATAAGAGATCCACAAATTATACAAGCTGCGGCACAACAAGCCACAATGGAAGAACACAATCAAAAAAGTTAATAAATCATGGCAAATTCACCTAATCACGGTTTAATAAACGAAACTAACGAGCAATACTATGTAGGTCATCAAGCTAAAGTAGCTGATGGTAGTACTTCTTATACTTACACTTTTGATGAAGTATTGACTATGGCAGATTCAGCTATTGCATCTCCCAATACACAATTTAGTTCTTGGAATCCAAATGATCCTAATTTCATGTTAAATAATTTTGACTTGATGATAAGTACTGGTGGATTAAATCCATATGTATTATGGGATGGTACTAATGGTGGAATACTAGGTGTATTTGGATTTAGAGTCTCCACATTTTCGGATACACAAGATTGGAGTGTAATAGAATTTTATGATGGTGATCCTACTTCAGGTACTTTTGGACAAACAGTTAATGCTGTTGCTAATGGATATTATATACAAGTTAGATTAAAATCTCAATTAGTTGATGGCGCTCCAAATTATGGAGACTATCAATATACATCGATTAAAGATATAGTTAATAATTTTCTTGTAGGTTATGTAGGTACAGGTAAAATAATTCAAAATGCCAAAAGATCTGATGTAATGTTTCACGCTAAGAGAGGTTTACAAGAATTCAGTTACGATACATTAAAAGTAATGAAATCCCAAGAATTAACTATTCCTCCTACATTGTCTGTTATTATGCCTCAAGATTATGTTAACTATGTGCAAATGTCTTGGATAGATGATAATGGTGTAAAACGTATAATATATCCTACTACGCTCACTAGTAATCCAATGGAAAAACCGTTGCAAGATACTAATATAACAGATAATAGTAATTATGGATTTTCATTTCCTTCGGAAGGTTATGGTATACCAATACAAGATCAATTTGGAGAGAATTTAGAAGGTACATCCATGACAGAGGAAAAATGGGCAAGTCTTCCAGCTCACTTACAGCAGCAATGGGATCAATATGGTTCTATTTGGGACGGTAGAAGAAACTGGGGATTGTTAGGGCAAAGATATGGACTACATCCAGAGTTAGCTCAATCTAATGGATGGTTTACTATAAACGATAGAGATGGAAAATTTTCTTTTAGTAGTAGTTTAAGAGGAAGATTAATTATTTTAGATTATATATCAGATGGTTTAGCATATGATGAAGATTCTAAAGTTCCTAAAATGGCAGAAGAAGCATTATATATGCACATAGCTTATTCTATATTAGCAGGTAGAGCTGGAGTACAAGAGTATGTCGTTCAGAGATTTAAGAAAGATAGAAGAGCTGCATTACGAAATGCTAAAATTAGATTATCTAATATTAAATCAAAAGAATTTGTGGAAATAATGCGCGGTAAATCAAAATGGATTAAATATTAAATACAATGGCAGAAGTTAAAAACACATTTATTCAGTCTAAAATGAATCGGGATTTAGACGGAAGAATTTTACCTAATGGTCAATATAGAGAAGGTGTAAATATACAAATAAGTAGATCAGAAGGAGATGATGTTGGCGCTTTAGAAAATGTTTTAGGTACTGAATTATTAACTAGTTTTGGATTAGATAATTGTGCTTATGAAATAATTGGACATACTGTAGACTTATCAAATGACTTAGTATACGTATTTATAACTGATTATAGTGATTCTAGTAATAATAAATTAGATAATAATATTACTGGGCAAACTGCAGCTTTTGGATATGATAGTAAAAATTGTTTCATAGGTGTTTATAATGATAGAACTAAAAATGGTACTTTAATTGTTGGTGGAGATTTTTTAAATTTTTCTAAAACACACCCTATCACAGGCGTTAATTTAATAGAAGATTTATTGTTTTGGACAGATAATAGAAATCAACCTAGAAAAGTAAATGTAAAAACAGTTGCTCCTGGATCTGGTAATGAATTTAAATTAGGTATTCAAGATGGTTATTATACTAATGAAGATACTATTTCTGTAGCAAAATATTACCCATTTGAATGTATTTCATTATTAAAAAGAAAAAGTCCCCTACATCAATGGGCTTCTACTATGACTAATAAAACAGAAGAATGGTTACCACCCTATTGTATTGCTGCCGTGGAAACAGGTGTAACAGGATTTAGTATTGTATTAACTGGAAATTATAATATAAAATTAAATTCCGCTATTAGTGGTGTTAATATAGCTAGTAATCCTAGTGGAAGTTTAGCTACAGTAACAAATAGTGTAATAGATACCCCCTTACCTAATCAAACTACTATTACAGTTGATTCTAGTCAAACTGTTACTGCTGGAGATTTAATTTATTTTCAAGCACCTAATCCTGAATATGATGCTATATGGCCTGGAGATGAAACTTTTCTAAGTGATAAATTTGTAAGATTTAGTTATAGATTTGAATTCGATGATGGGGAGTATTCTTTAATGGCGCCATTTACTCAAGCGTGTTTTGTACCTAAGCAAGATGGTTATTTTATTGGTGGTGATATAGAAAATCTTACTCCTCCTATGAATACTAGTGATGAGTCAACCGGTGGGGGTGCTCTTGAAATTGAGTGGGATGTTTCTAATACTTTAATTGGAGATGAAGGAAAAGCTTATGCTAGTTCTATTGTAGAATTTTTTGAAAACAAAATCCAAGATATAGGATTATATATTCCAGCACCATATAAAAATTCAACTCAATCTACTTTTGATAATATTCAAGATGAATTTAAGATAAAAAATATTGAAATAATTTATAAAGAATCTGATAGTATTAATGCTTATGTATTAGATACAATACCGGCAGATAAATTTACTTTAGAAACTTCGTCTTTTTATTCTTATGATTATCAATCAAGAAAACCTTGGAAAACATTACCAGGAAATGAAATAACTAGAGTTTATGATAAAGTTCCTATAAGAGCTTTAGCACAAGAATCTTCAGGTAATAGAATTATATATGGAAATTATATAGATAAACACACTTCTCCTGATTCATTATCTTATGTAGTAGATATAAATGAAAAACCACCATTACCGAATCCCGGTGATGCAACATGGGCTAATAAAGATTATTATATACGAAAAGAATATCAAAATCACACTGTTAAACAAAATAGAACTTATCAAGTAGGTATAGTATTAAGTGATAGATATGGAAGACAATCAGATGTTATATTATCAGATGTTTATAATCAAGCTGTTCAAGGTTATGGATCAACTATATATCACCCGTATCAATCCACTCAAGCGACTTTAATAGATAGTACAGATACTTGGGCAGGAGATATGATTAATATGGTTTTTCACCAAGGAATTCCTAACACAATAAATCCATCAAAGAAAGGTTATCCTGGTCTTTATAAAAATAATGATAGAAGTTTTGTTGGTTTTGTACCTGGTGTAGGTACATCATCAAATTGGGGAACAGGTGCCGGATGTTGTTATGAAGTAGACATTGTTGCTAGTAATCTAGCCATGTCAACAGCTAGAATTCGTTTTTGTACTAATGCGAGTGGTGGAATTGATATTAATACAGTAGAAGTTATAAGTAGTAGTCATGATTGGAATGAAGGAGTTGAAATTGCTACTATGACACCTGTTGCATATCCTGGATGTTCACCTGCAGTATTACCTACTAATCATGTTCAAAGTGGTTTTAAAGCTAAAACACTAGTAAATCAAAATACTTTAGGATGGTATTCATGGAAAATAGTTGTAAAACAAACAGAGCAAGACTATTATAATTGTTATTTACCAGGAATATTAGCTGGGTATCCAAAAGATTTAAGAGCAAATGGTGATGATTTTTCTGCTGTTATTTTTCCTAAAGGAGATGAAAATGAAACTGCTCATATAGTTTTAATAAATGATAATATAAATAAAATACCAAGAGATTTAAGTGAAATAGGGCCTACGCAAAAAGTATTTGGTAGTAGTGTTAAATTATATGGTAGAGTGGAAAATTATAAGTACAATGATGCAGGATGGAAAACTTATAATCGCCAATTTGATCCTGAAACTTTACCTGATACAGTAGTTAATATAGGTAATATAACAGATTTAAATTTAGGGGCAAAACTTCAGGCCGGAACAGATAATGCTGATGTAGCTCCAGATTCATATCCAGATAAAACTAGTATATTAATGCCAATTAACTTCTTTAATGGTGTATCAAATCCTTTAGTAGCTCAACTTTCCACTAAAGCACAAATTGGATGGGTTGCTAATGATGGTGGTGGTCAAAATGATAGTTTAGGAATGATACCTTATTTAGCAATATATGAAACAGCTCCTATAGAATCAGATTTAGATATTTATTGGGAGACATCTACTGCTGGCTTAATATCTGAACTTAATTTTAATGTTGCAACTGTTGATAATACTGGACCTTGTGATATGACAGATCCAAGTATTGATTGGGTTGAGGATATGGCTCCAGGCACAATTATTTCTGATGATTTTTCTGCAGTTAGTTGTGTTGGTGTAGTATTAAGTGATCTAATACATAATACTACTATAGACTTAATAAGTGTAATAAATAATCATGGAGATGTTTTCCACGATATGGAATTATTTCAATATGCAGGTAGAAATGAATATCGTTTACAACTTAAAACTAATCCTTCGCAAGATTTTTTAGCATGGAATGATGAAGACGCTAGAACATGGCATTTTACTTTCCAAGTTAGCAGTCCAGCAACTACAGTTCCACCTCTAGTCCAAGCTGTTTCTTTTCAAACTACTATTACAACTAAAGTTCAAAACGCTACACCTAATCAAACTGGTATGTTTGATTTGACTGCAGGAAACAATGCAAGAACAGATTTAAAAACAGCAGTCTACACCCAATCAGGACAATATTTAAATTTGGGTTGGGCAGGTTATAAAAAACCTGATTATGTTATAGTAGGTGATTGGCAAAATGACACTGATAGATTTAATTATCCTGATAATAATTTTATCCAAACTTTTGGAAGAAACTTTGCAGAACCAATGCCTTGCAGGTGGCTTAGAGGTTATGATGGTGATTTGGGATATGGCAAAGACATAGGTATGATAGATTATAGACCCAATCACGGAAATTATGGAATGGAAATATGGGGGGATACTAGTGAATGGACTAATGTTTATCCTGTAACGTCCTCTTTATATCTTTTAGGGGTTTCTTTGTGTAGATGTTCTTTTCCCTCAAAATTATGGAGTATTGGACGATGTTGTTATCAATGTACTAATAATCCTGGGGGGAAACGAGATTGGAAGGACTTTAGAAATAGAAAAATCACTATGGTAAAAAATCCATCATTTGCTGGTGCAGATCCATGGGATGGAGTTTTTGAATGCTGGAATGGGGCTTATGGATCAATTTATCCTTATCCATCTACACCTAATCCTAATCGTTCTCAAGAAATAGTATATAGTGTAGCTAGAGTTTATCAAGTTAGTGCTTTTTTTCCTTTTCAAACAGATATCAACGATTATTATGATTGTAATTGCCCAGGTTGGGAGCAATGCGGTCCTGCTTGGATGGAACCTAGTACAGCCAAATATAATATAGCAGAATGTGTTTTTTCAACTGATGCTTCAGGTAATCCTTCTCCTTTGATAAAAGGTTTACCAATGATGGGTAGTGGTCAAATCCAAGTTACATGGGATGGGTGGACAACTACAAGTGATCCTGCTCCTCCGGGACCTATTTATTTTGATTTTGCTGATCCTACAAATAATATTGTAGATCCGTGTGTACTTGGAAGCGGTGGAGAAGCTAGTGTTTTACAACAGTATTCTGTGGCGGGTCAAAAACATTATTGGAGAGATTTAAGCGATGAAATAAGCACAGCAACTGTTGAAGGACTTAGTTTGAAAAAATTATGGACACCGGGGCCAGGAAGTAGCGCTATGACAGGTGCTCCAAATAAAAAAGGATTTTGGTATATAAATGATGTACAAACTACTTCTCAAGGTGCCAACGCACATCACATTGATCTTAAATTAGGAATAAAACAAGCAAATTATGGTGGAACAGGAGCTGCAAATTTTTGGATGGAAGATGGAGGCACTAGTAATGGAGATGGTATGACACCAGCTACTGCTACACTTAAAACAGATCCTACGAAACCGATTCCTCCTGGTAGATATGTAGTTACTGTTCGAGCAACAGATAGATCAAATAAATTATTAATGCCTTCAGGTAAAGGATCATATTTTGAATGGGATGTACCTGTTATTATTAATGGACCTTTCCCTAACCAAGTGGGAACTTGGTTTTGGTATAAATCAGTTGTTCATCCAATACAACATCCAAATGGGTTTATAAGTACTCCACCTACATGGCAATTTGGTACCAACCCATTAGATCATAATGGTAATCCAGTTAAAGATTGGAATCCACCATCTAGCTTTGGACCTGGTCCATGCATAGGAACTTGGTCTAATGATTCTACGCCATTTGTGTAACAAAATTAATGTAAGTAATGTTAAATATAAGTAATTATTAATTATGGCGTTTTCAATTAATGTAAAGTTTTTTAACTCATTTTGGATGAAGAAAGTGATTCCGAAAGCTGCGGAAGATACAAATCCTGTAGTAGGTAGTCCAGCAACTGTTAATATACAATGGCCTAAAAGTGGTGATACGTTACCATTACCTGTTTGGCCTGGTTTACCATGGAATCCTCCAGGTTATATAACTTTTCCTTGGAATAGTGCTGTTGTTAATGAAAACAACAATGGTATCACCGGTGAAGAAAGACAATGGTATATTGAAGAATCTGTAATTAGAGGAGGTTTTAATAATACTAGAGCTAGTTTAGGTGTTAGAGCTTATTTAGCAGAAGACGAAGAAGCTATGCAACAACATAGATTTAGTTCTTTAATTTATTCAGGAGTTTATAATTCAAGAACAGGGATTAATGATACTAATGTATTTTCAATTGCAGAAGATATAAGTAAAAGTCTTAATCCTGCTAATGGATCAATACAAAAACTTTTTTCAGAGAATACTAATTTAAATATTTTCCAAGAAAATAAAGTTAGTCATGCTTTGATAGATAAAGATGCTGTATATTCGGCTGAAGGTTCTCCTATGCAAACTCAATCTAATGTTGTAATTGGTCAAGTTTTACCTTACTTAGGTGAATATGGAATTAGTACAAATCCTGAATCTTTTGCTACATATGGTTTTCAAAAATATTTTGCTGATGCTTATAGAGGTGTAATTGGTAGATTATCTAGAGATGGAATAACTGAAATATCAAATTATGGTATGAAAGATTATTTTAGAGATGGATTAGCTACAATAAATTCAACTGATTCATTTGTAACATTAACTTACCAAACAACCGCAATGCCGGCTCTTAATCCTTCTAATATTTTAAACGTTAGTAATGTAGATCCATTAAGTTCTTGTAGTTGTTGTAATTTAGAACCAGGAATGTCAGTTGTATTTCCTACTGATCAAGTTGATATTCATGGAGATACTATATGGAAAGATACTGGTGCTTATATATTAAATGTAACAGATAATACAACTTATTGTGCTATTACTTTAAATAAATTTATAGATTATACTGACTTTGGTTTAACCGCGTGGCCTGTTTATATTAGATTACAACGATATATTTCAGATAAAATTATAGGTGGTTGGGATATTCATAACGCATGTTATACAATTTCTTTACAACCTACCACTGTACAAAATGGTTGTATTGATGAGGCAGATTATGCCACTTTAAATTTTGATGAAAGCATAAATGGGTGGGTGAGTTTTTATGATTACAAACCTACAATGATGTGTAGTTTAAAAAACTCTTTTTTATCTTCTAATGGTTTTGAATTATGGAAACACTATCATTATAATGCAGCAAATAATACTAGAGGATTTTTCTATAATAATGGCTATAAACCATCTAAGATTCAGTTTATTTTTAACCCTACTGTTTCTATAGTTAAATCTTTTCAAACAGTAAGTTATGAAGGTAGTAATGGTTGGGAAGTTACAGATTATGAAAGTGATCCTACAGAATTTGATCAAAGTCCAGCACCTATTTCTCCACCTACAAATCCTTTAACTTATACTACTCTTTGGCAATCTTATAAAGATAATACTCAACCAATTCTAAGTTATGAAAAAGGTAAATATATAGATCCTGCAGATGGATTGATTTATAGAGCAGGGTTTGATCGTAAAGAAAATAGATATGTATCGGAATTAAAAAGCGCTACTACAGTACAAGCTGAAGAAGTTCTATATTGGAATGGTCTTATTACTAGTGCGGCTCCAATAAGTGGAGTGAAAGGTTACTATGTTACAGTAGATTTTCAAACAGATGATGCTACAGATGTCGGAGGATTAAAAGAATTATTCGCAGTATCTTCAAATTATGTTGTATCGTCTACATAAAATAAAATATAATGAAATTAAATATAAGAAGATTGACAGAAAAAGATTGGTCAATTTTATCTAAATGGTGGGGGCAATGGCCTAAATGGAAAACTCCAGAAAGAGATTTTCTACCTGAAAATGGTTTAGGTGGTTTAATGGTTGAAAAAGAAGGTAAACCAATATTAGCAGGATTTATCTATACAACTAATTCTAAGACAGTTTTATTAGAATGGATTATATCAGATCCTAACTATAGAGATGATGACAGACAGCAAGCCTTAGAGCTCTTAATTAGTGGAGCAGAGAATGTCTGTAAAGCACAAGGGTTTAAATATGTATTTTTTGTGGGTAAACATAATAACTTGATAAATACTTTTGAGAAATTAGGATGGAGCGTAGATCGTGAACCATCACATGAATTAATAAAAACAATAAATTAGAAATTATGGGAGTTAACACTATGACCGCAATAGCTACTGGAGTGCAAGTTGGAGCATCAATTACCACTGCCGTATTAGCTAAACAGCAATCTAATGATGCACGTAATCTTGCAATAGATAAAGAAGAAATTTTAGAAGGTTTAGAAAACAGTCGTCAAGATGTAATAAATCCATATGCAAATATATCAAATCAATATGCTAATTTAGGTGTTGCTACACAAGCTGCTAGATTCCAGGCAGAAGAAGCGGATCAAGCTTTAGCTAATACATTAGATACATTAAGAGTTACTGGGGCAAGTGCCGGTGGGGCAACAGCTTTAGCTATGGCTGCATTAAAAAGTAAGCAAGGGGTTTCTGCTAGTATAGAAGCGCAAGAAGCTGCGAATGAAAAACTAAAAGCCCAAGGAGCTCAGCAAGTTGATCAAATGATTGCTCAAGGTGAAGGTATGAAATGGCAAGCAAATGAAGAAAGACAATTACAAAAATTAGATAGAACACAAGCGCAAATTGATAACGCAAAAGCTCAGCAATATGCTTCTAATGCTGCTTTTATGGGGGCCCTTGGTAATATAGGTAGTGCTGCAATGAGTGGGGCATCTAATTGGAATACTAAAAGTGGACAAACAACTGATACAACTGATGATATGTTTAGTCCAGAAAATATGGCGAAATGGAATAGTTTGAGTAAAGAACAACAAGACGCAATAAATAATGTGACTAATGCTGCTGCGGGAAAGTTGTTTAGATAATTAAAAAGAATATATAAACATGGGAACTTATAGAGCACCGGGACAAGTAATAGATAGAAGTTATGAAGAAGCAAATAAACAAATTGCTGGAAGCATTAATAAGTATGATAAAATATTTGCTATAAAAAAAGAAGAGCAAAGACTTCAAATGGAGAAAAATGAAAAGCTTCAAGAAAAGTTAGAGTTAAATAGAGTTAATGGATATGATAAATTTAATGCAGAGGTAAGAAGAGTAACTCCTAAAGGAGGATTTGTAGATAATATGACTCCTTTTGTAGAAAACTTAGCTGATGAATATGCCAGTTTATATGGAAAAACTGATCCTGCTTCTTTAAAGCGAATGAATCAAATAATGAGTATACCTCAACAAGCCGCAGATGGTCAAGGGGCAATGGCAGCTATAGATCAAAAATATAGTAAATCATTAGGACTAGATAAAGACGCGCCTAATAGCATAAACACTCGTTTAACAAATCATGAAAATTGGAGTTATGTAGATAGTTATCATGATAACGATGGTCAAATTATACCTAATGAAGTAGGAGGAAGACTTCAATGGAGATTAGGTGAATCAAATTTAAATAATTCAGTATTTGTTAATGGAGCTTTAGAAGGACAAGATTTTTTAAAATATAATGGAGATGCATTATCTGTAACTGATCCAATAGTAGAAAGTATAATGACAGATTTACAATATGAAAATGCTGGAGTAAAAATTGTTGATAAAACAAATCCTAAATTACATACAACAAAAACCAGTTTCAAACAAGCTAATGATAAATTCAGAGAACGAATAAGTGATCCTAAATTATATGAACCAATACTTAAGAATCAACGTACGATGGAAAGTTTCTATGGTAGTCAATTACTTGGTGAGGTAGTAGCTATAGCAGAAGCCGAGGGTGAAGATAGCGAAGCTGCGAAATTGTTATATGGTGAGGATGGTAGACCAGGTGGTGGTGATGATCCAGAAGGTATTTGGGATGCTAATAAGGACGGGGGCCCTTGGGTTGGTAGTGATGGTAAGTTTAAGGTTTCAGATACTCAAAGAAAAATTGCTACTATGGGACTTATTGCAATTGCATCTAGTGATCATTATCTAAAACCTGATGAAGTTGAAAATCAAGAAACACATTTAAGACCTACATATGATAAGCCCACTTACACTCCTACAGCTTTTGATAGGAATGTTAATAAATCTGAGAATATTAACTTGTATAACGATAATTTAAAGTTCTCAAAAGAGATTGCAAACATGATGGGTGATGCTGCGGAAGAAGACGTGTATGTTTTTCAAGAAGCTGATGGAACTATAAAGGAAGTTAAAAAATCAGAAATGGCTCGATATTCTCGCGAAAGCTACAAAAGGCAAGGTGAGCAATCTCAGAGCATTAAAGGAGTGTCGGGTGTTGCTGCGAGAGGTGTTAAAAAGTTAGCTGATAAATTAAATAAAATTAATGAAAGTAAAATTGATACTAAAAATCCTATATCTAAAGGAGAATATTTTGTTAATAAAAAGGGACAATTAGCTTTTAAGGATAAGGATGGTCAAGTTCAACCCATAGAAAATATAGATTTAACAGATCCTAATGAAATAAATAGATTACTAACTGTACAAGGTGAAGAAATGGATAAAGACGTATTTGATTATTACAAAAATAAAAAAGGTGGTGGTGGTAGTGGAAATGAGAGTGATCCAGCTGGGTTAGGTCTGAAATAAATAAAATGAATTATCATTATTAAATCTGAATTATTTAAATAAATATAATATGCCAAACGGAAATACATATACTACACAAGAATTTGCTGCAAAAATAAGAGAGAAATATAATGCGTATAGCGATGTCTCAGATGAAGATTTAGTTGCGGCAATGATAAAAAAATATCCTGTATATAAAGATCAAATATCAGATGAGGTTGTAGAAGAAGAAGTTGTAGAAGAAGTTAAAACTGATAGAGGACCAATGACAAATAAAGCAGCTGGATTTGACCAAACAGAAGCTTATGCAGATCCTTATTCTAAAATGTATTACTCCGAAATGAAAAAAATGCATAAGGATAGTAATAAATATTTTCATGATATGAAAGTAAAAGAGGACTTAAAAGAGCAAGAACGTTTAGTAGATGCTCCAAATGCTGGTTCATTTGAGGGTTATTTAGAAGAAAACTATGATGATAAGTTTATCGCTATGCTAAAAAGTGATTCAAGAAATATGTCTTCATTTGCGCAACAAGAAGATACTATTGAAGCTTATAAAAAATATTTGGAAAACTTTGGTCCTACGTTTGATGCAGAAAAAGAAAAAGGAAATAAAATAAAAAAAGAAAAAGGGGAAATTAATATATTTGAAGGATTAGAGTTTGATTATTCAAAACGTTTAATGGGTAAAAATTATAAAACAGAAGAATTTCAAAAATGGGTGGAAAAAGCTGAAGATGGTACAATCCGTCGCGATGCTAGTACAAGATTAAAGGAAAATGGGCCTACTAAGGCTATGATAAAGTGGGCTGAAGGTAAATATGGAGTTTCGTCTAATGAAGCTGTTATAGATGCAGTTGAAAGTGATTCTACTTCTCCATGGCGTGAATATTTCTATCCAGTGAGCAATTTTTTGAAGGAATATAAATCTGGTTATGATGCTGATGGAAAGAAAATATATTTCGATCCTAATGATCCTGATCCCAGCAAAAGAGCTCCTGCTGTAGAAATAGAAAATTGGGATACTTTAACAAAAAAACAGAAAACAGATGCGGTAAGACTTGGTAAAGGTAGTCTATGGCAACAAGAAGAAATCAATGATCCACATGGAGATAATATAGGTATATTGAAAGACAAGTTTAAAAATGTAAAGTCTAACAATAAGGAATTCAATTTAAATATTGAAACACCCAATACTATAGAAGATTATGCTAATCTTTATACTTTTTTTACGGGTCAAAGTATTAATGACGCATATACAGATTCGCCAATTGATGAAAATTTTGATCCTAAGCAGTATCAAGAAAATCCAGATAATTTTAGTAAATTTAAACCTTCTTTTAAAGTAAAAGCAGTTACTCAAAATCCATTTATTGACATGAAAAGAAACTTTAAAGGTCATTACTCTTTATCTTCTACTCTTAATGATGATCAAAAACGGTATTTGGATAAAAATAAATATATTAAAAGTAATACAGAGGTTGTAGACGATTTAAAGACATGGTGGGAAGAATATCAAAAAAATCCTTTAGTAGAAGCATTTATAACAAATCAAAATCAACAAGGTAATAAAGAACTATATGATAAAATATTAGAAGATAATCATGGTAGTAAAGAAGTCGCGATAAAGAATACTGTTGAGGAAGTGATGTCTTTGCCTGAAATGACTAAGACTATAATTCCTGACCTTATTTTTAAAACAAATCAAGAAATAGATGATTTAAAAGAGGAATTAGAAATTGAAGAGGAAAAGGGAGATAAAAAAAGACAAGAGGAGTTGAAAGCATTAATTGCAGATAAAAAAGAATTCATAAAGAAAACTAGTAAAGAATTCAATATGGGAGAAATAGCATTTGATGAAGAAGGTGATTTTATAGAAGATTATGAATGGAAGAGTGCTATACCAGAAGGAGCATATACTGGGCCAGGTTCAATGTGGGAGGAAACTACAGAAGTAAGTGGAACAGGTGGATCACCTGAAGAGATTGCAGAAAGCTTTGGTAATGATAAAGAAAGAATAGGTGAAGCACTACTAAATAAAACGGCAGAAGTAAAAAGATTAATAAATGAAGCAGCTGCATCTACAGACATAATGGGTGCAGATAGAGGTAATATACAAAAATTAGTTGGAAGTATAAGAGATTATATAGATCCTACTACGGATACTTGGATTAGAGATGCTAAGACTTTACAAGAAATGGCTAAAACTGGAAAGTTAAATAGCAATTTTAGAGCTCTTCGTAGTAATCATCCTTTAGCACTAAAAATAAATCAAGCTAGACAACAATTAATTGGTTTAAATATGGCTTATAGTTTAGATTTAAATCCTCTTACAAGTGAAAAAGAATTGTATAGTGGTGGTGGTAGAGGTTTTGGTAGTGTTGTTGATGCATTAACTGGTGCTGTTTCAGGTGAAAATATAAGTGACAATATAGAAGGATATGGAAAAGATGAATTAGCAGAAAGTTTTAAAATGGCTTTAGAAGAAGATGGTGTAACTCTTCCTCAAAGCGCACATGAGAGAATTGATAAAACAATTGGTGAACTTACTAGAGATATTACAATGCCATTAATTCCTCTTATAGCTGAAATTGCATTATTTAAAAAAGCTGGTGGAAAATCTATTGGTAAAATGATAGATAGTGTAGGGGATTTGATAAAATATTCAACTCCAGTAGTTAGAAATTCTCCAAAATTGCAAAGTTTAATTTCAATTGTATTAGGAGGAACAGTTAAAAAAGGTACTAAATTTCAACATCTAATGCAAGCTTCTGCTGTAAAAGAAATGACATACTTATATGGTGCTGATATAATAGGTGGAAGTATATATGGTAGAGAAGGTATGGATCCTTTATTTGGATTCTCAATGGGTGCTGGTATGGCTGTAGTAGAAAAAAATATGATAAATTCAGCAGCCAAAAGAATTCCTTTCTTTACACCTTTAATGAATATGATTGCGAGACAAACAGTTGGTAGAAGTAGTCTTTTAAAAGGTGGTTTGCAAACTGCAAAAGGTGCGGCTATAGGTACAGGTGTAATGACTGGTGCTGAAGCAATTGTTGCTCTTAAAAATTATTATTTCGATAGAGATCAACCTGCTTTATTAGAGGAGTTTGAACGTATGACTGATATGGACCATATAACTGCTATGTTTATTAGCATGTCAATGCTTGGGATTAAAGGTAATAAATTTTATGATAATTTATCTAAAGATTTTGCTACTATAGTTAAAGGAAATACTCCCCAATATAGAGCAGCTAGAAAAAAATTAGGATTAGATAAAATTAAAGAGCAAGAAGTAGATTTACAAGAGGTAGACATCGAAGGTAAACCTATAAAAGGAACTAAAGTTCAGAAAACTCAAGAAAGTACTATAAAAGAAATTGATGATGCTTACAATAATAAAGTAGAAGAATTAAAATCTGATCCTAAATTTGAAAGAGATTTAAAACCTAATGGAGAAGTTATACCTGGAAGTAAATTAGAAGGAGAATTAAAAGAACTTGGTGAAGCTAAAGCAGAAGTAGAAAGATATAATGATATAATGTTAGCCAAAAGTATTGCTAAAGCTAATCAAAAAGCAACAGGATCTTATCAACAATGGAAAAATAATTTATGGTCTACTAGTGAATCTATAAAAAATAATAGACAATTAAATAGTGAACAAATTCAATTTATGTCTGAATTGGATCCTAAGATACTTGCTGATATGACAGGTATGGAAGAAGCAGGAGCAGTGCGTATGATAAAAGAAGCATCAAATATAATGGAATTAGCTGATGCATCTGGTGCATCTAAAACTGGGTCTGGTAGAATAAAAGCAATTGAAGCCTCAAGAGATTTGATTCAAAAAACAGTGGAGAAGAAGAAGATAGAATTAGCAATGAAAAATAATCCTTTGTTAAAACCTGAATATAAAAGTATTTTAGAAAGATTAGACAAAGAAATAGCTGCCCATACAATTTTACTTGGTAAAGAAGAAGGTAGTCTTTATGCTAAAGATCTTCCACGTAGAAAAAAGACAATTGATAAAGAACAAGAATTTGTACAAGGAGCGGTTGAGACAATACAAGAAGTTGTTGGAAAAGATGCTATAGATTTTAAACCAGTTGAAACTAGAGAAGAATTAAAAACTATTTTAGAAGAACAAGGTAGAAAAGATATTGATGAAATAATAGGTGTAAAAAATAAAGATGGTGTATATGAAGGTGGATTAGATGCTTTTTTTGATCCTGTAACTAATACTTTATATACTAATAAAGAGATAATGATTGAAACAGAATCAACTAGTGCTGCAACTCATGAATTAGGTCATTGGTTTTTAAGGAATAGTTTTAAACAAAAAAATCCTGTAACTGGACAATTAGAAATAACACCAGAAGGAATAAAGTTAATAGATGATTGGAAAGGAACTTTACCTTTAGAACAGCGAAGAGTTATAGAAAAACGTATTCAAGATAATTATGCTCGTAATAAAGGTAAATTTAATAAAAAAAATGCTTATTATGAAGAATATTTAACATCATATATTGATGCTGTTAGAACAGGACGAGTTAAAATACCTAAAAACGCTTTAATTAATTTAATGAAAAACTCTACTAGTGTTAATGCTTTAAAGGAATTAGGGATTGATGTTAATACGCCTGAAGGAATGCAAATGTTTATTGAATCATTAACTAAAAGTGCTCGTAAAGGTAAATTAAGCCAAGAATTAATTGATTTTGCTGGTAAAGAAAAAGTAGAAGTTAAAGTTGAAGAAAAAGTAGAAGCAAAAGTTAAACCTAAAGGTAAAGGTGAAGTAGAAGTTAAAGAAGAAATCAAAAAAGAAGTTATAGAAGAAAAAGCAGAACCTGTTTCAGATAAAAGAACTTATAAATCTCCTAAAGAATTAATTAAAGATTTAGAAATTACAGAAGCAGATGCTTTAAAAGAAATTAAAGAAGCTGAAAAAGGAGCTATTGGTAATCGTAATGAACTAGTTGATATAACAACTGATTCTAAAGGTAATAGAACAGCTACAATAATGATTGGTAGTACTACATTAAAAGATATACCTATATCTTCTGTTAGTGCTCCAAAGCCTAAAACTAGTGTTGTACAAAAACCTGTAGCTTCCAGATCAAGAAAATTAAAGAAAGAGCTTATAGCTGAAAATATAGAATTATTTGCAAATAAACTTGAAGGGTGGGAGAAAAAATTAAAAGAAAATACAGAAAAAATCAAAGGATTAAGTGTTCCTACTGATACTAAAGGATTAAATAAGTTAGATTGGAGACAATACAAAAATAACAAAGAATGGATAGAAAGTGTAGAATATGAATTAGCTTCAGAATATTTATATAATTCATTTAAAGATCCAAATGGATTTTTAAGAAAGAGAATTGATCAAAAAATTAAAATTGAAGATCAAATAGCTAAAGAAGAAACTTTCATGGCAGTAATGAATGAATTAGCAAAATTCAAACCAGAACTTTATCCAAAAAAAGGAAAATCATCATTGGAAGGATATGTTAATACATTTTTAAATTTTAGAGGTGGAACTATTGGTAAAAAAGCTTGGGAAAAGAAAAAGAAAACTAGATCTATAGATGAAACTGTAGGAGGAAAATCAGAAGGTAAAACTCAAACTAGAGGTTCTAAGTTAGTAGATAAAGATAAAGTTGATTTTGGGGAAGAAGTTATTAAAGAACCAGACCCTGAATCTACTATGAGGCACAACAAGGCTATTAAACTTACTCCCAAAGAATTTAATAGAGTTGAAAAAGAGGTTGATGATTTTATAGATACTTATGCAGATAAAATACAAAAAGGGGATTTAAAGGGAAAAGATCTTATTTCAGCAGTAAGAAAAAAAGGTAGAGGACTTATAAAGAAAATTATACTTGAAAAAGTACCATTACCTGGTAGATATAGTGAACATAAAAAAGATAAAAAGGGTAAAACTATTTCAGAAGATAGTGCTTATAAAAAATATTTAGAAGAAATATATGATGAATTTGCAAAATTAGCTAGTTTTAAAGTTAAGAGTGGAAGTAAAATAATGGAAGGAGATCCTACTACTTTTATTAAACCCGGCGGTAAAGGATACACAGGATTTACTCATGTTATGAAGGGAGTTACTGCAAGTGGAGCACCTAAAAGAATTTTTGTAAAAGAAGGTAAAGAAACAATAGCGTGGGATTTTAAAGAGTTTGGAAAAAAAGAAGGTGAACAGATAACTAAAAAAGATTGGGTTGATTTTCATTATAGTAGAGGAAAATATGAAGGAGGAGCTAGGCCAAATGAGTTGAGAACTCAAAATATAGATATGGTTACTGAAACTATATTGAAAGATGCACTACCTGAAGCTCTTAAACGTAATAAAGAAAAATTAGGACCTGAAGAAAATAGACAGATATTATTTGAAGAAATTTCAAATATAATAAATCGTCATCCGGATTTAATTGGATCTAAAAATGTTAGTGAAGCGAAAAGGAAAAAAATATTTGATGAAATTCTAGATGAAGCTACTAGCAGTAATTATGGATTTGCACAAGAATTAAGAATATTTAAAAATGATTATCCAGTTCAATTTGAAGAATTAGTTAATTCTGGGAAATCTTTAGGTGATTGGTTAAGAGAAAATCCTAAATTCAATAGTTACTTTGCAGGTTCAATTATGAAGAAGCTTAAAGCAATTGCTAAAGCTGCTAAAGAACAAGGAGGAGCTTCGGTAAAAAAAGGAATAGATGCAATGCCTGATAAAGTAGTAATTGATGGTAAAACTATAGACATTTCTGGCCTTAAAGATTATATGAAATCTCCTGAATCAGCGATGTATGGGCAAACTAAAAAAGGAGGGCAAAAAGCTAATTGGTTTGATGAAGTAATTCTTGAAAGATATATAAATCATGCAGTTAAATTTTCGGAAAAATTACCTACTTGGATTCAAGAAATGGCTAACAAAGAAGCAGTGCTTCAGACAGTAGGATTAGGAACATCTCCTACAGCTAAATCTGCATTAAGTCTTCAAGAATCAATAAATAGAATAAATAAACAACAAGATAAACTTAAAGCTAAAAATAAAGACTTACTTGCTAAAAAACCTAAAGGTTGGCAAAATGAAATTAAAGTAAATAAGAAGAAAATTGAAGCGTTAAGACAGAAAGATCCCACTCCAAAAATAGGTTTACAGACTAATAGAGAAATGCACAATATACCATGGGTTAGAAACCAAGGTGATAGAGTTATGGAGGCTTTAGGTAAAAATGAATCTAAAGCATTTGAAGGTTTAAAAGAAAGATTAAAAGATTTTTACACTGATTCTCAGATGAAAACTCAAATGGGGAAAGAGTTTAAAGATTTAACAGATGCTGAAATAGCTGAATTTGTATCTAAAAAAATTAATGAAGGTAATAATGCTTTGCGTAGAGATGTATATGACGCTATTCAAAAAGCTAAAGAAGAATATATATCTGAAGCTAAAACTGAAGCGGAAACATTGGAAAGAATGGAATATGTACTTCGTAAAGCAAAAGAAAATACAAATTTAACTTCTGGTTTAGATAGACAAGCAGTTCCTATTGAAGCTATATATTGGCCTAAAGGAAAAAAATTAAATTTAGAAACCTTAAAATTAGAACACTTAAAAACTTCAGTAGATCAATCTATGCAAAGTGCTAGTGCTATTATTCAAGGCAAATGGGATACTTTAGGTAAAAAATCTATGGAAGATTATGTTGGTGTATTAGCTCCTAAAAGATTATTAGATATAATAGACAAGGAAGGTGGAACAACAAATACTTCTACGCTAGCTAGAATGGCGTTAGATATAAGTGAACTTAAGAATTATAGAACTGTAGAAAGTGGATTTAAAGAAACTTACTATGATGCTATAGTAAATAGAGTAGCTAAAGATTTAAAATTATCTAGTGTTGAAATTAAAGCATTAAAAGAACCTTATTTAACAGATGCGCTTAACTTATATCGAGGAAATACAAATGAAATTGGTAAAATTATTGTTGAGAATGCACTAAAAAATAAAAATGAACTAAAGAAAGTTGCTGAACATAATCATCAAATACAACCTATTGCTAGTAAATCTAGAAAAATAGAACCTATAAGTGTAGCGATAGAAAAATTAGTTAATATAGATAAAGCTTTTGAATTAGCACGTAAGATAGATAAACCTATAAAGAAAGCTAGAGTATTTGATTTTGATGATACAGTTGCTAGAACTAAAAGTAATATACTATATACTGAAAGAAATACAACAGGTAAACCATCTTCAGACTTAAAAGCAATAGTAATGGCAGGTGGACCTGGAAGTGGTAAAAGTACTGTTATAAAGAAATTAGGACTACAAAAACAAGGATATAAAGTAGTTAATCAAGATATATCTTTAGAATGGGCTAAAAAGTTAGTTGGATTAGATGCTAAAGAAGCTAAATATGATGCTGTTCAACGTTCTGTTAGAGGTGAATTAGGAGCATTGTCTAGAAAAATTGCTGACAAAAAATTAGGTCAATATACCACAGAAGGAAAAGGTGTTATATTAGATGGGACAGGAGCATCTATTAAAGCTACTGAAGCAAAAGTTAAGGCTTTGAAAGATAAAGGTTATGAAGTTTCTATGGTATATGTAGAAACATCGA